>ERZ827423.195-NODE-195-length-84214-cov-5.198612_pt1 | contig 84214 bp, 81 predicted proteins | sample MGYA00519775_ERZ827423 | MGnify/ENA primary metagenome ERZ827423 (study PRJEB31778, sample SAMEA3449296) | human gut metagenome | biome: human gut; feature: human-associated habitat; material: faeces | place: United Kingdom | collected 2010/2012 ... | reverse complement strand
AGCCCCCTCGCCGCCGTGAAATTCAGGGAAAATCTTCTGTTCAAACTGTTCAGGTTTTTTCAGCATCGGATTATACGCTCCCTTCGCGATTTCATCGGGACCCCTCCGGGAGAAGCGGCCCCACCCAACCTAAGTATATATCCGTTAAAACCGCCAGGGCAATCTGTTTTTTATTGAATTGTGTGGTAGAATAGGAAAAGCAAAGTTGGAGAGTGAAAATGGCATGAAAAAAGATAAGTTCTGCCTGGTGCTGGCGACACTGATTTTCGGCAGCATGGGACTGGTGGTTAAGAAAATCCCTTTCGCCTCGATCCCCATCGCCTGGTGCCGCGGCGCGATCGGCTGTCTGACGGTTTTGGCCTTTTGTCTTTTCAGCGGACGGGGACTCAATGTAGCCGCGATCCGCAAAAACCTGCGGACGCTGTTGATTTCCGGCTGTGTGCTTGGAGGCAACTGGATCATGCTGTTTAACGCTTATAAATACACAGACGTATCCATCGCGACAGTATGCAACTATATGGCGCCGGTTATCGTTATTTTCCTTTCGCCGGCGCTCTTTAAGGAGAAACTGAGCCTGATCCGGGTGGCTTGCGTTTTCAGCGCGGTAGCGGGCTTAGGTCTGGTGGCCTCCGCCAGCGGCGGCCTGGGTCCTGACGGCGGGAAGGGGATCCTTTTCGGACTGGCCGCGGCCGCGCTTTACGCCGGCATGATCATCTGCAATAAGCGCTTGCGGGATATCTCAGGCCTGGACAGCTGCGCGGCGCAGCTTGGGACCGCGGCCCTGTTTCTGACGCCCTTCTTTTTGGCCGGCGGCGGGAATCCGCATTGCAGGCGGGCCTCCGGGTACGTTGCAGGCATTTCAGTGGTAAATATACCGGCGGCGGTTAAGAAGGGCGTATAATTGTTGTCTTGTTCTCAAAAGATAGGAATGGAAATAGAAAGGATGGGGAAAATGAAGAAAGTAACGATGTTTTATATGGAGGGCTGTCCCTACTGCCGCGCGGCGCAGAGGTGGATGGACGAGCTGTTTGCGCAGTATCCGCAGTTCCGCAAGGTGGAACTGGAGAAAATTGAAGAGAATGAAAATCCGGAGCTTGCCGAAAAATACGACTATTATTATGTGCCTACTTTTTATGTGGACGGGAAAAAAGTGCACGAGGGCGCTGCCTCAAAGCGGATTGTAGAGCAGGTGTTCGCCATGGCTTGCGGAATGGACCCTGCCGCGGTCTGACGCGTGTTCTGAATGGGCTTTGGCGCCGTCCGGCGAAGATCCCGCCGCGCGCTTGCGCTCTGCATGGTGCGCCAGGCCCGCGCTCTTTGTGTCCGCGCCCGCGGATGGGATGCTGCCTTTGCGCGCAGTTACTCTATGCGGAAGCCTGGTCCAGCCCATTTCGCACTGCGCCGGCAGGGGTAAATTGAACCTGCGTCAGGTGCGCGCGGCATAGGCGCAAATGCAGCGCAGGACTGGGGCGGGCCGCGACGCAGACGTACAGGGCATTCGCTTTCGTTTTTACACGGCGTTGGCCCGGCTTTTTCCGCGCTGCGCAGCAGGGAGATAAAGCCGGTACGCGCGTTCTCTGGCCTGCCTTTGCGTGTCCGTCCACACTATCTTGGCTTGGCCCGCGCGCCTGTGCCCGTACTCCGTTTCAGGACGCAATCATCCGTCGCTAAGAAAAACGGCCCGAAGCATGCGCTTCGGGCCGTTTCTGTTTTGTCAGCGTCTGTTATTGTTATTTTCCGCAGCGTCCCCCTTGGGATGGTAGGAAATCACCACTTTGCGGAACGGCTCTTCGCCGACAGATTTCGTCGTTACAAACGGGTTGCTCTGCAGTGTGGAATGAATAATCCTGCGCTCGTACGCCTGCATGTATTCCAAACTCGTATTGCGCTTGGTTTTAACCACCTTATCCGCCATGCGCTGGGCAAGCTTTTCAAGCGCCGCTGTGCGCTTTTTCCTGTAGTTCTCAATATCGAGCTCCACGTGCATGTACTGCCCGTCGCTCTTGTTAATGGCCAGGGACAGCAGGTACTGCACTGCATACATAGTCTCCCCGCGCTTGCCGATCAACGCGCCGAGATGGGGGCCCGTCATATTGATATGCATGTTTTTGCCGGAAATATCAATTTGAATCTTTACGTCTTTCAGGTCCATGATCTCGCACAGCCGCTCAAGGTATTCCCGGGCCTGCTGCTCAACGGGCAGTTCATCCGTGCCGTAAGATGCCTTGATCTTGGCGGGAGACGAACCGAATCCCAAAAAACCCTTCGACGGCGTTTCGAGAATTTCAATAGAGAGTTCATCCCGGTCGACCCCAAGCTGGGCGGCCGCTTCTTCAATGGCTTCGTCAATTGTCTTGCCCTGTGCGATATATTCCTGTTTCATAGGATCATTCCTCCTTGTCGTCAGGCGTATTATCGGGTTTGTCCCCGGCCGGCTCCGTTTCCGGCGCGTCCTTTCCGGCCGGCTTGCTTTTCGTGGCCTGGGGTTTTTCGGGCGCCTTGAGCTGTTTTTGGCTCTTGGGCGTGGATTTGTAGTCGATCGAATCCTCCAGCTGTGCGTATTTCTTGCGTTTTTTCTTGCGCGCAGCCTCTTCCGCTTCCATTTTGCGCATATATTCTTGGGGATTGTAAATCTTATTGATAATCAGGGTCTGGAAAATCGTCAGGATATTGGAGACAATCCAGTACACGCCCAAGCCTGCCGGAACAACCATTGCGATGGCATAGGACATGTAGGGGCCGAGAAAGTTCATCACCTTCATGGATGCGGTCTGCTGCACGCCCTGCTGGGTGATCGCCGTAGGTCCGATCTTCTGGGTGAGCCAGGAAGACAGGAACGCGGTCGCCGCGGAGATGACGGGGATGATGACAAGCCAGCTTGCAAAGCTGGGAATCGGTAAGATTCCCAGGAAATTGTATACTTTTTCCGGAACGGCGGAAAGGTCAAGTCCGAACATGTGCACGTTCAGGTTGAAAAAATCGGTTCCCTCAAGCACGCTTGCAAACTTGTCGTAATTGCTTGAAATTGCGTTTATGGCGTTGATCTCAAAATCCGTGGCAGTAGCCGAAACGCCCATAATCCCGGCGATTGATTCGAGCACATCCGTACTCAGGCCGATAATATACTTGAGCGGATGGCGGATCACGTTGTAAATACCGATCAGGATCGGGAACTGTATGAGCAGACTGCTGCATCCTGCGGCCGGACTGTAGCCCTCCGCCTGGAGCTTGGCCATTTCCCGCTGCATTTTTTCACGGTCGTTCGCATACTGCGACTGGATCTTGCGCAGGCGGGGCTGAAAACGCATCTGGGACAGCGCGCTCTTCTGCTGCTTGACGGCCAGAGGCGCCATCAGCAATTTTGTGATAACGGCCACCAGAATGATCGCCAGACCGTAGCTCTGCGTAAACTGGTAGCAATACTTCATCAAATACCCGATAGGTATATTAATAATATCAAAAATACCGCCCATTATTACCTCCAACGATGTAGTTTTGGCACCGGGTCATATCCGCCCTTGGAAAAGGGGTTGCATCGGAAGAACCTTGCCGTCGCCAGCAGGCTTCCTTTCACCACACCGTGGATCTCCAACGCTTCAATCGCATATTGCGAACAGGTGGGGATGAATCTGCAGGCGGGCGGAGTACGCGAAGAGATATTGCGCTGATAGGCGCGAATCAGCCTTATCAAAAGTTTTTTCATTGTTATATCATCCTTGGGACGGCGCGCCGGCGTCCTCCTGCATGTCCAGCAGCAGGTTCTGCTGCAGCGCGGCCTGTCTTAGATCCGCGTAAACGTCCTGCGTTTTGCGGTAAGGCGTCCGTGAACGCGCGACGATGACAATGTCGTAGCCGGGCCTGAGCTGCGGTTTGAGCATTAAAAACGCTTCCCGGATTACGCGTTTGGCCCGGTTGCGCTGGACGGCGCGGCCAATGCGCTTGCTGGCCGTAATCCCGATCCGATTCGTCTGCCGCCTGTTTTTCAGCGAATACAAAGCAATACAGGGCGTAACGGCCGAGCGGCCCTTTTTATACGCCCTGATGAAATCTCTGTTCTTGTTTAAGGAAACAAAGCTGCGCATACGAGCTCCTTACCGGACGGGCATGCCTCTCAGTGGGAGAGACGCACTCTGCCTCTGGCTCTGCGGCGGGACAATACGGCTCTGCCGGAGGAAGTGTGCATTCTTTTCCGGAATCCATGCACTTTGCTTCTCTGCCGCTTTTTGGGCTGATAGGTTCTTACCACGCGTGACACCTCCAGTACGGATATAGTATACTTATCATGAAATAATATGATAATCCATGAGTTTTAGACGCTCATATATTATATACAAACCCACAGAGGCTTGTCAAGTCTTTCTTACAAATGCAAGGGCGAAACTGTGCGCGGCGCGGCGATGGCCTGTGCAAAGGGGATTGATTTTTCAGTTCGTATCATATACAATATAAAAAATAAAAGACAAAGCGGGGATGCACATGATACTGGCTATCGACGTTGGAAACACGAATATCGTTGTGGGCGCGTTTGACAACGACGTGCTCACATTCAGCGCGCGCATGAGTACGGACAAGAACAAGCTCGCGGACGAATACGCCATCGATCTGAAGGACATATTCGCTCTGTACGGCATGGACCGGCCGGTTACCGGCGCGATTATATCCTGCGTCGTGCCGCAGTTGAGCGATACGGTGCGCGCCGCTATCCGCACAGCGTTCAAGACCGAGGCGCTGGTCGTCGGGCCGGGGATCAAGACGGGCATGAACATCCGGATCGACAAGGCGTCCGAGCTCGGCAGCGACATCGTCGCCGACGCGGTCGCTGCGTACGCAGCCTATCCCGCGCCGCTGCTGATCTTTGATATGGGCACGGCGACGACGATTTCAGTCATCGATGAACGCGCTGAAATATTGGGCGTCATTATCTTCCCCGGCGTGCGCACTTCACTCAACGCCCTTACCGCGAATGCCGCGCAGCTGCTCGACGTCGGAGTAGAGGCGCCGCCCGACATCATCGGCACCAACACCATTGATTCCATGAAATCCGGCATTGTCTACGGCACCGCGTCCATGATCGACGGGATTATAGAGCGCATGCGCGAACGGCTTGGCAGGGACATGACCGTAGTGGCGACAGGCGGGCATTCGGCCAGGATCGCGCCGTACTGCAAAAATAAAGTTATCGTGAATCCAAACCTTTTGCTGGAAGGATTATATAAACTCTACAAAAAGAACAGCTAACCCCACAAATTTGCGCTGTATCCGGAATCGGAACAGCAGCAGGAGGAATGTAGTATGTCAACGCAAACGAGACTGACGGATAAAACCCGCAGGCTGGTCTATATGGCTATCCTGATCGCAATTATCCTCGTCATGGCCTTTACCCCGCTCGGCTATCTCAAGACAGCGGGGCTCGAAATCACCTTTATTCAGGTCCCCGTCATCGTCGGCGCGATCCTGATGGGGCCGACCGCAGGCGCTATACTGGGCGGCGTATTCGGATTAACGAGCTTTATCCAGTGCTTTGGGCTGAGCGCCTTTGGCGCGGCGCTTCTGGAGATCAACGCGGTGTACACGTTTATTCTGTGCTTTTTCTCCCGCGTGCTTATGGGATGGCTGACCGGGTTGATTTTCCGCGCGCTGCAAAAAGTGGACCGCACGAAGTTTGTGTCCTATGCCGTGACAAGCCTTGCCGCGCCGATCCTGAACACGGTCTTCTTTGTCGGCGGGATGATCCTTCTCTTCGGCTCCTCGTCCTATATACAGGGACTGATGGCGGAGGCGGGCGCAGCCAACCTGCTGTCCTTCGCCGTGGCCTTTGTCGCGCTCAACGGCGTAATCGAGGCGGCCGCCTGTTTCCTGCTCGGCACCGCGATCAGCAAGGCGCTCGCTTCCGCATTAAAAAGGTAGGGTAGTATTACGCAGAGGTTTGGATAAAAAAAGAAAAGAAGGGCGCGGGCAAGCCGCGCACCCATAAGGAACCAGTTGTATCTTGCAGGACGGCATGGCATTTTGCCATGCCGTCCTGCTTTTATTACCGTTCAATCATTTGTCTTCGTCTGGTTTCAATGCCCGGGATCCTGCAGGCGGTAGCCGCCGGATTTGTACAGCGCATGAGCAATGGTCTTCGTCACAAACGTATTTACAAATCGTGGGCGTTCATTCTGCAATCCCCCGGTATTTGCGGATGACGGGCGCAAAACTGTCAAAAATCCGCTTTATCCCGTTCGTTAGGCGCCCACCATTTCGCGGCCTGTTTTGCGTTTTTATGTAGTTTCTCTGCCAACATGGACCTGTATTTCATAATTCCACTGCAATATACCTGATACAACAATGAGCTGTACAGTAAATGCCGGCGCAACGCCATATTGTGTCCGGGCCTACTCTGAGTGCTAAAAACGGGGATATCTCTGGTGCGGTTGTAGGAGGTTATGATGATTTTGCCATTCAGTCCGAAATAAAAAAGGGTGAAAGCAATCTGCCGGATCAGAAAGATGGCGGCGAAAAAACGCTGAATGTATCGTGCAATAACGGCGATGTCAATATTGAGCTTGTAAGCGAATCATAATTCTAAAAACTGTTTTTGCGGTTTTGGAACACTGATAAGCGGCGGTTGAGAAACAAATGATTTCCACCGCCGTTTTTCTTGTTAAAAATTAGATTGCCATATGAATATACGAACCATACCTCGCACATTTTTTTGCCTAACGCGCATACGGCTTTACGCAACAGGGCATCGCTGCCGCTCGACCTAATCGGGAGAACGGAGCGAGTAAAATGGCATGTGCGAAGCGTATCGAGAACATGGCGAAGAATATTTTGCCTTTTTTTGCAAAATGGGCTGCGCAATGCGGGATGGAACGCCTGCAGGGCATTGCGGAGAAAACAGCACGGCGATGTGCGAGAACGCTCCACGAGATATAGAGAAAGCGGGCAAAAAGCCGTTAGGCTTCCTGTCCGCTTTTAATCGAGACCTGTTTGCCAGCCGTAAAGTTCGGTTGCTTTCAAAACTTGCTAATTGGCGGTTGGCTTATTCCGCGCCTATTGTATTATCCTGCAAACGCAGGGATTTTCGTATGCATCAGCGGTGCAGAAAACGCAGCATACCCTCTTCGTCCCCGCGAAGGAGCAGCGCGCAGTCCAACGCGGCCATCACCTGCTCGCATTCCGGGTTGAGAATGGGCAGGTCGAGCCCGGCGGCCAGGGCCATGGTCAGAAACGCGGCGTTGATCCGCTCCCGGTCCGGCATGCCGAAAGAGACGTTTGAAATGCCGAGCATCGTGCGTACGCCCAGTTCCCGCCTGACGAGCGCGACCGCCTTGAGCGTCTCAAGCGCCTGGTCGGGATACACGGCGACGGGCAGGGACAGGCAGTCGATCACAACGTCCCGGCGGCGGATGCCGAACGTCTCGGCGCGTTCGACGATTTTTCGAGCAATTTCCAGCCTGCGCTCCGCCGTATCGGGCAGGCCGCTCTCGTCCATGGTCAGGCCGACGACTACCGCGCCGTACTTTTTGGCGAGAGGGAGCATGGCATGCAGCTTTTCTTCTTCACCTGTCACTGAGTTGAGGATCGGCCTGCCGTTACAGGCGCGCAGGCCCGCCTCCATGGCGGCGGGGTTTGCCGTGTCGATCTGCAGCGGCTTGTGGCATACGTCCTGGATCAGGCGTACGGTTTCAGCCATGACGGCAGGTTCGTCCAGCTCGGGAAGGGAAATGTTCACGTCGAGAATATCCGCATTCTCCTGCGCAAATACAAGGTCCAGCACACAATCTGTACTGCCCGCGCGCAGCGCGTCTGCGAACGCGTCTTTGCCGCTGGGGTTGATCTGCTCGCCGACGACGCGCGTCCGTTCGAGCGTCACCGTCTCCCGCGCGCTGCATACGGCGGTCGGCACCGTACGGCCCGGGGGCAGGGACAGGCCTTCGACCGCGCCGTGAATCGCGGCTATGTAAGCCGGCGTAGTCCCGCAGCAGCCGCCTATATAGCGCGTGCCCGCCTCGACGAATTTCGGCGCCATTTCCGCAAAGACTTCCGGGCCGATATCGTATACGGCCGCGCCGTCTTTCGGCAGTCCCGCGTTCGCCTTCACAATCAGCGGCAGGTCGGTGTACCTCGCCATCTCCTGGATCATGGGATAAATTTGCACCGGGCCGAGCGAGCAGTTGATGCCGACCGCGCTTGCGCCGAGCGCGGTGAGCGCGACCGCGGCGCTCGCCACGGAAACGCCGGCAAAAGTCTTGCCGCTTTCCGTAAAGGTCATGGTGCAGAAAACGGGCAGGGAAGTGTTTTCACGGGCGGCGAGCAGCCCGGCCTTGAGCTCGAGCAGATCGGAAAAGGTTTCGAATACGACGAGGTCCGCGCCGTGGCGTTCTCCGGCGATCACCGACTCGCGGAACAGCTCATAGGCGCCGTCAAAGGTGAGCGTGCCCATGGGCTCGAGCATCTCGCCGAGCGGGCCGAGGTCCAGCGCGACTTTTACGTCGTTTCGACCTTCCGTTGCAATCGCCGCCTTTGCGTTCTGGATCGCCGCGCCGATCAGCTGGTCCACAGTATAATCGCTGCCGCGCAGCTTGTGCCCGTTTACGCCGAACGTGTTCGCATAAATATAATCCGCGCCGGCGCGGATATATTCGCGGTGAATATCCGTCAGGATATCCGGGTGGGTGATGTTGACCGATTCCGGCAGTGTAGCCGGCATGTCGATACGGCTTGCGAGCATGGTTCCCATACCTCCGTCAAGCAAAAAACATCGGTTCTTCATCTGCATATTCATCCTTTCCGGTCTTTTGTTGTTTATATTGTATCGGATTTGGGTTTGAAAATCAACATAAAATAACGGGCTCCCGCCCGGGGACAAGTCCGCCGAATGGGAGCCATAACCGTTATCATAAATGATAAGAATATATCAATTCTTACTTCATGCTCTCTTCATAACGCTGAATCATCTTCTTAACCATCTGGCCGCCGATGGAACCAGCCTGCTTGGAAGAAAGGTCGCCGTTGTAACCCTGCTTCAGGCTAACGCCCACTTCGCTCGCACATTCCATTTTGAATCTGTTCAGAGCTTCCTTCGTCTTAGAATCCATTCTGTTTCACCTCCTGAAAATGATTTCATTCCTAGTATTCGGAACTTGTGTTCTATCATACAATGTATTTTTTTACAGTGCGATGATTTGCGCTTATAACGCATTACGAACACATAATTATTATTTCCGAATTCATTTAAATATGATGTTGAAAATTTTTCCATATCACAGGCCGGACGCAACGCTTACATGCACACTGAAAGGGAACGCGCTTTTGCAGTTGTTCTTCTTTGTCGCTTGTGTTATAATAAACCTATAATGCAAGGCCGGATTCGCGTCGGTTTGTTCGCTGCGGCCATGATCCGCCTGCATGCGGCAGTATATGGCTTTTCATGTTGAAATTCTGTTTTTATAATATATAGGAGGGGTGCGCATGGAGAATCGGCTTCGCGATATTGCGGTTGTCATTCCGGCGTTTGAGCCCGGCGCCGCGCTGCCTGGCCTGCTCGGCGCGCTGCGTCGGTTGGGATTCAGGCACATCGTGCTGGTGGACGATGGCAGCCCGGCCGAATATGCGCCCGCATTCCGGACGGCACAGTCGCAATACGGCTGCGTCGTCCTGCGCCACGCGGCAAACCTCGGCAAGGGGCGCGCGTTGAAAACTGCATTTAACTATATTCTGACCGAACGCGAAGATCTGTTCGGCGCGGTGACGATGGATGCGGATGGACGGCACGCTCCGGAGGATGCCGCCGCCTGCGCCGCCGCGCTTGCGGACAGGCCCGACTCGCTTGTACTGGCCTGTCCCGACCCCGAGCGTATGAAAAGCGCGCCGCTGCGCATCCGTTTCTCCCGCCAGTGCGCGCGGCGTGCGGTGCAGTTTTTGAGCGGGATCCGGGTTTCAGATCCGCAGACGGCCCTTCGCGGTCTGTCTCGCGCGCTGATGCTCCGTTTCCTGGCAACGGAGGGCGAGCGTTACGAGTATGAGATGAATGTGCTGCTTGATACGAAAGAGATGGACGTGCCCATCCATGAAGTGCTTGTCGCGCCGCCCAAAGCGGGTCAGAATACGCGTTCGCATTTCAGGCCGCTGATGGACTCGCTGCGTATCTACGCCGTCTTTTTGAAGTTTCTCGTCTCGTCGCTCAGCTCGTATGCGCTCGATATTATTCTGTTTACCATTCTCGTTCCCGTCATGCGCGACGCGTCGGTGCGGTTTGCGATTCCTGCGGCAGCCTATGTCGCGAGGGTGTTTTCCGCGTCGTTCAACTACATTATCAATAAAAAAACCATATTCAAAAGCAGGGAGCGGACGGCCAAGACCATGTTCCGCTATCTTGTCGTATGCGTGATGCAGATTACCCTGTCCGCGTTTATGACAGACATCCTTGTGCATTTGACGCATTTCCCCGCGACCGCCGTTAAGATATTTGTGGATACGATACTGTTCTTTTTCAGTTATACCATGCAGAAGGATTGGGTGTTCCGCACCGAAAAACCGAACACGTCGCCGGAGCGTGAACGCGCGTAGGCGGCAACCGTCTGTGAAAAAGCCCCGCGGACATATGTCCGCGGGGCTTTTGTTGCATGCCTTGGGCGCGTTCGCATAGATCAGAGCGCGCCGTCTTCATATGCGCCGAGCAGCTGGTCGACAGCCGATTTCAGCGGCACGTTTTCCGGCGCGCCAAGCAGAGGGTCCCGTTCGAGAATCTGCTGCAACGCGGCCTGCGACTGCTGGACGACCCGCATATCGGTCATCAGATCTGCAATCTTAAACCGCGCAAGGCCGGACTGACGGTCGCCGAAGAACTCGCCCGGACCGCGCAGCTCCAGATCCCTCTGGCTGATTTTGAAACCGTCGTTGGTCCGGGTCATGATATCCAGCCGTTCGGCCGCGGCGCCTGCATCCGAATCTGAGACGAGGATGCAGTATGACTGCGCCGCTCCGCGGCCGACCCTGCCGCGCAGCTGGTGGAGCTGCGCCAGTCCGAACCGCTCCGCATTTTCGACGACCATAACCGTTGCATTCGGCACGTTTACGCCGACTTCCACAACCGTGGTGGAGACGAGCACGTCGATCTCGCCCGCAGCAAATGCGCGCATGAGCTCGTCCTTTTTCTTTTTTGCCATGCGGCCGTATATATATTCGACGCGCAGCCCCTGCAGGTATCCCTGCGCGAGCTCCGTACACAGCGTCCTGACAGATTTGAGTTCGCTTTCCGTCTCGTCCTCGGCCCGGGGGCAGATGATATAGGCCTGCCGCCCTTCCTGCGCCTGTTTTTTGACAAAGCCGTAAAGCCGCGCGCGGTAGGTTGAATCCACATGGAACGTGCGCACCGGCCTGCGTCCGGGCGGGAGCTCGTCGATCACGCTGATGTCCAGCTCCGCGTACAGGATCAGGGCCAGCGTGCGGGGGATGGGCGTTGCGGACATGACGAGCACGTGCGGCCGCCGCGCGCCCTTTTGCTGCAGCAGTTCGCGCTGGCGCACCCCGAACCGGTGCTGTTCGTCGGTAACGACCAGGGCCAGATTATGAAATTTGACGTCGTCGGAGACGACGGCGTGGGTGCCGATCAACAGGTCAAGCGCACCGTCTGCGAGCGCGGCGAGCGTCTCGCGGCGCTGTTTTGCGGGCGTGCCGCCCGTAATCAGGCCCGTCCGTACGCCGAGGCCCGCAAGCATGGGGGAAAGGGTTTCGTAATGCTGGACGGCCAGCACTTCCGTAGGCGCCATGAGCGCCGCCTGCAAACCGTTTTTCGTTACAATATAGACGAGCGCGGCGGCTACCGCCGTCTTGCCGCTGCCAACATCGCCCTGAATCAGGCGATTCATGCAGACGCCGCGTGCGAAGTCGCCGAGGCACTCGTCCACAGCCCGGCGCTGCGCGCCTGTGAATTGAAATCCGGCGGCCTCCATAAAGGGCGCCAGGTCGATATCCGTGTTGATCTGGATACTGGTTGCAGCGCGTTCTGCGCGTCGGAGCCGCTGCAACGCGGCCTGGAAAACGAGCAGCTCTTCAAACACCAGCCTTTGCCGCGCCAGCTCCAGCGCGTGCCGGTCGCGCGGGAAGTGGATGTTGCGCAGGGCATAAGCGCGCGTTGCAAGCTGGTTTTCCATGCGCAGGCTGTCGCTTAAAATCTCGTCTCCGTCGTCGGGGAAGAGTTCGAGCGCGGCGGCGGCGGCCTTTCGTACCATGGTCTGCGTCAGTCCCGCCGTCAGGCGGTACAGAGGCAGGATACGGCCCTTCCGCGCCTCGGATGCGGGCTCAAAATAGGGGTTGACAATCTCCTTTTTGAGCAGGTTCCCTTCGATCCTGCCGTAGAACAGGTAGAGAACGCCCGGCTTCAGCGACTGCGCGGCCCAGCGTTGGTTGAAAAACACGAGCTCCAGCACGCCGCCGTCGCCGGCCAGCCTTCCCTTGAACACTTCCATGCCGGGGCGTATACGGGCGGCGCGTACCGGGCCGTCCAGCGTCGCGAAAAAAGCGGCGGTTTCACCTGTGCGCAGGTCGCCCGCGGCGCGGATATCCGTCATGTCCTGATAGCCGCGCGGGAAAAAACCGACAAGGTCGCGCAGCGTCCGTACGTCGAGTTTTTCAAAGAGCGCGGCCCGCTGCGGGCCGACGCCTTTGAGGTATTGTATGCTCATGTCCAGTGTTTCGGCCATGTCTACCCCTTGCGCCATTTAACGCCGTCCGGCGTGTCTTCCAGGAGAATACCCTCGGCCCTGAGTTCGTCGCGGATCCGGTCGGCAGTCGCAAAATCCCTGGCTTTGCGCGCCTGCTGCCGCGCCTCGATGCGCGCTTCAATGTCCGCGTCGAGCGGCTGCTGCGGCTGCGCGGTCTCCTGCGCGGCGCGGTCCAGGCCGAGCGCGAGCACGCCGTCCATATCGAGAAGCGCCCGGTAGACCGCGTCCGATTTTGCGTCGAGCTTGGCGAGCGTCCAAGCCACGCCGAGCGCCTTGGGTATGTTCAGGTCGTCATAGACCGCTTCGTCAAATTCGCTGAGGTAACCGTCGATCACCGCCGGATCCACACTGGCCGCGCCGCCCTTGTGCTTTGCGGCGAGCGCGCGCAGGTTTTTCAGGGAGGCTGCCGCGCCGTCCATGGCTTCAAAGGTAAAATTGAGCTTGGAACGGTAATGGGCGTTGAGGCAGAAATAGCGGAAGGCGAGCGGTTCATATCCCTTTTCCATAAGCTGCTCGAGCGTATAGGTATTGCCAAGGCTCTTGGACATCTTGCCGCCGTTTACGAGCATGAATTCTCCGTGCATCCAGTAGTGGGCGGCGGGCTGGCCCAGCAGGCCTTCCGACTGCGCGATCTCATTTTCATGGTGGATGGGGATATGGTCCACGCCGCCGGTGTGGATGTCGAACTGGCGGCCCAGGTACTTGAGGCCCATGGCCGAGCACTCGATATGCCAGCCGGGATAGCCCATGCCCCAGGGCGAGGGCCACTGCATAATGTGTTCTTTTGGCGCTTTTTTCCACAGCGCGAAGTCCGCGGGATGACGCTTTTCGTCGTTGACCTCAACCCGTGCGCCGGCCTGCTGCTCTTCAAGGTTGAGCCGGGAGAGCTTGCCGTATCCTTCAAATTTCTGGATGTCAAAATAAATGCCGTCTGAAGTCTCGTAGGCATACCCCTTTTCCATCAGCCCGACGACGAAGTCTATCATCTCCTGAATGTGATCGGTCGCCCGGGGGATGATCTCGGGGTGGGTGATCGAGAGCAGGTCAATATCGCGCATAAAAACTTCGGTGTAGTGCGCCGCAATCTCCTGGGGCGTACGCTTTTGTTCACGCGCGCTCTTTTCCATTTTATCCTCGCCGTCGTCGCCGTCGCTTACGAGGTGGCCCACGTCCGTGATGTTCATTACGTGGGTGAGGGAATATCCCGCCCGCATCAGAGTGCGGCGGAGCAGATCCATAAACACATAGGTGCGCAGATTGCCGATGTGCGCATACTGATATACGGTCGGGCCGCAGGAATAGATCTTCGCCTTTTTGGGTTCGATGGGTATAAACTCCTGTTTTTCGCGTGTGAGCGTGTTGTAAAATTTCATTTTTCTGCCTCCTCGTCTTTTTCCAGTCTGTCTATTCGCATTTCCAGTCTGCAAATCTGCAGCGCGACCGGGTCGGGCATGTGTACCTGGTCGAGATTCTGTTCGACGCGCTGTCCCTCCCGACGCACGATTCTCGCCGGGACGCCGACGGCGGTGGAGTTGGGCGGTATTTCCTCAAGCACAACGGCGTTGGCTGCGATTTTGGAATTGTCGCCGACGCGGAACGGCCCCAGAATCTTCGCGCCCGCGCCGACCATGACGTTATCGCCTAGGGTCGGGTGCCGCTTACCGCGGTCCTTGCCGGTGCCGCCCAGGGTTACGCCCTGGTAGATGACGCAGTTGTCGCCAACCTCCGCCGTCTCGCCGATGACGACGCCCATGCCATGGTCGATGAACACGCCGCGTCCGATTTTTGCCGCCGGATGGATTTCAATGCCCGTGCGGCGTCTGGCATGCTGAGATACCCACCGCGCGAGGAAAAAGCGTTTGTGCCGGTACAGAAAGTTGCTCAGGCGATGGTAGAGAATGGCATGGAATCCGGAATAGAGAAAGAACACCTCGGCGCTGGAGCGCGCGGCGGGGTCGTGTTCCTTGATCGCTTTAATATCTGCCCGAATCCTGTCGAACATAGGTAGCCTCCTTTGGGGGTTTGTTTGGCGCTTCTCTGCGCTTATGTTTTACGCAAATAAAAAACCGCAGCGCCGCACACGGGCGCTACGGAGGCGGCGAGAACCGCGGTTCCACTCCTGTTTTTTACTCTCATGGCGAAGATACCGGTTCGCCGCGCCGTCCGTTCAATCCGGCAAAGCCCAATGGGCGGCGGCCGCACTGCAATCCGGCGTTTTCACAGGGCGCTTTCAGCCGATGGCGCCCGTTCTCTGTTGAACACCGTGTGGGGACTGCGTTTTGCCGCGCTTTTTTAGCGTTTGATTTATGATATGCGCTTTCTTGCTTTCATGTACCCGCAGATATACAGCGCGCCCGATATAAGCGTCATGACGACGGCAAGGCTGATGAGCGCCTGCGCGATCCAGAGATACTCTGTCCTGATAAACAGGAAATATGAGATCAGGGCCGCGACCTGCAGGGTCGTCTTGAGCTTGCCGCTCCAGCCCGCCGCAATGACGGTGCCCGCGCTTGCGGCGTACATGCGCAGCGAGCTGACCACAAATTCGCGCAGCAGCGTCGCCGCGATGGCGATAAACATGAACAGCTTGCCCTCGTCCGCATCGATCTGCAGAAAACCCAGCATTGCGAATACGGTGAGCAGCTTATCCGCGATCGGGTCTATAAACTTGCCGAAATCGGTCACCAGCTCGTACTTGCGGGCGATATATCCGTCGATCAGGTCGGTAATACTCGCCAGCACGAACAACAGCCCCGGTACGAGCAGAAACAACAGCTTGCTTTCCGGCGGAACCGTCAGCATCGTGACCAGCACCGCGCAGGCTGCGAAAATCCGTATAATGGAAAGGGTATTGGGCACATGCTTCATTCTATCATTTCTCCAGTAAGGTCGTATTCCTGCGCGCCGATGACGCGGACCGGCACGAACTCGCCAGCGCGCAAGTCCCGGCCGGCTGTAAAGCTGATCTGTCCGTCTACCTCCGGCGCGTCCATATAGGTGCGTCCGGTATAGGTTCCGTTCACCGCGCCGCGGCCTTCCACAAGCACAGTGAGCGTCCGCCCCCGCTTTTCATCGAGCAGTTCAGCCGAAATGCCCGACTGGATGTCGAGCAGAATCTGTCTGCGCCGCTGTTTGACGTCCTCGTCGATCTGTCCGTCCATGGCGGCGGCCGGGGTATCCTCCTCTGCGGAGTAGGTGAAAACGCCCAGCCGTTCAAAGCGCGCCGCTTTGACAAACCGGCACAGCGTCTCAAACTGCTGTTCACTCTCTCCGGGAAATCCGGTGATCAGAGTGGTGCGCAGCGCGGCGTCCGGCATAACGGCGCGGATGTGCGCAATGCGTGCCAGCAGGCTCTGCGGGTCGCCGGACCGGTTCATGGCGCGCAGAATGTCTGCATCGGCATGCTGGACTGGAATGTCCAAGTATTTCACTATTTTATCATTATATTGCATGAATTGCAAGAGGCTTTCGTCAATCTTGTCGGGATAACAGTACAGCAGCCGGATCCAGCGCAGCTTTTCAATCCCGCACAGCCCCGCAAGAAGTGCGGGAAGCGACCGCTCTCCGTACAGGTCCTCGCCGTAGCGCGTGGTGTCCTGCGCCACGACGCACAGTTCGCGAACGCCGCCGTCGGCGAGCGTCCGCGCCTGCTCGACCAGCGGTTCTATGGGCGTGGAGCGGAACGGGCCGCGGATAAGGGGGATTGCGCAGTAGGAACAGCGGTTATCGCAACCCTCGGCAATTTTCAGGTATGCGGTGTAGGGAGGGGTGGAGAGTATGCGGCTGCCAAACAGCGGCGCGTCGCGCTCCCCGTCGAACTGCGCGTACGTTTCGCCGCGCAGTACGGCTTCAACCGCGTCCGCAATATGTATTTCGCTCGTCGTGCCCAAAAAAGCGTCGACCTCCGGGATTTCGGCAGCGATTTCGGCCCGGTAGCGCTGGGAGAGGCAACCGGTCACGATTACGCCGCGGACCAGGCCCTCCTCCTTGAGCCGGACCGCGTCGAATATCTGTTCTATGGCCTCTTTTTTCGCGTCTTCAATAAAGCCGCAGGTGTTTATAATAACAATATCCGCCCGTGCAGGCTCCGGCGTGAACCGGTAGCCGCGCCGCTTCAGCATGCCCAGCATGGTTTCGCTGTCCACCTGGTTTTTGGCACAGCCGAGCGATATGAGCGCTATGGTTGCGGGCATCTGCGTCCCCCTCATTCTTCGATGTTCTGGTCGGCCACAAGCCGTAAGGCCGTCCGTATGTCTTCGTATCGGAAACCGCGGCGCAGCAGCCGGTCCACCGTCTTTTTCAGTAACAGCCGGTCCGCAAGGGCTGCGGGCGGCTCTTTCTCAAGCAGCTCTGCCAGAACTGCGACCGGATCGGGCGCGCACTGCGCCACCGCCGCGTCTGCCGTCTGTTTGTCCAGCCCTTTTTCATACAGGACGTTGCGCACGCGCTTAGCGCCGTATTTTTTCTGCTCAAACAGGTATTTGCACAGCGCGCCCGCATACCGCTGGTCGTCCACCAGCCCCTGCTCCACGGCGTAGGCCACGGCGCCTGCCGCATAGCGCGGATCGATTCCGCCCCGCACGAGTTTCCCATACAGCGTCTTTTCCGACTGGTCGCCGTAGGAGAGCAGTTCCAGCGCCCTGTTTTTGGCATAGAGCCGCTGCTGACCGTCCATGGCGGCGGCCAGCGCTTCGCAGGGGATCTCTTCGCCGGGCCGCAGATTGTGCAGGTAAAGTATTTCCTCATAGGCGGAAAAGGCAAATTCTCCGTCGATAAAGACGGAGAACAGCTTGCGCTTGCCCTGCCTGATGTCGGTAACGCGCATTATTCAAAGTCGTCCGCTGAAATGATGACGCTGGTCTTTCCGGCGGGCTCGGCCGCGGCGGGAGCTGCGGGCGCTTTCGGCGCGGTCTTCGGGGCCGCTTTCGCAACTGCGGGCTCAGGCGCCGCGATAGCCGCGCGGATCAGGTCGGCAATCTTTTCCGCCAGCGCCGGGTCGCTTTTCAGCAGTTCCTTGACATTGTCCCGGCCCTGTCCGAGCCGTTCGCCTTCAAAGGAGAACCACGCGCCGCTCTTGTCGATGATATTCAGCTTGACGCCAAGGTCGAGAATTTCGCCCTCGCGGGAAATGCCGGTGCCGTACATAATGTCGAACTCGGCCTCCTTGAACGGCGGCGCGACCTTGTTCTTCACGACCTTGACGCGGGTGCGGTTGCCGACGCCCGCGCCCGCCACCTTGATCTGTTCGATCCGGCGCACGTCGAGCCGGACGGATGCGTAAAACTTCAGCGCGCGGCCGCCCGTGGTCACTTCGGGGTTGCCGAACATGATCCCCACTTTTTCGCGCAGCTGGTTAATGAAAATAGCGATACAGTTGGATTTGGAAATGGCGCCGGCGAGCTTGCGCAGCGCCTGGGACATGAGCCGCGCGTGCAGGCCGACATGAGAATCGCCCATTTCGCCTTCAATTTCCGCGCGGGGCACAAGTGCCGCGACCGAGTCGACCACGATAATGTCCACTGCGCCGCTGCGCACGAGCGCGTCGGCAATTTCCAGCGCCTGTTCGCCCGTGTCGGGCTGGGAGACGAGCAGGTCGTCCACATGTACGCCCAGGTTTTTCGCATAGGCGGGGTCGAGCGCGTGTTCCGCGTCAATAAACGCAGCGGTGCCGCCCGCCTTCTGGCATTCGGCGATGGCGTGCAGCGCGACCGTCGTTTTGCCCGAGGACTCCGGGCCGTAGATCTCGACGATGCGACCGCGCGGGAACCCGCCTACGCCAAGCGCGAGGTCGAGCGACAGCGAGCCGGAGGAAATGTGCTCCATCGGCCTGTCCGAATCGGCGCCCAGGCGCATGATCGCGCCCTTGCCAAACTGTTTTTCTATCTGCGAAAGAGCCGTTTCCAATGCCTTTGTTTTATCATCCATGTAATGACGTCCTCTCTGAATTATTCCGTTCGCGTTTCAGGCAGAAAAATCCCGCCTTCGTCTGTCTATCATTATACGCGAAATTGACAAAAAAAGCAACATTACAGCCGCTGAAACTTATGGAATTACAGAATATGCCGTACTTCGCGCGGCGTCAGCCGTCGGCATGATCTTGCCATACAAAGGGAACGACCGTCCCGCCGCGCAACACGCGGTATCGGGTCTTTACAAGCCGAAGCATGGGTATGTCGCTGTCCGAATCCGAGTAGCCGACGCTTGTTTCATAGTCGATTTGCAGCCCGTTTTGTTCCAAAAACGCGCGTATGCGCCGCACTTTTTCTTCGCCGCGGCAGTTTGGTCCGAGAATACGGCCGGTATAGCCGCGCCCGTCGCGCTCCACTTCGGTTCCGAGCAGCGCGTCGGCGAACCCGCGCTCTACGAAGGGACGCATGTAACAGGCGGCCGACGCCGTTACAAGCAGGATGTAATAGCCCTCCTCCCGCGCGCAGCGCAGCCGTTCCATGGGCTGTGCAAGCGACCGGGCGAGGATTTTCCGGTCAAAGAAATCCGCAAAATCCGCGTCGTGAAACCGCCGCAGGGGCGCGTAGAATATGCGCTTAACACGTTCGACCGGCAGAAGTTTCAGCGCGTAGAGCAGTCCGGCGAAAGGGATCACGGGCAGCCAGAGCCAATAGACGGGCCACCTGCGCGCGCCGTAAAAATACAGAGCGAACAGACTGTCGCCCCGGACGAGGGTTTTGTCAATATCAAACAGCGCAAATTTCCGTACCACTTGCAGCCTCCGGTTTTTATATTTTTTCTATCATATCATGCAAAGACGCCTGTTTCAATCTCAAATTGTGAATTCGGTTCGTAAACCGGCGCAAAAAAACGGGGGGAGCAAGTCCCCCCGCGCGGCGTCAGGCCGCCTGTGCCGGTAGTTTCTTTTTTCGCATGCGCCGCTGTTTGATTTCCAGCGTAATCCAGGCGGCGACGGGTATGCCGAACATAAAAAATCCATTGAGAAACGGGTAGTAGATTGTATAGCGGAACATCTCGTCTGTGTCGGTGAAAAAGATATAGGAGGCGAACAGGATAATCAGTGAAATCGGGACAACCAGTACGCGCTTGTCCTTTATTTTGAACAGCATGTTCAACCCGTCTCTGAGGAACATGATGCAGGCGCTCAGCTTGATCAGATTGATCAGTATAAAGTGGACGGCCAGCAGGACCTCGATGCGCTGAAAGAACGGCGCGATATTGAGAACCGACAGCGCCATATAGGATGGGTAGTACAGCTCCTGGATTGCAAATTCGCCCAGTACGCAGATATTGACGGCGTATCTTGCGGTGATGATGACTATGGAGATTGCAAGGGAGATAAACAGGGATTTGGCGAACCCCTTGCCGCTATGCATCCGTTTGAAAAAGGAGAACATCAGCAGAATATTGCAGAAAGGCGAGACGAACAGTGAATAAGCGCCGGTCAGCACGGGAGCGGGCCCGTTTTCCATAATGGGCAGAAGCTGGGATGGGCTCAGGCGCATAAAGTAGAAGGAGAAGCTCAGAAGAATGGTGAGTACAATCAGCGGGCCCACAAGGTTGATGAAGCGTCCGAACGCATGGACGGAAACTTTGCAGATAAATATGCAGACGATGGTGAATACGATGGAGAATACAAAGTCCACGTTTTGGTTGCGCGTCGTCGTGGCGACGAACTGCGACATGTATTCCGTAATGAGCGTTGAATAGAATGTCATGCACAGGATGAGGAAAATACCCAGAATCCGTCCGGCAACAGGGCCGAACGCGCTTTCAATGATCTCGAACAGATCCATGCCGGGCCGCAGCCTGATGATCCGGATGAGAATCATATAGAAGAATACTGCGGCGACGCCTGCAATGAGAAAAGCCAGCCAGCTGTCCACGCCGGCGATTACGTTATATCCTAAAATAAGCGTGTTGGACGAGATGATACAAAAGTGCGTGACCATCATCTGGAAGTTGGACATTTCACTTTTCATGGATGAGGCCTCCTGTTATTTTGTCGAGAAAATCTATGATATATACGGCGGGGGAGTCGCCGCGTTCCGGGAACAGGCCCCAGATAAGCAGCGCGGACGCTATCGCGATCATGCACCAGTACAGGACCCGTCCTTCCCGGACCGTCTTTAGCTGGGCATGGTCGAACCAAAGGGTGATCCCAAACACGACGATTATAGCCGATACCATGACGATGCTCATTTCTGTTCCCCCTCTGCCTTTCCGTATGATAGGATTTCAATCAGGGGCCGTATGGTAACCACAGCGTTGTCCTTTACCATTTTGCTGGGGTTTTCCAGCAGCTTGTACTGTTTGTTTTTCTGAACGCGGTAGATATTTGCAAGCCCCATAAAATCGGCGTCGATCTCCTCGAAATACGTCTGAGTCAAGTCATCAAAATGTTTGAACATATCGTCGTAGATCATCTGAAGCTGTTCTTCCTTGCTCGCCTGCCTGCGCGCGTGGATCAGGTCGAGTTTAAGGTGTATGTCGTATATGAACTCGATTTTGCCGTCAGACTCCTCTACTTTTACCGTTGTCTTGCTGCTCTGTACTTCATAGGAGAAGTCCGTATCGATCAAAACGCCCTGATCCAGCTGCCCCTGGCTCATAATATAGTAATTTGTCTGCTTGTCGTCCAGTTCGCCGGCCAGCTTAAAGTCGCTGAAAACCGCGCTGCCGTTGGGCTGCAGAAGCGTTTCATCGCCGATCTGCACCATTTCGATCATGGGGATGACGCCGCTTTTGCTGGGACTGCACAGTTCATCGTACAATTCAAAAGTGGGCATGTCCACGCACATGCTCTTCTCCTTGGCCGCGTTTACCGTGTCGCGCAGGCCAAAGGAGAGAATGGTATAAGCGGGTTGCTTCGCTTCGAACAGTTCTTTTGCCGTCGGCGTATCCGCAAGATAAATGGGGATGGAAATACGTATTTCATCTTTGCGTATAATATACTGGATCAGCTCCTCGATGCCGTTGCGGGCAACGTCGCGGCTTATGAGGAAAAGCGCTGCGTGCGCCCAGTAGAGCGGCCGGCCCACAAGCGTAAGCAGCTTTTCGTTCGCAATGGCCAGGGATTCGCCGACTGAGGTGAAGATGGAGGAGGTTGCCGAAGAGCTGCTGTCGTGGGAGGACACGTTTATGACCTCTACCGTGAGCATGGTATTGCCCTGCTCGTCATAGTCCAGCGCCGCGCCGGCGACTATGCCCAGCGATTCCAGTTCGTCTGCTACTGCGCAGCCGCTTAAGGGCGCGAGCATTGCAAGAATCAGCAGCAGCGCACATCCTCTACTTATCCGCTTGTTCATCAAAGTCAGCCTTTCTTTTGAGGGATACGTTTAGTCGCCTGAACAGGGAACGATAGTTCTGAAAGTTCCAGGGCGCACGGATCAGCGTGTCTTTGAGCTGTTTGAACGTAAGGGGCAGCAGATCCATGCTGTAGTCTATGCCGAACGAGCTTGTCCGTCCGATCTCAAGCAAAATCAGAACGATCCCGAACATCCAGCCGAAGATGCCGAGTATGGCGGACAGGCCCAGAATCATGAACTGGCAGACGAGGGTAGAGGATTTGATCTTGCTGTTGATCAGCCCGGTGATGGCGGTGAGTGCGATAACGATCACCAGCGGCGCGCTCACAAATTTTGCCTGCACGGCGGAATCGCCGAGCACCAGCGCGCCGACAATGCTCAGGGAAAGGCCGAAGGAGGGGGAAAGGCGGATGCTGGCGTCCCGGAGTATTTCGTATGCGACCATGAGCAGCACGGTTTCCAGCAATATGGGGAAGGGCACGCCGGAGCGCGCCGCTGCGATGCTGACGAGCAGCTTTGTCGGAATCAGTTCGGGATTGAAAGTCAGAAAGGCCACGTACAGGCCCGGCGCGCTGACAGAGATAAAGAAGCACAGGATGCGCAACATCCTCCCGAAGGAACTTACAATGAAGTTCTGCGAGTAGTCCTCGCTGCTCTGGAAATATTCTATAAACAAAAACGGCACGGTAATCACGGTCGGGCAGCCGTCGAGAATCAGCGCGACCCGGCCCTCCAGCAGTTTTGCGGCGACCGTGTCGGGGCGCTCGCTGATACCGATCGTGCCGAAAGGCGACATGGGGTTGTCGCAGATGCGTTCGACGATATAGTTGGTGTCTAACAGCTCTATGTCCCTGATCCTGTCCAGCCGCCGCTTGAGCTCGGCCACGATTTCGTCGTTGGCCACCCCTTCGATAAAGCAGATGGCGGCGGCGGTTTTGACGGTCGTGCCGAACTGGATGCCCTCCACGCGCAGCATGTGCGTTTTCAGCTTGCGGCGCAACATGGCGACATTGTGTATCATGGGTTCGATAAACCCCTCGTGCGGGCCGTTGGTTACGATGTCCGTCTGCGGCTCTTCCGGAGAGCGCTTGATAAAGCCCTTGGACGAGATTACCATGGCGCGGCTGTCGCCCTCGCAGAGGAAAATCGTGTCGCCTGACATAAGCCCGAAAATGATGTCCTGTTCGTCCGTGGTGGCTTCGATTTCGTTGGGGGATGCGACGTGGCTGAACAGGTAGTCCAGCGCGTTCTTTTTAGAAGGTACCTGCGCCCGCATGACGTGTTCGATCACGCTGCGGTTGAGCATGTCGCCGTCCACCATTCCGTCGAACAGCATGACGGCGCATTTAAGTTCGTTGGGCCGCGCCGTTTTGAATTCGCGCAGGATAAAAGTGGAGTCGTGCTTGAACATTTTTTTGAAGTATTCGATGTTTTGCTCGTATATATCGCTTAGCATGCGCATGATTCTCCATATCTTTCTTTATTTGAAAATATTGTGCGCAGCTTAGCCTTCAATCATTCATTTTTCAGGAAAAAGAATGCGATGCAGAAAAACAATTCCAATACAGGCAATCGCAACGATGATGAGAATGTGTATAACGGGCGCGGGCGAAATCCTTACATCCGGACCTGCAAAGACGGTCGCGTCGCCGCAGAGAAGCCGGTATATGCCGAAGCCGAGCGGGAAGGAAATGGCGCCCTGCAGCGTTTTGCCGAGAAAATATTTTCGTGCGCGCAGCCCCGCTCCCTCGGTAAACAGCAGGGTCTGGCAGTGTACGGAAAGCCCGCCGAATCCGGCGATTGCGCAGGCCATGGCAAACGCGAGCGCGCTCCGGCCCGGCAGCGCGCCGATGCCCATGGTAATCTCGAACACGCCGAGCAGCAGTCCTTCAAACGCGCCCAGCCGCGTGCTGAACCCGCCGAAGCGCAGAATGACCGAGGCGCAGGACATGAACACGATAAATGCGCAGACGTACAGGACGGAGACGGCGCTGTTCTTCACAGCGGCGACGAACGCGGCCGAAAAGCTTCGCCGCAGGCGCGGCGCGTCGCGCTGCGTGCCGGGCGCTGCGTCATACGTCTCTCGCCTTCCGCGAAAGAGCAGTCCGACGACCAGGGATGCGGCGAGCTGGACGCCCCAAAGAGCGACGCCGAGTCCGGCGTCGCCCCAGATCGCCGCGCCGACTGCGCCGATAAGAAACGCCGGGCCGCAGTTGTTGCAGAAGGCGAGCAGGCGTTCCGCCTGCCCGCGCTCCAGCCGTCCGTCGGTATACAGGCGGCAGGCGACGCGCGCGCCCATGGGAAAACCCGCGACGTTGCCGATCACCAGCGCCTCAAATGCCGCGGGAGGCAGGCGCAGCAGCCGCATGACCCCGGAAAAGGGGCGCAGCAGCCGGGACAGGATTCCGTACTCCATGCAGATCTGGGTCGCGACCATAAACAGAAAGAGGGATGGTACGATGTTTTCCAGGCAGCTGGTGATGCTGCCCCGGACAGCGGCGGCGTACTCCGCGGGAACGATCAGAAGGGAGAGCATATAGAGCACGACGACGCCCGCGAAAAGATAGAACCTGAGCTGTTTCATCGATTGGTCGCCTCCGGAAAAGCTGTGAGGGGGGAACCCCGCCGCAGCGTCCGCGCCCGCCTCCATTATACAGTGTATTGCGCGCGCGTCCGGAATATTTCTGTCCGCGCGATCTTGCGCGCTGTGTACTTTTACAGGCGCCGGGCGCATAAAAATAAATGGAGAAACTTTGCGCGCGCAGTGGAGGGAAACATTCATGGCAAAACAAGACGACAGAGAAAAACGTCTGCAGGACAGGGCGGACTCCAGGCTGGAACGACTGCTCGACCTGCCGCCGACCCTGCTCACGGGGGATCCGACGATTGAACTGCTCGGCAACCGACAGATGGTGATGGAGGGTTGCCGCGGGATTATGGAATACGATGAAAACTATATTAAAATAAACGGCGGCCGCTACGCGGTCTCGGTGATGGGCGAGCAGCTCGAGCTAAAGAATCTGACCGATAAATCGTGTACGATCGTCGGCAGAATCGACAGCATTGGATTCGGGGTGTAGCCGGTATGGTTTTAATGAAGCTGTTGCGCCTTCTGCGGGGGTATCTCGTCATTTCCGTCACCGGTTTTTTCGCCGAGCGTTTTTTAAACCTTGCGAACACGCGGGGTATCAAAATGTGGCGGATTCGCCGCCGCGGAAGCAGAAAAGTTTCTCTCTGCCTGCGCGTGCGCGATTTCAGGAAGCTGCGCGAAGTCCGGCGCGCCACAGGCGTTTCCATCCACATCGAAAAAAAATGCGGACTGCCCTTTTTGCTGCACAAATACCGCAGGCGCTGGGGTATTGTCGTCGGCGCGGCGCTGTTCATCGGCATCATCCTGTTTTTGTCCACCTTTGTCTGGTCCATTGAAATCAGCGGCAACCAGGCGGTGGAGGACGAGCAGATTATCGCGGCGCTGGATGAGGCGGGGTTCTACGTCGGCGTGCCGACGCGCGGCCTGGACCTGCGCGAAATTCGCCAGACGGTACTGCTGAAACTGGAGGATCTGTCGTTTATCGCGATCAATATCAAGGGCAGCAAAGCCTATGTGGAAGTGACGGAGGCGACGGGAAAGCCCGAAATGGTGGATACGGATACGCCCTGTAACCTGATTGCGACAAAGGCGGGCGTTATTGTCCGCACGGAAATTACGCAGGGATTCGGGCTCGTCCGGGCGGGCGATGCGGTCGAGGCGGGCGACATGCTCGTTTCCGGCATGGTATTCAGCGACAAGGTCGGCTATCGCCTCGTCCATTCTTCCGGCAGGATTTATGCGAGAACGGCCTATCAGCTCGAATACGAGGTGCCGTATGTGCAGACCGAGCGCGTGCGCACCGGCGAAGAGTACACGCATCGAAAGCTGCGGCTGTTTAATTTCCATATAAATTTGTATTTAGGGGCTGGCGAAAGATATACTACTTATGATAAAATAAATAAAACAAACGAAGCGAAGCTCGGCGGCTTTACGCTGCCGCTCGCGCTGCTGGAGGAAAAATACTTTGAGGTGGAACTGCGGGAGAAGGAATATTCACCTGAACAGGCCGAAAGCATGGCGCGGCTGATGCTGGACGAAGGCGAACGCGAACAGTTTGCCGACAAGCAGATTGAAGTGCGCGAAGTGGAAGTGAAGCACGGAAACGGGGCCTGCCGCATTGTCGGCCGGTACCAGTGCGTCGAGGACATTGCGGCCCAGGCGGAGGTTGATCCCTCCAGCCAGACCCCGGCGGGCGAGCCGGAGTGGTGATGCGTAAAACGCAGTTTATTTAGGACAGGAAAAGGGAAAGGATTGAAAGCGCGTTTGGAATATTCTTTGCAAATGAGTTCGGATATCATGGCCGACGTGTTCGGCATGCTCGACGGCAACATCCGCAAAATAGAGTCCGCCTTCGGTGTGAAGATCGTCAACCGGGGCGAGGATATTAAGATCACCGGAGGCGATACGGCCTGCGCGCAGGCCGTCAAGGCGTTAACTTCACTGACGGCTATGGCCGCCAAGGGCGAACCCATCACCGAGCAGAGCGTCAATTATATCATCGGCATGGTCGGCGAAGGCCGGGACGGCTATATGCGCTATATGGACGCGGACTGCATCTATATCACGTCGCGCGGAAAGCCGGTCAAGCCCAAGAGCGAGGGACAGAAGGAGTATGTGGACGCGATCGCGTCGAGCACCGTCACCATCGCCATCGGCCCGGCGGGCACGGGCAAGACCTACCTCGCAGTCGCGCTTGCCGTCGCCGCGCTGCGCAGCAAAGAAGTCAGCCGCATCATCATCACCCGCCCGGCCGTGGAAGCGGGGGAGAAGCTTGGTTTTTTGCCCGGCGACCTGCAGGAGAAAGTCGATCCCTACCTGCGTCCGCTCAACGACGCGCTGATCGAGATGCTGGGCCAGGAGAGCTACCACCGCTATGTCGAGCGCGGTTCAATTGAAGTCGCGCCGCTGGCGTATATGCGCGGCCGGACGTTAGACGACTCCTTTATCATTCTCGACGAGGCGCAGAACACCACGCCGGAGCAGATGAAGATGTTCGTCACCCGGTTTGGGTTCTCCTCCAAGGTCGTCATCACGGGCGACATCACTCAGACCGACCTGCCCGCCTATACCAAGTCCGGTCTGAAAGAGGCGGTGAAGGTGCTGGGGAATATTGAGGGGATCAGCATCCGCTATCTGTCGAGCAGGGACGTTGTGCGCCACCCGCTGGTACAGAAAATCATCGACGCATACGAGAAATACGAGCAGGGGCAGGCGAGCGCCGCGGCCCGAAAGGGGAAGAAAGGATGAACGTGCGGACAAGCTTTTACAACGAACAGGAGGACTGGCCCGTCACCGTCGAGCTCAAACACCGGATGGAGGCGGTCATTTACCGCACCCTCGACCGCGAAGGGTACGACCGCAGCTGCGAAGTGAGCGTCGCCTTTGTCGAAGAGGAAAAAATACGGGCGCTCAACGCCGCCTACCGGGGCCGGGACAGCGTGACCGACGTGCTCTCGTTTGCGGACGGAACGGCGGACCCCGACACCGGCGTCATCCTGCTCGGCGACGTGGTGATCTGCGCAAAGCGTGCCGTGGAGCAGGCGGAGCGGTTCGGCCACAGCGCCGAGCGTGAATTCTGCTTTCTTGCGGCGCATTCCACGCTCCATCTTCTGGGCTACGACCATGAGACGGAGCTCGACGAAAAGATCATGCGCAGAAAGCAGACGGAGATTCTCGACTCGCTCGGGATTACACAATAGCGGCGCCGCCGCAAAACGGAGAATGGAAAAGCGTATGGAGATTAAATATTCCGGGTTCGTCTCCCTGGCGGGCCGGCCCAACGTGGGCAAGTCCACGCTGCTTAACGCGCTTATGGGCCAGAAGATCGCCATTGTATCGCCAAAGCCGCAGACGACGCGCGGCCGCGTCGTCGGGATCAAAACGGCGGGGGACCGGCAGATCGTGTTCATTGACACGCCCGGTCTGCACAGCCCCAGAACCGCGCTGGGCGATTTCATGGTCAAAACGGCGCAGGAGAATATAGAGGATACAGACATTGTCCTGCTCGTCGTGGAAGCGCGCGGCGCCGTCCACAAGCTTGAACGGGACGTAATCGAATGGATCAAGCGAACGGGTCAGCGAAGCATACTTGTCATTAACAAAGTTGACACGGTCAAAGACAAGCCGCGTATCCTCGCAGTGATCGAGGCCTTTTCCGCGCTGCACGATTTCGACGCTGTCGTCCCGCTCTCGGCAAAGAGCGGCCGGGGCGTGGAAATTTTGGAAAAAGAGCTCTTACGCCTGATCCCGGAGGGGGTCCAGTATTACCCGGAGGACATGGTCTCCGACCAGCCGGAACGTGTCCGTGCGGCCGAGATCATCCGTGAGAAGATGCTCTACGCCCTTTCGGACGAAATCCCGCACGGCGTCGCCGTTGAGGTGTATGAATTTGCGAAGCGGGACGGCCGCGCGCTGTACGATATCTCGGTCAATATCATCTGCGAGCGGAAAACGCATAAATCCATTATTATTGGTAAGGGCGGAGAGAAGCTCAAAGCAATCGCGACGGCGGCCCGCGTCGAGCTGGAGGAAATGCTGGGCGCAAAGGTAAACCTCCAGTGCTGGATCAAGGTCAAGGAGGACTGGCGCAACAACCGGTATCTCATCCGCAACTACGGGTACGAATAAAGGCGCCGCTTTGGTTGTAAACGCCGCGCCTGTGCTGCAATCTCATCCTAATCCGCGGGTACGAACACCCGCCGTCCTGAGACCCGCAGCGTCTGAGCGTGCGCAGCGGAGCCTGGAACTCGCCTGAAAAAGCCTGCCGCGCCTGCGCGGGGCCGCGGCGTGCAAAACTTATTCTATACACTTTTAAATTATTTTCGCGCCTTAAAATATTACCTGTAATTTTCGCGCTTACGTCGTCAAAAATGATAGTACAATATCATTTTGGGAGGAATTCGGAATGAATAAGAACGACGCATGGACTTTCTTTGAAAATACGGGGAATCTGGACGCGTATCTCATATACAAACAACTGGAAAATGATAAAAAACCGTTTGATACAAAACGGGACAGGGAGCTGTTCCTGCAGGGCAGCGGACGTTAGAGGTGGGATAGTTGCATCTGTCGGTCGACGGCATCGTACTGCAGGCGCGCGAGTACGGGCGCAGCGCAAAGCTGCTGACCCTGCTCACGCGCCAGAAGGGGAGAATCACGGTTATAGCGCCGGGCGCGGGCTCGCTCAAGAGCCGGCTGAAAGCCTGTGCCACTCCCTTTACATATTCGTCGTTTATGCTGTTCAAGAACGGCGATCAATACAAAGTGGACAGCGCGGACGTGCACGAGCTGTTTTACGGGCTGAGCGGGGATATTGACAGGCTGGCGCTGGGCCAGTATTTCCTGGAAGTCGCGGCCCGGCTTTCCCGTGAAGAGACGGAAGAAGAGGAGTTGCTCCGCCTGCTGCTCAACAGTTTGTACCTGCTCTCGAGAGATGCGGATCCGGTCCATGTCAAGCTCGTGTTTGAGCTCAGGTGCGCGTCCGTCTCCGGCTTCATGCCCGACTTTGAAACCTGCGCGGTCTGCGGCAGGGACGAACCGGGCTGGATCGACGTATACGGCGGCAGGCTCGTCTGCGCGGACTGCACGCAGCGCCCCGCGCCAGACGGCTTTTATCTGGACGCAGCTGCGAAGGACGCGCTGCGGCACATATTTTACGCGCCGCTCGGCAGAATTTTTTCCTTCCAGCTCAGCGGCGCGGCAAAGGAGCAGTTGAGCCGTTTTGCGGAGCGGTTTCTTCTCGCGCAGACGGACGAGCGGTTTTCCACGCTCGAATTTTACCGTTCCCTGCAAAATCCGATCTGAACAGGCCCTTTGGGAAACAGGGCCTGTTTCGTGTGAACAGAGGTAATTTCATGGATCAAGAAAAGAGTTTACGGCTATTGGAATTTCATAAAATACGCGGCCTGCTCGCCGACCTGGCGGATACGGAGGACGGCCGCGCCGGGTGTATGGCCCTCTTTCCGTCCGACGATTTCGAACAGGTGCAGCAGGAGCTTGCGCGCACACAGGCCGCCCTGAAAATCCTGAACTTAAAGGGCCCGCTGTCCATGCGCGGCCTGCGCAATGTGTCGGACGCGCTGAAGCGTCTGCGCGTCGAAGCGGCGCTCAGCATACCTGAGCTGATGGACTGCGCGTTCCTGCTGCGCACAGCCCGCCGCCTGCGCGAATACCGTGGCGACGGTGAAGCGCTGGAGAGCGTGCTCGACGGAGAATTTGCGCGCATCGTGCCGCATAAGGCGCTAGAGGACCGGCTGTACGCCTCCTTTAACGCAGAGGGCGAAGCGCTGGACACCGCCAGCGACGAGCTGTACCGCATCCGGCGGCAGATCGCGTCCGCCCAGAGCCGCGTGCGCGAGAGCCTGGACAAGCTTATCCGCTCGGCGCAGTATGCGCGATGCCTGCAGGAGCCGGTCGTCACCGTACGCGGCGGCAGGTTCGTCGTGCCGGTGAAAGTGGAATACAAAGGCGAGATCAGCGGTCTGGTCCACGACGTGTCGGCGACGGGCGCGACTGTATTCATCGAGCCGGCTTCCGTTGTGGAGGCCAATAACGAAGTGCGACTGCTGGAAGGCCGGGAAAAAGCCGAAATCGAACGGATTGTCTACGAGCTGTCCGCACTGCTGTCCTCTGTATGCGAAGATCTGGAGGACGATTATCTCATGTGCACGCGATTCGATATCCTCTTCGCCAGGGCAAAACTGGCCGTGGATATGCGCGCGACCATGCCGGTTGTGAACGACAGAGGGATCGTTGACCTGCGCCGCGCCCGGCATCCGCTTCTGGACAGGGACGCCGTCGTACCGGTTGATATCGCGCTCGGACAGGACTATGACACGCTTGTCATCACCGGTCCGAATACGGGCGGCAAAACGGTGTCGCTCAAGCTGATCGGGCTCGTGAGCGCCATGGCGCAGGCCGGATTGTACATACCCTGCGCCGAGGAGAGCCGCTGCGCCGTGTTTGACAATATTCTCACCGATGTGGGCGACGAGCAGTCGATCGAGCAGTCGCTCTCCACATTCTCCTCGCATATGACGAATATCATTCAGATCATAGATAAGGCCACCGCCCGCTCCCTCTGCCTGTTCGACGAGCTGGGCGCGGGCACCGACCCGGTGGAAGGTGCGGCGCTGTCGGTCGCCATCCTTGAATATGTGCGCGACAAGGGCGCGCGGATCGTCTGTACCACCCATTTTCCGGAACTGAAGGTGTACGCGCTGCAGACCGCCGGCGTGCGCAACGCCTCCTGCGAATTCGACGTGGAGACCCTGCGCCCGACCTATCGCCTGATCACCGGGATGCCGGGCCGGTCCAACGCGTTCGCGATCTCCGAAAAGCTCGGCCTGAAAAAGGAGATTATAGAGCAGGCAGCGACCCATTTGACCAGCGACAGCATTGCCTTTGAAGAGATACTGGCGCAGATCGAGAAAAACCGCCGTGCATCCGAGCGCGAACGCGACGCGGCCATGGCCGACCGCGCCGCCGCGGCGGCCCAGCTGCAGAACGCGCAGCAGAAACAGCGGGAAATGCAGGCGCGTATTGAGAAGGAACTGGAACAGGTTAAAGGCCAGGGCCGCCGGATTGTGGAGGGCGCGAAGGCGCAGGTACAGGAAGTGCTCGCCGGGCTGGACGCACTGGTCAGGGAGAAGGAACGGGCCGATTTCAAAGAGCGGCTCCAGGGCTTTAAACAGCGTACGCGCCGGACGCTGCGCGAGCTGGAGGACGAGCTCGACCCTGTGCATGAAGCGCAGACGGAGTATGAACTGCCGCGGCCGCTGCGTATCGGCGATACGGTAGAAGTCGTGGGAATCACCCGCGCCGGCGTTGTGGCCAGCCTACCTGGGCGCGACGGGAAGCTGGTCGTCACCGCGGGCAGCATGAAGCTGAACGTGAATGTAAAGGACGTACGCCTGATTAAAGCGCAAAAAAAACGCGCGCCGTACACGCCGAAGGAAGGCCCCGCCGTTCGCCGCGCGTCCGATACGCTGCATGTGCGCGGCATGACGGTGGCCGAGATGGAACCGGAGCTCGAACAGTTTCTTGACAGCGCCGTCGTGGCCGGGCTGCATGAGGTGACGGTCGTGCACGGCAAGGGCACGGGCGCGCTGCGCGCCGCCGTGTGGGATTACCTGCGGGGCCACCCGCATGTTAAGTCCTTCCGCGCCGGCCGGTTCGGCGAAGGCGAACAGGGCGTGACCGTGATCGAGCTTAAGGAGAAGGGACGATGACCCGCCGTCTGTTTGTCGCCGTAGAGATACCGCCCATGATACAGGCGCAGCTGTATGCGGCGGCTGCGCTGCTGCGGGAACGTGCGGCGCTGGCGCGTGTCACCCGCCGCGAAAATTTCCACATTACGCTGGCTTTTCTCGGCGAGACGGACCGGGAGGCGGATGTCCGGCGCGCCATGGACGAGACATGCGCACCTGCGTTTTCGCTGACAATTCGCGGCGCGGGCCGTTTTACCGGCCGCGACGGCGCGCTCTGGTGGGCGGGAGTCGATCCCTGTCCCGGGCTGGATGCGCTGTATCGCCGGCTTTGGGCCGCGCTGGAACGCGTGGGCTTTACGCCCGAGCGGCGCCCGTTTAAGCCGCATCTGACCCTGGCGCGCGGCGTTACCGGCGCAGATGGAGTCGACGCGCGCACGCTCGGTCTTTCGGCGCCGGTGTCGGTTCAGGTCGGGCATATCATGCTGTTTGAATCGACGCGGCGGGACGGACGGCTGCGCTATCTGCCGCGTTACCGGCGCATGTTTTCCGATCTGACCGGGGGAATATGACATGAACAGGTTTCACGTTTCGGATATGGACGGGCTTCGGGCGCTGATCGACGAGGTCGGATTTCTTCCGCTCGGCGGCGCCGGCGCGCTGCCCGGTTTTTCCCTCGCGCATATGACCGCGCCGGAGAGCTGGCACACGGGCGACCCGGAAACCGATCCATGGGAATGGCGGCAGATCCTGGCCGCTGAGGGCAGCGTGGTCTACGGCAAGTTTATAGAACGTAAAAACGCCTTTGTTTCAAAGGCGTGGTTTCCGGTCCTTGCCAACTGGCGCAGGGACGGGTATGATTACGATTCTCTGCAGGAATCCGGTCTGGCGAACTGGAAGCAGACGCGGATCATGTCTCTGTTCGACGGCGGCGGTACCGCGCATCCGCTGCCCGCGCATGAGCTGAAACGCCTTGCAGGGTTCGGAAAAGACGGACTGCAGGGCTTCGACGGCGCGGTGACAGCGCTGGAAATGCGCACCTATCTAGTGTTTTGCGGCGTACAGCGCAAGCGGAACCGGGCGGGGGAGGAATACGGCTGGCCGGTCTCCCTGTTTGCGCCTCCGGAGCTGCTCTATGGCGCGGAATATGTCCGTTCCTGCTACGGCGAGCCTCCGGCGGCGTCGCTGCGCAGGATTCTGGAGCATTTGAATAGCGTATTTCCCAACGCAGATGAAAAACAGTTGGAACGGTTTTTAAAGGCATAAAAAAGAAGCGGCGTGCGCCGCTTCTTTTTTATGCCTGCTTATTCGTTCAGGGCCAGGTCCGCATCAAAGCCCACGTCGCCGATCGCCTGCAAAAGCGCATAGGGGCTCGTGACCTGCTCGTCGTACAGCACGGTTGCCGTACCGTTTGCAAGGGATACGTTCGCCGCGTTTACGCCCGCCTGCTCCAACAGCGCGGCGCGTACGCGCGCCTGGCAATGCTCGCAGGACATGCCGTCGATTTTAAAAGTCGCTTCCATTGTTTTTGTCTCCTCTCCTGTATAGCTTGTATCAATATAGGTTAACCGGATTGCGCCGGTTCCATACGCTTATGCGTCCCTGTCGCTGCGGCGGCGCAGCAGGCCGAAGGCTTTCGGAGTCGCCACGCGGTCCATTCTGCGTTTTATTCCCTCCCGCTGCGACACGCTGGTGAACAGCTGGTCGAGCCGGCTTCCGGGTCCGGCCACGAGCTCAACGAGCATCTTTGTCGCGTCGGCCGCGCGCGGCCATTCGGTAAAGCGCAGGTGCAGCTCGTCCCTGTCGAAAAGGAAGCTCATAATACGCGTGTGCGGCGTTTCAATGAACCGGCAGTATACGATGAGCTTTGGCCGGCTGAATTCGTCCTGTGCCCAAACCGCCGCGCAGGCGGTCTGAAACGTTTCGCCCCGGATGGATACGGGGCTGAGGCGGTCCGCGCCGTCCAGCCCGCACTCGAGCGCGTACGCGTCGTCGCCTTCCCGTATGTATATGGTACAGCTCGATTTATGAAACTGTATACGTACAGATTGAACGCCAAAGGTAAAGTTCATGCGGCAGCACTGCAGCGCCATAGGCAAAAGCCCGCAGATCGAGGGTGCGAAGTCGTAGATTTTTTCATGTACGGATCGCTCCACCTTTGTAAACCGGCTCGGCGATGCATACCGCTGTACAGCCTGCGCGCCCGTCCTGGAGCCGGCGGGAATCCCGACGGCGGGACCCGGCATGGCGCGCAGCGTCCGCAGTTCGCGCGCCAGTCGGAGCGCAGCCGTGCCGGGAGGCAGCGGCCGGTCGGACAAGCTGTGTTTTGCGAAGCTGCGTCCAATCTCAGCGATTACGCCGCCGGTGGCGAACATGTTCCGCTCGCCGCTGAGGATGGCAATCACCATGTCCTGCTCCGGCAAGATCACGACATACTGTCCATACGCGCCGTTAAACTGGTACGCGCCGTCAAAAGGGCAGAGCCAGACCTGGTATCCGTACCCGTCGCGGCATATGCCGGACTCGGTATATATTTTCTTTTCGCGCATCCGCTCAACCCAGACCGCCGGCAACAGTTGCCTGCTTTCGCCGTTGATTGTCCAGCGTCCGCTCTGCAGCATGAGCTGGCCGAGCTTTGCCATTTCTTCGAGCGTAAGCCACAGGCCCCAGCCGCCCTTTTCAATCCCGAGCGGGCAGGTTTCCCAATGCGGAGAGAGTCCCATTGGTGAAAACAGGCGCGGCGTCAGGTACTGCGTGAGGGACATGCCCGCACGCCGGCACACGGCGGCGGCGAGCAGGTAGGAATTGATGCTGTTGTAAAAGAATCGGCTCCCGGGCGCGAAGGCGCAGTCCGATTCAAGCGCGGCCCGTACCCAGTCTTTTTCCAGCACGCTGGCGCTCTCGTTAAAGTGGACGCCGCTGCTCATGGTCAACAGGTGTTCGACTGTGATCTGGTCAATCCGCGGCGCGCGGATCCGCGGCGTCTTCTCGGGGAAAATATCCACGAGCCGTTCGTCTGTGCGCAGCAGCCCCTCCGATACAGCCAGCCCGACCGCCATGCCCGTAACGCTCTTGCTCAGGGAGTAGACCATGTTGGAATATCCTTTTTGCCAGGGCGACCAATATCCCTCCGCAATGACTTTGCCATGGCGCAGGAGCATCGCGCCATGCGGGTGATAGGTCTCAAGCGCACGAAAAAAACCGCCGACTGCGCCCGAGTCCGTTCCCTGGAGTTCCGGTGTGCTGCGCGGCAGCGGCGAGAGCTCCTGTTCGACATAGTACAGGCCCTTTTTCTGCGGCGCAAACGGGTAACCGCCGATGTGCTGGAGGTCGCCGCCGGCAAGCTTGCGCAGCATGGCCGCGGTTTTCATTTGTACGATTGCGTCCATTGGCTCGCCTCCCTGGCCGCAATTTTTATGAATTTCAAAATATAATTAAATTTTACCACAAATCATATTGACCTGCAATTCATTTTTTGGTACAATAACTTTGCCGTTTTTGAACGGCGGGTTTGAAATGGCGCGCTACTGTGGCTCAATGGTAGAGCAGCGCATTCGTAATGCGCAGGTTGTCAGTTCGATTCTGACCAGTAGCTCCAATGAAGCAGGCGGGAAAGTAAGAAGTCTTTTCCGCCTGTTTTTTCATGTTTTAAGGTGTTTCGATATGATCCAAGAGGCGGCGGCGCATCGTCTTTGGTCTATAAGTGTCTCTTTATTGTCCGCGCCTCGCCGCCGTCGATCGTTGACGGCGGTTGTGTTTCCCAATTGCAAACTGCCCGCGCGTGGAAGTTTCGTTTTGAATGCCGGCTTTGCAAAAACGGTTTTTCTTATGCAAGCTTGCATATTGCCGAGTATTATGCTATGATATAGACAGAACACAAAACATGTGCTGACATTTAAGATGCGAAAGCGTCTGCGGTGGAAGGCGTGGGAAAGAAAGACACAGCGGTGGATGCGCTGTGCTTCGGATGCGCCTTCAGGGCGCATTTTTTGTACGCAAAAAGGAGTGGGGAACGAAAATGGAGACGCGCGTAGCCGTGATTGCGATTATTGCGCAGACACGCGAAGTAAACGACAGGCTCAATCAAGTGCTGCACGAGTACGGCGACTATATCATTGGCCGGATGGGCCTGCCCTATCGGGAGCGGGGCATCAATATCATCAGCGTTGTGGTGGATGCGCCGCAGGACATCATTTCCGCGCTGTCGGGCAAGCTCGGCTGCCTGCCCGACGTATCGGCCAAGGCGGTTTATGCCAAACAGGCCTGAAAGGAGCGCTGCAATGCGTGCGCTTATGGAAAAGCTTTTGGCAGGCACGGCTCTGACATGCGCGGAATATGCGGAACTGATCGGGCATTGGCGGGATGTGGACCGCGCCGCGCTGTTTGACGCCGCCCGCACCGCGTGCGACAGGGTATACGGGAAGGACGTGTATCTGCGCGGCCTGATCGAAATCAGCAACTACTGTAAAAACGACTGCCGCTACTGCGGTATCCGCCGCGGCAACGCCCGTGCGGAGCGCTACAGGCTCGGCCCGGATGAAATTCTGGACTGCTGCCGACGCGGCTATGCGCACGGTCTCAGAACATTTGTGCTGCAGGGAGGGGAGGACCCGTGGTTTACTGCCGCGCGCGTTGAATCGCTCGTGCGGGAGATCAAGGCGCGCTATCCTGACTGCGCGGTAACCCTGTCTCTGGGTGAGCATCCGTATGAGAGCTACGCCGCATGGCGGCGCGCCGGCGCCGACCGTTATCTGCTGCGCCATGAGACGGCGGACGCCGTACATTACGCCCGCCTCCATCCCGCGCCGCTGACGCTGGAGAACCGCATGCGCTGCCTTCAAGACCTCAAGCGGCTCGGATACCAGGTCGGGGCGGGATTTATGGTCGGCTCGCCCGGCCAGACGGCAGCGGCCCTCGCCTGCGACCTGTGCTATCTGCGCGAGCTGCGCCCGCAGATGGTGGGAATCGGTCCGTTCATCCCGCATCACGACACGCCGTTTGCGGATGAGCCGGCAGGAGATGCGGAACTGACGCTGTTTATGCTGGCGCTCACGCGCCTGCTGCTGCCCGGCGCGCTGCTGCCGGCGACAACTGCGCTGAACACCGTAGCGGGCGACGGTATGGAACGCGGAATCCTTGCGGGGGCGAACGTCGTCATGCCCAATCTGACGCCGCCGCGCCAGCGGCAGCGTTACCTGCTCTATGACAATAAGACCACGGCGCCGGTGGAACAGGTCGATGCGATTACGGCGCGTATCGAAGCGCTTGGGTACCGCGTTGCGGCCTGCAGAGGCGACAGCCGCGCGGAAACGTTATATTATCCGCTGAAGGGAAAGGCCGGCCCGGCCTAACCCGTTAAGAAAGGAGATTCTTATGAAAGAAGCCACAGAAAAAAAACAGGTCCAGTACAACCCCGCGTCGCACAGGGCGGATGAATTCATCCACCACGGCGAGATTTTGGAGACCCTCGCCTATGCGGAACAAAATCGAAGCAACGCCGCGCTGATCGACCAGATCATCGCCAAAGCCGAACAGCGAAAAGGCCTTACGCATAGGGAAGCGGCCGTATTGCTAGACTGCGATATCCCGGAGAAAAACGAGCGGATGTTCCGGCTCGCAGAGCAGATTAAAAAGGATTTTTACGGCAACCGTATCGTTCTGTTCGCACCGCTCTACCTGTCGAACTACTGCATTAACGGCTGTGTTTACTGTCCTTATCACTGTCAAAACCGCACCATCCCACGCAAGAAGCTTACGCAGGATGAGATTCGCAAAGAGGTGATTGCCCTGCAGGACATGGGCCATAAACGCCTTGCGCTGGAGACGGGGGAGGATCCAGTGCACAACCCGATCGAGTACGTGCTGGAGAGCATAGAGACGATCTATGGCATTAAGCATAAAAACGGCGCGATCCGCCGTGTAAACGTGAACATCGCCGCCACTACGGTTGAAAATTACCGCAAGCTGAAGGATGCGGGCATCGGCACTTATATCCTGTTCCAGGAGACATATCATCGCCAAAGCTACGAGCAGCTGCATCCGACGGGGCCGAAGCACGACTACGCCTATCACACCGAGGCGATGGATCGGGCCATGGAGGGCGGAATTGACGACGTGGGTCTGGGCGTCCTGTTCGGGCTGGAACTGTACCGCTACGAACTGGCGGGCCTGCTCATGCATGCGGAGCATCTCGAAGCGGCGTTCGGAGTCGGGCCGCACACCATCAGCGTCCCCCGTATCTGTCCGGCGGACGACATTGATCCAGGCGCGTTCGACAACGGGATCAGCGACGATATATTTGAAAAAATCGTGGCGGTCATCCGCATCGCCGTCCCCTATACCGGCATGATCATCTCCACCCGTGAGAGCCAGGCTTGCCGCGAACGCGTGCTGCACCTGGGCATTTCACAGATCAGCGGCGGCAGCCGCACCAGCGTCGGCGGCTACACCGAGCCCGGACCGGATCGCGACAGTACGGCCCAGTTCGACATAAGCGACCACCGTACCCTCGACGAAGTCGTTAGGTGGCTGATGGAGATGGACTACATTCCCAGCTTCTGCACCGCATGTTACCGAGAAGGCCGCACCGGCGACCGTTTTATGAGCTTGTGCAAGAGCGGGCAGATCCTCAACTGCTGCCATCCCAACGCCCTGATCACCTTACAGGAGTATCTGGAGGACTATGCGACGCCCGGTACAAAAGAGGTTGGCGAGGCGCTGATCAGGCGCGAAATCAACCGGGTGCCGAATCCAAAAGTGCGTGAGATTGTCCGAAAAAACCTGGCCGAAATCAGCGCGGGTGCGCGCGACTTCCGTTTTTGAGGAGGGAAGTGCAATGAGCCTGAACAGTACGCCGGCTTCCGGCCGGGTCCATATCGGCATCTACGGCCGGCGCAACGCCGGCAAGTCCAGCCTGATCAACGCGTTGACCGGGCAGGAGCTCGCCATCGTATCCGACGTGGCTGGGACGACGACGGATCCTGTATCCAAGGCAATGGAACTGCTTCCGCTGGGTCCGGTGGTACTGATCGACACCGCTGGCTTGGACGACGAAGGGGAACTGGGCGTGCAGCGCGTACGCAGGAGCATGCGCGAACTGGACCGCGTCGATATCGTTCTTCTCGTGTTGGACGGGAACGCGGAGGTAACGCCGCCGGAACGCGCGCTGCTGGACGCGTGCGCGGCGCGCGGCGTGACATGTCTGCTCGTTCGCAATAAGAGCGATCAATATCCGCAGCATGCAGACGGGGACGGCGCGTTTTGGGTGAGCGCCAATACCGGCGAAAATATCAGCGCGCTGCGGGAGCGGATCGCGTCGCTGGCGCAGGCCGAGCCGCCGCGGCCGCCGATTATCGCAGACCTGCTCGCGCCCGGCGACCTTGTCGTACTCGTTACGCCCATCGACGCGTCCGCGCCGAAAGGCCGGCTGATTCTGCCCCAGCAGCAGACTATCCGCGACATACTCGACGCGGGCGGCCAGGCCCTCGTCACGAAAGAAGACGCGCTGGAGCAGGCGTTTTCACGCCTGCGTGAACGTCCGCGCATGGTCGTTACAGACAGCCAGGCATTTGAACAGGTCGCCGCTGTGACGCCGCAGGACGTGCCGCTGACGTCGTTTTCCATCCTGTTCGCCCGGCACGGCGGCGTGCTGAAACAGGCGGCGGCGGGCGCGGCGCATATAGACGATCTGCGCGACGGCGATACCGTCCTCATCAGCGAGGGCTGCACGCACCACCGCCAGTGCGAGGATATCGGAACGGTAAAATTGCCGCGCTGGATTTCACAGTACACGGGCAAAGAGCTCCGGTTTTCATACAGCAGCGGCAACACATTCCCGGACGATCTGCGCCCCTATCGGCTTGTCGTCCACTGCGGCGCCTGTATGCTGCCGCCGCGCGCGCTGCAGTCCAGGCTGCGCCAGGCGATGCAGCAGGGCGTGCCCATGACGAACTTCGGAATTCTCATCGCACAGATGAAGGGGATATTGCAGCGCAGTCTGGCGGTGTTCCCCGCGCTTTGAAAACGGCGGGAGATTTTTCCGTACAGGGCGTGCATGGCGCGGGACAGCCAAAAGATGCTGAAACAAAAGAAATGCCGAAGCCGGCAAATTGTGCGGCGGGCATAAAAGCCGAGTTGGCATAAATCCAGTCGCTTTCGCCGCAGGGAAACGGCGCGAAGGCCGATTTTGCGCAAATGCATAGAGCGGGGTCATATGGAATATTCCCGAAATTGCGGGAACACAGATTCAATGTATCGCACAGGCTCTGCACAGAATCAAAATTTGTCCGGATCGCCGTAGATCCTGTCGTGGAACGAGGTCAGCGGCGGCTTCCCTGTACGCGATTGTGAGAAATGAAACTGCAATACAATCGTCCATTGGGAATGACCGGACACGGAAAAGTGCATGCTTCGATCCGCGCAGATTGAAACAATATGACTAGGGGGATAAAGGGGATCTGTCTGCAACTTTATAAGCGGGATTATAGATAATACGATGCAGAAGAGGCGAGTCTTTGGATTTCGCCTCTTTTTCATGCGCTGAAAAAATCTGCCGTGCGGTTTTCATGCCGATGAAAAAATACGGACATATAAAAAGAACAGCCGCCTGCACCGGCAGACGGCTGGGTTCAATATTACTGTTTTTGCGACTTGAATTCTTCGCCCCAATTCCACATCGCATCCAGTATTGGTTTCAGGCTTCGCCCTAACTCTGTGAGCGAATACTCCACCCGTGGCGGAACTTCCGGATAGACGGTGCGCGTAAGCAGCCCGTTGTTCTCCATATCTCTAAGCTGTGCGGTCAGCACCTTTTGAGAGACGCTCCCGATGGATTTTTTCAGTTCTCCAAACCTCTTTGTTCCAGGCATTAAATCGCGCAGGATTAAAACTTTCCACTTATCCCCGATGAGAGTCAGCGTGGTTTCGACCGGACAGGCCGGCAGTTCTTTTTTTGCAGTTTGTGCTGTCACAGGCGCACCTCCAGTAATTGAAAACACACAATAGTTTCCATTTGGCGACTACAGCGTTTTCCCGATATAGTATTACAAGTGAAACTTACAGTTAAAGTATAATATTCCAGATGAATTGTGTCAAGAGACTGACGTTCGCACAGTATCGTCCAATGCGATGCGTTTTGAAAACTATCCGACAATTCCACACGAAATGTTGGGTTTTTGCCATGTTTACACAGGCAAATAAAAATTTTTTCAAATTGCATTTTTTCGGTCTCCATTGGCTCAATCGCCGCATAACTGCACAATTGTTACCTTGCGGTAACGATCCAATGGTTTCCTGTTGGTAACTACGGCACAATAAAGTGCTTACTTTACAGCGGAAATTTGCCTTCGTATAATATAGACAAGAACTGCGGAAGCGGCCGCTCCGAAGTGACAAAACACGAACAGAAACCAGGATATTCAGGAGGAATGCAAAATGAAAATCGCAGTAATATGTGCAAATGGTAAGGCTGGTAAGCAAATCGTAAAGGAAGCGGTTTCCAGGGGTTTGGACGTAACCGCCGTGGTTCGAGAAGAGAATCAGACGCAGGCAAAGCATGTACTGAAAAAAGATCTGTATGATCTCACCGCAGCCGATCTCATGGGCTTTGATGTAGTCATTGACGCTTTCGGCGCCTGGACGGAGGATACGCTTGCCCAGCACAGCACTTCCTTGAAGCATCTGTGCGATATTCTGAGCGGCGTGCAGACCCGTCTATTGGTTGTCGGCGGCGCAGGCAGCCTGTATGTTGATCCCGAACACACCGTCTGCGTGGCGGACGGCCCCGATTTCCCCGACGCGTTCAAACCGCTGGCCGCAGCCATGGCAAAGGCGCTCGGCGAACTTCGAAAGAGAAATGACGTCAGGTGGACGTATATCAGCCCCGCCGGTGATTTCCGTGCGGACGGAGAACGTACGGGCAAATATGTTCTCGGCGGAGAGGAATTGGTTCTCAATTTCAATGGCGAGAGTATTATCAGCTATGCCGATTATGCAATCGCCGTGATTGACGAAGCCGTAAGCGGCGGCAACGTACAGAAGCGGATCAGCGTTGTCTCAGAGTAAACAAACCCAAAACAAGGAGAAACGAACATGAACAAGAACGCTTTTAAGGCTGTGAAACTTGAAAAAGGTGAAATGCATATTTACGATTTTGGCGGCGTCAGGCTGCACGCATACAAGACCAACGATTTTATTGACGATGAAGTGTTCATTGTCGAGAAAAACGGCAAAGCGGTTATCATTGAATCCCCCTGCTTCTTTGACAACAGCAAAGAGCTTACCGAATACCTGAAGGACGTCCGTGTCGAGGGTATGCTGATTGCCTATCACGGCGCCGGCGCAACCTTTATGCCGCAGGTGCCGAAGTATGCAACGAAGAATGCCGTCGCATATTCTGAAAACGGCGGCGGAAAAGCTCTGATAGATAAATTTGCAGGCGCATTCGGAGAAATTTTTGACAGTTCCGTCCATCAGATTACCAACGTGATCGACGAGGGCAAGCTGACAATCGGAGGCATGGATTTTATCATAAAGCAGACAGGGGATGCTTTCGATGTGGAAATTCCCGAAATCAACGCCGTTTACACGCATATGCTCGGACATGACTGCCATTCCATCGTTGCAGGCGCGGGCCATGCTGACGCCATGATCGCAGAGCTTAAGCGCTATATTGAAAAAGGTTATGATTTGATCCTGACTTCCCACTATACGCCTGAGGATTTAAAAGACGCCGAGACGAAAATCGCCTACCTTGAAAATCTGAAAAAGATCGCGTTAGACTGCGCGGACGCCGCCGCATTCAAAGCCGAAGTCGGCAGGCAGTATCCGCAGTACAGCGGTCAGAACTATCTCGATATGACGGCAGGCTTCTTCTTTGCTTAAACGCTGTCAGGAGAACCGGGGCTGTCAGAGATAGCCCCGGTTTTCACCTTGTGCGGGAGGAGGATTATTTGCGATGGACGCCAGCGATTTTTTAAGATTTCTGCAACAGGAGATACATACGGTAATCGCCGCAACGGTGGATGACCGCGGCCTGCCCGTGACCTGCGCCATAGATATAATGGACAGCGACGAAACCGGCCTGTATTTTCTCACAGCGAAAGGGAAAGGTTTTTATAACAGACTGAAAAGCGGCGGATATATTGCACTGACAGGGATCAGAGGCAAAGATACCATGTCCTGTGTTGCGGTATCCGTCCGTGGCAGGGTGAAAGAGCTTGGAAGCGAGCCGCTGCCGGGCTTATTGGAGAAAAATCCGTATATGAACGAGATCTATCCTTCCAAACAATCACAACGGGCGCTCACGGTTTTCCATCTTTACGAGGGAAGCGGCGAGTGGTTCGATTTGTCCCAAAAGCCTGTGGAGCGGATTAATTTTGCATTCGGCGGCGGCGAAGGAGAAAGCGCAGGTTACTTTATCACGGATGCCTGTAACGGCTGCCGCGTCTGTAAGGCGGTCTGTCCGCAAAGCTGTATTGATTTTACCGACTTACCGGCGCTGATACGGCAGGAACACTGCCTGCGCTGCGGGAACTGCATGGAGATATGCCCGGAAAAGGCGGTAATACGGGAGCGTGCGAAATGACACAGACGCAAAGACGGAACTATTTGATTGGTGAACTGTTGAAAGAACAGCCGGAATATGCGGGAATGGAGATTCCAACGTCGAAACAGCGGCAAGAGCGCCTGCTGCGCGCTTTGTTCAATATACGGATGCCGCGGCCTGTCAGCCGGGAATTTCTGGCGGTGCAGGATGCTTACCTGCAGGAGGAGACCAGGCGCAAGGGCATTGCCGACCTGGCCGGGCTCAAGCCGGTACGTGAAGGGATATATCTTTGGCGGGGAGATATCACCACGCTGCGCTGCGACGCGATTGTGAATGCGGCCAACAGCCAGATGCTCGGTTGTTTTCATCCCTGCCATGGCTGTATTGACAACGCGATCCATACTTTTGCGGGCGTGCAGCTGCGGTTGGCCTGTGCGGAACTGATGCGGCGGCAGGGGCATATGGAAAAAATCGGAGGCGCAAAAATCACCCCGGCGTTCAATTTGCCCTGCAAATATGTGCTGCACACGGTGGGACCCAGCATCCATGGCCGCCTTACCGAAATGGATAAATGCCGGCTGGCGTCCTGTTATCGTTCCTGCCTGGAGCTTGCACAGACAAATGGAATAAAAAGCCTGGCATTTTGTTGTATATCCACCGGGCAGTTTCGCTTCCCCAATGATAAAGCGGCGGAAATCGCAATAGAAACGGTAATGGATTACCGGAAGAAGACAAACAGCAGCATAGAGGTAATATTCAATGTTTTTGAGCAGATCGATTTCGAAATTTACCGAAGATTACTCGGAGCGGATCAAAAAGCTGAAACATGAACTGAAAACTGCCGACGCCATCGTCATCGGCGCCGGCGCGGGGATGTCTACGTCTGCCAAAATGGCCTATGACGGCGAGCGCTTTGAAAAGACCTTTTCGGATTTTCATGAGAAATACGGTATTCAGGACATGTATTCCGGCGGTTTTTATCCGTATGATACCCTGGAGGAATACTGGGCGTGGTGGAGCCGGCAGATAATGGTGAACCGGTACGAAGCCGGCGTAGGCAAACCTTACAGTGCATTGCTGGAGCTTGTGAAAGATACGGATTATTTCGTGCTTACGACCAATGTGGACCATCAGTTCCAGCTGGCGGGTTTTGACAAGAAGCGGTTGTTCTACACGCAGGGCGATTATGGCCTGTGGCAGTGTACCCGGCCCTGCCATGACAAGACCTATGACAATGAAGGGATTGTCCGGCGGATGTTTACAGAGCAGCGGGATATGAAGATCCCTTCCGCGCTGATCCCGTACTGTCTAGTCTGCGGAGAGCCGATGACTATGAATCTGCGCTGCGATACGACTTTTGTACAGGACGCGGGATGGTACGCCGCTTATGGTCGGTATCAGGATTTTCTCCGGCGGCATGAAGGTTTGCACCTGCTATTTCTGGAATTGGGCGTTGGATTAAACACCCCGGTCATTATAAAATATCCGTTCTGGCGCATGACGGCGGATAACGCCAAAGCGGTATATGCATGCGTCAATGCCGGGGAGTCGTTTTGCCCGCCGGAAATAAGGAAACGTTCGATATGCCTGGATGCGGATATTGCGAGAGTCGTTGCAGATATGAAAGCATGCTGAAAACAGGCCGGCAGTCCGCCGGTCTGTTTTTCGGAAGAACAGTGCGCGCAGATCGGAGAAGCGGCGCGGGACCGGTTTGCGCGGCCGCAGGCGCGGCGCGCGCCGGGCTCCCATACTTGGAACGGGAGCGCCGCGGCTCCAGCCAAACAGCGGGGAGGCGTCACAGTCTTATGACTGCAACGCCTCCCCGCGTATCTTCGCGCAATTCCGTTTCTCTGCCGCTGTTCCTGTGTTCATGCCTGCGCGCCGAAGAATTCCAGTTCCAGCATGGCGCACAGACAGTGATAGACGGGCAGGTGATACTCTTGGATCCGGTACACTTCGCGCGCCGGCACGCGTATCGACACGTCGCACAGCGTATGGAGCGCGCCGCCGTCCGCTCCGGTCAGGCCGACCGCGCGCATGCCGAATGCTTTCGCCACTCGCGCCGCGCTGCATACATTGGCGGCGTTTCCGGATGTGGAGATGCCCAGCAGCACGTCGCCCGGCCGTCCTGCCGCATAGACCTGCTGCGCGTAGACCATCTCCGCGTCGGTGTCGTTGGCAACGGCGGTGGACAGGGAAGTCATGCTGCACAGCGGTATGGCCGACAGCCCTCGCTGCAGCATGGTAGCGAGCTTTTTGCCCGTATCGCCGTATAATCGGGCGAGCGTATCCGCATCGGCGGCGGGAATGGCGCGTTTGAGCCGAAATCCCTTGAGCAGCTCGCCGGAGATATGTTCGCAGTCCGCGGCGCTGCCGCCGTTGCCGCAAAGCATGAGCTTGCCCCCGTCCCGAAACGAGCCGGCAAGCAGCTCAAACGCGGCGCGGATGTCGGCCCGGCACGTCTCCAGCGCCGGATACTGCTCGAACAGCTGTTCAAACGTCTGTTTTACGCTTTCTTTCATAGAGCTCCTCCTATACTGCGCTCGCCGCAACGGCAATGGCGGCGTAGTCGCCGATCTGCCCGCCCAGCTCGGCGGGAACCACCCGGCAGACGCGGTTGGCCGCCGCAAGGCACTCGCGGTCCATAACCGCTTTTGCATGCGGCCAGATCAGGTCGGCGCAATGGGTGAATATGCTGCCGATGACAATCACCTGCGGATTGAGCGTATCCACCAGAATGGAAAGCCCCCGGCCCAGGTATTCGCCGCACTTGGCGTATACGGCGCGCGCCAGCGCGTCGCCCTCGCGCGCGTGGATTTCCATCTGCCGCGCGTCGATGGAAGCGTCGGTCCCGTCGTAATAGGGGACGGGCTCGCCCATCTGCCTGCGTTCGAGCACCATGGTCTTTGCAATCTGCAAAATGCCGCCGCCGCTGCAAAAGCCCTCGAACGAACCGGCCTTGCCGTAACCGACAGGGCCGTTTTCCGAAAGCCGTATATGCCCGATCTCGCCCGCGTTCCCGTTTGTTCCGTCGTACAGCCTGCCGCCCAGAATCAGCCCCGCGCCAAGCCCGGTGCCAAAGGTGAGGAACACGGCGTTTTGCGCGCCGCGCGCCGCGCCGAACTTCCACTCTGCAAGCGCGCAGGCGTTCGCGTCGTTCTGTAGGAAGGTCCGGATCCCCGTTTCCCGCTCGACGATTTCGACAATGGGCACACGATCCCAGCCGATGAGGTTGGGCGGGGAGAGGATTACGCCGGCCTCGCTGTCAAGCGGCCCGCCGCAGGATATGCCCGCCGCGGCGACCCGCGCCGGTTCCAGCCCCTGCCGCTCAAGCAGGTTGCGAACCGCGTCGAGAATGCGGCGGATGACGTCGGTGTGCCCGGCCTGATTGTTGGTATCGAACCTGATTTTGTCCACTAGGGAAACTGGGCAAGCGTCGCTTTCGCGATACTCGCCCAGGCTAACCGCACATTTTGTGCCGCCGATGTCGATACCAACGAGATATACGCAGTCGTTTCGCATCGTCATCACTTCATTTCAATTTCGTTATTTACCGAGCTTTTTGACGGGATCATACCAGTGGTTTTCCTCCCACTCGTCCAGCCACTGCGGCGCGATGCTGTTGCCGATACGGGTTGCGCCGAACTCAATGGTGCCGATCGCGTCTTCCAGGTTGCCGATCCATCCGGCCGCCTTGACCTGGATCCTGTCGCCGACCAGGGCGTTGAGGAGCTTGACGTCGCCGAGGTTGAAGCTGCTCTCCGGCGTCGTGCCCGTGCTCTGCTTGATGAAGTCCGCGCCGGCGTCCGCAACGATCTGCGCAATCGCGATCTTTTCGGCATGCGTCAGGTAGTAGCACTCGATGATGACCTTTACGCAGACGTTCGGGTCCTTTTCCTTCATGGCCTTGACAAAACGGGTCAGCTCGTCGCGGCAGTAGTCGAGGTTGCCGTCCTTAAGCTTGGAGATGTTGTTGACGATGTCAAGCTCATCCGCGCCGTTTTCGATGGCGTTGAGGCCTTCAAAGATTTTGGTCTCCGTGGTGGTGACGCCCTGCGGGAAGCCGATAACGGTGCCGACATGGGCCTTGTCGCCGATGATGGACTTGGCGAGCGCCACGTCGCTGGGATTGACGTAGACGGCGGCAAAGCCGTACTCGAGCACTTCATTGCAGAACTGGATTACGGTTTCTCTGGATACGTAGTTGCCGAGGCAGGAATGGTCCTGCATGGAGGCAAATTCCTTTTTGGTAAGCATTTTGATCTCTCCTGTTCATAGATTTTTCAATCTAACTTTTTATATATGCTACCAAAGATAGAGAGGATTTTCAAGTGGGAAAAATGTTTTTTTATTGCACTTATCAACTGTGTTTACGCGTATCCGTATTCTTCCGGTAAGATTTTTCAATAGCAGGGTGACATTTTGGAACAGATATGGTAAAATACAGTCGAATAAAAGGATATATAAACGGAAAGAGCAGGCGCCGGCCGCGGCGTCTGATGTCTGAAGGAGGCGGATTATGGCCAGGAGAGTTATTGCATGGATTATGGCGGTTGTCGTAAGTATCGCCGCGTTTGCAGTTCCTGCCCTCGCCGAAGAGGGAGACGGCGTAACCCTGTACGGGTTCCGCTGTTCGGATGATGAAAATTCGGGCGGGAGCAGCAATGCGTTCATATCGTTCTCGGCGTCGGCGCCGGACAAAGTCAACGTGCTGTCGGGGCAGCCCAGCCTGCCGAACGTGTACTGCGGCACGTATTTTAACGGAAAGTTCTACGGCGTGGACAGCGAGGGCAAGCTCTTCAGCGCGCAGGGGGATACGTATAACCGGACGGAGATCGCCCAGGTCGTCGCGGAGACGGACAAATGGAACGCCGCGGAGATGACCTATGACTATACCACGGGCACGACGTTTCTGCTGCTGTCGAGCCGGGATTCCAACGACCCGCAGCGCCAGCTGCACCGGCTGAATCTCGATACGGGCGAGACGGAGTATGTCGGCACGATTACCAAAGCTAACCAGCTTCGCACACTCGCCTGCGATCCGGAGGGCCAGTTGTACGGGATCGACGGATCGGGGATTCTGTTCCGCGTAGATAAGCAGACGGGCGCATGCGTGCAGGTGGGGGATACCGGAAAGCCCTGCTCCTATATCCAGTCCATGTGCTTTGACCGCACTACGGGCAAGCTCTACTGGGCGCAGTACAACGGCAACGGTTTCGGCCGCCTTGTCCTCGTAGACCCGGAGACGGCGCAGGCGCGGGATGTGGGCCAGATCGGCGCGAACTGCGAGATTTCCGGCCTGTTTTTGACGACGGACGCGTTTATGATCCGCTTTGAGGCCGAGACAGGCGGTTTCGCCTCGGTCGAAGAAGAAGGGCTGTACCTGCCCGGCGAAAAGGTGGCGCTGACAGCGGAGGTGGACAAGGGTTATACGTTCGGCGGCTGGGAGTCGCTCGGCGGCGGCACCTTTACCTCCACGCAGGAGCCGGAGACAACCTTTGTCATGCCTGCGCAGGACGTGACCATCCGCGCCTACTTTGTGCCGGAAAAGGCGTACATGGAACGGACGCTGCGCGATTTGCAGACGGGTTCCTACGTGGTGGGCGGCAAGATATATTACAACGCGGAATTCACCGTCTCCGCGCTCGCTGAGGACGCCGAGGGCTACGCTGAGATGCAGGCGGAGCTGGGGAAGGAGACGTTTCTGTTCGCGTATGACGCGAAGGTTTCGGCCCATGGCACGGAAAAAGCGCCTTTTACAGGCAGGCTGACCGCCACGTTCAAGGTGGACGAGCAGTATAACGGGCAGAAGCTGAACGTGTACCGGTATGTGGACGGGAAAGTGGAGCATAGCACCGTCAAGGTAAAGGACGGCGAGGCGACGCTGAAGCTGGACAGCTTTGGGCCCATCCTGTTCGCCACGCACGGAGGCATGTCCCTGTGGCTTGTGTTTTTGATTGTGATTCTCGTAATCGTGGGCGTGCTGGTCATCGGTTTTGCGGCCCTCTGTATCCGGGCGCAGATCATACGCAGGCGCAAGCGGCTGCGCAGAAAACAGCGGCAGCAGTAAAAAAATGAAGGCGGAAGGTGAAAACCTTCCGCCTTTTTGCATTTGTTTCTAACTTGCGGATAAAGAGGGAACAAAGGCTCAGCGTTTCGGGTAGGGGTCCCGCTGGTCTGTTATGCTCACAAGGTAGTCTGTGCTCACGTCGTAGAAGCGCGCGAGCGCGGTCAGCGTGTCCACGTCCAGCGGCCGCGCGCCGGACTCGTACGCTGCATATACGCGCAGGCTCATATGGAGCGTTTCCGCCATCTGCGCCGGCTCCAGGCCGCGTTCCAGCCGCAGCTGCCTGATTCTTGGAAATACCATAGTCCACCTCCGATCCGTCAGGCTTTGGGGAATTCGTTTTTGATGTCGCTTACGCCGCTGATATAGTCCATGCTGACATTGTAGTATTTTGCGAGCGCAATCAGTCTGTCAATCGGGATGCGGATTTCTCCGCCCTCATAGTCAGAGTATGTCTTTTGTGCAACAAACAATATAGAAGCGATTTTGGTTTGACTCAAATCATTGTCTTCCCTTAAAGCGCGAATACGTTCGTTATATATCATGTTTTTTCCCTCTCGTTGCCGCCGCGATTCTTGTTCAAGGCCCTTTGTCAGAGGTCATTATATCAGATTGGGTTCCGTCCGTACACGCACGATACGACACAGGGTAATGCGAATTGCATTACTTTCATGAAAAATATAGGTTATAACAAAACCGGCCGGGGCTCCCCGGCCGGTTTTCATCTATCGCTTACGAATAAAAGTCCAGCACCTTTTCTGCAAAAGCGCGCCCGCGCGCCGTTTCCGTATTGCCGCCCATAGCCGCGCCGACGCCGATGGCGTCCTCGATCTGCGCGCGGTCCGCGCCGTGGTCGAGCGCCTGCTTGACCAGCCATTCGAGCGCGGCTTCATTGTTTGTCGCCACGGCGATGCCGATGGCGATCAGCTCCTTTTCCGCGCGCGAAAGCGTGCCGTCCCGAAACGCCGCGTTTGCCATCTGTGAAAAGGCATGATCCACGTCGGAGTCCTGCAGGTGTGTTTCCTTCGACTCTCTGTACTTGCGAAGCATTTCCTCCAGCTTTTCCAGTTTTTCCTGATTGTCCATAGCCGCCTCCTAAATCTCTTCCGGCGTGTCCGTCAAAATATCGCCGACGCCCTTGAACACAAATTTGGGCCGGTAGGGGAATTTCTGCATTACATGCAGGTTGGTGACGCCGGAGAGAACCAGCGCCGTGTCTATCTCCGATTCTATGCCGGCGACAATGTCGGTGTCCATCCGGTCGCCGACGATCACGGCGTCTTCCGTCGCCACGCCCAGCATGCGCAGCCCGGTGCGCATCATCAGCGGGTTCGGTTTTCCGATATAATAGGGGACTTTGCCCGTTGTAAGCTCTATGGGGGCCACATATGCGCGGCAGGCGGGTATGATTCCCAACTCGGAAGGGCCGGTCAGGTCCGGGTTGGTACCGATCAGCTTCGCGCCGTTGAATACATAGCGCACCGCTTTAATAATGCTGTCGGAGTTGTAATTGCTCGTCTCTCCGACGATGACGTATTCGGGGCTCACGTCGTCCATGGTGATGCCCGCGTCGTACAGCGCGCCCATCAGGCCCGGATCTCCGATCACATAGGCGGTAGCCCGCGGGTTTTGGCTCTTAATAAAGGCGGCGGTTGCAAGCGCGCTTGTGTAAAAGTGGCTTTCATCCACATCCAGCCCCATCCGCTGCAGCTTCTGCCGCAGCTCTTTAGGCGAGCGGCCGCTGCCGTTTGTAAGGAACAGAAAACGCTTGTTTTCCGACTGCAGCCAGTGTACGAATTCCAGAACGTTCGGCAAAATGGTGTTGCCGTGGTAGATCACGCCGTCCATATCGCATATAAAGCCTTTTTTATCCCGTACTGCCTGTCGCTGCGCCATAGTGTCGCCCCTTTTCCTTAATTTAATTTCATTTTACCATGATTTTTTGCGTTTATCAATGGCAGGATCGTTGAAATATACGCGTAAAAAGCGTTTTCCCGACAAAAAAATACAGAAGGGCGGTGAAGTTTGTCTTCACCGCCCGGTAGGTGCTCATTTTATGCATGCGTACGCTGCATTAATAGGCTTCCTGCTCCTTCTGCTTTGCAAAGCATTCGCTGCAATATACGGGTCTGTCTTCTCTGGGCTGGAAGGGTACTTTCGCCTCGGCGCCGCAGGCGGCGCAGGTGGCGGTGAAGTACTCTCTATTCGCCCGGCTGGCAGTCTTTCTGGCCGTGCGGCATTCTTTGCATCTCTGGGGTTCGTTCTGGAAACCCTTTTCCGCATAGAACTCCTGCTCGCCCGCTGTGAATACGAATTCCTGTCCGCATTCTTTGCAAATGAGTGTCTTGTCTTCGTACATGTCTTTCCCTCGCTTAAAGATAATAGAGTATGCCCCGGGCGGAATTGCACCGCCACTGTTTCAAGAACCGTTCTGCTGTTTAAACTACATGGGCACATATAAGGCTTAATTACCGGATAATTTCCGGGAAAGCTTTGCTTTCACTCTTCTCAGCGCGTTATCAACCGATTTTTCAGATTTGTGCAGCAATGATGCAATTTCGCTGTAACTGCGCCCCTTGAGGTACAGCGACAGTACTTTAAGTTCATAATCCGACAACAGATTGATAAGCAGATTCCGAACGGTTTCAAAACCTTCTTGGCCCAATGCATACTCATCAGGAGCGGGGAAATTTGAAAGCATGTAAGGCGCGTCTTCTAAATCGCGGATATTGGAACGTGGAATATCGGCGTTCTTTTTCGCCGCGGTAATCAGTCTTCGTTTTATGCACACGAGCGCAAACGCATCAAACGGAACGCCGCGCGCCGGGTCGAACAGGGCGGTGCTTTGGAACAGGGCGATCATGCCCTCCTGCACAAGGTCGTCAAAATAGTCGGTCGAGCCGGCGTACTGCGCGGCTAGCGCATGTATTTTGGGCAACAGCCGGGGCAGAGCCGAGAAGAAGTCAGCCTCTGTTTTGCGCTGGGCGCCAGAAGCCTTGTCACAGCTTTGTCCGGACATTGCAACACCACTTTATTTAAAGATACGTTCATTATAATTTCACAAAAGGGAATTGTCAAGCCAATTCGCAAAAAAACACGAAATTATGGAAGTATAACTGGTATATACGTAGCCGCGCCCGATGTTTGATTGACAATTACCCGGCCGTGCGCTAAAATAAACAGGAATGCAATGTGTTGCAAAATGAATTTGTAAAGGCTGGATAGCAATGATGAAATATGCAGTGATTCTGGGCGACGGCATGGCCGACACGCCCGTCCCGGCCCTGGGCGGCAAAACGCCTCTCGAGGCGGCGAACAAACCGAATATCGACAGCCTGTCCCGCCGGGGCGAGTTCGGCCTTGTCAAAACAGTGCCGGCGGCGTGCAAGCCGGGCAGCGATGTGGCGAACCTCTCGGTCATGGGTTATGATCCGGTGCGCTATTACACGGGTCGTTCTCCGCTGGAGGCGGTCAGCATCGGCATCCCCTTAAAGGACAGTGACCGGACATTCCGCTGCAATCTTGTGACCCTGTCCGACGACGGACCGTATGCGGAAAAAACAATGGTGGACTACTCGGCGGACGAGATTACCACGCCTGAGGCGGACGAGTTGATCCGCGCTGTGGACGCGGCCCTGCATACAGACCTGATCCGTTTTTACACCGGCATCAGTTACCGGCACTGCATGGTCTGGGACGGCGCGCCGCAGGACTTCACGCTCACTCCGCCGCATGATATATCCGACCGTAAAATCGCGGACTATCTGCCGAAAGGGAGTATGGCAAAAACGGTTCTGGACCTGATGGAAAAGAGCTATGCGCTGCTCAAAGACCACCCTGTAAACCAGGCGCGCCGTGCCCGCGGCCTGCGTCCGGCAAACAGCATCTGGCTCTGGGGCGACGGATCCAAGCCGCAGCTGCCTTCGTTCGCGTCGAAGTACGGTCTGAAGGGCTCGGTGATCTCGGCGGTGGACCTGCTCAAGGGAATCGGAATCTGCGCCGGCCTGCGCTCGATCGACGTGGAGGGCGCGACCGGGAACATACATACGAACTTCGACGGTAAGGCCGAGGCCGCCGTTAAAGCGCTGCTGGAGGACGGGGACGACTTTGTGTACGTCCATGTCGAAGCGCCCGACGAATGCGGGCACCGCGGCGAGGTTGAGAATAAGGTGCGCGCCATTGAGCTGATCGACGAGAAGATCGTCGGCCCGATCATGCGCGCGCTGGAAGGCCGGCCCCACGCCATTCTCGTGCTGCCAGACCATCCCACGCCGCTTGCCATCCGCACCCATTCCGGCGACCCGGTCCCCTATGTCCTGTACCGGGGCGGCGGCGCGGGCAGCGGCCTTGCCTATACCGAGGCGAACGCAGCCGCGACCGGCGTTTTTATCGAGCCGGGCCACGCGCTGATGGACCGGTTCTTAGCTGAATAGACGGGAGCGCGATATTTCGTGATATATCTGGACCACAGCGCGACGACAAAAGTACTGCCGCAGGCGGCCGAGGCCGCCTGCGCCGTCATGCGCGAAACCTTCGGGAACCCTTCGTCTCTGCACGGGCTGGGCGTCGCCGCCGAGCGCACGCTGGAAAACGCGCGCGAAAGCATCGCCCGTACGCTGCAGGCGCAGCCGCAGGAGATCGTGTTCACTTCCGGCGCGACGGAGGCGGACAACCTCGCCGTTTTCGGCGCGGTAAAGGCGCTGCGCCGCCGCGGGAAACGGATCGTGACAACGGCGGTGGAGCACCCGGCCGTGGCCGAGTGCTGCGCGCGGCTCGCTGAGGAGGGGTTTGAAGTCGTTGCACTGCGCCCCGAGAACGGCAGGATCCGGCCTGAGCAGGTGTTCGACGCGGTGACGCCGGACACGGTGCTCGTGAGCATGATGGCCGTCAACAACGAGACTGGCGACCGGCTGCCTCTGGACGCGGTCGCGCCCGCAATCCGGCGCGCCGGCGCGCCCGCCCTGTTCCACTGCGACGGAGTGCAGGCCTTCGGCAAGCAGGAGCTTGTCCCTGGCCGGCTCGGCATCGACCTTCTGGCGCTTAGCGCGCACAAACTCTACGGGCCGAAGGGCGTGGGGGCGCTGTACATTCGGCGCGGCGCGCGCATTCTGCCCCAGCTCGCCGGCGGCGGGCAGGAGCGCGGCCTGCGCTCCGGCACGGAGAACCTGCCCGGAATTGCGGGCTTTGCCGCCGCAGTCGAGTATGTATATCCGCGGCGGGCTGAAATAGACAAGCATATAAAGGCGCTGCGCGCACGTCTGCTTGCGCGCGTTGCCGGCATGGATGAAATCGTCCTCAATTCGCCGCCGGACGGCGCGCCGCACATCGTCAATCTCTCCGTGCTCGGCTGCCGCTCCGAAATCGCCCTGCACTTTCTGGAAGAGCGCGGGATCTATGTGTCCAGCGGCTCGGCCTGCTCGTCGAAGGGAAAAAAACGCGCGCGTGTGCTTGAAGCCTACGGCCTGCCGCCGGAGCGGTATGACACGGCGCTGCGCATAAGCTTCGGCATGGAGAACGACGAGCGGGAAATCGACGCGCTGGCCGACGGCCTGCAAGCCTGTGTCGCCAGGTTTGTCAAACGTTAAGGAGACAATATGAGACGGATAATACTGTTTAAACTCGGCGAAGTCGCCCTCAAGGGTCAGAACCGCCGCCGCTTTGAAAAGCTGCTGCTGGACGGCGTCCGGCGCGCCTGCGCGCCTTTCGGGGACTTTCACGCCTATATCGCCCAGTCGACCGGATATGTAGAGCCGCGCGACGGCGCGGCAGACGTGACCGCCGCCTATGCCGCCTGCAAAAAGGTGTTCGGCATCAGCACCGTATGCCTCGCCGCCCTGTGCGACAAGGATATGGATGCGATTTACCGGACGGTGGATGCGTTTCTTGGCCCGCGCCTGCGCGAGATCCGCACATTCAAGGTCGAGGCGAAGCGGGCGGACAAACAGTTCCCGCTGCGTTCGCCCGAGATCTGCGCGGAGATGGGCGGCCGGCTGCTCGGCGCGTTCCCGCACCTCAAAGTCGACGTGCGCTGTCCGGACGCCATTGTCTATGTGGAGATCCGTGAGCGCTACGCCTGTATCCACGAGCTTGCCGAGAAAGGCGAGGGCGGTATGCCGACAGGCAGCGGCGGCCGCGGTATGCTGCTCATTTCGGGCGGCATAGACAGCCCCGTCGCAGGCTATATGCTCGCGCGCCGCGGCGTCGTGCTCAACGCCGTGCACTTTTTTTCCTATCCATACACAAGCGAACGCGCCAGGGACAAGGTGATTTCGCTGTTGAAAAAGGTCGCGCAGTACAGCGGGAGAATCCATCTGCACATCGTACCCTTTACCGAGATTCAGGAGCGTATGCGTGAAAAGGTGGACGAGGAGTATTTCACGCTTGTTATGCGCGCGTTCATGATGAAAATTGCCGACCGTGTGGCGAAAGACACCAATTGCGGCGCGCTCATTACGGGCGAATCGCTCGGCCAGGTCGCCTCGCAGACCATGGAAGCGCTGGCTGTGACAAACAGCTTCTGCACCCTGCCCGTGCTGCGGCCCGTTATCGGCATGGACAAGGAGGACATCGTGCGCATTGCACGGCGGATCGATACGTTCGAGACCTCCATCTTGCCGTATGAAGACTGCTGTACCGTGTTCACCCCGCGCCATCCCAAGACCAAACCCCAGCTGAACGCCGTGCTTCGCCAGTTGCATAAGCTCGACGCGGACGCGCTGATTGATCGTGCCGTAGAGGGGATCGAGTGGCGGATGATCGAACCGTAAATATTTAATGTATATAAGAGAACGGGAGATGAACCTATGAACTGTGAAATCGTCTGCGTCGGCACAGAACTGCTGCTGGGCGACATTGTGAATACGAACGCGGCGTGGCTTGCAAAGCAGCTCGCCGAGCTGGGGATCAACGTGTATTACCAGAGCGTCGTGGGCGACAATCCGGCCCGCCTGAAAAACGTGCTGGAGAGCGCCTTTGCAAGAGCCGATCTCGTGCTTACGACGGGCGGACTCGGCCCTACGAAGGACGACCTGACAAAGGAGACGGCCGCTTCGCTCATGGGCGCGCGTCTGACGCTGCACGCGCCGTCGCTCGCACATATTGAAACGGTGTTCAACCAGGGCGGCCGCGCCGTGACCGAAAGCGTGAAAAAGCAGGCGTACCTGCCGGAGGGCAGCATCCCGCTGCACAACCCGGCCGGGACCGCGCCCGGGTTCATCCTGGAAAAGGGAGGCAAGACCCTGATCATGCTGCCCGGCCCGCCTCGCGAAATGACGGCCATGTTCAACGCGGGCGTGCGCCCGTACTTCGCAAGCGAAAAGGGTACGTTCCTGTTTTCGCGCCGTATCCGCATCATAGGTATCGGCGAGTCGGACGTGGCCGACATGGTCGGCGACCTCATGGACGGCGAGAACCCGACCGTCGCCCCGTATGCGAAAAATACCGAAACAGAACTGCGCGTGACGGCCGCCGCCGCGACCAGGGAAGAGGCGGACAAAATGATCGCGCCGATTGTGAAAGAGATCCAAAACCGCGTCGGACGATATATCTACGGAATCGACGTAAACAGCGTCGAGGAACGCTGCATGGAACTGCTGCTGGCGAGCGGCCGCAAAGCCGCCTTTGCCGAAAGCTGCACCGGCGGCCTTGTCGCCAAGCGCCTGACCGACCTGCCCGGCGCGTCCGCAGTCTTTGACTTCGGCGCCGTGACCTATTCCAACGCCATGAAGGCAAAGGCGCTCGGAATCGACCCCGGCCTGATCGAGACGCACGGCGCGGTCAGCGAACAGGTAGCGCGGGCTATGGCCGAAGGCGTGCGCGCCTTCAGCGGCAGCGACGTCGGGATCGGGATCACGGGCATCGCCGGTCCGGACGGCGGTACGGAGGAAAAGCCGGTCGGAACGGTGTACATCGGCCTTTCGGACGGGCAGGAGACAAAGGTGCAGCTGCACCGGCTCGGCGCCAAGACCCGCGGCCGGGATATGATCCGCATGTTCGCGGCCTCTCGCGCGTTCGATATGCTTCGCCGTTACCTGGAGGACACGAGCGAATAAACGTAAAAAAGCGCCCTGAAAAGGAACGGGTTCCTTTTCGGGACGCTTTTTTGAAAATTCTGCTTTTCGCCTTGTCTGCGCGCGATCAATCGTGTAAAATAGGAGTAAGCGCTGTTACTGGCCGATGACGGACAGGGGATCGACGCGTACGCCGTCTTTGACGATTTCAAGGTGCAGGTGTGATTCCTGCGCGCTCTCCAGCGGCATCTCCGTGCCGACCGTACCGATCACATAGCCCTGGCTCACCTCTTCGCCTTCGTCGACGAATATCACTTCGTTAAGGCCGCAGTAGATAGATACATGCCCGTCCGCGTGCGATATGGATACGGTGTGTCCGAGCAGTTCGTCATAGTACACGTCCTCGACCGTTCCGTCCGCAATCGCTTCCACAGAAGTGCCGACGGCCGCTGCAAAGTCCACGCCGTTGTGCACGCGCCAGTCCTTGAGCGTCTCGGAGAAGACGAGCTGGTCGTTGGAGAAGGAGGCCATAACTTCGCCGGAAAGGGGCGCGGTAAACGTGACGGTCTGCGCCGGAGGGGTCACAATGGTTTCCGCCTCGCTTTCCGGTTCGCTGCTTGCAGAAGCGGAGGAGGACGAGGAGGAGGATGACGACGACGGGCTGGAGGACTGTACGACCGACGGCCGCTGCTGGTTGACGACTACGCCGTTCGAGCCGGAATTGGAGATGACCTGGCTGCGGTTGTTTTCGGCGGTATCGTTAAAGCTTTTGACAGTGAAGTAGACTGCGGTGACAACCAGTGCAAAGCACAGGATGGATGCGATAATAAAGCCTTTATTGATTTTGGTTACAGCGTGTTTGCTGTCGCCTGCTAGTTTCATTTTTTTCATATTTCATACCTCCGCCCTTATTATTAACAGGGCAAAAGAAGAATATGCAGGCGCAAAAATGAAATCATGTATAAAATTTTCCAGCAACATGGTACGGTCATTACAGACGTCGGCCCGCCGTACTGAGACCAGCGGTGAAAACGGGCGGGCGCGTTTACGCCGAAACCGTTTTGCAGTTATGGAAAGCGTCGCGGTACCTGCCGGCGCGCAGTGGAATATTGACGATAGCGAGGAGGATACGGTATGATTCGGGTGGAGAGAATATCTGTTATGAACCTGGAAAACGCAGTGCGCGGCGCGCGCAATCCCATGAACAGCTGGGCGAAGTCGGACAGCCGCTACGATGAAAACGGAAACTACGTGCTCGGGGAAAACGACCTGTCGCTCGCCGTGCGCCTGCGCCGCGCAGGCAGCGACCACCGTAAATTCTTACGCCAGGTATTTGTTTCAGCGGATATTACCGCGCCGCTGTACTGGTGGAAGGAGTTCGATACGTATAAGGTTTCAACCGTAGCCAACTCCACAAGCACCATGCACAAGCTCCATGCCGGCCCCATCACGGCGGCGGACTTCAGCTGCGAAAGGATGCGGCCCGAGACTCGCCGCGCTTTTGACGCAGTCGTAGAATGGCTGGAAGCGCTGCGGCGCGCCTTTGTGGAAACAAAGGACAAGGCTGTCTGGTACGATATGATCCAGTTTTTGCCTTCGAGCTATAACCAGATGCGCACCTGTACTTTCAACTACGAAAACCTGATCAACATGTACGCCGCTCGCCGTTTTCACAAGCTCGACGAATGGCGCGAGTTCTGCGCTGTGATCGAGACGCTGCCCTATGCGCGCGAGCTGATTTTGCCGGAAGAGGACGGCGCGGCCCAGGCTTGACAGACCGGGGCGGGGTATACTATACTGATACTGCTTCCGGAAGAACGCGGCATGGTATCGGAAAAAGTGCGCCGCTGCGCATTGTTCTTGCGCGGGACGCGTGTTTTTCAGCCGCACATCGCGGCAAAACCGGCCCTGAAGACAAACGCGTCTATCCGGAATTTGCATTGACTATAGCATGAACAGGAGTGGGAAGATGTACGGCTTTTCTTGCTGACCTATGAAAATGCGCGCCCGCGCGGAGGGTTCCGCGTGCGTTTGGCGTGCGAGCAAGAAAGCTGCGTTTCGACCTTATATATCTATATGTGCGCAAGGACTGCGCCCGCCGGCTGCGGTGGGCGCGGCGCACACGGATGCGGGAGGCTGCGGCTTTCCTGCATCTTTTTTGTTTGGAGTGATGATTGTGTCCATGATACAGGTATCCAACCTCACCTTTTCCTATCCGGGCTCGTACCAGGAGATTTTCAAGGACGTTTCCTTTGTGATTGATACGGACTGGAAGCTCGGTTTCACCGGCCGCAACGGGCGCGGCAAAACGACCTTTTTAAAGCTGTTATCAGGCGCGTATGAGTTCAGCGGCTCCATTTCCGCTAGCGTCAAGTTTGAATATTTCCCCTTTCCGGTCGGCGACCCGTCCATGCTTACGGTAGATGTGCTGGAACAGCTGCAGCCGGATTGCGAGCTTTGGCGGATGAACCGCGAGCTGTCCATGCTGGAGGCGGACGATGAAATTCTGTACCGTCCCTTTGAAACGCTGAGCAGCGGCGAGCAGACGAAAGTCCTGCTGGCCGCGCTGTTTGCGCGGGAGGGAAATTTTTTGCTTATTGACGAGCCGACCAATAATCTGGATATGCAGGCGCGCGCCGTTTTAAGCAGATACCTGAACCGAAAACGCGGGTTTATTCTCGTTTCACATGACCGGGCGTTTCTGGACGGCTGTGTGGATCATATCCTGTCTATCAACCGTGCCGGGATCGAAATCCAGCAGGGGAATTTCAGTTCCTGGGCAGAAAACCGGGCGCGGCAGGACCAGTTTGAACGCAGCCGCAACGAAAAGCTGAAGCAGGATATCCGCCGGCTGGAAACCGCCGCGTCGCAGACGGCGCGGTGGTCGGACAGGGTGGAAAAATCCAAAACCGGCGCGGCCGACAAAGGGCATGTCGGGCATATGGCGGCCAAGATGATGAAACGGTCCAAAGCCGTGGAAGCCCGGCGTGAAAAGGCGGCGGCGGAAAAGGCCGGGCTTTTGAAAAACATCGAAATGAGCGGCGAGCTGAAGCTCAGCCCGCTCGCCCACAGAGAACGCGTGCTCGTCGAGGCGAAGGGCCTGTCCGTCGCCTATGGCGAAAAGCCGGTGCTGGAAGGGCTGGACTTCAACCTGCTGCGCGGGGAACGCCTGGCCCTGCTCGGCCGCAACGGCACCGGAAAATCCAGCATACTGAAACTGGTTCTCGGCGAGTCCGTCCCGCATACGGGCACGCTGCGCCGTGCCGGCGGACTGGTTCTGTCCAGCGTGCCGCAGCGGACGGACTTTCTGCGCGGCGGCCTGTCCGGCTTTGCCGCGCAGGCGGGAATCGACGAAAGCCTCTTCAAGGCCATCCTGCGCAAGCTCGGCTTTGCGCGGGACCAGTTTGAAAAACCCATGGAGGACTTCAGCAGCGGGCAGAAGAAAAAGGTGCTTCTTGCAAAGAGCCTTTGCGAGCGCGCGCACGTGTATGTCTGGGACGAGCCGCTCAACTTTGTCGACGTGTTATCCCGTATACAGATCGAACGCCTGCTGTGCGAATTCTCGCCTACCATGATCTTTGTCGAGCATGACCGCGCGTTTGTGGACAGCGTCGCGACGCGCGTTGTGCAATTGTGAAACAGGGCCGGTAAAAAGAGCGGTGATATAAGGAATTTTTTGAGGGACGACGCACAGCCGTCCCTCTGTTTTTTTTAACCATGAAACAACGCGCCGAAAGAAGAAATAGTATTGCGCGGCACTGTTGTGTGCCCAGGGGGCGGAGAGCCTCCCGCGCAGTTATCTCAAACCGTCCGCCCCAATGCCGGTCCCGTTTTTATTCGCCTGTGCGTTACAGCCCGAGCTTGGAGAAGTCGTAGGCCACGATCTCCACGCCGGTGTAGTAGGTCTTCAGGATCTCTTTGTAATCCATGCCCTTTTTCGCAAGCTCATTTGCGCCGTACTGACTCATTCCAACCCCGTGCCCATACCCGCGCACGGTGAAGGTAAACGCGCCGTCTGCGTAAGCTATATCAAAATTGGATGAGCGCAGGGAAAACAGTGTACGAACCTGCTCGCCGGTCAGCGTCACGCCGCACAGCTCGATATTTTTCACGCCGCCGGCTTCCGTGCGTACCGTGTCTCCAATCCAGGTATCCGGCGCGTCTTCATCCGCCTGCGCGTCGCCGAGAGAGGATACCTTCTGTAAAAATTCGTCCTTTTCGATCTGTACGACGCTTTCATATGTCTCGGCCGACGTATCGGCGTAGCTCTCCACGCTTACAAGGTAGGGGACGGCGAGCCCCCAGACGTCTTCGGCGCTTTCCGTCTTGCCGGAGGATATGCTGTGGAACACAGCGTTGGCGGGTTTGCCGTCATAAGTAATAATTTCGCCCAGTACGCTGTTTACGGCGGTTTCGATCTTGGCGTAGTTTATATTGAAATATGTATCGCCCCAGTTGATCTTTGCGTCCTCTTTGGACAGATATGCCTTGCAGTGCCTGTAGTCGGTGCAGACATACGCGCCGTGGTGCTCCTCGATCAGCCCCGGTTTGCTCAGTTCGCCCTCCATGCGGTACACCATATAGGAGCAGGCCGCGACGGTCTGGGCCTTGAGCGCCTCCAGTTCGAACTCGGGCGACATCTCGGCCGCCACCACGCCGCACAGATAATCGTAGATGGGTATGTCCTCCACAATATTGGTATCCGCATGCAGGACCTTGACGGCAATGTGGCTGAAATCCTCTTTTGTATCGGTAAAGAGTACGTTGCCGGGCAGCTCGCGCTGTACGTATTCGCTGAGCGTCGCCTTCCAGCCGCGCGAGAACAGAAAGGGGAGCAGGAGCATGAGGATGATCGCCGCGCTCAGCGGCAGAACGAGTTTTTTTATCATGGAATATCTTCCTCTCTTTTCAACTTTTTACTTGACGCGGGCGAAATTAATAATATATAATTGAATACATATATTTTTTAAAGGAGATGAATTGCCATGGAATTGCTGGACGAATCCGCAAGAGGGTTTATTCATAATCTATGCGGGAAGCTTGAGAATAATAACCAGATCCCGCCCGAGTATTATGATCTTTACAGTGTAAAGCGCGGCCTGCGTAATGCGGATGGTACCGGCGTTGTCGCCGGAATTACAAAGGTGTGCAACGTACACGGCTACCTCATCAGCGAAGGGGAACGCATCCCGCATGACGGCGAGCTCACCTACCGTGGCTACAATGTCGAATCGCTGGTAAAAGGATACCAGGCTGAAAACCGGTTCGGTTATGAGGAAACCGCATTTCTGCTGCTGTTTGGGTTCCTGCCGACCCGTGCCGAGCTGGACGCGTTCACCGGAATGCTCGAATCGTTAAGCGAACTGCCGGACGGGTTCGTGGAGGACATCGTCATGAAAGCGCCCAACCGCGACCTGATGAACAAACTCGCGGGCGGCGTTCTGGCGCTCGCGAGCTACAGCGACAATCCGGACAGCCAGGACGTCGACCAGGTCATGGCCCAGAGCATGGAGCTGATAGCGCGCATGCCGGCCATTGCAACGGCGGCCTACCAGGTTAAAAAGCGCGTGTTTGACAAAAAGAGCCTGTATTTTCACATGCCCAAACGCGGCATGCATATTGCGGAGAACATTCTGCGCATGCTGCGCAGCGACAAGCAGTTCACCGACGCCGAGGCCAAGCTGCTCGATTTGTGCCTGATCCTGCACATGGAGCATGGCGGCGGGAACAACTCCACCTTTGTCGCGCGTATGCTCACCTCTGCGGGGACGGATACCTATTCCGCCATGTCGGCCGCGATCGGTTCGCTCAAGGGCAGCCGTCACGGCGGCGCAAACGCTAAGGTGACCGAGATGCTCGAGGACATCAAGGCCAACGTGGAGGACTGGAGCAGCGACGACGCTGTGGCGAGCTATCTTGAGAAGATCGTGCGCAAGCAGGCGGGCGACCGCTCCGGGCTGATCTACGGCATGGGCCACGCCGTGTACACGCTGTCCGACCCGCGCGCGGTCATGCTCAAGCGCAGCGCGAAGGCGCTTGCGGAAGAAAAGGGATTCCTGGAGGAGTTCGAGCTGATTGAGTCGGTAGAGCGCCTCACGCCCGCCGTATTCACAGCGGTCAAGGGCGACAGGAAGGTCGTTTCCGCCAACGTGGACCTGTATTCCGGTTTTGTGTATAAAATGCTGGGTATACCGGCTGAGCTGTGCACGCCGCTGTTCGCCATCGCCAGGATTGTTGGCTGGTCGGCGCACCGGATTGAAGAGCTGCTCACCTGCGGCCGGATTATGCGCCCCGCTTATAAGTCGATTGCCGAGAACGGCGTGTACGTCCCCATCGCTGAGCGCGGCTGACCAGTTTCCGTTACGTACGCTGAACCCCGCGTATATGCGGGGTTCGGTTTGTTCTGCCCGACCGCGCGGCATGTTTTTCAGATTAGATTTGGGAAAATCAGGGTATACTGATGTTTGCGGCGCAGGGTAATTTACGCGCTGTTATTCGCCGTAATTTGCGAAAATGCTTTTCAATATGCGTTTTTTATGGTATAATCCCAGCGTGTGGCCGGCGGCGACATGGCGCGCCGGTCTGCACGTGAAGGACTCTCTGGCAGGAGAAAGATGAGAAGATGGAAGAATCAACGAAAAACAACCAGTCAACACAGCGGCTCGATGGCCCGGGCGGAAAACAGCCCAAAAAACAGGCGGATAAGCGTCAGCGGGTGCGCATTTTTCTGGTGAGCTTCGGCATATGCCTGATCGCCGCGACCATCGTCGGCGGGCTCTGGTATATGCTCAGCGGCGGTATGCCCGGCTATAGTCGCAACATTACGCTGGGTACCCAGGCCATGGAGTCGGGAGACTATGCGCGCGCAGAAGAGTATTTCGTGCGTGCGCTGGAGATGGACGGCCAGTCGGTAGAGGCGCGGCTGCTGCTGATCGACGCCTGTGAAAAGCAGGAGAAATTTGAGCGTATGCTCGTGCTCTCCAAAGAGGGCGTGGAGCTATCGCCTGCTACCTATGAATATTACGAGTGCGCCGCCCGCGCCCTTGTCCACATGGACAGGATGGACGAAGCGCGCGCGTTTATGAACGGCGTGGAGAACAACTATGCCAAGATCAAAATCGAGCGCAACCGGCCTGAACCGGTCAATTTTTCCGCGGAACCCGGCACATACGGCGAAGAGTTCTCGCTGCGGCTGTCGGCGTCCGTGGGATGTTCGATCTACTATACAACGGACGGGAGCGTCCCGACGATCCACTCCACACAGTACACCGATCCCATACCGCTTTCCTACGGCACGACCGTCGTACGCGCCTTTGCCGTATCGTACAGCGGCATTATTACCGATGAATACAGCGCCACTTACGTGCTGCGCGACGAGAACGCGCCCTACACGTTCAAGGATGCGAAGGTGGAACGTATCGCGCGCAGGATCCTGGGCCTTGCCTACGACGATATTACCTACAAACAGCTTGACAAAATCACTGCGTTTACCAACGCGCCGGACGGCGAGCAGATGGACGGCTCCATTTTGACAATCGCCGATTTTAAAGAGTTTATCAACCTGAACGAAGTCCGGCTGACAGGGGAGCGAGAGATTGCCGACCTGGAGGTTCTCGCGGAGATCCCGGGCCTGACTTATCTGACCCTCAACGAATGCGATATCGGCAACGACGACCTGAATATGATATCCAAGCTCACCGCGCTGACCTCGCTGTCGGTGGACGCGAATGTATTTACGGACCTTGCGCCTCTGAGCGCGCTGACCAACCTGACCTATCTTTCCGTCTCCGACAACGGGTTGCGGGATGTGGAGGGCCTTTCCGCTTTGACCAAGCTTAAAACCCTTGTGGCGGCGGATAACCAGATCATCGACCCGCAGGGCGTCGCCGGTATAGCGTCCGTCAGCGTATTGGACCTGTCCGGGAACCAGCTCTCCTCGATTGTGAATCTCGCGCCGCTGACGCGCCTGACGGACCTCAATCTCTCGGGCAACAGGATTTCCTCGCTTGACGGGATGTCGGCGTTTGCCTCGCTGCGGACGCTGGATCTGTCCGCCAACAGCCTTACGGATATCGAACCGCTTTCCGCGCTTCGCAACCTCGACGTACTCGACCTGAGCCGCAATCGTATAAAGGACTATACGCCGCTTTCGCAGACAAAGCTGACGAGCCTGAAAGCGACGCATAATTCGATCTCCGATCTTGAAGGCATCGCCTCGATCCGCACCCTGCGCACCCTCAATGTGGCGACCAATATGATTACGTCGGTCAGGCCTCTGGAAAACCTTCCTGAGCTCGCCGAGCTCGATATCAGCAACAATATGATTTCCCGGCTCTCGCCGCTGACCGGCTGCCCGTCGCTCCATACGGTGACGTGCGGAGGTAATCCGGCCCGCGACGCGGAGAGGCTGGCGGAGAATGGAATCACCCTGCAATGATAAGGCGCCGCCCTGCGGGCGCGCCGTGAGAGAGAGGAGCGTTTCGGCATGAGAAGAAAGAAATCCAGGCGCGGCGCAGCCGCGCTGATCGTAGCGTTGTGCCTTGTCGTCGTAGTCGCCGCGGCTGCGGTGATGCTTCTGTGGGACGGCGGCCGCCTGCTGGGGCTGAACCGGCCGGGCGGATCAGGCGCTATGGATTCGGAGCAGGCCGCCAGCCGTTCCGCGCTTGAGGCCGAGCGCGACGCGCTCAGGCAGCAGCTGTACGAACCCGTCCTGCAGCCCGACGCGGTCGTGAGCGAGGCCGGGCTTGTAACCCTGGACCCGTCTTATACGACGGGCGCTTCGGATCTGCGGCTGGACACGGACGCGGCGCGCGCGTTTATGAGCCTGCTCGACGACGCTGCGAACGAGGGAATCGACGCGCGCATCACCCTGGGCTTTGCGCCGGAGCAGGCCGACTGTGCGGAAGACGCCCATGGCGGCTATTCGGCGGATCTGGTGTCCGGCGCAGCGGAGGATGAGGGCGTGCCGTTTGAGCAGACGGTGTGCTTTTTGTTCCTGAAGGATCACGGCGTGCAGTACGGTATCGTATGTGATTACCAGCTGTTTCTCGAGAGCAGCGCTGATCGCAGCCCCAATCATTTCCGCTATGTCGGAGAGGAAGCCGCGGCCTTTATCTATGAGAACAATCTCAGCCTTTCGGAGTACCGCGCGCTGCTCGAGCAGCAGCTTGCGCAGGTCGAGGCGGAGCTCAACGGCACGGGCGCGTCGGCTTCGTAAAAAAAGCTTGATTTTACCGTATTCGTGTGGTATACTGATTACAGTAATGAGGTAAGAGCAGGGAAATCCCTGCTCTTACAGTTTCATTCAACCGAATTTACGGGTAAAAGGGGTGTTCCGGCATGTCTGACAGGATACGGGATCTGGTTTGGTCGCTCGCAGAGGAACCTGCGAAGAACGTGGGCGTTTCCATTTGGGACGTGGAGTTTCAAAAGGAGGGCGGCGAATACTACCTGCGCGTCTATATCGACCGCGTACCGGACGGCGTTACGTCCGACGACTGCGAGAATATGGCAAACCAGCTCAACCCGCTGCTTGACGAGGCCGACCCGATCGACTGCGCCTATATATTCGAGGTCAGCTCGCCCGGCATCGAGCGTAAGCTTCGCCTGCCGGAGCATTACAGGGCCTGTATCGGCGAGACCGTGCGGGTGAAATGTTACCAGGCCGTGGATGGGAAAAAGCAGTTTGTCGGTGTTCTTGAATCATATTGCGACGGGGATATCGTCGTCCGGGACGAGGATGGGGCGCACCGGGTTGAAAAGAAAAACATCGCGCTGTGCCGTATTGAGTTCGATTTTGACAGTTGATCCCGCGCAGGCGTTTATACAGACCGACAGGAGGAAAGAATATGAATAGCGAGTTCTATGAGGCGTTGACCCTTTTGGAAAAAGAAAAGGACATCAAAAAGGAATATATGCTGGAGAAGATCACGGCAGCCATCATCGCCGCGGTCAAAAAGGAAAAGAATATGGATATGCAGCCGGAGAATATCGCCTCCTTCTTTGACGAGGAAAAGAAGACGGTCCGGTTCTTCGTGCGCAAAGAGGTCGTGGAAAACGTGGAAAACCCGCTGACGGAAATCGACCTCGCCTCTGCAAAAAAAATAAATAAAAAATACGTCGTCGGCGACATTGCCGAAATTGACCTGGACACAAAGAGCTTCGGCAGAATCGCCGCCAAAGTCGGAAAGAACGTCATTGTGCAGGGAATCAACGAGGCGGTCTACGGCTCGCTCGCCCGCGAGTTCACGGATAAGCAGGGCGAAATTGTGACCGGGGTTGTAGAGCGTATCGACCTGAAGAACAAGGCCGCCGTACTTATGATCGGACGTTACGAGATGATGCTGCCCGTGCGCGAAATGATACCGCGCGAGCTGATCGGCGAGGGCGACCGCATCAAGGTCTATGTCGTCGAAGTGCGTAAGAAAGAGCGTGAAAAAGGCCGCTCCTTCAATGAGGTTCTGCTGTCCAGGACCCATCCGGGTCTTGTCCGCCGCCTGTTTGAACTGGAGGTGCCGGAGATCGCCGACGGCACTGTCGAAGTCATGTCGGTCGCCAGAGAGGCGGGCTCCAGAACCAAGATCGCCGTCATGAGCACCGACCCGAGCGTCGATCCGGTCGGCGCGTGTATCGGCCCCAAGCGCAGCCGTATATCCAATGTGATCGACGAGATCAAAGGCGAGAAAATAGATATCATCAAATACAACGCCGACCCCGCTTTGTATGTGACCACCGCGCTTTCGCCGGCTGTCGTCATCAGTGCGGAAGTGGACGAGAAAAACAAGGTCTGCAGTGTGATCGTCAGCGACGATCAGCTCTCTCTCGCCATTGGCAAAGAGGGCCAGAACGCGCGCCTGGCCGCTAAGCTCACCGGCTATAAGGTGGATATCCGCCCGCTGTCCGGTCTGCAGCGCTGAGGGAGGGGTCCGCATGAAGACACGCAAGATACCCATGCGCATGTGCGCGGGGTGCGGGGAATCGCGGCCCAAGAAGGAACTGATCCGGGTCGTGCGCAGTCCAATAGGCGAAATCAGCCTGGATGCGACGGGCAAGAAGCCCGGCCGCGGCGCGTATATCTGTCCCCGGCCTGAATGCCTGAAAAAGGCGCGCAAAAACAAGCGGATCGACCGTTCTTTCGATACGGCTATCCCGGAAGACGTGTACGCGGCCCTGGAACGGGAGCTGGCAGAATCGCCGCCGCAGACGAGGGGGCAGGATTCACTTTGACAAATCGTTTCTTAACGAATCTGGGCTTGGCGCGGCGGGCCGGCAAGGTCGCGCGCGGGCGGGAAGAGACGCTGGAACAGTTGCGTGCAGGTGCGCTGGCGGGCGTTTTTGTGGCGTCGGACGTCTCCACGCGCAGCAGGCGGGATATCGCCGCGGCGTGCGCGCAAAACGGAAAGGAATATGTCCCGCTGCCATTTACAATGGAGCAGCTCGGCAATGCGCTGGGCGCGCGGCCGACGGCGGTTTTCGGGATTTCGGACAGCGGATTGAACGGGCTTTTGATGTCGGCGGCGCCGACGGCAGAGAAGGAGGCAGGCTATGAGTGCAGTAATGAAATACAAGGTCTATGAATTCGGGAAGGATTTCGGCATGTCCAGCACGCAGGTGATGGACCTGATCGAAAAGTACTTTGAACGCCCGAAAAATCATATGACGGCCCTGACGGACAAAGAGCTGGATATGCTCTTTGAATATATCACGAGAGAACGCGGCCATGAGAATTTTGACAAGTATGTCGAGATTCTCAACACGGAGAAAAAGACGCAGCCCGCGCCGCAGTCCCCCGCGCCTGCGCAGAAAGGGGCGCCGGCCCGTTCCGCCGCGTCCGGCGCGCCGGATACGGATCAGGCGAAGCCGGCGGCCGTCTCCGCGCCGCCCGCGCCCCGTAAGAAGAAATCGGGCCCGCGCCAGATCCGCGGCGAGGTGGAAAAACGCATTGTGGACACAAAGTCGGTTGAGGTCAACCTCTCCAAGTACGACCAGAAACTCGAGGATCTCGCGCCGGAGCGCGCCAAAGACCTCGGCAGGCAGTTCCAGAAGCTCAAGAAACAGCCGAACCGCCGCGGCCCGCGCCGCCGCACGGAGACGGAGGCGGAGAAAATCCGCCGGCTGGAAGCGGAGCGCGCCAGGCGCCCGCAGCTGTCCGTCGTGCTGCCGGATGAAATCGTTGTGTTCGACCTCGCGGCCAAGCTGCACGCGACAAACGCCCAGGTTATTAAAAAGCTCATGTCGCTCGGCATCATGGCCTCCGCCAACCAGACCATCGAATACGACGCAGCGGCCCTGGTCGCAGAGGACTTCGGCGCCAAGGTTACGCGCGAAGTTGTCGTGACCATCGAGGAGAAACTCATCGACGAGAGCGAGGACAACGAGGGCAACCTCGTGCCGCGCAACCCGGTCGTGGTCGTCATGGGCCACGTAGACCACGGCAAAACGTCGCTGCTCGACGCGATACGCGACAGCAACGTCGTATCCGGCGAAGCTGGCGGGATCACCCAGCATATAGGCGCGTATAAGGTCAATATCAAGGGGAAGGACATCACCTTCCTGGATACGCCCGGCCACGAGGCGTTTACAGCCATGCGCGCCCGCGGCGCGCAGGTGACGGACATCGCCATTCTGGTCGTCGCGGCGGACGACGGCGTAATGCCGCAGACAATTGAAGCGATCAACCATGCCAAGGCTGCCGATGTCGGCATCGTTGTGGCAATCAATAAAATGGATAAGCACGGCGCCAACCCCGACCGTGTCAAGCAGGAACTCACCGAGTACGGGATTATCCCGGAAGAATGGGGCGGCGACACCATATGCGTACCCGTGTCCGCTTTGAAAAGAGAGGGTCTGGACGAACTTTTGGAAAACGTCCTGCTCGTGGCCGAAATGCGCGAGCTGAAGGCCAACCCGGACCGCCAGGCGCGCGGCACCGTCATCGAGGCGCGGCTTGACAAGGGCCGCGGCCCGGTCACAACCCTGCTCGTACAGAACGGCACGCTGCACATGGGCGACACCCTGATCGCTGGGAAAACGGTCGGCCGCGTCCGCGGCATGACCGACGACAAGGGCCGGCCCGTGCAGTCGGCGGGGCCGTCCGACCCCGTCGAGATCATCGGCATGTCCGAAGTGCCCGAGGCGGGCGACGTGTTCCACGCCGTGGCGGACGAACGCATGGCCAGGGAACTTGTAGAGCAGCGCAAGTATAAAGAAAAAGAAGAGCAGTTCAAACAGAGCCAGGCCGTATCCCTCGAAGACCTGTTCAGCAGGATCCAGGAGGGCGACGTGAAGGATCTCAACATCATCGTGAAAGCCGACGTACAGGGCAGCGCCGAGGCGGTCAAGGCCTCGCTTGAGAAGCTGTCCAACGACGAGGTGCGCGTCAAGGTCATTCACACCGGCGTGGGCGGCATCAACGAGTCCGACATCATGCTCGCCTCCGCCTCGAACGCGATCGTCGTGGGCTTCAATGTGCGCCCCGACCATTCCGCGGCCGACAGCGCGGCGCGCAACGGGATTGATATCCGCACCTATCGTATCATATATGAGTGCATCGAGGAAATCGAAGCCGCCATGAAGGGTATGCTCGCTCCGAAATACCGTGAGAAAGTTACCGGCCATGCGTCGATCCGGCAGGTGTTCCGCGTTTCGGGCGTGGGTTCCATTGCCGGCTGCTATGTAACGGACGGCTCCATTGTCCGAGGCAGCAATGTGCGGCTGCTGCGCGACAACGTCGTCATATTCGAGGGTAAGCTCGCTTCCCTCAAGCGTTTCAAGGACGACGTGCGCGAGGTGAACGAGGGCTATGAATGCGGCATGAGCATTGAAAAGTTCAACGATATTAAAGAGGGCGATGTAATCGAGGCCTATATCATGGAGGAGCTGCAGCAGTAGGCCTGCGTCCGCGCCGAAAGGAAAGGAACTGGAAAATATGGCTGGACACAGAATAGAACGCATAAATGCCGACGCGCAGCGGGAGCTTGCCGGGATTATCCGCACCCTGAAGGACCCGCGTATTCCCGTTATGACGACGGTGACAGGCGTTCGTGTGACCGAGGACCTGAAGTTCGCAAAGGTGTATATATCCATTCTAGGCGACGAGGCTGTGAAAAAGGAGGCGTTTGCTGCCCTTAAAGCCGCCGCCGGCCATATCCGCGGCGCGCTTGCAAGCCGGCTCGACCTGCGCCTGACGCCGCAGCTTTTGTTTGAGCGCGACGACTCGATGGACCAGGGCGCGCGGATTGACCGGCTCCTGAAGGATATTCATACGGAAGAATAAATACGCAACATAAGCCGAACAGGGAGGTAAAGCAAATGCTGGTATCTGGAAAAACTGTCAAACCCGCGCCGGAAGTCAGGGACGGCGTGGCGTATTCGTTTATGAACTGCGACACGGGCCGCAAGATTTATGTCGATGGGAAGACGGAATTCACCGTCACCGCGCTCGGCGAAGGGCAGTACGCCCTGCGCCTGGGCGGCGCCTATGTCTCGCTGCCTGAAGGCGCGCTGACCGGCGCGCCCGCGCCGGTCCGAATCGTGCCGCTGAAAAACAGCCGTTATATGGTTCTGCTCGAAGACGGCGCCGCGCTCTGCGACGACGATTCGGGCGAAAGCCGCGAGGCCGCTTTGGCCCCGGCAAAGAACCTTGACGCGATCGAGTGCTGCTGGTACCTGACGGAGCAGGGGAAGCCGGAGCCGATGAAGATCATGCCGATCGGCGACTCCATCACCTTTGGCGCCAATGTGGACGTGCCGGAGGACGAGTGGGTCGGCTGCCGTCCCGAGCTTGCGGAGATGTTCGCGGAAGACCCGGATAATCGGTTCGTGTTCGTGGGCAGCATGAAAGAGCACAATTCCGGCATGGACGACACCGTCCTCTACCGCCACGAGGGCCACGGCGGCTGGATGGCGGAAGATATTTACCAGGTGAACCCGGAATCCCGCGGCCTGATCGACTACCTCGACCAGTTCCTCGGCAAGTACACGCCCGACGTCGTGCTCACGCAGGTCGGCACCAACGACTGTGCGTTCGCAGCCGGCCCGTCCATGTACGAAGAGGTCCCCTATACCGAGCAGAGCATGGCGGCGCTCAAAGCCCGCTGGAACGGTTATATGGATAAACTGTGGGCGCTGCTTCCGCCGGACGGCGCGATTATTGTAGCCACCGTGCCGCCTACGACGCGCACCCAGTGCTTTGACGACTGGATCAATGAGTTCAATAAGGAGATTCCGGCTGCGGTCGCGCGCTATCAGGCGGCGGGCCGAAAGTCGGAACTTGCGCCTACCAACCAGATGATTTCGGACAGCACGCCGGAGCGCGGTCTGTGCTCTGACAAGGTGCACCTTTCCGCGCAGGGATATACCGCGATGGCGAAAGCCTATTATCAGGCGTTTAAGAAAGTGTATCCGAACACCATCGGCCGATAAGAATCGGAGGGGATACCATGGGAACTACGATAGGGAAGGCCGCCGCGGCTCGTATGCTCATGCAGAAGGACCGGATCATGATCATCAGCCACGTCAACCCGGACGGGGACACGCTGGGCAGCTCTTTTGCGCTGTACCACGCCCTGTCCACGCTCGGCAAGCGCGTCTGCGTAGTCAATAACGACAAAATCACGCCGAAATACTGCTTTTTGTCCGGCGGAAAGAGCGTACTGAAGCCGCAGTTCGAGCCGGATTTCATTGTTGCTGTGGACGTGGGCGACACGTCCCTGTTCGGCCCCTCGCTCGAGCGGTTTGCAGACCGGGTCGATCTCTGCATCGACCACCATCCCTCGAATAAGAAATACGCGAAGTACAACGTGATCGACGCGAAGGCCGCGGCGGTGGGCGAGATCATGCTGGATATCATCCTGGGCATGCGGGTGGATATGAGCCGCGAGATCGCCGATTCGCTCTATACCGCCATCGCAACCGACTCGGGTTGCTTCCAGCACAGCAGTACGACGGCGACAACATTGCGCAAAGCAGCCAAAACGGTAGATCTTGGCGCGGATATTACATACCTCAACAACCACCTGTTCGTGGTCAAGAGCAAGGAAAAGTTCGAGCTGGAGCGGCTCGCTATCCAAAATATGCGGTTTTTCAAGAATAACAGCATCGCGTTCATGGTCCTGTCGCTGGATATGATGAAGCAGTCCGGCGCAAGCCTGGACGATGTGGACGGTATCGCGGCTCTGCCCCGCCAGATCGAGGGCGTCAGCGTCGGGGTTACAATGCGCGAGATAAGCGAGGGCGAATACCGCGTTTCTGCCCGGTCCGACGGGCATATCAACATGTCCGAAGTATGCCAGCGGCTGGGCGGCGGCGGACATGTGCGCGCCGCAGGCTGCGTTCTCTCCGGACCGACCGACGAGGTGATCGACCGGATTTTGCAGGAAGTCCTCAAAGAATACAAGGAAGTGGATGAACAGTGACGGGGCTCGTGCCGCTTGACAAGGCGGAGGGCGAACTGTCCCGCCGGGCCATGTCCGCCGCCGCACAGCTCTTTGACGAGCGGCACGCAGGCCATGCCGGCACGCTCGACCCGCTCGCGACCGGCGTGCTGCCCGTCCTGCTTGGCCGGGCGTGTAAGCTGTTGCCATATCTGCCTCAGGAAAAGCGGTATACGGCCGGCGTACAGTTTGGTTTCCGCACCGACACGGCGGATGTAACCGGTTGTCGCGTGCTGGAAAATCCGAAAATGCCGACGCGGGATGAGCTTTTGGAAATTCTGCCCCGGTTTACGGGCAAAGTAGATCAGATTCCGCCCATGTACGCGGCCGTCAAGTTAGACGGCCGGCCGCTGTATGAATATGCGCGCGCAGGCCGGGAGGTAGAGCGCCGGTCCCGGACGGTGGAGATATATGCGCTTACGTTATTGGAATACGATTCCGTCTCCATGACTGCCGTGCTGGACGTACACTGTTCGGGCGGCACCTATGTGCGCACCCTGTGCGAGGACATGGCCGAAGCGCTCGGCGCGGCGGCGGCCCTGCGCAGTCTCAGACGCACCATGAGCGCGGGTATTGAAATCGGGTGCTGTTACCGGCAGTCGCAGCTGGAGACCCTGAACCAAGCCGGCCGGCTGCAGGATGCGGTTATCAGCGCCGAAGCGCTGTTTCCGCACCTGGAGGACAGGACCGTACCGCGGGAAGGGGAGACGTACTATCGCAACGGCGGCGTCATCCGGGAGGACAGGCTGGACGGCGCGCTTACCGGCGGGCTGTACAGGGTATACGGCGCGTCCGGCGCGTTTATCGGGCTCGGAACCGCAGTGCTTCTGCCGGACGGGCCGCATCTGAAATCGGTTTGGACGGAGGAGATATAGGAATGCAGGTCTATACGCCGCAGACAGGTTACTGCGCCGACACGCCTATCGTACTCGCCCTCGGCAATTTTGACGGGGTTCACGTCGGGCACGCGACCCTGCTCCGCCGCGCGGCCGCGCTTGCGCGGGAGAAGGGCGTTCCCGCCGGCGCGCTCATCTTTGAGCGCGACCCGGAAAACATCATGGCGAACACCTGCATCTCGCCGTATATCACAACCAACGCCGAAAAGGCGCGGCAGATCCACATGCTTGGAGTCGACCGCGTAATTTATATCCCATTCGACCGGGAGACGTCATCGCTGTCGCCTGAAGCGTTTGTGGCGCGTCTGCGGGACGAATATCGGGCGGCGGCCGTGGTCTGCGGTTTCCACTACCGGTTCGGCTACCGCGCCGCCGGGAACGCAGGCGATCTGAAATACCTGTGCGAACAGTATGGAATCGGGTGCGAAATCGTAAGCCCCGTGACGCGCGGCGGTCTCGTGGTCAGCTCCACGCTCATCCGCAATCTTGTGCGGGCGGGGAATATGGACCTTTGCCGCGAACTGCTCGGCCGTCCCTATTCCATAGAAGCCGTCGTGGAGCAGGGCAAGCGTCTGGGCCGAGACCTCGGTTTCCCCACCATCAATCAACATATCAGCGAACACGCGCTGCTGCCTGCATTCGGCGTGTACGCGACGCGCGCGCAGGTCCGCGGGGTGTGGCGTCCGTCGGTGACGAACATAGGCGTACGTCCCACAGTTGAAAAAACGGAGCGGTCCAACCTGGAGACGCATATTATCGGTATAAATGAAATGCTGTACGGGGATACTGTAAAAGTCGAGTTCTACCATAAACTGCGCGGCGAACAGAAGTTCCGCGACGTGCAGGCGCTCAAGGCCGCCGTCATGCAGAATATCGACGATACGCTCGCGTATTTTGAGCAGAACCCCGCGCTTTAGAAAAAGTGGTTTACAAACCGGCGCAAGTGTGCTATAATGCAATAGCTTATACCCATCGCTCTGTCTGGGGGCAACAGCCCTTGTCGGGAGTTCACCCGCCCCAGGCTATGTGATGCGGCGAATGATACAGGAGGTGAAGAATATGGTAAAGGAAGAAAAGCAGGCGATCATCAACCAGTTCAAGCGGCATGAGGGCGACACCGGTTCTCCGGAAGTCCAGATCGCGATCCTGACCAGCCGGATCAACACGCTGACGGAACACCTGAAGGCGAATAAGAACGACCACCACTCCCGCCGTGGTCTTCTGCAGATGGTCGGTAAACGCAGGAACCTGCTGAGCTACCTGATTAAGACGGATATCGAGAGATACCGCGCCATTATCGCAGAACTGGGCATCAGAAAGTAAGTCGAACGGGAGCACAGCGCCGCGTGGCGCTGTGCTCCCAAACGTATGGATCGGGGGTCTGCCCGATGTTTTATCAGTTATGAAAGGGGCCGTGCCGCGGCCGTTTCCATAACTGTTAAGCATTTGGCGCCTCCGACCGGCGTCGCGTCAGGGGAACACGCTCCGGCGCGAAGATGGAAGGAGAAAAGTATGTACGAAAACAGCAGAGTCTTTAAAACAACATTTGCAGGCCGCCCGCTTACGGTCGAAACCGGCAAGCTTGCCGAGCTCGCCAACGGCGCGTGCCTCGTCCGCTATGGCGACACCGTGATCCTCGCCACCGCCACCATGGCGCAGAAGCCCCGAGACGGGATCGATTACTTCCCGCTCTCGGTCGACTTTGAAGAGCGCCTGTATTCGGTGGGTAAAATCCCGGGCGGCTTTCTGAAGCGCGAAGGCCGTCCGTCTGAAAAGGCGGTGCTCGCCGCCCGCCTGATCGACCGGCCGATCCGTCCGCTCTTCCCGAAGGACATGCGCAACGACGTCGCCGTCTGTATCACCGTCCTCTCGGTCGAGCAGGACAACACGCCCGATATCGTCGGCATGCTCGGCGCGTCGATCGCCATCGCCATTTCGGACATACCCTGGAACGGCCCGATCGCGGGCGTTTCCGTGGGCCTGATCGACGGCCAGTACGTCATGAACCCGACGGCAAAGCAGCGCGAGGTCTCACGTATGAACGTCACGGTTGTGGGCACCGAGCACAAGGTCTGCATGATCGAGGCCGGCGCAAAGGAAGTCACCAATCAAGAGATGTTCGACGGGATCATGGAAGGCTATAAAGTCTGCCGTGAGATGGTCGAATTCATCAACAGCATTGTGAAAGAGATCGGCCGCGAAAAAATCGCATACGAAGAAAAAACGGTGGATCCGGACATGTACGAGGCGGTGAAGGAATACGCCATCGACGGCATCCGCCACGCCCTGGACACGGACGATAAAAACGTCCGCGAAGAACGCCTTAAGGTCGTGTATGACGACGTGTTTGAGCATTTTGCCGAAACCTATCCCGAGAGCGAGGAAATGCTCTCCGAGTGCCTGTACAAGCTGCAGAAATTCGTTGTCCGCCGCTGGATTCTTGACGACGGGCGGCGCGTGGACGGCCGCGGCCTCAACGATCTGCGCCCGTTGCACGCCGAAGTCGGTTTGCTGCCCCGCGCCCATGGTTCCGGACTGTTCGCGCGCGGCCAGACGCAGGTGCTCACCGTTGCGACGCTGGGTATGATCAGCGACGCACAGATCCTTGACGGTATCGACGAGGATGAGAGCAAGCGGTATATGCACCACTATAACATGCCGAGCTACTCTGTCGGCGAAGCGCGGCCGTCCAGGGGCGCCGGCCGCCGTGAAATTGGCCACGGCGCGCTCGGCGAACGCGCGCTGCTCCCCGTTATTCCCAGTGAAGAGGAGTTCCCGTACAGCATCCGCCTCGTCTCCGAGGTTCTTACTTCCAACGGCTCGACCTCTCAGGGCTCCATCTGCGGCAGTACGCTCGCGCTCATGGACGCCGGCGTACCCATCAAAGCGCCGGTCGCCGGCATTTCCTGCGGCCTTGTGACCGAGGGCGACCGCTGGATCACCATGGTCGATATTCAGGGTGTGGAGGACTTCTTCGGCGATATGGACTTCAAAGTCGCCGGCACCAAGGCCGGTATCACCGCCATCCAGATGGATCTGAAGATCGACGGTCTGACCCCGGAGATCATTGCGGACGCGCTGGATAAAACCGAAAAGGCCCGCTTCACCATCCTGGACGAAGTCATGCTCCCCGTGATTGATAAGCCGCGGCCCGAGCTCTCTCCGTATGCGCCTAAGATGCTGATGATGACCATAGACCCGATGAAGATCCGCGAGGTAATCGGCAAGGGCGGTTCCGTAATCCAGAAAATCCAGGCCGACACCAATACAAAGATCGACATCGAGGATGACGGCCGTCTCTTTATCGCAACTTATGACAAGGCCGGCGGCGACCAGGCCATGGCTACCATCAAAGCCATCGTGGAGGATCCTGAGATCGGCGCGATCTTTAAGGGAACCGTCACCCGCCTGTTGAAATTCGGCGCGTTTGTTGAGTTTGCGCCCGGCAAGGAAGGCCTGGTGCATATCTCCCAGCTGGACAACAAGCGCATTCCCACAGTGGAGGACGCAGTCCATATCGGCGATGAAATTTGGGTCAAGGTTATAGAAATCGACGATCAGGGCAGAATAAACTTGTCCCGTAAAGCGGCCATGAACGAACTGGCCAAAAGAGAAGAGAAAAAACAATAACTGACAGGGAGGGGACAGCTTCTGCCCCCTCCTTTTATTAAAGGAAGGATACTGAATGAAAGCAGTATTGGACAACGGCGTCACAATCGTGACGGAATCAATGCCTTATCTGCGCAGCGCAACCTTCGGCGTGTGGGTCGTCGGCGGTTCGGCGGCCGACCCGGACGAGAGTCAGGGCATTGCGCATTTTGCGGAGCATATGGCGTTCAAGGGTACGCCGACGCGTACCTCGGAACAGATCGCGCAGCAGTTTGATATGATTGGCGGCTATGTCAACGCCTTTACCGCAAAGGAAGTGACCTGCTATTACGCCAAGACCCTGGACACGCATATAGAACAGGGGATGGGCCTGCTGGCCGACATGGTGCTCAATCCCGCCTACGCCCCGGACGAGACGGAGACGGAGAAAAAAGTGATTTTAGAGGAAATCTCCATGTACGAGGACAGCCCGGAAGATCTTGTCATGGGCCAACTCACGGAGAACGTCTGGGCAGGCCAGCCGCTCGGCCGCGAAATTTTGGGTACGAAGCAGACTGTGTCGGGAATCGGCAGCGATACGCTGCGGCGGTATGCGGATGAATTCTACACAGGCAGGCGAATCTACATCTCCGTATCGGGAAAGGTGGACGAGCAGCGGTTTGTCGATGTGTGCAGGGATTTGTTTGCCTCCCGCCCGCCGGGCGATGCGCTTGCGGAAAGAACGGAGACGCAGTATAAAAAATCCACGATTCTCACGCAAAAGGATATTGAGCAGAACCATATCTGCATCGGCTATCGCGGATTTAATATGTTCAATCCGCGCAAATACGCCGTTTCCATTTTCTCCTCTCTGCTTGGCGGCGGCATGTCCTCGCGTCTGTTCCGGAAAATCCGCGAGGACGCAGGGCTTGCCTACACCGTACAGTCCTACGGCACCGCCTATCGCGACGCCGGCATATTCTGTATTTATACCGCACTCGCCCCCAAGTCGGAAAAAGAGTGTCTGGAACGTATCCGCAAGGAGCTGGACGCAGTAAAAAAGGACGGGTTTACCGATGAGGAGATCGCCCGAGCGAAAGAACAGCTCAAAGCGGGCATTATTATGGACCTGGAAAACACCGCGTCGCGCATGAAGTTTTTGGCAAGGCATGAAATATACGGCGGCGGCGAACAGAACACGGATGAAATTGTAAAAAAGGTGGACGCCGTTACGGCGACTGATGTACAGGCCGTTGCAAACGAATTGATCGACCATGAAAACGTAAGCGTCTCCGTTGTCGGCAAAGCGCGGGACGAGTCGTTTTACACCGGTTATTTTTCATAAACCGAGCGGGCGGACGCCCGCTCTTTTTTTTTGCAGGTTTCGCAAGCGCCGGATCTGTCGCTTTAGCGCCGGCCGCGTTTCAGTCCGCCCGCCGCCGGTCCGCGCCGCTGCCGTCTGTGCCGCTGTCCGTTCGTCGATGCCTGTTGCGCGCCTGTCCGCCTGCACCCGTTGCGCACCTGTGCCCATACCTGTGCACCTGTACCCGCGCCCGCCTTACGCTGCGCCCGCGCCGCCGCCATTCATATCGCTGACCGGCCCGCCTTATCGGCGCCCGTCTTGCGACCGCAGGTATCACGGCGGCGTTTGCGCCGATACGCCGCCGCGCTCCCGCATTTCGCGTGCATTTTTCGGAAAACGGACGAATATATATAAGCCGTATAGAACTTTATGGGGTCTGTACGCTCAAGCACAGAAGGGGGCGCTCAAGGTGAAAAAGACAATCGCGGCAATCCTTGCCATTGCAATGCTGATGGGGTTTACGCCCGTATCGGCGGACACGCCGGACGAACCGGTCTTTGACGATATGGCGGATACGACGGACGTGGAAAGCAGAATAGATATGGTCGCGACGGACGCAGACCTCTCCATTGAGGCGAAATCCTGCGTGCTGATGGAGGCCGCCACAGGCAAGGTCCTGTACGCTGAAAATGCGGAGGAATCGCTGCCTCCTGCCAGCGTGACCAAGATCATGAGCCTGTTGCTCGCCATGGAGGCCATCGATGCGGGCCGGATCAGTGAGGACGACACCGTGCAGGTCAGCGCCAACGCCGCGGGTAAAGGCGGCTCACAGGTCTACCTGAAAGAGGGGGAGCAGATCACCGTTTCCGACCTTCTCAAATCCATTGCCGTAGCGTCCGGCAATGATGCAACGGCCGCCATTGCCGAATATATTGCGGGCAGCGAGGAAGCCTTTGTCGTAATGATGAATGAGAAAGCGGCGGCGCTTGGCATGGCCAACACGACTTTTATCAACTGCACGGGTCTGGACGACGATGGAACGAACCTGACCTCGGCCTATGATATTGCGCTCATGTCCCGAGAGCTGTTGAAACATGAAAGAATATTTAACTATACGACGATCTGGATGGACAGTATCCGCGACGGTCAGTTCGGATTGAACAATACAAACAAACTCGTGCGTTTTTACAGCGGAACCAACGGCCTCAAGACCGGATCTACCTCCAAGGCGAAATTCTGTATTTCCGCTACCGCCAAGCGGGAGGATATGCAGTTGATCGCAGTCATCATGGGCGCGGAAACCTCGGCGATACGCAACGAGCAGGCAAAGAAACTGCTGGATTACGGGTTCGCGAATTATGCGGTTGCGACCATCGCGCGGAATGAAGATTTTGAACCCATTCCGGTGCGCAAGGGCCAGGCCGCTGAAGTTATGCCATACATGGAGGAAGACGGTATCCCAATTCTGGTCGGCAAGGGCAAGCAGGGGATGCTGGAAAGCCAGGTAACTCTGGCGGAGGACCTGCAGGCGCCGGTCGAACAGGGGCAGAGGATCGGCGAGATCGTTTACACGGTCGAAGGCCAGGAGGTCGCGCGCTTTCAGCTTATCGCAAAAGACGGCGTGCCGCGGGTGAATTTCGGATTCCTGTTCGCAGCCATTTGGAAAAACATCATGATTTAATCGAAAAAAGCAGTACGAAAGTACTGCTTTTTTTTGAACGGACTGTAACTATGACGGATCGTATGGCACTAATATGCAAGAATCTGCGCAAGGGCTTTTCCTGCGCGGCTGAATTCATGGGAAATAGGGGACTTGGAACATGATACGGATTATATTGAACGACATCAAAAGTATGCTCAAACGGCCTATGGTATTTGTTTTGCTGTTTATCGGCCTTATCGTCGGGAGCTTTGCGGTAGTGGTGTATTACGTCTCCAGCTCGACGCAGCTCAAGGTGAACCAGTCGGTTTACGGCGTGGATACGGTTGTGGAAGCGCCTTCCGTAGTCGGAACCGGCGATGAAATCCGTTCGCTCATAACGCTGGTCGACAGCGGTGAACTGCCTGAAATCAGCTATTTATCGGCGCTTTCTTTTGAGAATGAAAACTACGACATTGTCGGAATCTACTGGGACGAAGAGGAAATGCCCGCGGCTTATGAGGGCCGGTTTATCGACGCGTCCATGATGGGCCAGGCCAAAGTCGTCGCCCCGCGCGATATTTTTGAGGACAAAGACGCGCAGGTGGGCGATACGCTGCGGATTCTGGGCCGCCCGTTTGAGATTGTGGGTTTGACGCATGCAGACGGCTACGCGCCCGATCTGTACGATGTGCGCCGCCTGCGCGCGGGCGCGGAGGATCTGGCCGGCGTAGACCTCGACCGCCCGTGGCAGGAAGAGCTCGCGGCCCGGCCTGACCGTGCCGTCATAATCCCGCTCGACACCTTTGCTGAAATCGGCCTTTACGCAAATTATTACCATATCACGTTTGCCGAACCCATCACAGCCGAACAGCGGGAGCAGATTGAATCTGCGGTCATAAACGCGGCGGGTTTGATGGAATGCACCGACATGACCCAGTTCATGCAGATCAATGATATCAATCACCTGAGCAAGGCCCTTATCTATTTTGCGGCCATAGCGGCGGGGATTGTCAATATCGTTTCGCTGTTCGCCTTTTTCTTAAAGGAAAACCGCAAGCAGTACGTTACATATAAGATATTGGGCGCAACGGGCGGCCGCATCGCTGCGATCGTGATCGCGGAGCTTGCGGTGTATACGCTCGTCGCCTTTGCAATCGGCTTTGCCGGCGCAGTCCCCTTTATTGAATATTCGGGCTTTGTCGGCGTACATATGCCCTATGGGATCTGGGATTTCCTGCTCATCTACCTCGTCCTGCTTGGTACGGAGATCCTCATTTGCCTCGGCCAGATCCGAAAAATTGGGTCCCGTTCCGTCGTGAGCCTGCGCAATGGCCGCGGCGAGCCGGGGAACCGGTCGGCAAAGCGGCGCGCTGGCAAAAGCGGCGCGCGCGCCGGACGCGGAAAATTCCTGAGCCTGCTCTCGTTCCGGTATTCGCGTTCCAGTTTCGTCCGCACCCTGTCGATCGCATTCCTTTCGCTGATAACGGCTTTTTCGCTTGCCTACGCCATGACATACGTGTTTGAAGCAAGCCGGTACGAGCGCTACGCCGCGAAAGCTTTCCCGAACGACGTATATGAGTTCATGTATCAGTACGATTTCACGGAAGAGGCGTGGGAGATCCTCTCTGCGGCGGACGCGGACGTCGTAAATCCCATGGAACTTCCGCAGTACAGGCAGCTTGAGGAGATGATCAGCGGGCTCGACGGCGTGGCGGAATACGGCCGTACTTCCGGAACGAGCTCACTGCGCTGGGACGGCGAGTATTATAATGCGGTGCATGTCAACGCAGGATTTGCAAACGCCGCTCCCATCCCGTTGAAGAAAGGAAGCTGGGAACCCCTGGCGCAATACGACCCTACGGATGAGAACGCCGTCATACCGGTCGTAATTCCACCCTATCTGGAGGATGAGTTTCCGCTGGGCGAACAGTTCACCCTGGAATACCGGTTTGTAACGGGTGGGATAAAGAAGTTTGACGAAAACGGCGAGTATTACGGCGGAAAGTTGACTGTCGACGATCACATGCGCCAGTTCGAAGTAGTCGGCGTCATGGCGGACGACGCGCTCATACTTACGCACAATATTAATCACGTGACGCTGTGGCCGGAAATTTCGCACTGCCTGGAACCGCTGTATGACGACACGATGGCTGAGCAGACTATGCCCACGCCCATGTATATGCCCGACGTCCTGCGCGGCGGCCGGCTGGAGGCGGATCACCAGCACACGCCGAAATTCTATCTGTTCCCGCAGGAAGGCGTAACGCCGCCTGTGGAGGATTGGAACGCCCTGCTTGCCAAGTACGGAGAATGGGAAAGTTATGACGCAATGATCGCCGTCTACACCGAAAACTTCCAGACCGCGGGCGGGAATATCTATTTCATGCACGCAGCGGTGGCGAGCGCGCTGCTGATCCTGGGAGTAGGGGGATACAGCATCATGCTGT
>ERZ827423.188-NODE-188-length-85779-cov-11.042170_pt1 | contig 85779 bp, 73 predicted proteins | sample MGYA00519775_ERZ827423 | MGnify/ENA primary metagenome ERZ827423 (study PRJEB31778, sample SAMEA3449296) | human gut metagenome | biome: human gut; feature: human-associated habitat; material: faeces | place: United Kingdom | collected 2010/2012 ... | reverse complement strand
TAAGATGGTGACATTTTCCCTTAACGAGAGGTGACAAAATCGCTTAACGGCGACAACCGGCTCTTTTTTGCGTTGAAGAAATGACGGTTTTATGGTACAATAAATTATCTGTTTAGTGAAACCGATTAAAAACGGACGTGGATGAATATGGTTAGAAATAATATCGAAATAGATGTGAAAGTAAAATGCATAGAGCAGGGAACCACACAGGCGGCGGTGGCAGAACAGATTGATACCACCAAGTCCTATGTGAATCGCGTCATCAAGAAGCCGAACGGAGTTGTAAATAATACGTTTGTGCAGATGATGGAGGCTCTGGGATATGATATTGAGCTGCACTATGTGAAGAGAGAGGAATAGAACGGTTGGAGGATTTATCTGTAGAAAGTAGAATAAATACCTTTAGAAAGTAGAATAAATACCTTTATGCTCGATGTAATTGATTCTTCGGAATATCAAAGCGTGGAGTATTTGGTGTTTTCAATTAGAAAACAGTTCTTGAATTACATGAGCGCTTCGAGATTGAAACAATTTGAAATTCCAGCGTTCTTGGATCCGCTTGTTGACAAGGTGATAGATTTATTTAATCAGTCAGGCATAAGTACAGTGGATATGCTTCAGTACATGATGAACAATGATGTAAATAATTGGGTTCATTACTATGCATATGCATTTATTATTCCGGTTGCGCAGGGACAGCAGAATGAGTTTATCCCAGATTTAAACGACTTATTTGCTTATGTGATGACAGGTTATATTCTTGATGTATTTAGAGAAACAAGAATAAATATAGAAAAAATCGCACAAGGGGAAGTATTACTTCATGAGACTAATCAATATGGGCTGTCGATTGTGAATGGAGTTGATTTTAATAGGGACTATTTTGTTTTTGAGGATAAAGCGTATCTTTACAGTATCCTGACAAATACAACTCCGTTACAATTTGGGGATTCAATGCCTGGATTCGCAAGGTTAATATGCGATGAAGTTAGTGACGGGAACATCTTACTAAGACTTGATGAGCGCTTGGCTCTCCCTAAAGAACAAGCAATTTCATATTCGACTTTGAATTTTGAAAAGTATCATGGACCTCAATTTCACTTTAATCAGACTTCTCTAAAGAGTCCGAAGACTATTACTGTTCATATTGATGAAGGCACATTAGATAAGCTTCTCATGGTAGTGAAACAAGATTATGATCAGGTGGCTGATAAACCGCTGTGGCATATTGAGATTGAAACCCTTCCGCATTTGATAGAAGATAAGGGTATAGAACATAGGATTACGACATTCCTTCACGGGATGTATTACCCAGAAGATGACCTGTTCACGCATATAGATTGCACCAAGAATCAGTATGATGGAGAGCGTTATGAACGTAAATATACCGAAAATGCCCCAGTAGATTTGTATACAGAGAATAATAACCTTCATCATAAAATCTGGTGCATTGAGCAAGGACGCTATTCGAGAGAATTATGGTACAAGCTGATGGTCGTGTCCTTGGAAGAGAGATATTGCAAACTGCTGGATGAGATCCTTCAGTAAAATCTCTGCCATCGAAAATATGGCTGATAAAACTTTTAGACCTATGTTGACATACGCTGATGAAGCGCATCATGCGGTCTCCTCTTCTTATCGAAAGATCATGGCATATTTTAAACCGCAGTTTAGTTTAGGCATGACGGCAACTCCGGATAGGCGAGATGATGCTGTGGAAGAGAATAACGTCTATCAAATGTTCGATCATCATATCGCATATGAGATTCGTTTGCAGCAGGCGATGGAAGAAGATCTCTTGTGTCCTTTCCATTATTTTGGCATTACCGATCTGGTCATGATCGATGATCAAGGAGAAGCACGAGAACAACAATTAGAACATTTCAATCGCCTAACGAGCGATGCACGAGCAGACTATGTCATGGAACAAGCGACGTATTATGGATATAGCGGCAATCGAGTCAAAGGACTGATTTTTTGCAGCAGGGTCGAAGAGGCCAAGGAACTTTCTAGAAAATTTAATGCGCGTGGATGGCGGACGATCGCATTAAGTGGAGCAGATCCGGAAAATGTTCGCTCCGAAGCGATCGAACGGTTGGCGATGGATGAGACAGATGCTCAGCTCGCGCTTGAGCCATTAGACTATATCTTGACCGTTGATGTATTCTCAGAGGGAGTGGATATCGTCGAAGTGAACCAAGTGATCATGCTGCGTCCGACACAGTCCCCCATTGTTTTTATCCAACAATTAGGACGGGGATTGCGTAAAGCACAAGGAAAAGAATATGTCGTCGTGTTGGATTTTATCGGAAACTATAAAAACAATTTCATGATCCCGATCGCTTTATCTGGTGATCGGACATACAACAAAGACAATATTCGCAGGTATCTGATGGAAGGGACCAGGACCATTCCTGGTGCATCTACTTTACATTTTGATGAGATCGCAAAGAAACGCATCTATCAGGCAATTGATCGTGCCAATTTCAACGATGTCCGCCTGCTCAAAGATAATTATTTCAATCTAAAGAACAAGCTAGGTCATATTCCTTCGCTCAAGGATTTTGATGCATATGGAGAGATGGATGTCCTGCGTATTTTTGATCATCCTTCATTGGGATCATATCATCGATTCTTGGTCAAATACGAAAAAGCATATCAGGTTCATCTGAATGAGGAAGAAGAAAAATACATCGAGTTTATCTCCAGAAAATTGGCAAATGGAAAACGTGTGCATGAGCTGGAATTGCTAAGCGTCCTGATCGATCATCCTGAGCATATCATGTCGACGTGGGTAGAACGGATGAAGCGCAAATATCAGATCCAGGTCGATCGTCTTCAACGTGAAAGCGTGATTTCTGTACTGACCAATCTGTTTCCTTCCGGAGCGGCGAAGAAGACGTTTGAGACATGTATCTTCCTGACGAAACAAGAAAAGGACGGCATGCTGTTTGATCAGATATCCACGTCATTTGAGCGATGCTTATGTCATGATGCCTTCAAGCAACAGGTGCAGGAACTCATTGCATTCGGTATTTCAAGATATCTCAGAGATTATGCGAAACGGTATCGTGATACCAATTTGACGCTCTATCAAAAATATACATATGAGGATGTGTGCCGTTTATTGAATTGGGAGAAAAGTGAGGTTCCGTTAAATATTGGCGGATATAAATATGATCGTTATACAAGGACATTTCCGGTCTTCATCAATTATGAAAAACCAGATGATATCAGTGATACGACCAAATATGAAGATCATTTTGAGAATAGCGGAACGCTGATCGCTATATCCAAGAGCGGAAGAACGCTTGAATCAGAGGATGTTCAGACCTTTTTGCGGTCAAAAGAATTAGGCGTGGCTGTTCATTTATTCGTACGCAAAAATAAAGAAGACAAGATCTCCAAAGAGTTTTATTATATGGGAACCATGACACCAAGCGGCAAAGCGAAGACGTTTGTCATGACCAATACAGATAAAACGGCCGTAGAAATTGAATGGCATCTGGATACTTTGGTTCGAGAGGATCTATTTGACTATATCACCAAGGCGTGAAGATCAAGAGACCGTAAGATCAACAGCGGTAATCGTATGGATAGAAAGGAAAAGCATATCGGAATGATCGGACAATGCGACATTTCGATATGTCGGACAAAGAAATGAAAACGATAAAAGTGGTTGCAGCCATCATCAAACATGGCGATAAGGTATTTGCTACACAGCGAGGATATGGAGAACTGAAAGGCGGGTGGGAGTTTCCCGGCGGTAAGATCGAGGCAGGAGAAACACCGCAACAAGCATTGATCCGGGAAATCAAAGAAGAACTGGACACAGAGATAGAAGTGAATGCGTATATGGATACGGTGGAATATGACTATCCGACATTTCATTTATCCATGGATTGTTATTGGTGTACGGTCAAGCACGGGCATTTGGTATTGTTGGAACATGAAGCGAGCAAATGGCTGAGCGCAGAGGAATTAAATAGTGTAGAGTGGTTACCTGCTGACTTGATATTGATCGATCAGATCCGCAAGGAACTAACACATCGATGATCAAGCGAAAGGTTAACAGATCAGGCATCTGATCAGACAGAGCGATGATCCTTGCTGGATAAGCAGAACGAGGGGTGAACGATCGTGAGATCATCATGCGGATGAGCGATGCTGACTACTTCAGGATGTGTTTTGTTCAACCTACTATTCTCCGGAAGAAAGCGTTTACAGCGTTTTTTTACGATGCTATACTGAACGCGGGGAGGAGGTGGTGCCAGTGGGCATCGTAGATGAATGTATGGGCACGTTTACGGCAGCTTTTCTTTTCTTCTCGGCCGTAAGGGTGCCCATTCATTTTGCGTTTTCTGAGAAGTAAAGAAGAAAGGAAATGGTCATAATTATAATAATTATACTTGGAAAAATGAATGAAGAGCTTTCGAAAATGGGTTTCTGCGCTGACGGCATTGCTGCTGTGTGTGCAATGTCTGCCAGTGTCGATCCAGGCAGCGGCGCCCTTTTCCGGTTCAGGAACTGCGGAAGATCCTTATCTGATCGAAAACGCTGCTGACCTGCGGGAAATGTCGGATCTGGTCAATGCAGATCCAGAATATGGAAACAGCAGTTATGAGATGACTGCGGACATCGATCTTGAGGGTGCGGCGTTTATGCCGATCGGAACCAACGATCACAAATTCAGCGGTACCTTTGATGGAAACGGCTATGCCGTATCGAACTTGAATGTCGATGTGAGCAGCGAGCCATCCGGACTGTTCGGCTTTGTCGAACGCGGAACGATCCGCAATGTCGGCGTGGAGAGCGGAACGGTCAAGGGGACGATCCGCGTCGGCGGTCTGGTCGGCCGGACGATGTATGCGGAGATCATCAACTGCTTCTCAAAGGCAGATGTATCGGGATCGAATGATGTCGGCGGCCTCATCGGCATGTTCAACAACTCCGATCTGTACAACAGCTACACCTGGGGCAAGGTCGAAGCCAGCGGCGTGACGGCTGGCGGTCTGCTCGGCGGCGCTAACCGCAGCATCGATCCTGCGTATGAATCAAACGTTGCCAACTGCTATACCAGAGCCACCGTATCTGGAGGATCGAATGTCGGCGTGCTCATCGGCTATGATGAGTCAGCGGCTGGATATGTGACCAATTACGGACAGCTGTATTATCCGGAAGAGTCACAGATGGCGCCGGTGGGAAATAATACCATCGCGACAGTGCAGGGCATTTCCGCAGCCGATTTCGCGGATGGCACGCTGATGGACCTGCTGAATGCACAGCGCCAGGAAGACTGGAGCGTGTGGGTGAGCGGAGAATGGGATGTGCCTGAATTTGACACTGGCATGTCTGAATGCGGCCTGGTCGGCCAAGGCACCTCCGCGAGCCCGTACAAGATCAGCACTGCGGCCGATCTGCGGCTGATGTCTTCTCTTATCGCATCAGACGAATCATTTGCGGATGATCATTATCGTCTGGCCGCAGATATCGACCTGCAGGATGAAGCCTTTGATCCGATCGGCAAGACCACGCATTTCAGCGGCGTGTTCGATGGCCAAGGCCATGTGATCTCAGGTCTGCAGATCACGGATGACAGCGAGAACACCGGACTGTTCGCCTTCGTGGAAAACGGCACTGTCCGCAATGTAGGCATCGCCAGCGGAACGATCAGCGGCGGAAACCAGACCGGCGCGCTCATCGGAAGAACGATGAATGCTACGATCATGAACTGCTTCTCCAAAGCAGAGGTCAGCGGCGGACATAACACCGGCGGTCTGGTCGGCATGTTCAATAATTCCGCCATGGCCAACTGCTATGCCTGGGGAACCATCCAGGGCGAAGAATCAGTCGGCGGCCTGTGCGGATCGGTCAACCGCAGCATCGATCCGGCACTGGAGGGCTCAGTGCGCAACTGTTATTCCATCGCGGATGTCTCTGCTTCTGTACGATATGCTGGAACGGCGTTTGGCTACGATGAATCAGCCGCAGACGCTGCGTATGACACCGTGATGCACAATGTGTTCTTCCCGGCCGGCAGCGCTGGCATCGGCAATGCTGAGCGGGAAGAAGTCATCGCGCTGCAACAGGAAGCGTTCACCAACGGCGTGCTCTATGGCCAGCTGAATGACGGCCTTCAGGAAGGCTATGACACCTGGTATCAGGGCAGTGAAGGCTATCCGGAATTTTCTGGAAAGGTCATGGTGATCACGTCATTGGAAGGCTCAGGGACCGAGGAAGATCCGTATCTGATCCAGGATGGAGAAGATCTGGTCGAGATGGCCCGCATGATCGATATCTCTGCAGACTGTGCCGCAGCTTATTATCGGATGAGCGCCGATATCGAGATGAAGGATATCGCGTTTGCCGGCATGGCCTCCGTGAACCGTTTCAGCGGCACGTTCGATGGCGCAGGGCATGTCATCTATGATCTGCATATCGATCAACAGCAGTATACGGTCGGTCTGTTCCACATGGTGGAGGGCGGAACGATCTGCAACCTGGGCATCGAAAGCGGCATGATCGAAGCGGGCAATGAAGTCGGTGCCTTGATCGGAAAGGCCGTGAATGCCACCGTGCGCAACTGCTATAACAACGCGGTCGTCAAAGGCTTTACCGAAGTCGGTGGTTTGATCGGAGATATGCGTTCGACACAGATCCTGAATTCATATCAGAGCGGTGATGTGCGCGGTTCCATCTCCATCGGCGGTCTGGCCGGCAATGTCAGCGCCGCATTGGATGGAGAGCCTTCGCTCATCCGCAACTGCTACAACGGCGGTCATGTATTCTGGGGCACGCATTCCGGAAAGATCGTCGGCAGCGTGGAAGCCGAGAGCGCGATCGCTTATGAACATGTATATTATGACAAGGACGCTGTCCCAGATGTCTCAGTCGGTAATTTTGTTTCCGCGGAAGGCATCACGGCGCTGAGCGCCGCGCAGATCGTCAGCCAGGAACTGGCCGATCTGCTGAATGAGGCAGATGAGGAAGCATTCAGCGACTGGATGCTGGGCGCTGACGGCGAAGTCCGTCTGTCGCTTTTCGATGAGGTCTCTGCGCTGGAGCTGTTCATGGCTTCCATCGAAGATGATCCGCAGGTCACGGACGGCCATGTCGTGCTTCCGGAAAATGACCGGTATCGCGCCGTGCTCGCCGGCTCCAACAATCAGCAGGTCGTCGACCTGGATGGAACGGTGTATACGCCGCTGAGAGATCAGACCGTATATCTGCTGGTCGATATTCAGGATAAGGAGAGCGGCGAGACCCTTGCGCGCCTTGACCGCAATGTGCTCATTCATGTGGAAGGTGAATATGCGCAGGAAGACATCAACCCGATCCCGAATGTGGTTCCGGGCCTGCGCGAATGGGTCGGCCTGGAGGGCAGCTTCATCGTGGATGCAGACACGCGCATCGTGGCTGAAAGCGAAGATGCTTATCAGGCTGCTCTGCAGCTGCGGTCTTATCTCAGCGAGATGAGTGATATTTCCGTGGAAATCGTACGGGAAGGCGCGCGTGAAGGCGACATCGTCCTGAATCAGGATGCTACGCTGAGCGATGAGCTGGATGAAGAAGGCTACCTCATCCACGTCGGTGATCAGATCGTCATCGATGCCCCTGCATACACCGGTCTGCTGTATGGCGGAGTGAGCATCTCACAGATCCTGTATCAGGATGAGATGCATGCGCGTGTGCCTAAGGGCATCATTCGCGACTATCCGGAATACAGCGTACGCGGCGGCATGCATGATGTGGCCCGCAAGTATTTCTCACTGGACTATATCGAGGAAATGGGTCGCTATATGGCATGGTTCAAGCTGAATACGCTGCATCTGCACATCAATGAAGACAGCGGACTGGGCGGAGAGTATTCCTCCTCGTTCGTGGTGGAAAGCAAGAAATATCCGCAGCTGAATACGTATAATGGCGAATATGTCTGGTCTCAGGATGATTACCGCCAGATGCAGAAGGATCTGAAGAAGGTCGGCATCGATGTGGTCACCGAGATCGACACGCCAGGACACGCGACCATCTTTCAGCTCATCGACCCGGAGATCGTCAATGGGTCAAACTTCGACCTCAGCAATCATTATGACGAATGTCTGGCGCTGATCGAGGATGTATTTGATGAATTCCTGGATGGCGAAGATCCGGTATTCCAGAACGCCGTGGTGCACATCGGTACGGACGAATCAGCCAACACCAATGAAAACATGCGGCGCTACATCAACGATCTGGCACAGTACTGTCTGGCCAAGGACAATATCGACGAAGTGTATTTCTGGGGCAACCTTTCACTTTATTACGGATTCAATGAGATCGATCCAGATCACGTGGCTGCGCAGGTATGGGATTCTGCCGATCAGCGCGTGGATGAAGCGCTGGCCAGCGGATTTGATGTGATCAACAGCACGTCCAATTCCCTTTACCTCATCCCGGGCAATGCCAACGGCCTGCACAATGGCTATGTCGACATGTCCACATTCTATGAGACATGGGACGGCGTCACCGATTTTGACACCAACCGGCAGAGCAACCCGAGCTATATCTCCAACCGCAATTATTATTGCGCATATGATCTGTTATTGGGCGATCCGCAGATCCTGGGTGCGATCTACTGTAACTGGAACGACCGTTCCTGGGCCAATGACTTTGACGTTCTGGATCTGATGATCTCGTATATCGGTGTCGTCTCAGAAAAGACCTGGTATGGCGACAGCGACCGCTTTGATTCCGGCGCAGACTTTGTCCAGGCGTTCGAAGCAGTCGGAGACCGTGCGCCAGATGTCAATCCGCGCCGCATCGTGGATACGGATTCGGACATCATCGCCAGATATCAGTTTGATGAGATGAACGAAGGCACGATCGAAGATCAGGAGAACGACTATGATCTGCAGACAGACGGTACGCTCGTTCAGCGCGATGAGACCAACGGCAATGCGCTGCGTCTGGATGGGGCAAGCCTGCATGCGCCGTTTGAGGCCGTCGGTTATCCATATACGGTATCCTTTGATCTGTATCTGGATGGAGAGCAGCCGGAAGACGCGATCTTGTTCCAGGATGAATACTGCACGTTCTATCTGAACGATCAGGGCCGCGGCGTCGGCTTCCAGATCGGCAAATACGGCATGAGCTTCAATGCGTCGATCCCGGAAAATGAATGGGTCAACGTAAAGATCACCAGCATGTATCAGCACGGCGGTTCCGCTGTCACGACGCTGATCATCAACGATGAGATGTATCCGGCCGTTCTGGTCGATAAGCCGCAGAGCGTCACTTCTCATTCCACGACTTCTTTCCTCGGCACCGCAGAGATGTTCATCCATATGAACGGCATGGTCGATAATCTGATCTTCGGTAATCAGTATCTGCAGATGTTCGGCCCGGATGGTGAGTTTACCTTCGAGGGAGAAGGAACGGCGCAGGATCCTTACCGCATCGAAGACGCGCAGGATATGCGGATGTTCGGTCTGCTGGTCAGCACCGGAAAGTATCAGGATGCACATTTCCGTCTGGAAGATGACATCGATATGGGCGATACTCGCTATATGCCGGCTGGCGAATTCAATGGCGTATTCGATGGCGGCGGACACAGCATCAGCAACCTGAACATCAGCTCGGAGAGCGAGAACACCGGCCTGATCGGTTTCCTGAACGGCGGCACGGTCAAGGATCTGGGCATCGAGAGCGGAACCATTTCAGGCGGAGCCAGGGTCGGCGCCATCGCCGGAAGGACGATGTACGCCACGATCCGCAACTGTTATAACAAGGCTGAGGTGAGCGGCAGCAACGATATCGGCGGCATCGCGGGCATGTTCAACAATTCCGTGATGGAAAACTGCTTCAACTGGGGCGATGTCCATGCGGAAGTAGAGTCGGTCGGCGGACTCATCGGCGGAGCGAATCGAAGCATCGATCCGTCCACTCCGACGATCATCACCAACTGCTACAGCATCGGCAATGCGACTGCCGGCGTGCAGTATGCCGGCACGCTGATCGGATATGATGAATCCACGGCAGGCGAGACGTATCAGGTCACGCTGAAGGATCTTTATTATCCACAGGATTTGACTGCCATCGGAAACAATACGCGTGAGGAATGCACGGCGATGAGCGAGACACAGATGACAGATGGCACGCTGACCCAGAGGCTGAATGATGGTCTGCCGGAAGGCGGCACCGCATGGATCACTTCGTCATCTGGTTATCCGGAATTCGCCGATGCGCCGCAGCCGGCAAGCGACGCCGCGATCCAGGCATTGCGCAATATGGTCGAAAAGGCCATCGCGTTAGGCTCTGAGGATGCGGCGCTGAACGAAGCGATCACCAATGCACAGACGGTCCTGGCCAAGGACGCGCCGACCACGACCGAGGTCGTCACCGCACTGCTCGACCTGAGCGAAGCGATGCAGGCCCTGAACACCGATGAAGGTGAGGACGCGCTGCGCAAAGACGTACAGGCGACGATCGACTTCATCAAGGAGAATATCCTGACCAACGTGGATAACGTTCGTCCGGGCAAGGTGCAGGCGCTGAAAGACGCAGTCGCCGTAGCGGAAGAACTGCTCGCTGACCCAGATGCGAGCGCAGATGCGCTGAAGGCAGCGAACAAGGCGATGACCAAGGCAGCACAGGAGCTGTGGGAGATCGTCTCCAAGGCAGAGCTGAACGCGCTGATCACGGCCGCAAACGGCTATCTCAACGGTGACTACACGGCAGAAAGCATCGAGGCGCTGAAGTCAGCGATCGAATCTGCACGGGCTGTGGCAGACAATGATGATGCCACGACATCAGAAGTCACACAAGCCATCACGAACCTGAGCGAAGCGATCGCCAGCCTGGAGAAGATCACGCTGGATACGAGCGCGCTCGAGCACGAGATCGAGCTTGTTACCGAGATGATCGCAAACCTCGATAACTATGTGCCTTCTACGGTAGAAGGACTGCAGGAGAAGCTGGATGCCGCGAAGGCAGCGCTGGAGAACGCAGTGAGCCAGGCAGCGATCGACGAAGCGACAAAGAGCTTGCGAGAAGCACGCCTGAACGCGCGCACTAAGGCGGATGTGAGCGCTCTGGAAGAGCTGATCGCGTATGTGAACAGCCTTGATCTGCGTGGTTACACATCTTCCAGCTTCTGCGCGCTGAATCAGAAGATCGCCAAAGCGAAGCTGAGGATGAGTGATCCTGAACTGACACAGGAGGAAGCAGACGCACTGGCAGATGAGCTGAAGGATGCCATTGCCGCGCTGCAGCCGAAACAGGATGAAGAGGGCGGACAGACTGCGGCAGATGCACAGACAGCCGCACGAGGAGCATGCGGCATGGGCATGGTCGTCATCACTGCTGCTGCAGCGACCTTGCTGCAAAGAAGAAAGCGCAGGATCAGATAAACAATGAGAGCGGGAAATGTGAAAGCATTGCCCGCTTTTCTATTTTTTAAAAAGATGGGAAATCATGGGATTGCTTGACAATAAGTGAATGTTCATTTACTATAGAGAACGTAGAGGTGCCGTGAAATGAGAAGAAAAGATGATGAAAAAGAACAGAGGATCAGAAGATCGGTCATTACGCTGATGCTGAAGGAAGGCTTCAATGGGACTTCTATTGCCAAGATCGCCAAGATGGCTGGCGTGTCTCCTGCCACTGTTTACATCTATTATGAAAACAAGGAAGATATGCTTCAGGACATTTACCTGCAGTATTCAGATGAGGTCTTTGATTATCTTCTTGCCGGCATCCGCTGTGACATGGACGGCGCACAGCTGATCGAGACACTGATCCGGCGGTATTACAGCTACATGAAAGATCATCCGGAGGCATTCTGTTTTGTGGAGCAGTTTGCCAATTGTCCTTCGATGGCCAGCAAATGCAGCTGCTCACGGGGCATGCAGTCGATCTTTCAGTGGATCGAGCAAAAGAACAGTCGTCCGATTCATCGCCGATACAGCGACAAGAGCGTCAGTGCCATCTTGTTTTATCCGGTGAAGGCACTGGCTGCTGACCATAGCAGCAGTGAGGAAGAGAAAGCACAGCTGCTGGAAGAACTGATCGAGATGATACAGAGAGCTATCCTGGCATAGGATGGAGAGGGGGAAATGCGTAATGCGTTTTCCTGTTTATGGTCAGAAAATTAAATGAATGTTCATTTAAAGGAGGGATCACCATGGAAACTGTACCTTATATGGAGAAAGGAATCGTCATTCCGGTACACAATGTCGTGCTGCTGCCTGGCGTGTCAACGATGATCTATTATTCGCAGGCTTCGGTGCAGCTGCAGGAAGCGCTGAGACAGGAAGACGCGAAGTTCGTCGTCTTGCCGCTGAAACGCGATCTGGCGATCGGCGACATCACCGCGGAAGATTTCCACCGTTACGGCGTGATGTTCACGTCTGGAAGACTCGCTTCCAATGAAAAAGGGACATATCTCTCTGCCCGGCTCATGAACCGTGTGCGTGTCGAGAACACCTATCAGGAAGACGGACAGTGGGTCGCGGAGTATACGAGCGATCCGGAACAGATGGATCTGGATGAGCAGGGCATGGAACAGATCATCAGCTATATCCGGCAGACCGTGAGCGAGATCGCAGAGCATTTCAAGAATGGGCGGATGTATATGAAGCTGCTTGATGAAATTCATGATCTGAATACGATCATCGCTTATCTGAGTCAGTTTTTATCGCTTTCGGCGCAGGAAAAATATGAGCTGCTGGAAACAGACTCGATGAAGAAACGCGGCTTGGCCTTCATGGACGCGCTCTTAAAGCAGAAAGACCGCTTTGAGCTGAACCTGGAACTGAATGAGAAGATCGCCAGCCGCAATTCTCAGGCATACCGCAACCATATGCTGAGGGAACAGATGAAGGCCATTCAGGAAGAGCTGGATGATGCAGCGGATGATGGGGAAAGCGAGGCAGACGAAGAGGAAGATCTTCGCACTCGGATCGAAAACGCGCATCTGCCCGATGAGGTGAAAAAGGCAGCCTTGAAAGAGGCAGACCGGCTCGATACGATGGGGCAAGGCAACGCGGAAGAAAACATCATCCGCAATTATCTGGATTTCCTGCTTTCCCTGCCATGGGAAAGAGCGGCACATGAGGATATCGATCTGAAGAAAGCAGAGGAGATCCTCAATGCTCGCCATTACGGGCTGGATAAAGTCAAGGAACGCATCTTGCAGCATCTGGCTGTCATGAAGCTTCGTCCGGACAAGAAGGGCTCGATCCTGCTGCTTGTCGGTCCTCCGGGAACCGGTAAGACAAGCTTAGGCAAGAGCATCGCTGAGGCGCTGGGGCGCAAATATGTGCGGCTGAGCCTGGGCGGCATCCACGATGAAGCAGAGATCCGCGGACACCGCCGCACCTATATCGGCGCCATGCCGGGCAATATCCTTAAAAGCATGCAGAAGGCTGGCTCGAGCAACCCGGTCATGGTCCTGGATGAGGTCGATAAGCTGCAGCAAGGCGGCTATAACGGCGATCCGGCCAGCGCGCTGCTGGAAGTGCTGGATCCGGAACAGAATAACACCTTTACGGATCATTATCTCGACTTGCCTTATGACTTGTCTGATGTGTTCTTCATCGCGACCGCGAATTCCGCGGATACCATCCCTGAACCGCTGCTAGACCGTATGGAGGTCATCTCTATCTCGGGATATACCGAAGAGGAAAAATTCCAGATCGCTTCACGACATCTGGTCAGCCAGGTGCTGGAAGATCATGGCATCGGTACACAGGATGTGCACTTCAGCGATCAGACGATCCTGGACATCATCCGCAGCTATACCAGGGAAGCCGGCGTGCGCGGTCTTCAGAAACGGCTTTCCAGCGTGACCCGCGCCCTGGCACAGAAGATCGTCATGGGCGAGCTGAGCCTGCCGCATACCGTGCTTCCATCTGATCTGGAAGCAATGCTCGGACAGCCCCTTGCCCGTCATGATCAGGCCCAGGATGATAATCCGGCCGGTGTCGTGACCGGACTGGCATGGACGCCGGTCGGCGGTGAGATCTTGTTCATCGAAGCGGCCGCCATGCCTGGCAGCGGAAAGCTGACCTTGACCGGCAAGCTGGGCGATGTAATGAAAGAATCTGCCATGATCTCCCTGAGCCTGCTCAAGGCAAGGATGCCGCTGACCGCAGACTTTTTCAAAGAACAAGATATCCATATCCATGTGCCCAGCGGAGCCGTACCTAAAGATGGCCCTTCAGCCGGCGTGACCTTGTTTACGGCCCTTGCCTCATTGATCACAGGCATCAAGGCTGATCCAAAGCTGGCGATGACGGGTGAGATCACGCTGCGCGGCGCTGTATTGCCGATCGGCGGCCTGAAGGAAAAGCTGCTGGCAGCCCGTGCCGCCGGCATCCGCAAAGTGCTGATCCCGCAGGATAATACCGGTGATCTGAAAGATCTGCCGCAGGAACTGAAGCAAGACTTGCAGATCACGCCGGTCAAGACCGTGGATGAGGTCATCCATCATGCCTTAGGCATCACGATGACCCAGCTGCAGTGTACCCATAAGGATGGCAAGCCGCAGACGAAACACGTGCCTTTGCTTGACCGCGGCCACGATGCAAAGCAAATGCCGATCATGTAACTGAACAGGAGGAGAACTGTCATTGGATCTCCTCTTTTTTCATCATGGTTTTCAAACACGCATGAAAAAGGTACAATAGAAGCTATGGGGGGGAGTTCGGTGAAGAGATACAGATCACAATGATCTGTGCGCTGTATCAAAAGTGTGAGGACGCAAAGCTGTTAGGCAGCGAATATTTGAAACAAGAGCTTTGCGAGCGTTAGGATGTATGAGGAAGCAGCCAATGCTTCCAGAGCTGATCAGCAGCTGCTTCATTGTCTGTATCCACAGTTCAGAAAAAGATGGAGCTTAGGCGCATTCATGCGTGTGATCTATCATGCTTTGCGAAGACAGCAGATGGGACATTTGTCCCGCATAAGGGGACAGCCCTGTGCTTGAAGGAAGATCATCGCGCAGCTGCATCATGTCTTTCTTTGCGGCTTTCAGTGGTATGAGACCAAAGAACAGTGAGCGGCTCTCCTAATGATCAAATGCGTCAGCTTAGATGAAAAAAATGCAAAAGAATAAGGTGGGTACTATGGAAAAAATGAAAAAGGATGAGTTTGATCAGATCTTCGATCTGATGAAATTGAGCTTTCCGATAATTGAATATCGTGACTACGACGCTCAAAAGGCACTGCTCAGCAATCCGCATTATCAGATCCTGACATTGCCGGATACGGTCAGCGGCTTTATCAAGGCATTCATGGCCATATGGGAATTTGATGAATTGATCTATATCGAGCATTTCGCGGTCAGTCCGCGTTTCCGCAACCATGGGCTGGGCGCGGTGATGCTGCAGGAGCTTTTGTCCTCCACGCCCAAGCAGGTATGCCTGGAAGTAGAATTGCCGCAGACAGAGATCGCCGCGCGGCGGATCGCTTTCTATGAACGCAATCATTTTGTGTTCAATCCTTATTCATACATGCAGCCCTCGCTTGGCGCAGGAAGAGCGCCGCAGCCGCTGCGCATCATGACTTCAGATCACGCGATCACCAGATCTGAGTTTGAAGCGATCCGGGCTTTATTGTATCGATATGTATATCATGCTGAAACAGAAGAAAGCAAATGAAAAAGGCAGACATCTGTCCGCCTGAAAGATCAGGAAGCGCGATGTGCTTCCTTTTTTGTCATGGCTTGTCTGAGCTTGTGCACGAACAGCGTGATGAGCATGACGATCACCATGTCTGGCAGAGTATTGCCAAGCACAAAATCGGTGCGCATCAGCAGCCGATACAAGATAAAGCCTGCCAGCCAGATGAGCAGGTTGTCCAGACAGAAAGCGGCGTCGCTGCGGTCATGACGCAGAAGCAGGACATCCGCGATCTGGATGGCGATCATCGGCGCGAATACGGAACCGATCAGATAAAGGAAGTCGGTGATGTCATCCATCGGAAAAAGGATGGCTGCCAGGATGCTGATGAGGGTGACCACGATGCCAACTCGCTTCTCTTTCCATGAAGGGAAGATCGAGACAGCCGATACCCCGGCAGAATACGCGTCAAGGAACGTGGTCGTCACCGTAGAGAAGATGACGATGAGCAGGCCTGCGGCGCCCAGTCCGGCCTGGACCATGATGGATGCGATATCGCTTTCCTGCGTCAGCAGAGCAGCGCCTAAGCCGATGATGTACATCCAGCAGCTGGCGATCCCATAGATGATGACGCTGACAGCCGATGCGGCGATCGGCCTTTCAGCTTCTCGCGTATAATCCGCGATGACCGGCAGCCATGACAGCGGCATGGCGACAGAAAGCTCGACGGCCGCGCCAAAGCTCATGAAGCCGGCTGCCTGTGACAGTCCCGCGTGATCGATGAAGATGACCTTGCTCAGGATGAGCGTCAGGATCAGCAGCAGCGTCATGGCCAGCACATTGATCTTGCCCAGGTTGCTCACACCCAGCGCGATCCAGGCGATGATCAATATGCCGATGACGATGCACCAGATCCACATCCCGCTTTGAAAGCATGATTCCGCGGCCAAGGCGCCGTCATAGATCATGATGGCGGTCCAGCCTGCCAGCTGCAGCACATTCAGGATCGAGAAAAACATGGCTCCTTTTCGGCCAAAGCTCATCTTAGCGGCTTCCATCGAGCTGCGGCGCTGTCTGGCGCCGATGATGCCGGCCAGGAACATGAGCGTACAGCCGATGAGATGACCGATGAGGATGGCGGCGAGGCCGGAGCCAAAGCCCAGGGGCGCCAGATAAGTTCCGGTGAGGATCTCAGCGATGGAAATGCCGGCCCCAAACCAGATCATGCCATTTTCAAATAACGACGTGCGCTTCATGCTTCCTCCATGAAGCGGCTGTGAATGTCAAAGGCGTGATCCATCGGTCCGCTCCCCTTGCCCAGGTCAAGCATCGCGCTGAGCGCGCCGCTGATATACTCCTTGGCTCGCCGTATCGCTTCATCCAGCGTGAATCCCTTGGCCAGATTGGCCGCGATGGCGCTGGAGAGCGTGCAGCCAGTGCCGTGGGTATTGGGATTGTCAATGCGCTTGCCATAGAACCACTGCCCGTGGTCCGCCGTCTGCAAATAGTCATTGGCATCATTGATCTGATGCCCGCCCTTGATCAGCACGCTGCACGAATAGCGCTGCTGGATATGCCGCGCCGCTTGGACCATGTCCGCTTCATCATGGATCTCCATCTCACTGAGGATCTGCGCCTCCGGGATATTGGGCGTGATGAGCATGGCCAGCGGCAAGAGCCGCTCCTTCAGCGTAGCGATGGCTTCTTCATCGATGAGCCGCGCGCCGCTGGTGGCCGCCATGACCGGATCGACGACGATGCGCTCTGCACCATGCTGCTTCAGGCTGTCCGCGATCGTTTCGATCAGCGGGCCTGAGGAGACCATGCCGATCTTGACGGCATCCGGACGGATGTCGGTAAATATGCAGTCCAGCTGCTCTTTCAAAAACTGAGGCGATGCCTCCATGATATCTGTGACGCCGCAAGTATTCTGGGCGGTCAGGGCGGTGATCGCGCTCATGGCAAATACGCCATTGGCGCACATCGTCTTGATGTCTGCTTGAATACCGGCGCCTCCGCTGGAATCACTGCCAGCGATCGTCAATGCTGTTTTCATGATATGAGCTCCCTTCTGACAACATTTCGTTTTCTATGGCGAAAGAAAGTGGTGCCCCCGATCTTCCGCAGGTTCAGATGAGCTTTCGCTCATGCAGCGCACGGATGAAAGCATCCGCGCTCATCTGTTCGTCGATATAGATCTCGCTGAGCTGCCGCAGCGTTTTTTGATCATGATGCGCTTCACTTACGCCGATGCCGTGAAAGCCAGCACTGAGTGCGGTGCGCAAGGCAAAGGGCGCATCCTCAAAGACAAGCAGCTCGCTTGCGTCGAGCGCGAGCTTGCGCGCGCATGCGCGGTAGACATCCGGATGCTGCTTGCCCGCATTGACTTCCTCACAGCTCGTGAATGCCGCAAACCATGTGTCCAGGCCAAGCCGTTTCAGCGCAGCCTGAGCCAGATCGAGCGATCCGGATGTGGCGATGCCCAGCTTGAACTGCCGCTGATGCAGTTCCCGAGCGATATCCGCAACGTGCGTCCGCGCCTTCACTTGATGCAGATAGAAATCGCGCATGATCATATCCAGCTCGTTCAGGATATCCTTTACGCTTTCCTGCAGCGCATATTGCGTCTTCATCCACATGGCGCCCTCCGCCATGCTGAGCGATGACAGTTCCTCTCGCAATGTGGGCGTGGCCGTGATGCCGCGCTGACGCAGATACCGTTCGCCCAAGGTATCCCAGATGGCCAGAGAATCGAGCAGCACGCCATCGACATCAAAGATCGCGCCGCCGATCATGAGGCCAGCATCGCCATCGTCTTTTGCTTCAATCGTGCAGTGGCTTTGCGAATATCATCCTGCGCGAAGATGGCGCTGATGACCGCGATGCCGCAGATGCCGCTGCCCGATAGTTCGATGACATTGTCCGCAGTGATCCCGCCGATGGCAATGACCGGAATATCTACGGCCGCGCAGATCGCACGCAAAGTCTCCATGGAGACCGCGGCCGCATCATCTTTTGAGCCGGTCGGGAAGATGGCGCCTACGCCGAGATAATCGGCGCCATGGGCCTGGGCGCGCAGTGCCTGTTCCACCGTTTCCGCGGAAACACCGAGGATCGCGTCTTCCCCAAGCAGCCTGCGCACATCCGCCGCTTCCATGTCGCTTTGTCCCACATGGACGCCATCAGCATGAATTTGCCTGGCGATATCGACATCATCATTGATGACAAAGGGGACATGGTGCTTGCGGCACAGTGCCTGGATCGCTTTTGCTTCTTGCAGGAAAGAAGCTTGATCCAGCTGCTTCTCGCGCAGCTGCACGAAGGTCGCGCCGCCCTCGATGGCTGCTTCGACCTGCTCATACAAGGTCTGCCCTCTGAGCCAGTGGCGGTCCGTCACCGCATACAGCAGCAGATCTTTTTCATCGCACTTCATAGCGTGCACCCTCTGCCAGCGTATCGGCATCCATGTTGAAGATGGCGTCGATGATGCGGCTGCGGTAAGTGGCATTGCCATCTCCTTCCTGCATGCGTGTCCAGGCGATCTCACCGGCCAGCCCCATGACACAGACCGCCGCGGCACAAGCTTCAAGCATGTGATCTGGATTTGCGGCAGCGTAAGCGCTCATCATGCCGGAGAGCTGGCAGCCAGTGCCAGTGATGCGGCCCATCTCGGCCCTGCCGTTGCGGATGACGTAACAGCGCTGTCCATCTGTGACCAGATCGATGGCGCCGGTAATGGCGGCGATGACCTGATTTTGCTGCGCGAATTCCTTGGCGAAGCATACGGCTTCATCCAGATTGGCCTCAGTGACCGCATCAGCCACATCGGCATCGACGCCCCGGGTCGTGCCGCTGCCGGCTGCCAGCGTCTTGATCTCTGAGATGTTGCCGCGCACGATCTGCAAAGGCAGTTCCTTCATCAGCGAAAGGGCGGTCTGCGTACGCAGCGCGCTGGCGCCGGCACCGACCGGGTCCAGCAGGATGACGTGGTTCAGCGCTGCGGCCTTTCGTCCCGCGATGAACATGCTTTCGATGCTCGCCTTATGCAAAGTGCCGATATTGATGCACAGAGCATTGCAGATGGATGTGATGTCTTCCACATCCTGCGGTTCATCAGACATGATTGGGCTGCCGCCGCAAGCCAGGATCACATTGGCCACATCATTGACCGTGACATAATTGGTGATGCAATGCACCAGCGGAGCATGTGCACGCACCTCGTTCAGACATTCATTCATGGATCTTCCTCCTTCCATGGTCTTCCTCAACAGAAAAGGACATGCCCGCAAAGAAGCATGTCCAGAAATACAAAAAAACCGTTCCCTACGTTGGCATTATCCAAATCAGGTTCATGGGTCTAAGCGATACAGCTTACTCTCAGCCCGTTTACACGAGCTCCCCGTTTGCTTGATCAATTTTATGTCGAAATGAAAACCATTTTACGCATTCATTGTAACAGATTTACGGGAAATGTAAATGAAAAAATGCATGCAGAAGGCATGCATTGTTGTTTGATGCTTGGCCAAGATGCCAGCATAAAACATATTGCTTCCCGTTTTTATGGACTGTTATAATGGAGACATATGGAGGAGCAGATATGATCTATGTGATGAGCGATATCCACGGGATGTATGAAAAATATGAGAAAATGCTGAAGCAGATCGATCTCTCTGAAAAAGATACGCTGTATGTCCTTGGGGATATCGTCGACCGCGGCAGCGGTTCGATGAAGGTGCTGCAGGACATGATGCGCCGTGCCAACGTGCATGGCCTTATCGGCAATCATGAGCTGATGTGCGTATCATGTCTGGACTGGCTTTCTCAGGAAGTCACTGAGGATGCCATAGCGAAGCTGAGTGAAGCAAAGCTCAGACAGCTGGAGATCTGGCTGCGCAATGGCGCCGCTGTGACGATACGGGAGTTTCAGGCCCTTTCCCGCAGCGAACAAAAGGCGATCATGCGCTATCTGCTGGATCTTGCCGCTTATGAGGAGCTTCATATCGGCGGCAAAAGCTTTCTTCTGGTCCATGGCGGCTTAGGCCGCTTCAGCGCCGATAAACCGCTTTCCGCGTATGATCTGAATGAGCTGGTATGGACCAGACCGGACTGCAGCGTTCCTTGGACCGATGATCCGGACCGCTACATGGTCGTCGGCCATACGCCGACCCAGCTCATCAGCGGCAAAGCAGAGATCTTTTGGAAAAACCAGTATATCTTCATCGACTGCGGAGCTTGTATGGAAGGCGGTGTTCTGGCTTGCCTGTGCCTGGATACCATGAAAGCTTTTTATGTATAAGGAAGGAGCGTTGCTATGCCGTTTTTGATGGTTCGAGGGGATATCGCGAAGATGCAGACGGACGCCGTGGTCATCCCTGCCGCTGGCGCCGGACAGCCGCACAAAATCAGACTAGCGCTATGCAGGGCGATCATGCGCAAGAGCTTTGGCTCGTCTGCGCCATCCATCATTTACGTGATCGTCCCAGCATGGACCGATGACAGGAATAAGAGAGAACAGCTGCTGGAAAAGGCATATCGTTCCGCGTTGCGGCTGGCTGTAAAGAACGATCTGCGCTCCATCGCTTTTCCGCTGCTTTCCAGCGGGAACACAAGGTTTGCTCAGGAGGAAGCATTCCGCATCGCGCGCAGCATCATCACCGCTGTCGTGCGGCGGGAAGAACTGCAGGTTTATCTGGTGTTGGGGGAGCGGGACCTGCCTGCGCTTTCTGGTCAGCGTCAAGCGGCTGTCGCGGCTTATCTTAAGGAACATGAAGCAGTGCAGGCAGATGAACGAATGGACAGAAGCTGTGCGCAGCCGAGGGTAAAAAACATGATAATGGCAGAAGAACAGGAGCCTGCGCAGGAATCTGTCGGAGAAGAAGAAGCGCTTGATGCGCTGCTCGCGCAAAAGCAGGATACATTTTCTCAGCGGCTGCTCTCGCTCATCGATGAGAAAGGATATACAGATGCCGAAGTCTATCATCGGGCCAATCTCGACCGGCGTCATTTTTCCAAGATCCGCAATGACATTTATTACACGCCTAAAAAGGCCACGGTGCTCTCGCTGTGCATCGCGCTGCGGCTGAACATCGATGAATCTGAGGATCTCATGAATCGGGCAGGTTATTCTTTTTCCTCATGTTCTTCTTTTGATCTCATCATCCGATATTTTATCGAACATGGAGAATATGATATCTTTGCGGTCAATGAGATGTTGTTTCATTACGGACTTCCTTTGCTGGGACAGTAATTTGTCCCCTCACAGGCGACCATGCGGCTTCATCTTTTCGCTATACTGAGCTCGTAAACAGAGAAAGGATGAGCGAGATGAAAAACGAAATCTGTGAACTGGTGTTCGTCTTGGATCGCAGCGGATCCATGTATGGGCTGGAAAGCGATACGGCCGGCGGATTCAACCGTGTGCTGGAAGAGCAGAAAAATGGAAAAGGAAAGGTCTTCGTGACGACGGTACTGTTCAACCATCAGACAGAGGTGCTGCATGAGCATGTGCTGATCGATGCCATGCCTGAGATGACGGCAGAGGATGTGGCCAGCGGGGGAAGCACCGCATTGCTGGACGCGCTGGGCAGCGCCATCGAGATGACGATCAGCCGGCAGCGCAGATGTCAGCCGCATCAGCGTGCCGATCGGGTGCTGTTCGTCATCATGACGGATGGGCTGGAAAATGCCAGCACCCGCTGGACCTATGCGCAGCTGCAGCGGCTGATCGAACAGGAAAAGGAAGGCCATGGCTGGGAATTCTTGTTTCTGGGCGCCAATATGGACGCTGTGAAAGAAGCGTCCCGACTGGGCATTGCCCCTGAACGGACGTCTTCCTTCATCAATGACAGCGAGGGCATCGAGATCAATTTCCGCTGTGTCAGCAAAGCGATGAAATACTTTCGTGCATGCGAAGAACTGGATGAATCTGGTTGGAAAGCGGAGATCGAGCACGATCAATGCCGCAGAGGCTGAATGGAAAACAGGCATGGTCTCCCATGCCTGTTTTATCGTTCATAGCGTTTCAGCGTATCCTGCAGAATCGAAATGACTTCCTGACGAAGATCAGCGGGCTGCAGAATCTCGCAATAGCGCGCATATTGCAAGGCAAGATAGACGATGCCTTGACGGGAAGCGTGCAGGTGCGCGAGGAAATGCTCATCGTCCGCCGGCGCCAGGCTCAGCGCGCTGCCAAACTGGTCGATGAGGTCGTCAAGCATGCGCAGATGACAGCGCAGCGTGATCGTATCGACCGCGTCGCTGTACATGAATTTGCGCTGCGCAGTATAGGTATATGGATCCATGTCATCATCCAGCGGCGGGATCGTCTCTGCGGTCATATCGATATCCGTGATCTTGTCCACACGGTAATGCGCGAAATGCTCCGGATGCGAGGGGCTCTTGCACAGCAGATACACATTGTCGTTTTCCATGACCATGAAATATGGGTAGACATGATATGGCTTCTGCCGTTTGGGGACCAGCTGTTTGCGCAGGTCATAATGCAGATAAGCAAAGGTGACGGCCTTGCGTTGCTGTATGGCAGAGAGCAGTGTCTCGATGTTTTGGAGCAGCGCCGGGCTGTTGATCTTGCGGCGGTTTTCCAGATGTACGCTTTCATGAAATTGTTTTTCGAAGCTGCGGCTCTGGGTGGCCAGCAGCTTGCGGATCAGCGCTTCTGACTGCGCCGAAGAGATGAAATGCGCGGAATGGACCGCGTTGCTGAGCAGATATACTTCGCTTTCCTCAAACTGACGGCCAGCCAGATATCGTCCGCCGGGCACAGCCGCGATGCGGATGCCGAAATCATCCAGCGCCTTGAGGTAACTGCGCAGCGTGGTCCTGGTGAGGCTGAGCGAATGCTCTTGTTTCAGCAAGGCGCGGATCTTCTCTATGCTCAGCGGCTCTTCGCGGGAGCTGAAGCGGCACAGGACATGGCAGAGCGCAAAGATGGCAGAACGACTGTTTTCCATGATGATCACCACTGCCATTATATCATGCGTTTTTTTGATATTTTGCGCATATGGTTAAAATATTGACCATCATGTCTGTTATACTGCAGTCAAGAGAGGAGGAGTCATCATGCGCAGTATCGTCATTACCGGAATCGACCATTATTATGGCGCCACGTTTTTCTATGTCGGACAGCGGCTGAAAATCAGAAAAGATCCGGACAACCGTTTTGACAGCGAAGCGATCGAAGTGCTGGGCGCGGACGGAAACCGCTGCGGCTATGTGGCCAACAGCGTTTCTACCGTAGGCCGGGGAGCCTGGAGCGCCGGAAGGATCTATGATACGTTCGATCAGGAACAGGAAGTGATCGTCCGTTTCATCATCCGCAATATCGTGATCGCGGATCTGATCGATGATGCGCACGCGCGTTCGTGACTGGCTGCTGCGCCTGTGCTTTGCGCTGATCCGCTGGCTTCAGGATGAGCCGGCGCAGACGCTGCAGCCTGGTGATGTCGTCTGGTGCAGGATGCCGCTCGCGCAGGGACAGCTGGAAAACATCCCGGCTGCGCATCAGATCCGGCCGTATGTCGTATGTCAGGAAGATGAACAGGGGATCCAGGCATACGCATGTTCCTCGCATCCTTTTTCTCGGGTAAATGAGCGCAAGGTATGCCAGATCAGCGGATCAAAATATGGGGTCGGCAGAGATACGTATGTGGATACGAGCAGGATGTGGAAGATCCCCGGCGCCAATCTCTATCAATATTATTTTCGGATCGACCCTGCGGATCTTGAACGCATCTCGCGCTGCCGCGCTGCCAAGGCGCAGACCCAGACCATCGGCGTTGGCTGCGTGGTCAGACGGCAAGATGAGGTATATTATATTTATGCGGTGCACAACGGGCATTTTCAGGCTTTTGCGATGCATCGCTCGCAAACCGGAAAAGGGCTGATGGTATCCTGCCATTCTGTGCTGTATGCGCTCGAACTTTCACGGACCTTCAGCCTCGATCTGCCGCTGCAGCTCTTGCAGCAGTTTTCCTTGTCTGAGATCTCCCGGATCGCGCGGGCCTGGCGCAAGCATCAGCGTCAGGAACAAGATCGGATCGATCCGAAGGACTGCCGCTTTGATCATCCGGTCGGGCAGATGTTCTCGCTGAGCGGCACGCTGTATTTTGTCTATCTGTATTCTCTGCGGCAAAGGATCTATGGCATCCGGCTAGATGAAGAAGGATGCACCGATTACCGCCTGCACCGAGAAAAGCATTTGGAGTGCCTGAAGCCGGAGACGATCTGTACGTTTGAAGATCTGCAGGACGCGGTAGCGATCATGCAGGAAGATAAGGTGCTCAGCGAAGAAATGGCCTGCGCGCTGCTGAGACGAAGGAGGGATGGATGTTGATCGATGAAGGATTCGCCTGGCTCATCCTGGAGATCGTCAGGGAGATCCCATGCGGGAAGGTCGCAACCTATGGGCAGATCGCAAAACTGGCCGGACATCCCCGTCATTCGCGGGCTGTCGGACATGTCCTCGCTCACGCGGAGCATTTCGGCGATTATCCATGTCACCGCGTGGTCAATGCTTCAGGAAGGACGGCTCCGGGCTGGACAAAACAGCGCGCGCTGCTTGAAGCAGAAGGCGTGACATTTTTGCCAAATGGCAATGCTGACCTGAAACACCATCAATGGAAACCATGAAAAGAGCACCGGGGAAGACCGGTGCTTCGTCATTGTTCGCGGATGTCGTGGGGATCGTCGTTCAGATATTCTTCGTGGTCGTTGGCGAGATAATCATCCACGGCCATTCGGACATCTTCCGCAGAATTGCCGATGATGCCGCTGACGCCCATGCGCAGATAGCCGAGGACTGAGTAATATTCATCGACGGTCCAGATATAGACCGGGATGCCGTTGTTGCGCGCCTGCTCAAGAAAGCGGGTGTTGGCCTGGCTCTCCTCGATAGCAAGGAAATCGACGTTCCATGAAGTGTCCACTTTTCCCAGCGCGCCGAAGATGCAATAGCCATTCCACCATGATGGACGCTCTTCCTCCATGATCCGGACGATGGGCTCATTCATGGACATGAAGATAGCCTGATCTGCAAAGTCATTTTTCTCGATGAGGGCGATTGTCTTTTCGGCCATTTCTTCCTCCTGCCCATCTTGGGGCTTGAATTCGATGAGCAGTCCGACCTGCGCTTCCTTTGCCTTTTGCACAGCTTCTTCTAACGAAGGAATGGTGAAGTGCTCTCCGCGAGAGACTAGATCGAGCTGTTTGAGCTCAGCGAGCGTGCTGTCCGCGACCGTGAGGTCCCGCTCACACAGCCGCGATGTCGAGCTGTCATGGAAGACGGCCAGTTCGCCGTCCGCAGTCAGCTGAATGTCGATCTCCGCGTAATCCGCGCCGCGCAAAGCCGCGCTTTCAATGCCTTCCAGGGAATTCTCAGGGGCATAGATATCGCCGCGATGGCCGATGACCAGCGGCCGGTGCATCAGTGGTTCCTGATGAAGATACAGCATCATGACCAGCGCGATCAGCGGGCAGAGCAGCAGCGAAAGCAGCTTCTTATGCGGAAAGGCATCCAGACGCTCAGCGGTCTTATGCCCATAACGGCGCAGCTGGCTGCTCGCCCAGGTGAAGAGGCGCGAGGCAAAGAATGGCCGCGCCTTGATCTGTTCGATCTGGATGACTTCATTTTCTGATTCGCAGATACGTATGATCGCCCACAGGAAGAAAACAGAAGACAGGCTCAGGTAGATCCACCACAGGATCGTATACAGCAGCTGCTGACGAAAAAAATGCGAATGATATAAATAACGGAAAAGATAGACGTTGAAATCGCTGCCGCTCAGAAAGGAGACCGTGGTGCTTCGGGTGATCTGCCAGCCGATCAAAAACAGGCCCAGGATGAGCGCGGTGAGCAGTGCCTTTTTTTTCAGCGGCAGCGCGAGCGTCTTCTTCACGCTTTTCTTTGCGGCCTGCCAGAAAGAGCAGCGCTCCTGAAACAGATACAGCGGCGTGAAGCAAAGCAGCGCGAACAGCACGAAAGCCATGAGATAAAAAGCGATGGCCGCAAGCTGTCCCGGCAGCGTAAGGGTAATCTCTCCCAGGATGAAATTGGGGATCTGCAGCGTAGGCATATAAGAAGAGACATAGCCGATGTGTGTCAGCGGCAGCAGCCCCATGAAATAAAGAAATGCCAGCAGCGTGGAAGGATGCCGCAGACAGGCCAGCCGCGCAAAAGCCGTGGAGTACAGTGAGGAAGGCGTGTAAGGCACCTTGTGGATCATGCATGAGGTCATCATGATCAGTACCATTGCTTCAAAGACGATGATGCAGATGGCGCTGCCCAAGATCACTGCCATCACGAGAATGCCGGGGATGCTCAGAAAGTCAAAGAACATGCTGAAATTGGACAGTGAGGAATGCACCGTATTCGTGGTGATGTACAGATTGATGAGCCAGTTGCTCAGCGGATAGACGATCAGGATGATGAAGAGCCGGTAGAACAGCTCAAAGCGAATGATGTTCCTGATCCATGTGCGTATAGGATGGTATTGTTCGTTCATGAGACTGATTATACATGAATTGCCGGCCGGAATCAAATCCGTGCACACAGACGTGATATGATATACTAAGAGAGAAAGAAGAGGGAGATATGGGAAAAAAAACAACCGATACGCTGGTGCGGGAAAAACAGGAGCAGCGGATCCTGCAGATCTCTTTCTGGTCCGGAGCAGGGTTCGTCATCGCGGAATTCATCATGACATTGTATTCTCATTCACAGTCCGTGCTGACCGATACGGTGTTTGACGCGGTCGAGCTTTTGATCATCGCGCTGACGATGTTCATCGTGCCGCTGTTCTACCGGCCGGTAAGCGAGAAACATCCCTTTGGGTATTCGCAGCTGGAAAGCATCTTCATCCTGCTGAAGGGATTCATGTATATCGCGGTCATGATCACATTGATCGGCAATAATGTGCAGCTGATGCTCAATGGCGGACACCGCGTCGATCATCTGCAGATCTCCGCATTTGAAATCATCCTGACCGTGTTCAGCTGTCTGATCCTGCTCTTGCTCATCCGGCTTGGCCGCGGTCTTTCTTCACCGACCGCGGATGCGGAAATCTATGGCTGGAAGCTTGATGTGGCCGGCAGTGTCGGCGTATCGGCCGCGTTTTTCATCGCGTCTTTCCTGGAACAGACCCCGCTGGCATTCATCGGTCCGTATTTTGATCAGGGAACAGCTATTCTGCTGACGCTGGCCATGCTGCCGGAACCAGTGCGCATGATCCGCAGCGCCATGCGCAGCATCGCGCTGTTCTCTCCGGATGAAGCGATCATTGATGATATCCGCGCCCGTACCGGAAAGGTGCTCGAAGGATACCCTTTCGATCCGGTGTTTTATGATGTGACGATGACCGGGCGCAGGCTGTGGGTCTCGATCTATTTCACCACTAGCCACGACCTGATTTCTTTTACGGAACTGGAGCTGGCAAATGCGCAGATGCTCAGCGAGCTGCAGCAGCATTACGAAAACTGCTTCGTGGAGCTGATCCCCGATGTGCGGGCAGATCCGCCCCGTCCTTATCGCAGGCCCTCATCATGAGCGCCTGCTTTTTAAATAGATGGGTTAACATGAATATGGAATATTTTGACATTCTAATTGCGATTGAATGCGTTTACATGCTATACTCAATATAAGGATGCGCGTGAAAGCGCTATCTTTAAAGAAAAGGAGAGGAGTATTATGAAGAATTGGTGCAGCCGGGTCGGCAAGCTGATATTGGCCGCATCCATGTGCATGGGTGCGATCAGCGTTCCGATCTTGGCGAATCAGCCTCGGGCAACTGTGTCCGAACCGGAAGATGTCTATGTGGACATCATCGCTTCCGGGGAACGTTCCGCTTTGTTCAATGACAATTGGAAATTTTATCGCGGCGATATGGATAACGCCGCTTCACCGTCATTGAATGATTCGAGCTGGGAGAGCGTGGATCTGCCGCATGATTACAGTATCGATCAGGCGTTCACGACTTCCGGAGAAGCGGAAAGCGGCTTCCTTCCGGGAGGTGTCGGATGGTATCGCAAGACCTTCGTCGTGCCGCAGAAGTATGAAGACAAACAATTGATGATCACTTTTGACGGCGTGTACATGAATGCAGAGGTTTACGTAAACGGTGAGAAACTGGGCAGTCATCCATATGGCTATACGCAGTTTGCCTTTGACATCACCGACGCGATCGTCGCCGATGGTGAAACTGAAAACGTCATCGCGGTCAAGGTGGATAACAGCATCCCGTCAAGCCGCTGGTATTCTGGCAGCGGCATCTACCGCGATGTGACGCTGACCGTCACTGATGAGGTGCATGTTGGCTACAATGGCGTTAAGGTCACCTCGAAAGATCTGGCAGAACAGTACGCCGGCGATGTAGATGTGAACGTGGAGGCCACTGTCGTCAACGACAGCGATGCAGCTGTCGATGTGACCGTGCGCAGCACGCTGTTAGACGCTAGCGGCGCCAGCGCGGCCATTTCGCAGGATACTGCGTTAAATATCGAGGCCGGCAGCGAAGCGACCGCACAGCTGAGCATGGTCGTCAACAAGCCTCATCTCTGGGGAATCGATGATCCTTATCTGTATTCCGTGAAGACCGAAGTGCTGGTCGATGGCGAAGTGGTGGATACATACGAAAATGATTATGGTTTCCGTTACTACAGCTTTGACAGCGAGACCGGCTTCTCATTCAATGGTCAGATGATGAAGCTCAAGGGCGTCTGCATGCACCATGATCAGGGCGCGCTGGGCGCGGTAGCCAACCGCGATGCCATCGAGCGTCAGGTGAAGATGCTCAAGGACATGGGCTGCAACGCCATCCGTGTGACGCATAACCCGGCCGCATCTGTATTGCTTGATATCTGCAACGAATACGGCATGCTTGTCATCGACGAAGCATTCGATGGCTGGACCGAATACAAGAACGGCAATTATAACGATTACACGACTCACTTTGAGGACACCATCACCGCGGACAACCAGATCCTTGATGGCGAGACCGGCATGCAGTGGGGCGAATTCGATGCCCGTGCCATGATCAAGCGCGGCATCAACGAGCCATGCATCATCATGTGGTCCATCGGCAACGAGATCACCGAAGGATGCTACAACGGTTCTGTCGCGCATTATGATGAACTGTCTCAGGACATCATCTCCTGGATGCTCGATGAGGATGATACTCGTCCGCTGACGATCGGCGACAACCAGAAGGGCGGAAACTCCATGCTGAACAACATTCAGGATCAGCTTACGGCAGTCGGCGGCGTCAATGGCATGAACTATATTTCTGGAAATAGACAGACTGGAGTGACTCCGGATGCACAGCTGGACGCGCTTCATGCGGCTCATCCGGAATGGACGCTGTATGGCGCAGAGACGGCTAGCTCCATCCATACGCGCGGTGAATACGCGACGATGACACAGGATAACAACCGTCTGCAGCTGTCCGAGTATAACAACGACAGCACGAAGGTCGGCTGGGGCCTCTCCGCCAGCGATGCCTGGGAACTGGTCATCCAGAACGATTACAATGCCGGTGAGTTTGTCTGGACCGGATTTGATTACATCGGCGAGCCGACCCCGTGGAACGGCACTGGAGTCGGATCGGTAAGCGGTCAGGGCGCAAAGCCGAAATCGTCTTATTTCGGCATCGTGGATACGGCCGGCTTTGAAAAGGATATCTATTATCTGTATAAGAGCCTGTGGGATGAGGACAGCAATGTCGTGCATCTGATGACCAACTGGAATAATGATGAGATCGTCAAGGTCAACGGCCAGGTGCAGGTCGATGTATATACCAACGCGCATAAGATCGAACTGTATCTGAATGATGAGCTCGTCGGCACCGATACGGCGACGACGCACAGAACGGATGCCGGATATACGTATCAGACTTTCTCGAATGGTGAATTCTATCCGACGTTCTATGTGAACTGGCGTTCCGGAACGCTCAGGGCGGTTGCTTATGATGAAAATGATCAGGTGATCTCCGAAGATGTGATCGAAGGCAATCAGTCTGTCACGACCAATACGGACGCGTCTTATCTGCGCCTGACGCCGGAAAAGACAGAGATCCAGGCAGATGGAAGCAGCCTGTGCTATATCGAGGTCGATGTCATGGACAGCAATGATGAGATCGTAGCTGGTGCGGATGATCGCATCACGTTCAGCATCGAAGGAAACGGCACGATCGTCGGCGTGGACAATGGCGACCCGACCGATACTGACAGCTATAAGGGCACTTCGCGCAAGGCCTTCCATGGCAAAGCGCTGGTCATCGTCCAGTCTACTGAAGACGCTGGCTCCTTTACGCTGAGCGCTTCTGCTTCAGGATTGACGTCAGCTAGCACGAGCGTGACGACGAGCGAGCCGGAAAACAGCGGAGAGGCTTATCTGGAAAGCTATCGTATTTCTCGAAACTATTATGTCGACATCGATGAAGAGCCACAGCTCCCGCAGAGCGTGACAGTGACTTACAGCGATGGATCGACTGATGAAGTCAATGTGAACTGGGCGGATTATGACCGCGGACAGCTGGCACAGCCGGGCACCTTTACGATCAGCGGGCAGCTGGAAGGACTGGATGTGACCGCGACCGTGACCGTCCATGTGATCGGTGAAATCGTGGCAGTGGAAAACTGGTCCGCAGCGACCAATGCCGGCGTGATGCCAGATCTGCCAAGCACGCTGCGCGGCATCTATGCGGACGGTTCTTACAGTGAGCCATTTGCGGTCAGCTGGGACATGAGCGAAGCAGATTTTGCACAGCCGGGCACCGTGGTCATCAACGGATCGGTAGAGATCCTGGGACAGACCTATGAGACGCAGGCAAGCGTTCGCGTGGAAGAGGCAGTGGCCGAGAGCGTGGATATCGCTTCCGCAAGCAGAGATGACGCACCGGTGTTCAGCAATGGTACATTACGTAATGGCGTGGCCAGTGATCCGAGCACGACAGCGATCTCCGATTCACTGCTGCAGCTCAATGATGGCATCACCAATGATTCTGAAGATACTAACGCAAGATGGACAAACTGGGCCCTGCGCAATGAGGCAGAACCAGTAGATACTTATGTGCAGCTTGACTGGGAAGGTACGTATACCATCTCTAACATTTATCTGTGGCACTTCACGGATAGCGCGGCAAGCGTGCTTCCGGGCGACAGCAATGTGCGTTTCGAATATCAGGATGAAAACGGCGATTGGGTAGAAGTTGAGTCTACGCATATCACGCAGGTTCCGTATACTTCCGGATCGACTTCTTATGGCCTGATCCGTCCGGTAACGACTTCCGCGCTGCGCATCTGGCTGAAAGCGCCGCGAACCGGCACTTGCATCGGTCTGACCGAAGTACAGGTGTTCGACTATCACGAAGCAGTGACAGCGAACACGAGCGCGGAGCTGAGCAGCATTACGCTGGATGGAACGAATATCACGGAATATCCTGGCTACGCGGGCTATGATGAAGCATCACGCACATATACGGTCAATGTCGATGGCGCGCTGCCGACAGTCAATGCGACAGGAGCTGACAATGCGGCGGTACAGGTGCTGCCGGCATATGACAATACCGTAAAGATCCTCGTTCGTTCTGAGGATGGCAACACCTTGAATACGACCAACGTTAAGTTCAATGTCGAATCTGAAGCTGTGGATAAGGAAGCACTGAACGCATATCTGAACAGTGAGGCGGTACAGAGCGCCTTGACCAACGAAAGCAGCTACACGGAAACGTCTTTTGCGGCATTCAAGAGCGCATATGACACAGCCGCAGCGATCCTGGCTGATGATTCAGCTTCTCAGGATGCGGTCGATCAGGCATACGCGGCACTGGTGAGCGCGTTTGAAGGCCTCGAGGAGAATGCTGGTACAGAAACTGATCGTTCCGCCTTGAACGCAGCGATCGCCAAAGCTGAAGCACTGAATGAAGCGGATTATACAAGCGCTAGCTGGGCTGCTTTGCAGGAGGCGCTGAACGATGCCAAGAATGTTGCGGCCGATGCAGATCAGCAGACGATCGACGCAGCTGCCGAAGCGCTGAACGCGGCGATCGAAGCACTCGAGAAAGTCAGCGAGCCAGACGATCCAGCCAGTGACGCAGCGATCCAGGCATTGCGAAACATGGTCGACAAAGCCAATGCCCTTGGCTCTGATGACGCAGCGTTGAATGCAGCGATCACTGCTGCTCAGGCTGTCCTGGATAAGGACGCGCCGACCTCCACTGAGGTCGTGACCGCACTGCTCGATCTGAGCGAAGCGATGCAGGCCGCGAATGCCGGTGAAAGCGTCAATGCCCTGCGGGCTGACCTTGAGGCATCCATCCAGTTCATCAAAGAGAACATCCTGACCAATGCGGGCAACATTCGTCCGGGCAAGCTGCAGGCACTTACCAATGCCATTCAGGCAGCACAGAGCGTGCTGGATGATGAAGGAGCAACCGCCGATCAGCTGAAAGCTGCCAATGAAGCATTGACCAAGGCAGCCCAGGAGCTGTGGGAGATCGTGACGAAGGCAGAGCTGGAAGCACTGATCGAATCTGCAAATGGTTACCTTGACGGTGACTACACCGCAGAAAGCATCGCGATCCTGCAGGATGCGATCACGAATGCACAGGCCGTAGCGATCAATGATGACGCAACGACGAGCGAGGTCACTGACGCTATTACGAATCTGGCCAATGCGATCGCGGGCCTGGAGAATGAAGCAGGCGTGAACAAGAGCGCGCTCGAATATGAGATCGAGCTCGTCACAGAGATGATCGCCAACCTGGATGACTACGTGCCTTCTACGGTAGAGGGACTGGCCGACAAGCTGGCAGCTGCACAGACAGTATATGATGACGCAAACGCTGATCAGGAAGCAGTGGATGCGGCAGTGAGCACGCTGCGTGAAGCACGTCTGAACGCGAGAACGCTGGCGGACAAGAGCGCGCTGGATGAAGCGCTGAGCCTGTACAGCGGCTACAGTGAAAATGACTTCACTCCGGCTACCTGGACAGCATTCTATGCGGCATATCAGGATGCGGCAGCAGTCTATGCCGATGCGGAAGCGACACAGAAAGATGTTGACGCAGCAGTGGAAGCACTGAACACCGCAGCGCAAGCGCTGGTCGAAGCACCAGCAACGCAGGAACCAAGCGCAGACGCGCAGGTTACCGAAAAGCCTTCTGTATCTGCAGGCGGCGCTGGCACCGCAGCGAATGCGGCGGCTGGCACAGCAGCAGCTCTGCTCGTTCTGGGCGCAGGCGCAGCATGGATGCTGAAGCGCAGAAAAGACCAGACGAACGCTTGATCCGTCAAGGTCGATTGACATGAACAGGGACACCGCTTTGGTGTCCCTTTTTCACAAGGAGCTTTACAAACGCAAAGCATCGTTGTATACTGATAACGCATAAAATAAAACTTCAGGGCAGAGTGAAATTCTCGACTGGCGGTAAACTCCGCGAATCTACGGGCCGAACCGGTGCGATTCCGGTAGCAACAGTTAAAGTCTGGATGGAAGAAGTTTGATGAATCGTTTTTCTGTGCTTTTCATATTGGAAAACCGCATCATGAACGTGTCTGGAAGCTTTATTTTAGGCACGTTTTTCTTTGTTGATCAGGAGGTGCGGTCTTATGAACATGACTACAAAGAAAATCACGACGCTGGGCATGCTCTGCGGCCTGGCGGTCATCGTCAACCTGCTCATTCACTTTCCTCTGATCCCATCAGTGGAGTTTCTGAGCTATGACGCCAAAGATGTGATCATCGTGATTGGCGGCTTTATCTACGGAGCGGGCTCTGCCTTCATCATGAGCGTCATCACATCGCTGTTGGAGATCATGTATCGCGGCGGCAATCTGCTCGATGTGCTGATGAACGTGATCTCGACCTGCACGTTTGCCTGTGTGGCTGCGTGGATCTACAAGCGCGATCATACGCGCAAGGGCGCTTTCCTCGGTCTGGGGATCGGGACCGTGTGCAGCGTCCTCAGCATGCTGCTGTGGAATTATATCGTCACGCCGATCTATTTCGGCATGCCCAGAGAGGCGGTCGTCAGCATCCTGATCCCCGGCATCCTGCCATTCAATCTGCTCAAGTGCGGACTGAACACCGGATTGACGCTCTTTCTGTACAAGCCGATCGTCGGGGTCTTCCGCCGGACTTCGCTGGTGGAGCACAGCAGCGGCGGCGATCATGCCATCACGAAGGGAACCGTGCTGATCGGCCTGTTCATCTGCGCGTCAGTCATCTGCTTCATCCTGGGATTCCAGGGCATCATCTAAAGGAGGAACGAACATGAAAAACATCGATTTTAAAACGGCAAAGGCCATCATGGACCAGAAGCTGGGAGAATGGAAGATCATGGCGCTGGCGAGCTGCGCGGATGATTATCCGATGGTGCGCAACGTCAGCTGCATCTTCTACAACGACAAGATCTATTTCAAGACCGACAAAAATTTCAGAAAGACGCAGCAGCTGTTTGTCAATCCTCGTGTCGCAATGTGCTTCAACGGCGTTCAGGTGGAAGGTATCGCTGAAAACAAAGGCTTGGTCATTGAGGAAGAAGGTCGCGTGTTCGAACAAAAATATAAAGAATATTTGTGGCAGAGCTACAACGCATATTCCCATGAAGACAGTGAGATCCTCATCGAGGTGACACCGAAATTTGTAGAGATCTGGGACGAAGATGAGGATCGCAATGCTTTTCAGCTCTTCCTTGACTTTGAGAAAGAAAGTGTGGAATATCGGCCATATGACTGAGAAAACGGGTGCTATCCCGTTTTTTTCTTTGATCCGCATCGGACAATTTCAGCTGGATGTGAGTTGTATTTCCGCATGCAGAGTGCTACTATGTCTCTGTTCAACACTTGAAGAGAGGAGCCAATCATGCTTGAACTGAAACAGATCGTAAAAGATTATGTAAGCGGCAACGAGACCGTGCACGCGCTGCGCGGCATCACGCTTTCATTTCGCAAAAGTGAATTTGTCTCCATCCTGGGACAGAGCGGATGCGGCAAGACGACCTTGCTCAACATCATCGGCGGGCTGGATCAGTATACCAGCGGTGATCTGGTCATCGATGGCCGATCCACCAAAGATTTCAAAGATAAAGACTGGGATAATTACCGCAACCATTCCATCGGTTTCGTCTTCCAGAGCTACAATCTGATCCCGCATCAGAACGTGCTTTCCAATGTGGAACTGGCATTGACGCTTTCCGGTGTATCCCGGGAAGAGCGCCGCCGCCGCGCCATCGAGGCGCTGGAAAAGGTGGGACTAAAAGATCAGATCTACAAAAAGCCCAACCAGATGAGCGGCGGGCAGATGCAGCGTGTAGCCATTGCCCGTGCGCTGGTGAATGATCCGCAGATCCTGCTTGCGGATGAACCGACCGGCGCGCTGGACAGCGCCACCAGCGTGCAGATCATGGACCTGCTCAAGGAGATCGCGAAAGACCGGCTGGTCATCATGGTCACGCATAATCCGGATCTGGCTGCGGAGTATTCCACACGCATCATCCGTTTGCTTGACGGCGAGGTCGTGGATGACAGCGATCCATTTGACGGCGCGGCTGAGGCTGAACAGCACAAGAAGGAGCCCGGGCGCGGCACATCCATGTCCCTGTTGACGGCGCTTTCGCTGAGCCTCAACAACCTGATGACCAAGAAGGCGCGTACCTTTTTGACCGCGTTTGCCGGCAGCATCGGCATCATCGGCATCGCGCTGATCCTGTCGCTGTCCAACGGCGTCCAGGCATATATCGACAGCGTGGAACGCGATACGCTCTCTTCCTATCCGATCACCATCGAGGACAGTTCGATGGACATGAGCGCCATGATGGAAGCGATGATGGGCATCAGTGATGATGAAGAAAAGACGAATGATGGGAAGATCCACTCCCAGGCGATGATCAACGACATCCTGGAAACGATGTCGGAGACGATGGATTCCAACAACCTGGAAGCGTTCCGCGCTTATCTGCAGAGCGATGAATCACAGTTTCAGGATCATGCCAAGGCGATCGAATACGACTATCCGCTGACCCTCAATGTCTATAACGAAAACGGCGAGGGCGGACTGGTGCAGGTGAGCCCTAATCAGCTGATGGATGAGCTTGGATTCGGCACCATGAACGAGATGAGCGAATCATTCATGGGGGCGCAGGCTTCATCGCAGAATGAGGTGTGGAACCGTCTGCCTGATGATGAGACATTGCGCAATGAAGAATACCGGCTGGTCGAAGGCGAATGGCCGGATGAATGGAACGAGGTCGTGCTCGCGGTCGATGAGAACATGGAGATCACCGACTTCGCGTTGTATTCGCTGGGACTGATGGATCAGCAGGAGGTCATTGACAATTTCCAGGCTCTGCAGGACGGCAGCGAAGTGAGCGAGGTCGAAGCGCGGGAATACACGCCTCAGGAACTGCTGGGCATGGAGTTCAAGCTCGTGTTCAACAGCGATCTGTATCAGAAGAGCGGCGATCTGTGGATCGACATGAGCGAGGATGAGGATTTCGTGGCAGAGGCCGCGGCGCAGGGAGAGACGATCCGGGTGGTCGGCATCATCCAGCCCAACGAAGGCACCAGCTCGGGCCGGGAATTAGGCGGTATCTACTATACCTCGGCCATGCAGAAGCAGGTGATCGCACAGGCGGAGCAGTCACAGATCGTACAGGATCAGAAAGCGGATCCGGACACCAACGTGTTCACCGGCACACAGTTTGGCTCTGATGAATCATTGGACATGTCTTCGCTGACTGCCGAACAGCGCATGCAGTTCGCGGCCATGAGCGAGCAGGAGCTGGCGCAGTTCATGAGCGATTACAGCGAGAACATGAATGCCACCTATGAATCCAACCTGGAGAAGATGGGGGCGGTCGATCTGGAACGGCCCAGCACCATCAGCATCTATGCGAACAGCTTTGAAGACAAGGAAGCCATTTCCGCGTTGATCGATGATTACAATGAAGCTCAGCAGGATGCGGGCAATGAAGCCGATGTGATCACCTACAATGATGTGGTGGGCACGATGATGGAATCGGTGACGTCCATCATCGATATGATCAGCTATGTGCTGATGGCCTTTGTCAGCGTATCTCTGATCGTCTCCAGCATCATGATCGGGATCATCACTTATATCTCCGTGCTGGAGCGCACCAAGGAGATCGGCATCCTGCGCGCCATCGGCGCCAGCAAGAAGGACATCTCGCATGTGTTCAATGCGGAGGCCTTCATCATCGGTCTGATTTCCGGGTTGATCGGCATCGGAGTGACGCTGCTGCTGAACATACCGATCAGCGCGATCGTTGAGCATCTGGCCGGCGTGGCCAGCATCGCGCAGCTGCCTGCCGCCGGCGGCGTGATCCTGGTCATCATCTCACTGCTGCTGACGACCATTGCCGGCTTGATCCCTTCCCGCATCGCTTCCCGCAAAGACCCGGTCGAAGCGCTGCGCACAGAATAAGCATGTAAAAAGCAGGCATCGCCTGCTTTTTACAATTCATGTTCTGTATATTCGACGTCGATGACATCTTTTCTGCTGTTTCCGCTGCCAGATGTCTGCGCTCCGCTGTCATGTGGCTCCTGACCAACGCCGCTGTAGGCTTTCCGCGTACGTCTGTATTGCACAAAAGAATAGGCGGCATAGAGGACGACGCCGATCAGCAGCAGTCCGGGAACATAGAACAGGACGCTTTGCAGGACCAGCATGATCAGCAGCAGATAAATCAGATACACACGATCACACCCCTTTTTCTGCTTGTCATGCTCTTAATTATACCGGAAAGCGCAGATTATGCACGTGATTTGAATCATTCACATAATTTCGCAAAATCGGCGCTTTTTTTCGAGGGATGGCGCGATTTCGTCGTATAATGGTTACTGAGGTGATGGAATGAAGCTGCTGAGATGGGTTTCCTCAGAAGAATGGAGATGGCTGCTCTGGTATCGCTCCCTGAGTCCGGAACAGCGCAAAGCCTTTCGCAGGATCACGCAGCTGCTGCGGCAGATCAGCAGCTGACCGACTCTTCCGTTATCCATACCGTTTTTGCCCTATGCGCTGGTCTGCTTGTCATGATGTGCTATAGTGTAGACAGATGGTGAGTGCAGAAGGCAGGTGATGTGACAGATGAAACTGTATCTGAACATAACGAGGCGATTCCTTTACATTTAAGTGCGGTATGCTTCGGACATATCATAACAGGAAAAAAGAGATCCGGATCCGGGTCTCTTTTACATGAGCGCTGCTGTTTCGTCTCGTTCGCCGATCAGCTGCTCGAGGATATCTGCCGCCATGTTCACCGTCGACAGACAGCGTACCTGCTCATCGAACTGGACCGGCTTGATCCTGGCGCATACCCTGGCGCCTGCGGCTCGCTCAAAGTCGGCGATCATCTGCTGCACGAGCGGCTGCAGGGCAGGACAGTCATGCGCTTTGTCCCTGACCGTCATCCTGGAGATAACGCAGATCGCCGCTGACAAGGCGCCGCAGACATCGCCGCACTGCATGCCGCCTCCAAATCCGGACACCATCCGCATGTCTGCTTCGCTCATGCCAAGCTGCCACTGTTCATTGGCCGCGTGGATGATGCACTCCGCACAGTTGTATCCATTCAGATACCAGCGTGCTGCCTGTTCTTTTAACATTGATGACACCTCCGTTGATGTGCCGCACGGACGCAGCACGTCTGGAAACGACTATACGCCCGGCAGCTGTTCCTGTCAACGGGGAAGCAGGAGGATGAAATAGTTTTTTTCTATGCCTTCCTATTCAATATAAGTATTTGTGATGATGAAAAAGATGCATTATACTGTAAAAGAAGAAGGCAGGAGGATGAACTATGCATGCCAGTAAAGAGCAACAGGAGCTGATCGCCAACCTGCAGGCGGCAGGATGCTCAGGATCATGTATCCGCACGTTCCTGCGCCTGTCACAGGAAGGGCAGGAAGAAGAGCAGCTGAAGCTGCTGGAACAGCACCGGTGGCGGCTGCTGGAGGAAGTGCATCGGGATGAAGCGTGCCTTCAGGAACTGGATGCCCTGCTGGAAAAGGAAAGAAAGAAGAGATGAAAGGGGAATGCATATGGAATATCGAATGCTGCCGCATGGCGGAGAGCGCATCAGCGTGATCGGGCTGGGGACGAGCTCTCTTGGCGAGGCAGATGAACAGGAGGTCATCGAAACCGTCCGTATGGCGCTGGATCATGGCATCAACTACATCGATATGGCCAGCGGGCATGCCGCGACGTTTTCAGGCGTGGGGAAGGCCATTGCCGAGCGCAGGGATCAGGTCTATCTGCAGATTCATTTCGGCGCGGACTACACCAGCGGGGAGTATGGCTGGACCACCGATCCAAAGAAGATCAAGGCAGCCGTTGCCTGGCAGCTGGATAAGCTGCAGACCGACCATATCGATTTCGGCTTCATCCACTGCATCGATGAGGAAAGCGATCTGCGCACCGTGCAGGAAAACGGCATCATCGACGTCATCCTGGAGCTGAAGCGCAAAGGGGCCGTCCGCCACATCGGCTTATCTTCCCATACGCCGGCGCTGGTCAACAAAGTGCTGGATATGGGCATCCTCGATATGGTGATGTTCAGCATCAATCCGGCCTATGACAACCGGCACGGGGAATATGCCTATGGAGAAGCCGATGAGCGATTCGCCCTGTATCAGCGCTGCGCCAAGGAAGGGGTAGGCATTTCGGTCATGAAGCCATTCTGCGGCGGACAGCTGCTGGATGCGGCCAAATCCGTGTTCCCTAAGGCGCTGAGCAAGATCCAGTGCCTGCAATACGCCCTCGATCAGCCGGGCGTCATCACGGTGCTGCCGGGAGTGCGTGACCGCAGGGATCTGCGCGAGCTGCTCGCTTATTGCGGCGCTTCCCAGCAGGAACGGGATTATTCCGTGCTCGCACAGTTTGATGCGGTGCAGCAGAAGGGACGCTGCGTCTATTGTCGGCACTGAATGTCCGGCCGGCCTGGACATCGCGCTGATCCACAAGTATCATGACCTCGCTGTGCTGGGGGATGGACTGGCAGCGGATCATTATCATCATCTGGATAAAAAAGCGTCGGATTGCATCCGCTGCGGACATTGCTCGTCCCGCTGCCCTTTTGGCGCAGATCCGATGAAGAAGATGGAAGAGATCAAGGCCTATTTCGGCGAATGATGATGGAGGGAAAACGATGAAGCAAAACATGAAGAACCTGACGCTCAGCGCCATGTTTCTGGCGCTCGGGCTCGTCCTGCCGTTTCTGACAGGACAGATCCCGCAGATCGGCAGCATGCTGCTGCCGATGCATATTCCCGTGTTTCTCTGCGGGCTGATCTGCGGCTGGCAGTATGGCGGATTGATCGGCGCGATCCTGCCGCCGCTGCGTTACGCGCTGTTCGGCATGCCGATCTTATATCCGACCGGCATCGCCATGATGGCTGAGCTGGCCACTTATGGCATCGTGGCCGGATTCCTGTATCAGCGTTCTCGCTGGCAGTGTCTGCGCGCGCTCTACCGCGCCATCATCACGGCCATGGTCAGCGGGCGCGCGGTGTGGGCGCTGGCTGAGATCGCCTTGCTCGGCATATCCGCGGACGGGTTCACCTGGCAGATGTTCATCTCCGGTGCGCTGCTCAATGCGATCCCCGGCATCATCGTCCAGCTGATCCTGCTTCCGGCCGTCATGGTCGCGCTGAACCGCACCGGACTGGTCCGTTTCCGCAAGGATATCGCATCACAGACACGCTAAGACAGCGTCGTGTCTGTTTTTTTTCATCGATGGAGAAGAGAGGAGGATGACGATGAGGAAAGAATTGCAGCTTCGCCAAGCGCGGAAAGAAGATACGGCGCTGATCCTGAGCTTTATCCGGGAGCTGGCCCGTGATGAAAAGCTGGAACATGAGGTCGTCGCCGATGAAGCGCTGCTGGAACAATGGCTGTTTGAACGCAAGACGGCAGAGGTGATCTTTGCATCATGGGAAGGAAAGGAAGTCGGATTCGCACTGTATTTCTACAATTTTTCCACGTTTCTGGGGCGCGGGGGCATCTATCTGGAAGATCTCTATGTCAAGGCGGAATACCGCGGGCGAGGGATCGGTACGGCCATGTTCCGCCGGCTGGCGGCCATCGCGCGCAAACAGGGCTGCGGCCGTCTAGAATGGTGGTGCCTGGACTGGAACCGCCCCAGCATCGACTTCTATCTTTCACTGGGCGCAGAGCCGATGTCGGCGTGGACCGTATACCGCATCAGCGGCAGCACGCTGACGCGGCTTGCACAGGAAGACGAGGAATGAGCCCGTTTCCTGCGAGAAAAACGATAATTTTAGCACTCTGGGGTTGACGGTGCTAAACGATTGCGTTATACTTTTAGCAGACTTTGATAAAGAGTGCTAAGGAGGAATGTTTCATGAGCAAGAAACAGTTTAAAGCCGAATCGAAGCGTCTGCTGGATCTGATGATCAATTCCATTTATACGCACAAGGAGATCTTCCTGCGTGAGCTGATCTCCAATGCCAGCGACGCCATCGACAAGTTATATTATCAGTCCCTGACGGAAGGGTATGCGGACGTAGACCGCGATGCCTTTGAGATCCATATCGACGTGGACCGCGACGCACGCACCCTGACCATCCGCGACAATGGTCTGGGCATGTCTGCCGAAGAGCTGGAGGAAAACCTGGGCACGATCGCCAAGAGCGGATCGCTGGCGTTCAAGCAGAAGCTGGAGGAAGGAAAAGACAGCGATGTCGACATTATCGGACAGTTCGGCGTCGGGTTCTATTCTGCCTTCATGGTGGCACAGGACGTGGAGGTCATCTCTCGCAAATACGGCGAGGAACAGGCTCATCGCTGGACGAGCAACGCCACGGACGGCTACACCATCGAGGATTGTGAGAAAGAGGGCTGGGGAACGCAGATCACCCTGCATCTGAAAGAGAACAGCGACGATGAAAACTATGACGAGTATCTGGCGCAGTATGAGATCGAGCGTCTGATCCGCAAATACTCAGACTATATCCGTTATCCGATCCGGATGGAGGTCGAGGAACAAAAGCGCATCGAAGAGGAAAACGCCGATGAGAATGCGGAACCGAAATATGAAACGATCATCGAGACGAAGACGCTCAATTCCATGATCCCGCTGTGGAAGCGGAACAAGAGCGAGATCACGAAGGAAGAGTACGACAATTTCTATAAGGATAAATTCATGGATTACACCGATCCGCAGAAGGTGATCCATTTCAGCGTGGAGGGCAATGTCAGCTTCACCGCTCTGCTGTTCATCCCGGGCAAGGCGCCGATGAACTACTATTCTCAGGATTACAAGAAGGGGCTGCAGCTGTACAGCCGCGGCGTGTTCATCATGGATAAGGCCGAGGAGCTGATCCCGGAGCATTTCCGCTTCGTCAAGGGTCTGGTCGATTCTCAGGACCTCTCCCTGAACATCTCTCGTGAGATGCTCCAGCATGACCGCCAGCTGAAGGTCATCGCCAACCGCATCGAGAAGAAGATCAAGTCCGAGCTGTTGCTCATGCTGAGAAATGAGCGTGAGGAATACGAGAAGTTCTGGGAGAACTTCGGCCTGCAGATCAAGTTCGGCGTCTATAATGACTATGGTTCCCACAAGGAGCTGCTGCAGGATTTGCTGATGTTCTATTCCTCCCATGAGAAGAAGCTCGTTACGCTGGATGAATACATCGCCCGCATGCCGGAGGATCAGAACTATATCTACTTCGTTTCTGGAGAGAATGTCGACAAGATCGACCGCATGCCGATGGTGCAGTCAGTAAAGGCCAAAAATTATGAGATCTTGTATCTGACCGACAATGTCGATGAATTTGCCCTGCAGGCGCTGTCTTCCTATAAAGAGAAGCAGTTCAAGAACATCTCTCAGGGCGATCTCGATTTGGCCAGCGAGGAAGAAAAGAAGGAGATCGAACAGAAGGCAGAAGAAAACAAGGATCTGCTTTCTGACATCAAGGATGCGCTGAAGGACAAGGTATCCGAAGTCAAGATCTCCGCCCGCCTGGTCGATGATCCGGTCTGCATGTCCACGGATGAAGGCATGTCTTTTGAGATGGAGAAGGTGCTTTCCGCTATGCCTGAGGGCAATCCGTTTGGCATGAAGGCGACCCGCATCCTGGAGATCAATCCGAATCATCCGATCTTTGCGGCGCTGCAGAAGGTCTATGCTAAGGACAAGGAAGCAGTCAAAGAGTATGCCGATGTGCTGTACACCCAGGCGATGCTCATCGAAGGCTTCCCGGTCGAGGACCCGATGGAGTATTCCCGCAAGGTCTGCGATTTCATGGTCAAAGCGGCAGAATGAGGATGAACGGTGCGCGAAACGCGCGCCGTTTTTGCAATTGTGGGAGAAAAATGGGAATAATGGTTGACAATCGTGTCTGGTACGCTATAATAATTGACATATCACAGGAGATTAGAGGAAGCAGTGCATCAGAGTAGCGCGCGGAGCCGGCGGGCGAGGAAACGCGTGAAAGGTAACCACTGCCGAAGGAGGCATGCCGGCGGGCAGAATCCTGGGGCTGCAGGAAACACTTGCAGCACTCCTTCATTTCGATGAAGAGGCGCTATTAGAGGATCGGTAGAAGAAAGCGGAGCCGTGCTAATAGCACGGCTCCTGTCGTATAGGAAAGAGGAGGAAAAGAAGATGTGGAAAAAATTTGGAACGATGCTTTGTGCGTCGGCGATGGTGCTGACGCTGGCTGGCTGCGGCGGCAGTGAGCAGCCTGAGGAAGACAGCACCTTCGTGGTCGGGATGGAATGCGCGTATGCGCCGTTCAACTGGCAGAGCAGCAATCAGACAGATTCATCCGTCCTGCTGGAAAGCGGCGGATATGCGGACGGCTATGATGTCATGATCGCGAAGAACATCGCCGATCAGCTGGGCAAGGAACTGGTCATCAAGCAGGTCAGCTGGGACAGCCTGATCCCGGCGCTGGGCACCGGAGACATCGATGCGGTCATCGCCGGCATGACGGCCAATGCGGATCGTGAGGAGTCCGCGGATTTCACCACGCCGTATTATGATTCACAGGGCATGATCATGATCGTGCGCAAGGACAGCGAAGAAGCGTCCTATACGGATATCCAGCAGTTCAGCGGCAAGAATGTCGTCGGACAGAACGGAACGAACTATGACGAAGTGATCGATCAGATCGAAGGCGTCAATCACATCACGCCGAAGCGCACTTATGCCGAGATGGTGCTGGCGCTGCAGGCGGGAGACGTGGATGGCATCACTGCTGAGATCGCCGTCGCAGAAGGCGTCGTTGCGGCCAACCCGGATCTGACGTATATCACCTTTGATGAAGGAAAAGGCTTTGAGGCCGATACGACCGTATCCATCGCCCTGAAGGAAGGCAGCCGCGACGGCGAGCTGTTCAACGCCGTACAGGACGCGCTGGACAATATCGATCAGGATACGAGAAAGGCATACATGCAGAAGGCGGTTGAGATCCAGCCGGCTGAATAAGAGAAAGCAGGTAGACTATGACATTTGATTTGCTGAAATGCTGGCAGATTTTTCAGGAAAATATCGTGATGTTCATGTCCGGCGTACAGGTGACGCTCATCTATGCGATCATCGGCACGGTGGCCGGATTCATCATCGGGCTCATCCTCGGCGGCATCCGCGCCTTAGAGATCAATGATTCGGACAGTGCTGCCGTCAAGGTGCTCAAGCGCATCGGCCGTCTGTTCACGAGCCTTTATATCTGGGTGTTTCGCGGCACGCCGATGATGGTGCAGGCGATGTTCCTGTATTATGGCCTGCAGCCGATCATCGGCTGGGATGGACCGACAGCCGGATTGTTCGTCATTTCCATCAATACCGGCGCGTATATGGCCGAGATCATCCGCTCCGGCCTGCAGTCGGTCGACAGCGGTCAGAGCGAGGCGGCCAAGAGCCTGGGCATGTCCACGCTGCAGACGATGGTGCACATCATCTTCCCGCAGGCGATCCGCAACGCCTTCCCATCCATCGGCAACCAGCTGATCGTCAACATCAAGGACAGCTCGATGCTGAGCGTGATCTGGGTGCTGGACCTGTTCTTCCAGAGCCAGTCCTTGGCCGGAAGCAACTATCGCCCGGTGGAGACGTATTTCGTGGCGACCGTGCTCTATCTGATCCTGACGACCATCGCGACGCTCTTGCTCAACTTTGTCGAGAAGCGCATGAACATGAAATCTGAGACGCGTGATCTCTGCGCGTAAAAGGAGGCCGGAACATGGAAACAGTAATCGAGATCCAACATCTGAAAAAGCATTTCGGCAGCCTGGAAGTGCTCAATGACATCAATTTCAGCGTGCAGAAGGGAGAAGTCGTCACGGTGATCGGCTCCAGCGGCAGCGGAAAGTCTACGATGCTGCGCTGCATCAACATGCTGGAGACGCCGAGCGGAGGCAGTATCCTCTTTCATGGGAAAGACATTTCCGCCAAAGGCGCAGATGTCAATCAGTACCGTTCCCGGGTAGGGATGGTGTTCCAGAACTTCAACCTCTTCAGCAATAAGAACGTGCTGGAAAACTGCGTCATCGGACAGATGAAAGTGCTGAAGAAGAGCCGGGCAGAAGCGGAAGCGAGGGCCATGACCTATCTGAAGAAGGTAGGGATGGACGCGTTTGCCCGCGCCGGCAGCGTACAGCTTTCCGGCGGACAGAAGCAGCGTGTGGCCATCGCCCGTGCGCTGTGCATGCAGCCAGAGGTGCTGCTCTTTGACGAACCGACCAGCGCCCTTGACCCGGAGATGGTCGGCGAGATCCTCGATGTCATGAAAGAGCTGGCCAGGGAAAAGATGACCATGGTCATCGTCACGCATGAAATGGGCTTTGCCAGAGATGTGTCAGACCGCGTCGTCTTCATGGACAGCGGCGTCATCGTCGAAGAGGGAAGCCCGGAGGAGATCTTCGGTCATCCGAAGAACGAACGGACGAGGACATTCCTGAGCCGTTATCTGAACGCGCGCAAAAGCGATTAAATAAAGATGAGCCATCCACGCTGTGGATGGCTCATTGCTTTGTCTGGAGCGTCTTGCGATAATCTCTGGGCAGGATGCCGGCGCAGTCTTTGAAGGCCCGCGCAAACTTGCTCTGTGATTCATAGCCCAGCCTGGCGGCGATCTCCGCGATGTTCAGCGCAGGATCCTGCAGCATGATCATCGCCTGCTGCATGCGGTATTCCTTCATGTATGCTGCGATCGGCATGCCGTAGACCGCCTTGAACGCAGACTTGAGCGTGGATGTGTTGATCAGGAAGCGGTGCGAGAGCTCTTCGATCGTATAGCGCTGCTGCACATGATCGATCAGAAAATCGTGCATCTGCTGGATGATGGCCGTCTGCTCAGTGTTCCATTCGCTGACGGCCTTCTGCTGCGTTGGATCAAGCTCAGCCAGATAAGCGAACAGCTCCATGATCTTGATCTGATGCAGGAAGGGCGAGATGGAAGCGCGGTGGAAGAGGACCGAGAAGATGCTGTCGATCTGCGGGCTGCGCGCCAGCGAGAATACCTGGTGGCAGCAGTAACGCTGCTGCAGCGCGTCGATCTGGATGCCGTTTCGTTCCAGGATGGCGCTGAGCCTTGGGGAGATGGCGGAGAAGTCCACCGTGATCTGGATGCCCATATACCAGCCGGAGGGAAAGCGCATGAGCGAATCTGCGCAGCAGTCCATCGGCTGAATGGCAAGGTCGCCGGCGCCCAGGTAGACGGTGCTACCGCTTTTCATGTCCCATCCTACCCTGCCCTGATGGCAGTAATTGATCTCCAGCACATGGGGGAGCGGGCGGTGCGTAAAGCGCACGCTGCCGCCTTGAAAACAGTTGTATTCCAGCATGACGCCGTCAAAGACCGCATAGGGCTCGATGATGCCTTTTCCTTTGGTCTGCGCCTGCCGCGGCAAGCAGCCGCTCTCGCTGATGATCTGGACGGTGCCTGCCGGCACGCGCTTTAGCCGCTGTGCCAGCGCATGGATATCCTGTTTCATACGCGGCGCTCCTGCGGACAGGTGATGTCCAGCAGATCCTCGATCATCTGATGGAGGAAGCGCGCTTCTTTCGTATCGGCCGCGCGATAATAGACCTCTTTGCCTTCCCTGCGGCTGACGATGAGCGCACAGGCGCGCAGGCGGCGAAGGTGATGCGAGATCGCGGCGCTGCTCATCTCCATCAGCGCGGCGATCTCCTGCACACACTCTTCCCGGTGGCAGAGGATCCAGAAGATCCGGATACGGGTCTCATCGCTGAGCTGGCGGAACAGCTCGCAGACCATCCTGAAGTCCGTATGCTGAGAAACAGAGATGATCTCCTGTTTTTCTTTGTTCATGTCATCAACTCCTGCGTCTATTATAGCATAGACGAAATGATCCGTTTGGAAACAAAAAGCGCCCGAACAGAAAGAGCGCCCGCACAGCGCTTGCAATTCCTGCCGCTGACCGGTATAGTAAGGTTGTCAATTAAATACATGTTTAATTGATGAAATGAAAGGCGAATAACGGAAAGAAGGATGAGATGATGAACAAAAAGCAAAAGAAGATGCTGGCGCGCATACTCATTGCGGCCGCGCTCATGATCATGCTGCATTTCGTGCCGGCGGAAGGGGCGGTCAGGTTTCTTTTGTACATGATCCCCTATCTGGTGATCGGTTATGATATCCTGATCAAGGCGTTCAAGGGCATATGCAACCGGCAGGTGTTCGATGAGAGCTTTCTGATGGCGGTCGCGACCATCGGTGCCATCGCCCTGGCCATCACGGACAACGGGGATTATACGGAGGCCATCGCCGTCATGCTGTTTTATCAGATCGGCGAATGGTTCCAGAGCTATGCGGTCGGCAAGAGCCGCCGCAACATCAGCGAGCTGATGGACATCCGCCCTGATCATGCCAATGTGGAGCGGAACGGCAGGCTGGAGCAGGTCGATCCTGACGAAGTGGAGATCGGCACGCACATCATCGTGCGCCCCGGGGAAAAAGTGCCGATCGACGGCGTCGTCGTCGAAGGGACGTCCACGCTGGATACGGCTGCGCTGACCGGAGAGAGCGTTCCCCGCGATGTCTGTGCGGGCGAGGAGGTCGTCAGCGGCTGCATCAACATGAGCGGGGTGCTGACGATCCGCACCACCAGGGAATTTGGGGAATCCACGGTGTCCAAGATCCTGGATCTGGTGGAGAATGCCAGCTCACGCAAGTCACGCTCTGAGGCGTTCATCACCCGCTTCGCGCGGGTGTATACGCCGGCGGTCTGCATCAGCGCGCTGGCGCTGGCCCTGCTTCCGCCTTTGGTGCTCATGCTCAGCGGCGCTCAGCCGCAGTGGGGCTCATGGATCTACCGCGCGCTGACCTTCCTGGTCATCAGCTGTCCGTGCGCGCTCGTCATCAGCATCCCCCTGAGCTTCTTCGCCGGTATCGGCGGCGCGAGCAATGCGGGGATCCTGATCAAGGGCTCCAACTATCTGGAAACGCTGTCTCAGGCCAAGACCGTCGTCTTTGATAAGACAGGCACGCTGACCAAAGGCGTATTCGCGGTCAATGCCATCCATCACAGCATCATCGACGAGCATCAGCTTATCGAATATGCGGCGCTGGCCGAAAGCGCTTCTTCTCATCCCATCAGTCAGTCGCTGCAGAAGGCTTATGGACAGGAGATCGACCGTACGCGGGTGCGCGAGGTGAAGGAGATCAGCGGCAAGGGCATCACGGCGCTCGTCGATGGGATCAGGGTGGCTGCCGGAAACGGGAAGCTGATGGATGAGCTGGGCATCTCTTATCAGGAATGTCACAGCGTTGGCACCATCGTCCATATGGCGCTCGATGGCAGATATGCGGGTCATATCGTCATCTCCGATCTGATCAAGCCGACATCGGCACAGGCGGTGCAGGCACTTCGCCGCTGCGGCGTGAACCGCATCGTCATGCTCAGCGGCGACAAGGAAGAAACGGCGCAGGCCATCGGCCGCGAACTGGGCATCGACGAAGTGTATGGCGGACTGATGCCGGATGACAAGGTGACAAAGGTGGAGGAGCTGATCGCTTCCCGCCGCGGGGACAAGGAAAAGCTCGTGTTCGTGGGAGATGGGATCAACGATGCGCCGGTGCTCTCTCGGGCCGATATCGGCATCGCGATGGGCGCGATGGGCGCGGATGCGGCCATCGAGGCAGCCGACGTGGTGCTGATGGATGACGATCCCCTGAAGATCGCCAAAGCGATCCGCATCGCGCGCAAATGCCTGCGCATCGTCCGGGAGAACATCGTGTTCGCCATCGGCATCAAGCTGATCTGCCTGCTGCTGGGGGCACTGGGCATCGCCAACATGTGGCTGGCCATCTTCGCTGATGTGGGCGTCATGATCATCGCCGTGCTCAACGCTATCCGCGCGCTCTTTGTCCGAAAACTATAAAAAGATGCTTCGGCATCTTTTTATAGTTTATAGATATGATTAGCTATAACATATAAGTACTTGCTATGCGGAGAGAAGGAGCGTATACTGCAGGTGGAAAGCGGGGAACGCCATTTGAGAGAGAACGATATGCAGAAACTGGCAGAGCGTCTGCGTCAGTGCGGATGCAGCGATCGCGCTGTCAGCGGCCTTCTGCGGATGCGGGAGGAAAGTGATCCGCGCCGCAGGGTGAGAAACATCATACGGTGCCGCTGTCATGTCCAGGAACAGATCTGTCAGACGGAAAGAAAGATCAGCTGCCTGGATTTTCTGATCTACCGACTGTCGCGCAGGCGCAAGCGCCGAGGGAACAGATCAGGATCATGAGGCGTTTTGCGGTATGCGGCGCCCTCGGGAGGGGAAGAATGTGGAACAGAAGCAATCAGTGCGGGCACTGCTGCAGCGCGATGCCCCGCTTACGAAAAAGGCGCAGCTGCGTGCGCTGATCCAGCTGAGCCTGCCAGCCATCTTCGCTCAGCTGACATCGATCATGATGCAGTATATCGATGCGGCGATGGTCGGCGCGCTGGGCGCAGAGGCTTCAGCGGCGATCGGCGTCGTATCGACGAGCACATGGCTGCTGAGCGGGCTGTGCACCGCCGCTGCCAGCGGCTTTTCGGTTCAGGTGGCCCAGCGCATCGGCGCCGCAGATGAGCAAGGCGCGCGCAGCGTGGTGAAGCACGGCCTCCTCATCACTTTGCTCTTTGCGCTGGCGCTGTCCTTTGCCGGCAGCGTGATCAGCTCTTTTCTGCCTGGCTGGCTGGGCGCTGATCCTTCGCTGCACGCGGATGCTTCAGGCTATTTTCTGATCTATGTGTGCGCGCTGCCCTTTCTGCAGATGAGCCTGCTGGGCGCATATCTGCTGCAGTGCAGCGGCGACATGAAGGTCCCCAGCATCCTCAATGCTTCCATGTGCGGGTTTGATGTGATCTTCAACCTGATCTTCATCCGCTGCTTCGGTGTGCTGGGTGCGGCCATGGGGACGGCGCTGGCTCAGGGGGTCGTGGCGGTCATGATGCTGTATGCCGCGCTGGTGCGCTCACCGCAGCTTCATCTGCGCCGGGGCGAGCGCTTTGTCTTTGACTGGCAGATCGTGCGCGGGATGCTGGGCATCAGCCTGCCGATGGCGCTGGAGCATGCGGCATTGTGCGGCGCGCAGATCGCCTCCACCCGCATCATCGCGCCGCTGGGCACGGTGTCGATCGCGGCTAATTCCTTTGCGGTGACCGCAGAGAGCCTGTGCTATATGCCGGGCTATGGGATCGGCAATGCGGCGACGACCGTGGTCGGACAAAGCGTCGGCGCCCGCCGTAAGGACCTGGCGCGCAGCTTTGCCAACCTGTCGGTCATCCTGGGCATCGGGGTGATGAGCGCGATGGCGGTCATCATGTACGCCCTGTGCCCCATGGTGTTCGCGCTGCTGACGCCGGATGCGCAGGTGCGCGTGCTGGCGGCAGAGGTGCTGCGGCTCGAATTGTTCGCAGAGCCGCTCTATGCGGCCAGCATCGTCGTTTCTGGTGCACTGCGCGGGGCAAGAGACACGCTGATCCCCAGCCTGCTCAATCTGGTGAGCATCTGGGGCGTGCGCATCCCGCTGTCACTGTGGCTGGTCGGTCCCATGGGCCTGGCCGGCGCATGGATCGCCATGGCCGTGGAGCTGTGCGTGCGCGGCATCCTGCTGCTCATCCGCCAGCTGCGCGGACGCTGGCTTGATATCATCGAACAGAAACCGCTTGAGAAAGGAATGATGAGATGAAAACGATAAAACGAGTGATCGCGCTGTTCAGCGCTGCCTGTGTCCTGGCAGCCTGCGGCGCTTCAGACGCTGCCTCAGCTGATCAGCTAAGGCAGATCCAGGATAAAGGCGTGATCGTGATCGGGACGGAAGGGACCTATGCCCCCAACAGCTATCATGATGAAGAGGGGAATTTGACCGGGTTTGACGTGGAGGTCGGCCGGCTGATCGCCAGGGAGCTCGGCGTGGAAGCGCAGTTCGTGGAGAGCAGCTGGGATTCGCTGTTTGCCGCCATGGACTCTGGCCGCGTGGACATCGTCATCAATGAGGTGGAAGCAAATGAAGAACGGGCGGAAAAATATGATTTTTCCCAGCCTTACACGTATGTGCACGGGGCGCTGATGGTCCGGGACGATGAGGAGTCCGTCACCGGCTTTGCGGATCTTGAGGGAAAGCGCGCTGCGCAGAACCTGACGAGCAGCTGGGGAGAGCTGGCAGAAAGCTATGGCGCGCAGCTGGTCGGCGTGGACTCGATGGATCAGTCGATCCAGCTGCTGGAAAGCGGCCGTGCCGATGTGACGCTGAATTCCGAGACGGCATTCGGCGATTATCTGAAGAAGCATCCGGATGCGCCGGTGAAGATCGCGGCAAGGAGCGAAACGACCACATCCAGCGTCATTCCGGTGCGCAAGGGCAGTACCGCACTGCTGGAGGCCATCGATGAGGCGCTGGATGCGCTTCGTGACTCAGGCGAGCTCAGCGCGCTGTCTCAGCGTTATTTCGGCATGGATGTCACACAGGAGTAGGGTATGGACGGACGCACCATCGCTTTGCTGATCGATTCCTTCTGGCAGATCCTGCTCCCGGGACTGACCGTGACGATCCCGCTGACGGCCATCTCCTTTCTGTTCGGGCTGATCATCGCGCTGTTTACCGCACTGGTGCAGATCGCCCATGTGCGTGTCCTCGATCAGCTGGCGCGATTCTATGTTTGGGTGATCCGCGGCACGCCGCTGCTGGTCCAGCTGTTCGTGATCTTTTACGGCCTGCCTAGCCTGGGCGTCACGCTGGATGCGTTTCCCTCGGCGATCATCGTCTTTTCCATCAATACCGGCGCCTATGCGGCGGAGACGATGCGTGCGGCCATCCTGTCGGTGCCCAAGGGACAGATGGAGGCGGGGTATTGCGCAGGCATGACTTATCCGCGCATCATGACGCGCATCATCCTGCCTCAGGCAGCCCGCACGGCTTTTCCGCCGCTGAGCAATTCGCTCATCGGACTGCTCAAGGATACGTCGCTGGCGAGCAACATCACCATCATGGAGATGTTCATGTCCGCCCAGCGCATCGCTGCCCGCACATATGATTCCTTTGCGCTGTATTGTGAGGTCGCGCTCATCTATCTGCTGTTCTGCACGATCCTGACCAAGGTGCAGCGCATCTGTGAAAAGAAGATGGAACTGAATTGAGGTGAGAACATGCTCAAAGTCAGAGGACTGAAAAAACGCTTTGGCGATCTGCAGGTGCTCAAGGGCATCGATCTGGATGTCCATGAGGGAGACGTCATTTCGATCCTGGGCCCGAGCGGCAGCGGGAAGACGACCTTCCTGCGCTGCCTGGAATTTCTCGAACGGGCGGATGAGGGAGAGCTTACGCTGGATGAGACGAGCATCCGCTTTCCGCATGCGGACCGTCAGCGCATGCTGAAGATCCGCCGGAAATGCGGCTTCGTCTTTCAGGATTACAGCCTGTTCCGCAACCGCACCGCGCTGGAAAACATCAGCGAGGGGCTGGTCTATGGTCATGGCATGGACAAAGCGCAGGCGCGTGCGCGGGCAGCTCAGCTGCTCGATCAGGTCAGCATGGGCGCGTATGCCGATCATTATCCCAGCCAGCTCTCCGGCGGGCAGCAGCAGCGCGTCGGCATTGCGCGCGCCATGGCTGCCGATCCGAAGATCATCTATTTTGACGAACCGACCAGCGCCCTGGATCCGGAGCTGACCCAGGAGGTGCTCCAGGTCATGAAGGATCTGGCAGCCAAAGGCATGACCATGGTCATCGTGACCCATGAGATGGCGTTTGCCCGGGAAGTGTCAGACCGGGTGGTCTTCATGGAAAACGGCGTCATCGTCGAAGAAGGCAACGCAGAGCAGATGTTCAGCGCCCCGCGGCAGGAGCGGACACGTCAGTTTTTGCGTTCAGAAGAGAAGGGAGAAGGATGAGATGATCGATTTTGATTCAGTGATCGAACGGACAGGCACAGACTCCATGAAATGGGATGTTCGAGAAGGGGAGATCTCCATGGGCATCGCGGACATGGATTTTCAGAGCGCGCCCTGTGTGCGGGAGGCCGTTCTCCGCAAGGCGCAGTTCGGCATTTATGGCTATGCCGATGTCCCGCAGGCATATTATGAGAGCTATCAGCGCTGGTGGTCACGCCGTCATGGCTGGACGCCGGACACATCGTGGATGATGTTCAGCACCGGGGTCGTTCCGGCCATCTCCTCGATGGTGCGGAAGCTGACCACGCCGGCAGAGCAGGTGCTGGTCCTTTCCCCGGTCTATCAGATCTTTTATCATTCCATCCTGAACAATGGCCGCTTTGTCGTGAGCAGCCCGCTGATCTATGCGCAGGATGGCTATCATATCGATTTTGACGATCTGGAAAAAAAGCTCGCAGATCCGCAGACGACGCTGATGATCTTCTGCAATCCGCATAACCCGATCGGCAAGATCTGGGATCGCGAGACGCTGGCGCGCATCGGTGCGCTGTGCGCCCGTCATCATGTCACGGTGATCAGCGATGAGATCCATTGCGATCTTTGTGCGCCCGGCAAGGAATATGTGCCCTTTGCCTCGGTGAATGAGACCAATGAGCGCATCTGTGTCACCTGCGTATCCGCCAGCAAGGCGTTTAACCTGGCCGGCCTGCAGTCCGCCTGCATCATCGCTGCCGATCCGTTCCTGCGCCATCGGGTATGGCGCGGGCTGAATACCGATGAGGCAGCAGAGCCCAATGTGTTTGCCTGTGACGCGGCGATCGCCGCGCTCACCCAGGGAGAAGCATGGCTGGATGAGCTGCGTGTCTACCTGCAGCAGAACCGGGAAGCGGCAGAGTCGTTTTTGAAGCGCGAGCTGCCGAAGATGAAGGCAGTGCCGGCAGAAGCGACCTATCTGTTATGGCTGGACCTCGGCGCATATGACATCGATGTGGAGGCATTCTGTGCCTTCCTGTATGAGGAGGAAGGGCTGAAGGTCGCCTATGGCGGAGAGTATGGTGAGCAGGGGAAGGATTTCCTGCGCATCAACATGGCGGTGCCGCGCTCGCGGCTGATGGAAGGTCTGCGCCGGCTGAAAGCAGGCGCACAGGCATACAGCAAATAAGAGCCTTTCGGCTCTTACATCTCATCAAGATATTCCTGCAGCTGATGCAGGAATTTTTCTGCTGCTTTCGGCATGATCTGATACTTTTTCCAGACCAGGCACGCCTGGGCGCGCAAGGTCGGCTTCAGCAGCCGGAAACACAGCGGGCTGTCCTTGGTGTTGATCAGCCCGTCAAAAGACAGCGTGTATCCCAGCCCTTCCTCTGCCAGCAGCGAAGCGTTGAAGATCAGGTTGTATGTGGCGGCGACGTTCAGCCTGGCAGGATCGCAGTTCATCCAGCGGCTGATGATGTGGCTGGTCTCTTCCTGCTGCGAGAGGATGAGCGGCTGTCCCATCAGGTCTTCCGGGGTGATGAAAGGGTGATCGGCCAACGGCGCATCCCGGCGCATGAGCACGCCCCACTCATCCTGCAGCGGGATCGGGATCGAATTATAGCGGAGGGGATCGACGGCAGCGTACAGCAGCCCGAAGTCGATCAGTCCCTTGTCCAGCTGCTCCATGACATAGCGCGCGTTGCCGCTGGAGATGTGGCAGTGGATATCCGGGCATTCCTTTTGCAGGTCACAGGCGGCGCGGGCGATGAGCCGCATGATGCGGGTCTCTCCGGCGCCGATGTATACATCTCCGGCGATGGTGTCATCTGAAAGCGTGATCTCGTTTTCGGTCTTGCGCACCAGTTCCAGGATCTCTTCGGCCCGTTTGCGCAGCAGCATCCCTTCTTCGGTCAGCGTGATCTTGCGCGATCCCTTGCTTCCGCGCACGAGCAGCGGCTTTCCCAGCTCCTGCTCCAGCGCCCGCAGCTGGGTGGATAAGGTCGGCTGCGAGAGATGAAGCGATTTCGCTGCAGCGGAAATGCTCTGTTCCCTTGCCACGGCCAGAAAATAGTGCAGTACTCTCAATTCCATGATGATCACTCCTCGTATGACCAGTATACCAGATTTTGCCTGTTCCGCCCAGAGACGCTGAGGCAGTCATCGAAGAGCGCTCATGCAAGAACAAGGAGCGCTTGCTCCCTGCGCTTTACTCGCTGATGCGCCGCGCGAGATCGCGCATGATGTCCGGAATGTGGATCTGCTGCGGACAGAGGGCCTGACAATGGCCGCAGCCGATGCAGGCGGAAGGCTGTTTGTCTGCCGGCAGCGCGTTTACCGCATTGCGGGCAGAAAAGCTTCCGTCGGAATAGACCATGTCGTTATACAGCCGGATGAGTTCCGGGATGTCGAGCGATCGCGGACAATGCTCGATGCAGTAACGGCAGGCCGTGCAGGGGACGCTCGTGCTCATGCGCCGGCCGATGCCGGTCAATGTCTTCATCTCATCCTCATTCAGCGGCTGTTCATCGGCAAAGGTCTCGATGTTTTCCTGCAGCTGCTGCATGTCCGACATGCCTGAGAGGATCATCGTCACGCCCGGGATGCTCTGCAGGAAGCGGAATGCCCATCCGCTCATGCTTTCCTGCGGACGCAGCTTCTGCAGCTCGCTCATGGCTTCTTCATCCAGCGTGCACAGCTTGCCGCCGCGCAATGGCTCCATGACCCAGATCGGGATATGGCGGGCGTTGAGCAGCTCCACCTTTCCCTTTGCGTCCTGCAGGCTCCAGTCCAGATAGTTCAGCTGGATCTGGCAGAATTCCATATGTTCGCCATACGCGTTCAGGAACCGTTCTATGACCGGGATGCTGCCATGGGCAGAGAAGCCGAGATGGCGGATGCGCCCGGCCTCCTTCTGCTTGAGCAGATGGTCCAGGATGCCATATTCCTCATTCAGATAAGCATCGATGTTCAGTTCGCACACATTGTGGAACAAGTAGAAATCAAAGTATTCGCTCTGGCATCTTTCCAGCTGCCGCGCGAAGATCTCCTGCACCTTCGGCATGTTGGCCAGATCATATCCGGGAAACTTGCTGGCGAGATGATAAGCATCCCGCGGATAAGCGGACAGGATCTTTCCCATCACGCTCTCCGAATTGCCGCCGTGGTAGCCCCAGGCAGTGTCGAAGTAATTGATGCCGTGCGCCATGGCGTAAGCGGCCATGCGGGCCGTCTGTTCTTCATCGATCTCGCTGTTTCCGCCCTTCAGCGGCAGACGCATGCAGCCCATGCCCAGCGCGGACAGCTGCAGGTCCTGAAATGTCTTATATCGCATAGGATCTTCTCCTTTCCTTCGCGCCGTATGCGCGTCTTCTCTTTTATTTTATCATCATGTCTGAGAAATGCACATGCGCTTTGGCGATGTCCTGTGCAGGGCTTGTCTTCCGAAACGGAAAAGAGGTAAAATGATACCGGAAGATGAGCAGAAAGGAGCCTTGTGATGTATACGATGAAACAGGCCTGCCAGGCAGCAGGCATGTCTTATGAAACGCTGAAGTTTTACTGCAATGAAGGACTTGTCCCCAACGTCAAGCGCAGCGCGAATAATTACCGGATATTTGATGATCATGACATCAACTGGATCAAGAGCCTCAGCTGTCTGAAACGCTGCGGGATGAGCATTGCTGAGATGAAAGAATACCTTGCGCTTTGCCTGGAGGGAGAGAAGACGATCCCGCAGCGAAAGCTCGTGTTAAGCAAGCATAAGGACGAACTGCAGATGAAGATCCGCGAATTGGAAGACGCGGTCCGTTATATCGAATGGAAAGAGTCATTCTATGATGATGTGCTTTCCGGACGAAAGGAGTATCACAGCGATTTGATCGGACATCAGGAGCATTGACCGCAAACGCAGTGAACAAGACCAGACGATCGATGACGAACGCCTGGTCTTTTTTTTGATCGAAAAAGGGGCCGTCGAAACAGCTCCTTGCATGTCAGTCAACGATCATTGACCTGATAGATCAGGTGGATGAGATCCTGTCCCACCTTGTTTATTTCCTTCAGCCGAAAGCCTGCCGGGCTTTCGCTGCGGGAAAATGCGGAGCGCTGGAACACTGCAGGGGAGGAAGGGTCTCTGTCCGCCGCCGGTGCCAGCAACAGGCTCAGCTCATCCAGCTCATGCTGCTCCAGAAAAGACCAGTTGATCGCTCCGCCGCCGCATACCAGCATGGTGCGGACGCCGAAGTGCGCATACAGCTTTTCCTTGAGCAGCCGGCAGTCCAATGTCTGTCTGCCGCAAGTGAGATAGGAGATGCCTCGCTCACGAAGATATTCCCGATAAGCATCCGGAGCATCTTCCAGCAGTACCTCGATGACATGTGCTTCGGGACAGCCAGGTCTGATGAAGGTCGGGGAAGACCAGCCGATCTCGCCTTTGGGATCTACTGATACATAGTAGAGCCCGGCATCTTTCTCTGCCGCAAAATCAGATGGAACATCAGATGAGAGGCTGCGTGGATAAGGAGCAGCGGCAGAGACGAATTCTCTGGTCGTGGTGCTTCCATATACCCATGCATCAGCCTGGTAGTCGAAGCGTATCCTTGCGTAGGATGCCGCGGCGTCATGGACACTGTCCAGCCCCATGAATGCGCCGCTGATCCTGCCGTCCAAGGCACTCAAGATATGACATACCGTATAAGGAACATTCATGCGCTTACCTGCACTCCATCAGGATGTCATATATTTCATCTGCGTCTAACGCACGTGGATTGCTGTTGATGATGTTGGTGGAATCGGCGACCTTGCGCAGCAGTTCCGGCGTGATCTCTGTCGTGGAGCGCAGCTGGCTCAGCTTGGTCGGCAGACCGCATTCCTCGATGAAGGCCGCCAGCGCCTCGATGCCCTCTTCTGCGCTTTCCTTGCCGAATACGACACGCGCGAACCGGGTGAACTTCTCTTTGGCGTCATTCATGATGTGACGGTAATAGGCAGGGTGGATGACGGCCAGTCCCTGTCCGTGGTTGCAGTCAGTGTATGCGCCCAGCTGATGCTCAATCTGATGCGCCTGGAAGTCAGTCAGCCGGCCGACTTTCAATATGCCGTTTTCTGCCATGGCGGAATCCCACATCAGATTGCTGCGGGCCTGGATGTCATCGATGTCCTTCAGCAGACGGCGCATGTTGACGACCGTGTTGCGCATGATCGCCAGAGCGACATCATCGGACACATTGTCTTCATCTGAATTGCCCAGATATGTCTCCATCGCATGGCTTAGGGTGTCAAAGGCGCCGGAGAGCACCTGCATGCGCGGAACAGACATCGTATAGGCTGGATCGAGCACGGCAAAGGCTGGAGGAAATGCCCCCATGCCTGCCTTTAAGTGCAGGGCCTCATTGGTGATGACGGCGCCGCCGTTCATCTCTGATCCGGTGCCGGAGGCAGTGACGATCGCGCCCATCGGGATGGCCTGCTGCGGGAAGCGGCGTGCGGAATGCTCCATCTCCCAGATATCCTCTTCGCTCATGGCCTGTGCAGCGACGATCTTGCAGCAGTCGATCACGCTTCCCCCGCCGACCACGAGGATGAAGTCGATCTTGTTTTCCTTGGCCAGTCTGGCGCCTTCCTGCACTTTGGCATAGGTCGGGTTGGACATGATGCCGGAAAACTCAACGACGTGCTTGCCGTGTTCCTTCAGCACCTGCATCACTTCATCATAGATGCCGTTTCGCTTGACGGAGCCTCCGCCATAGGCGAGCAGGACATTGCTGCCGAACGCATCCAGCTGCTCAGCAGCGGCCTTCTTCAGCGCATCCTTGCCGAAATATACTTTGGTCGGATAGGAAAAAATGAAATCGTTCATGAAAATTCCTCCTTCATTACATTGCGTACGGTCATCATGACCGTTTACGCCCATATTGTAAAACTCGGTAGCAACTACCGGTCAACTCTTTCTTTTGCTTTTTTTGCCATTGAATGAGTATCAACCTGCAGGATAACACTGATGAACGAAACGATACTTCCTGCCTGCACGCGGCTTATCTATAATGAGGGCAGAAGGAGGCGGACAGCATCGCCTGAACGCTTTCTCGATCAGATAAGGAGGATGACGAGATGAAACGATTTGCCGCTATGTTGATGAGCTTGCTGCTCTGTGTCTCGATGAGCGCCTGCAGCGCGCCGGCGCAGGATGATGATGCAGGGACGGCCGAACCGTCAACGACAGAAAACACGCAGGATACAGGAGGGCAGAATGTGCTGGTGGTCTATTATTCTGCGACCGGAAACACCGAAAGCGTGGCGAATGACATCGCCGCGGCATTGGATGCTGATGTGTTTGAACTGGAACCGGTGGATCCCTATACAGAGGAAGACCTGAACTGGACCGATGACAACAGCCGCGTCGTTGCGGAATATGAAAATGAAGACGAGCGTGATGTGGAACTGGTCAACACGAGCGTCGACAACTGGGAAGAGATCGATACCGTGTTCATCGGATATCCGATCTGGTGGGGCATTGCCGCATGGCCGGTGAATCAGTTTATTGAGAATAACGATTTCACTGGAAAAACGGTCATCCCATTCTGCACCTCATCTTCTTCCGGCTTGGGCGAGAGCGGAGAGCTGCTGGCACAGATGGCAGGGACCGGAGACTGGCAGGAAGGCATGAGATTCCGGTCCGGTGTTGATGAAGCGGATGTCCAGGAATGGGTGAATGGACTGGGTCTGTAATTATTGAGAACAGAATATTCTGAAACATAGGCAGGGTGTATGGCATCCTGCTTAATTTTATGTATTCATAAAGAGAGTGTTGGGGTAAGTGAGCTATCTGAATATTCTTTCAGATAGAGAAGCAGAAAGTTCTGTAGTATACTATATGTGACTAAAAAGTAGAATTTCAGGCGAGTTTGTTTGAAAGGATATGAACTAGATGATCAACAATGAGATTAATGCAATTAAAGACAGAATCTGTATGACTATCATGCCGAAACGGATCTATCTGTTCGGTTCTTTTGCTAAAGATACCTATAATGAGGACAGTGATTATGACTTTTATGTTGTTGTTCCTGATGATGCCGGGAACAAAATCGAACTGTCCCAGAAAGCATATAAATCCCTTCGCGGAGTTCGTAAACGTCCAGTAGACATTGTTGTGGGTTATGAATCATCTTTTGACGAAAGGGCGAAGAAAAATACCCTTGAAAAGGTTGTAAAGCAGGAGGGTGTGCTGTTATATGAAAAATGAAAAAATTTTGAAAGAGTGGGTGGAGTTCGCTAAGATGGATTTCCTTACGGCGAAACATCTGTATGAGCATATGTAACCGAAACCGCTAGAGATTATTTGTTACCATTGCCAGCAGGCTATAGAAAAGCTCCTGAAAGGTGTTTTGATTTCCAGAGGCGTTACAATTAAGAAGACACATGATTTCGGTCTTTTAGCAGAAATGCTTCGGGAATATACGGAAGTGGATGAAAAATATCTTGAAATGTGTGATGATCTGACTCCATACGGAGTAAAGATTCGATATCCTCAGGAGCTGTTCATTGAAGAATACCATGTAAAAAAGGCTCTGGAAGAGACTCAGGAACTGTATGATTGGCTGTTGACATTGCTGCAGACAGAAAAGAGGGATTCAGAGGATGTAGACGCGCAAGAAGAGTCAGGGGAGGAAAATTATTCTTGATATAAGTCATATATATTTTAGTGCCATTTAAAGTGCCGAAAGGTATTTTTAAATGGCACTTTGAATAGGAAAATCTTTGAACCACTAATTCTGGAAAAATCAGTGATAGTGGCAAATTCAAAATCAAAGACAAACAACTGTAAAAATAACCATATTGATGTTTTTTAGGAGATGGAATATGGGTATAAGATTAACGGGAATAAGTACACCTGTTGGCGGACTTTCATGGGAATATGAAAAATCAGAGGAGAAATCAGTTCCTCTGCCGATATCTCCAGGACAAAAAATTAAGGTATTCATTAGCTCTATCTGTAGTGTAGATAAATATGAGAAAGTACGGGCTGAACTAAAAAAGGCTATAGAAGACACACAATTAGCTGATGTATATACATTTGAAGGTAAAGGTGCATCCATTTTGCCAGCAGGCGCTCATCGCTAAGGCGCAGCAGCATGGTCCGATCACGATGCTGGTGAATGCCGCCGGGGTATCGCCGAGCCAGGCGCCGATCGAGACGATCCTGAAGGTGGACCTGTATGGAACAGCGGTATTGCTGGAGGAAGCGGGGAAGGTGATCGCTCCTGGAGGCGTCGGCGTGCATATCTCCAGTCAGTCTGGGCACCGCATGCCGGCGTTGAGCCCGCAGGAGGATGAACTGCTGGCATGCACGCCTGCGGAAGAGCTGCTTTCCTTGGATATCCTGCAGCCGAAGAACATCCGCGATACGCTGCACGCTTATCAGCTGGCCAAGCGCTGCAATGTAAAGCGGGTCATGGCGGAAGCGGTGAAGTGGGGCGAGCGCGGCGCGCGCATCAATTCGATCTCGCCGGGTATCATCGTGACGCCGCTGGCGCTGGATGAGTTCAACGGACCGCGCGGAGACTTTTACAAACGCATGTTTGCGCAGTGTCCAGCCAAGCGCCCGGGAACGGCCGATGAAGTGGCCAATGTGGCAGAATTGCTGATGAGCGGCAGAGGTGCATTCATCACCGGCGCTGATTTCCTGATCGACGGCGGCGCGACTGCATCCTACTTTTACGGACCGCTGGATCCGCGACAGACCAAAAAAGCGTGATGGTCGAAATGATCACGCTTGTGTTGGATCGTATCGGCTGAACAGAAAAAGGGCCGTGATGTGAGAGAAACATGTCGTTCTCTTGCATCACGGCCCATATCTGCATTTGGTGCGGGCGACAGGACTCGAACCTGCACGGTTGCCCGCCAGATCCTAAATCTGGTGCGTCTGCCAATTTCGCCACGCCCGCATGTGTTAGTAATTATAGCATACTTTCATGCGTTGGCAAGCAAATTCAGACAGAACATCATGAACATCATGAACCGCGTTTTTTTCAGCAGCCACATGCTCATGTGGTAGAGCATCGGATGGACAGGGAGATCAAATTCGCCGATGAGCTCTTTCACGGTCGGATTGAAGTTTGCTTTGTAGACAGAGAGGCCATCCTTCAGCGTGCCTTCTACCCCGCCCATCGACACATACTGATATCCGTGGGCAAACGCATAGGCGAACTGTGTGCAGTAGATCAGATGCTGCGGACGGAAGGTGCAGAAGTCTTCGTTCATGCCGGCATACAGCATTTCCGTCGTCTTGCCGAAGCCGACCATCAGTCCGCCGGCCGCCACGCATTCCTGCGGATATTTTTCCAGCAGCGGCGCGATGGACGCTTTTTCCTGGGTGAGCTGGGTCAGCCGTTGGTTCAGCTTACGCGCTGCTTTCCGTCCCAGCTCGGGATCCTGCAGCTGTAAACGGATCTGTTCTTCTTCCTGACATAAGCCGGCATGATAGGCAGGAACATCGATGCGTGCCAGGAAAAGATGCGCGTGTTCCTTGTATGCGCACATGAGCCGGTTGAAGTATTCTTCATCCCGCAGGTGGATATGCTTGCGGTTTTCTGTGCTGTGCATGACTTCCGCAAACAAAGGCAGTTCCTCTATCGACGCTTCAGCGACCTTGACTTGTTTGCGTATCGCGACGTTGCGGGAGCGGATCGTCGATTGCGGCAGTTGGGCATCCAGATCGTCACAGGCTTCGACGCCCATCGAGAAACGGGGCTGCACGCTGTCGCTGATCATCAGCGGAAACCCATGGTGGATGGCTCCGGCCTGCTTCATGTTTTCGATGCACCGTAATGCCGTCGGGTCTTCCTCAGGCTGCGGCGTGCCATAAGGATAGCTGCGCAGCAGTACTGCGGGATCCATCTTGATGAAGATGCAGCGCTGCTTTTTCGCCCATGCCTTCAGCGCCTGGAAGAAGGATCGGGTCATCTCCTCATCGGTGAGGTCCATGATCGGTCCGCGGGGAATGTACATCATGCACAGGCCCAGCGGCAGCCGGCGGATCAGGATGAGCGCGGAGGCGGCCAGCCTGGATCGTTTCCGCAGGCCGACGATCTGATGATCCCAGTTGGATTTCACCTTGGTCCAGGCGGAAGACTGCAGCAGGTCGCAAAGCGGATGCGCCTTGACAAAGGCGTCATGCTCACGGGGATCGACGCTGTCGATGAACTGATACATCTTGCTCTCTCCTGTCTTTTTTGTATGGCATATATATCATATAACAGTCTGGCAGACATGTTCATCACTGCGCTGAAAAAACTTACTTTTTTTGAGAGGAGAGGTGATCTTGCGCAAATTTAAACAAAATCTGATATTCGTTTTCTTGATTTTGTTCTATAATAATAGCGTTTTGTGAAGTGAGGAATAAGCATGTTTACAAGGATATTGACAAAAATGGGCTATACGAAAGAGGAGACGAGCTGGATCCTCTATGACATCGGCAACTCTGCGCAGGTGCTGACGACGTGCACGGTCATCTTCCCGCTGCTGATCGCGCAGATCACGCCGGGAGATTCCAGCGTCTATGTCGGCTGGGCCAATACGGTGTACGGCCTGCTGCTGGCGGTGATGTCGCCGATCCTGGGCACGGTCGCGGACTATAAGGGACGCAAGATGCAGATGTTTCGCTTTTTCCTGTATATCGGGATCATCGGCGGATTTGCGCTGGCGCTGCCGTTCATCGATTACCGCATGGCGCTGATCATCTTCGTGATCGCCATGGTCGGCTACAATGGCACGATCATCTTCTATGACGCGTTCATCGTGGATGTCTGCGATGACGATGAGCGAGTGGATAAAGTGTCGGCGGCCGGCTATGCCTGGGGCTATGTCGGCTCGACGCTGCCGTTTCTGATCTTCGTCATCCCCTTTGCGCTCGTGACGCTGCTGGGAGATGTGCAGATCGGCCCCTTTACGCTGACGTATCGCTGGGGATGCGGCCTGACGATGGCCATGGCCGTGCTCTGGTGGCTGATCTATTCCAGACCGATGCTGAAAAATGTCAGACAGAAAAAATACCATGAACCGGTCGATCATGTGGTGCGGGAATCCTTTGGCCGGCTGTGGCGCACCTTTAAGGATATCCGCCGCAACCGCAACATCTTCTTGTTCTGTCTCTCTTATTTCTTTTATATCGACTGTGTCAACACGGTCATCAAGATGGCGGTCTCGCTGGCGACAGAGATGGGCATCAGCGATGTGCTGAGCCTGGTCGTGGTCATCTTCATCAATTTGTTCGCGTTCCCCAGCGCCATATTTTATGGCTGGCTGGTCAAGCGTTTCGGCTCCAAGCCGATGATCTATGCCGGCATCATCGGCTACATCGGCGTGATCACCTGCGGCGCCCTGATCCCGTACAATGTGAATTTCATCTGGGCCGTTGCCATCCTCGTCGGACTGTTCCAGGGCGGCATCCAGGCAACGTCGCGTTCCTATTTCGCCCGGCTGATCCCGGATAAGGAAGACAGCAACGAGTTCTTCGGGTTCTTCTCGGTCTTCTCGAAGTTCTCTTCCATCCTGGGGCCGATGGCCATCTCGATCATCATCATGATCACGGGACAGACGAATCTGGGCATCCTCGGCCTCATTCCGATGATGCTCATCGGCGGCGCGCTGCTGCTGTTCGTCAAGGACCCCGAAAAAGCGGCGCAGTAACTGAAGCGGATCATTTTGGTCCGCTTTTCTGCTGTTTGTCGTCCGTTTGGCGGCTGATGATGTATAATAAGGAGAGAAAGAGGGGTTATGATCCATGAGACTTGAAAATGAACGATATGTGGCGACATTCACGACCAAAGGCGGGGAGATCGAAAGCTTCACCGATAAGCAGACCGGCATCCAATATATGTACCAGGGCGATACGCCTTACTGGGGCGGCAGCAATCCCACGCTCTTTCCGATCGTGGGCAGCACCTTCACCAAGGACTACGAGATCGACGGCAAGAAGTATGCGATGAAGAATCACGGCCTGATTCGCTATGCGCAGCTGCATGAGATCGAAGCCGGAGAAGGCGAAGTGGCGATGGCGCTGGACAGCGATGAGGATACGCGCGCGAAGTATCCGTTTGACTTTCATTATGAGATCCGTTATCGCCTGGAAGGCGCAAAGCTGCATGTGACGTATTTCATCACCAACACCGGCGATCGGGACATGCCCTTCAGCTTCGGGCTGCATCCCGGATTCCGCTGCCCGCTGTGCGAGGGGGAGCGCTTTGAGGATTATACGGTGCGCTTTTCCCAGTCGGAGGAGATGACGCAGCTCGTCATGGACCTCAGCGGCAAGACACCTTATGAGAACAAAGCGGTGTCCCTGCAGGAGATCCCCTGTGATTACGCGCTGTTTGCACAGTATTCCACGCTCATCTACCGCGGCATGAAGAGCAGCTTCGTCACGCTGGAAGGCAAGGCGCATCACGGCGTAAAGGTAGACATCAGCGGGTATCCGCTGTTCGCGGTATGGACGGCGGCCACGGACGCTCCGTTCATCTGCCTGGAGCCATGGTATGGACACAGTGATTTTTCTGAGGTAAAGGAAGATTTCTATCACCGTGAGGGAACGCAGATCCTCTCCGCGGGCCAGACCTTTACCACCGCCTATGCCATCGAGGTGTTCTGATCGTCGGGCGAAAGCGTTTCAATATTGTGAAAAACCGTTTCTGTAGCGGTCAAGCTGTGCTATAATGGTAAAAGAAATCAACAATAGGAGGAGATCACATGGAAGTAATTGTTGTAAAAGACTACGACGCAGTCAGTGAAAAAGCGTTTGAGGTGATGAAGGAGGTCGTGACTTCCAAAAAGGCGCCGGTGCTGGGACTTGCCACAGGAAGCAGCCCGGTCGGACTGTACAAGAACATGATCAAGGATCATGAAGAAAACGGAACGAGCTATGCCGATGTCGTGACATTCAACCTCGATGAATATGTAGGCATTGACCGCAACCACGAACAGTCTTACTGGACGTTCATGCATGAGAACCTGTTCAAGGGCATCGATATCAAGGAAGAAAACGTGCATGTGCCTTATGGAAACACTAAGGCGGACTGCGAGGCATATGAGAAGGCCATGGAAGACTACAGCGTGGATATCCAGGTGCTGGGCATCGGCGCAAACGGCCACATCGGATTCAATGAGCCGGGCACGCCGTTCACGGAAGAGACACATATCGTGACGCTGACGGAAAAGACCCGTCAGGACAACGCGCGCTTCTTCGAGGGAGACATCAACAAGGTACCGACCCACGCGATCACGATGGGCATCGCCACGATCATGAAGGCGAAGAAGATCCTGCTGGTTGCGACCGGAGAAAACAAGGCTGACGCCATCAAGGCGATGGTGGAAGGCGAGCCGACACCGGAATGGCCGGCATCCGTCCTGCAGAATCATCAGGATGTCGTCGTCATCGTCGATGAAGCTGCCGCAAGCAAGCTGAGCCGCTGATCCAAAAGTCATTATTTTACACGTTCATGTGTGGAATAATGACTTTTTTTGTGGTATAAGTGTTACGAGGTGTTTGAAATGGAAAAAAAGAAAAACATTCGTAAATGGCTGTATAATATCGCCATACTGTTTTTCCTCGGCGTGATGATCTTTGCCGCATGCAATCTCATCCCGCTGCTGATCCAGGATCATCAGGACAATGAGACCCGCAAGGAATGGGACAGCATGGTGCTCAAGAAACAAGACCAGGAGGATCAGGACGGCACGGAAGAGGAAGAAAGCAGCGAACCGGTGGTGCTCGATCCGGACTGGGCGTCCTTGCAGAGCACTAACCCGGATATCGTGGGCTGGATCTACATCCCGGATACCGTGATCAATTATCCGATCGTGCAGGGAAGCGATAATGAGTATTATCTGGATCATTCTTCCATGAAGAACGTCAATACGATCGGATCGATCTTCCTGGATGCGGCAGCGTCCAGCGACTTCAGCGATCTCAATACGATCATTTACGGACACAGCGTGGCGCAGAGCGATGCCATGTTCACCCAGCTTGCCTTCTTTGAGGATCAGAGCTTCTTCGAATCACACCGCTATGTGTATTTGCTCACGCCAAAGCAGAACTACCGCTGTGAGATCATGGCGCTGACGAAGACCAAATCGGGTTCCTTCCATTATCAGATCGGCTTTGCGCCGAATCACTATTGGACAGAGTATCTGGATCAGGTGATGGCAGAAGCCATGTATACGCATGATGTCGGGGAGATCAGCGAAAATGACCGGGTGATCATGCTGTCGACCTGCGATCTGGACTATGGCGTGGGATCGGAATACCGCATCCTGCTGCATGCGCGGCTGCAGAACTTTGACGGAGTGATCCGCTACGAACAATAAGGGAGAACGTCTGATGAACGTCAGGCGTTTTTTTTGCATGCGCCCATCCATGTGACATATACTGAAACGAAGGTGATCACATGTTTTCACGCAGATGCCGTGTCCTGACGCTGGAAGTCCTGCTTTTGGTCGTGATCGGAATCGTCATGGTGGCCAGCAGCTCCAGGGTATGGGCAGAGTATAAATTTGATGATCCGTTCTATTATGCGTGGCGGCAGGGGATCTTTGCGCTGATCGGCCTTGGGTGCATGTTTGTCTGTGCGCACATCCCGATCCGCCTGCTGCGGAAGCACGCGCGTCTGTTGTTCTGGCTGAGCACGGCCACGCTGGTGCTGGTGCTCATTCCGGGGCTGGGCGTCATGCGCAACGGCAGCCGCAGCTGGTTTGGCATCGGGAGCTTTCTCATCCAGCCCAGCGAGTTCTTCAAGATCGCGATCATCCTGTATGTGTCTGATTATCTGGCGCGCCGTCAGCGCGTGAAGAGCTTTCGCCGCGACCTGCTGGTACCTTTTGCACTGATCGCGCTTGGCTTCGGCTTGATCCTGATGCAGCCGGATTTCGGCAGCGGGATCGTCATGGCCTGTACGGTCGTGGTCATCATCCTGGCGGCAGATGCGCCCATGAGCTATTTCGTGCGGCTCGCCTTTGCGGCGCTCAGCGCGCTTGGCGCGCTCATCCTTTCGGCGCCGTATCGGATGGCGCGCATCACCTCGTTTCTGGATCCGTGGAAAGACCCGCTGGGCAGCGGGTTTCAGATCATCCAGTCGCTGTTTGCCATCGCGCCCGGCGGACTGCTGGGCAGCGGCTTCGACCGTTCCATGCAGAAGCATTTCTATCTGCCCGAACCGCAGACGGACTTCATCTTCGCCGTGTTCGCGGAGGAGTTCGGGTTCATCGGCTGTGTGCTGCTCATCGGCCTGTTCCTTTCGCTCATCCATCAGGGCGTGCGCATCGCCCGATCGAAGAACGATCCGTTTCTCAGCTATGTGGCGGTCGGGCTGATTGCGCTGTTCGCCATCCAGGTGATGATCAATCTGGGCGTGGTGGTCGGCCTGTTCCCGGTGACCGGCATCACGCTGCCCTTTATCTCTTATGGCGGAAGTTCGCTGGTGGTGATGATGAGCGCCATGGGCCTGCTCATCGCTGTGGCAAACCAATGATGCATCCTCAGGGATGCATTATTTCATGTATTTTCATCACACAAGCTGACACTTCTGTGTTATAATGCGGATGCGAACCTGAACGAAACGACAAACAGATGGAAAAACGAGCTTTTCATCCACAGACAGAATAGACTGGTATGAGGAGTGTATGAGATGAAGATGATGCTGGTGACCGGCGGTACCGGCGGTCATATCTATCCTGCGCTGGCGCTGGCCGATGCCGCCGTGCAGCGTTATGGCAATGAAGCAGAAATTGTTTTCGTCGGCAATGATGACCGTATGGAGGCGTCGCTGATCCCTCAGAAGGGATATGCGTTTTTGCCTCTTCATACGAGCGGACTGGTCGGCGGGATCAGAGGAAAAAGCAGGGCCGTGCTGCAGATGCTGAAGGCACGCCGCAAGGCCGCTGGATATATCAGAGAATTTCAGCCCGATATCGTGATCGGATTCGGGGGATATGTGAGCGCACCGGTCATCCTGGCCGCGCATCAGCTGGGTGTGAAGACCATGATCCATGAGCAGAATTCCATCATGGGGAAGGCCAATGAGCTGGTGCTGAAGAAGGCGGATGCGCTCGTTTGCTGTTATGAGCGGATCATTTGCAAAGAGCATTCGGCCAAGACGAGGCTGCTAGGCAACCCGCGCGCCAGCGTGGCCGCGCAGGCCCGCTTTGACGAGAGATATTTCCGCTCGCTCGGGCTGGATCCTGCCCGTCCGACGATCATGGTCGTCATGGGATCGCTGGGGTCCAGTTCGGTGAATGAGATGATGAAGGACGCGCTTCGCGCCGTGGATCCCCGTTATCAGATCCTGTATGTCAGCGGGCGCAACAATCCGATGGATCCTGCGGTGTTCGCGGACCGTCCGGATATCCATGTCGTCGATTATGTGGAGCAGCTTGCCGTGCTGCCGCATATCGATCTGATCATCTGCCGCGCCGGCGCAACGACGCTGGCAGAGATCACCGCGCTGGGGGTGGCGGCCATCCTGGTGCCGAGCCCTTATGTCGCCCACAATCATCAGTTTTACAATGCCAGCGTGCTGGTGGATGCCCGCGCTGCGCTCATGATCGAGGAAAAGGATCTCAGCGCCGATACGCTGAAGCAGGCCGTGTCTGCCGTCATGGACGATCCGATCCGTCTGGAAGAGATGAAGGCACACGCCAGATCGCTGGGCAAGCCGCACGCCTGTGCGGATATCCTGGACTGGTGCGAAGAATTAAAAGGTGGAATAAAAAAATGAATATATTGAATGTGTTGAAGCCGTATGCGGATGTGCTGGAAAATGAATCGCTGACCAAGCACACCACTTTTCGCATCGGCGGCGTATGTGATTATTTCATATACCCGAAGAGCATCCTGTGCCTGATGCGCATCCTGCGCCTGCTGCAGGAGCGGCATATCCCATATGCCATATTCGGCAAAGGAAGCAACCTGCTGTGCAGCGATGAGCCTTATCATGGGGCAGTGATCTGCCTTGACCGCTATCTGAACAATTTCTATTTCGAGGAAGACGGCACGCTGATCGCGGAGGCCGGCTGTTCGATCATCTTGCTGGCGCAGGAAGCCATGCGCCGCAGCCTGAGCGGCCTGGAGTTTGCCAGCGGCATCCCCGGCACGCTGGGCGGAGCCATGTATATGAATGCTGGCGCATACAAGAGCGATATCTCCGCCTGTCTCAAGGAGGTCTGTGTGTGCAGGGATCATACCCTGGTCTGGATGAAAAAAGAAGAACTGGATTACGCATACCGGCATTCCGCCTTTCAGTCTCATCCTGAATGGACGATCATCGCCGGCAAGCTGCAGCTGAGCAAAAGCTGCCAGAAGGAGATCCGCTCGCTGATGGATGCCCGCCGCGAACGGCGTCTGAGCTCTCAGCCGCTCGATCTGCCCAACTGCGGCAGCGTGTTCCGCAATCCGCCGCAGCATCCGGCCTGGCAGCTGATCGAGGAGATCGGCTATCGGGGCAGGAAGATCGGCGGTGCCATGGTCAGCGACAAGCATGCCAATTTCATCGTCAATGTCGGTTCGGCAAAGGCGAAGGATGTCGATCAGCTGATCCAGGAGATCCAGGAGAAGATCAGCGAGCAGTATGGCATCGATCTCATCACCGAAGTGGAGAGATTCAATTGGAACAGCTGAGCAAGGAAGAAGTCCTCTATGATGAGCATGAGGAGCGCCTGAAGAAGACGAAGGCCAGGCGCCGGCGGACCATCCGCAGAAGACATCGGCTGCATTTGATCATCGCGCTGGGCATCGTCCTGCTCATCCTGCTTTATTTTGCGAGCGATCTGTCAAAGGTGCGTTCCCTTCGCGTGGAGGGCAACCGGTTTTACAGCGATGAGCAGATCTGCGAGATGGCCGGCGTGGGCTATGATACCCGCTATCTGCTGCGTCCCGCCTTCCTGATGGAAAATGCCCTCAAGGGCGGCAGCCTCATCGAGGATGTACAGGTGGAGAAGAGCTGGAACGGCGATATCCGCATCAAGGTGGAGGAAAAGCATGTCATCGGTTACCTGGTGCAGGAAGACGCCTACGTGCTGCTTTGCAGCAGCGGGGAACAGATCACGCTGCAGGAAGATGAGATCGGCAGCATCGTGAACTATCCGCTGCTCAACGGATTCAGCGACGAACAGCTGGACAGCATCGCCCAGGCTTTTGATGAGGTCAGCGAAGAAGTGGGCGCAGAGCTGATCGAGCGGATCTCGGAGATCCTCCCGTATGAGACATCCTTCAACCAGAACATGATGAAGATCGTCATGCGCGATGGCAATACGCTTTATGGCAGCTATGATTCGGTCGGGCTGCTGCAGATCTATCAGGCTGCGCTGGAACAGCTGGAGGGCAAGAACGTCTGCTTCTATATGGACGGAGAAAACCAGGCGATGTCCAAGATCTCCTGCAGCGAGTTCGAATCTTCTGATGAGGAGAAGAAGAAGCAGGACAAGGAGACTGACGCGAAGGATGAGGGCTCGGCTGAGGAAAAGGATGCGAACGCCGCGGACAGCGGAGAAAACGAGACGAAACAAGAGGAAGAGAGCGCTGGAGAGCAGACAGCCTGAGCTCTTCCTTTTTTGATGTCTGGCGATCATCCCTTTTCAGGCAGAGGGGTGATTGCATTTCGGCGGCGGTATGATATAATTATTCTGATATAGAGGAGGGAATCGTATGTCAATCTCTAAGAGTACGGAATACGGAAATATCAACATCTCTCTCGATGCCGTGGCTTCGCTTGCAGGCGGGGTCGTGACCGAATGTTATGGCGTGGTCGGCATGGCCAGCCAGAAATTTGTGAAGGATGGCATTGCGGAGCTTCTGAAAAAGGAGAACTATGCGAAAGGTGTCGTCGTCCGTCAGGGCGAGAATGGTCTGGAACTGGATCTTTATATCATCGTCTCCCATGGCATCAAGATCAGCGAAGTGGTGCATGAGGCACAGAAGAAAGTGAAGTACATGATGGAAAAGACGCTGGAGCTCAAATTCAGTGCGGTCAACGTCTATGTCCAGGGTGTCAAGGTGATGAAGTAGGATGATGGCTATGGAAACGATCAATGGTATGATGCTCAAGCAGATGCTGGAAAGCGGGATGAACCACCTGTCTAACCGCGCTGCGGAAATTGACGCCCTCAATGTTTTCCCGGTTCCTGACGGAGATACGGGAACCAACATGTCGCTGACCTTCTCGGCAGGCGTGAAGGATGCGCTGAAGGTGGAGAGCAGCAGCGTCAGCGAGATCATGAAAGTGCTCTCTAAAGGCCTGTTGATGGGTGCGCGCGGCAACTCCGGCGTCATCACGTCTCAGATCTTCCGCGGCATCTATCAGGGCGTGGAAGGGCTGGACAGCGTGAACGGGGCCCAGCTGGCCAAGGCGCTGGTCAACGGATCGCGCGTGGCATACCGCGCTGTGATGCGTCCGGTGGAAGGCACCATCCTGACCGTCGTGCGTGAGGCCGCTGACTACACGTACGCGTTTGCGATGGAGGCAGAAGACATCACCTGCGAACAGGTGCTGGAAAAGATGCTCATCGAGGCAAAGGAATCGCTGCAGCGCACGCCGGAGCTGCTTCCGGTGCTGGCGGAAGTCGGCGTGGTGGACAGCGGCGGCGCCGGACTGTGCACGATACTCGAAGGCTTCCTCGCCGCGCTGAAGGGACAGCCTTACGGGCGTGAAGAGGCATCATCCGCCAGCGTGGAGAAGGCCGGGGCTTCCATGGAAGGAGAGGAATATGGATTCTGCACAGAATTCATCATCCGTCTTTCCCCAAGCGGCGCGCGTAACTTTGATGAGAACAGCATGCGGGAAGAGCTGGCGTCCATCGGCAACTCGATCGTCTGCGTGCGTGACGATGATATCGTCAAGGTGCATGTGCATACGCTCGAACCGGCCAAGGCGGTGCGCATGGGCAGAAGGCATGGCACCTTCCTGAAGCTGAAAGCGGAAAATATGCAGGAACAGCACGACAACCTGATCGATGATGAAGCGATGAGCGCTGCAGCGAATGTGCCGCAGCAGCCGCGCAAGCCATATGCGATCATCACGGTGGCAGCGGGAGAGGGACTGAAGAACATGTTCCTCGATCTGCGCGCAGATCATGTGATCAGCGGCGGACAGACGATGAATCCGTCCACGGAAGATTTCGTGGAGGCCATTGAAAAGCTCAATGCCGAGCACATCTTCGTCCTGCCCAATAATTCCAACATCATCATGGCCGCGCAGCAGGCGGCAGCCGTCTGCGAAGGCGAGAACGTGCACGTCATCCCGAGCAAGAGCATCCCGCAGGGACTGTGCGCATGCATCATGTTCAATCCCGATGTGGACTATGAGAGCAATCTCGCAGAGATGAACGACGCGATCACCATGGTCAAGACCGGTCAGGTCACTTATGCGATCAAGGATACCGTATATGAAGGCATGGAGATCAAGGCCGGAGAATTCATGGGCATCCTGGAGAAAGAGATCGTGGCTTCTGTCACGGATAAGCTGGAAGCTTGCCGGATGCTCGTCGATCGGATGATCGATGAGGAGAGCGAGATCGTCACGCTGATCTATGGCGAAGGCACCAGCCAGGAAGAAGCCGATACGATCGCTCAGCATATCGAAGACAACTATGACGTCGAAGTTGAAGTGAATAACGGCGAACAGCCGGTCTACTCCTTCATCGTCAGCGTAGAGTAAGATACAAAAAGCGCTGGGACAGCCGGGCGGATCATCCGCCGGTGCTGCCTCAGCGCTTTAGCTGTATTTGGCCCTCAGGTATTCAGCGACACATTCGATCTCTGGAAAGAGCGTTGCGCGGTTGATGGAATAGCGTTCCAGCTCATCGAGGATCTGTTGCTTTTTGCGCAACAGGATGACCACGGTCCTGCCGTTGACCTTGCAGCGGAACTTTCCCAGGGCATTGCGGTCTGCCGATAATCCGCAGAGGATGAAGGCGCCGTCCTGCTTGACGATCCGGTTGTTGTCCTTCAGCGCGCAGACGATATAGCTGCCCAGGACGTCCTCTCGCTTGATCCCTGCGTGAAAGGCCGGCTTTTCTAAACGGACTTCCTGGATCAATCGGGATATGACCGCATCGGACAGCGTGTCATCGATCTTGGCCTTTACTGCCTGTTCCCTGATCTCAGCCTGCTCTTCTGTCGTGCATGTCGGGAGACTGGCCAGGATGGAGATCGTATCGCTTTGCGGGTATTTGATCTCGTTTTGTTCTGCGGTGAGCAGGATCAGCTCGCCCAGATCGTCCGGGCGGCTCTCACAGGCGAAATACAGGGCGACGAGCAGATTGCGCGTGATGTCGAGCAGACGGGTCGGCAGGCCGTAGTGCTGCATCTTGACCAGCTTCTCCAGATGGGAATGGCAGTGCGCGAACGCATCCGGGCAGTTGATCAGCAGCTCATGATACAGCCGGCTCTCGTTGCCGTGCAGGCGTTCGTTCCGCATGAGCGAAGGCTGCAGGAAATAATTCGCACTGGCATGTCCGCGGTAAAACAAGGTGTCCGCGCCGATGTCCAGCGAGGCGATGAAGTGTGTGACCTCTGACACGGTGGAGAACACATGCAGATCGACCCGCTTTTCGTCATATGCCACGCCGCTGCGCAGCGAAACGCCGGCAGTCTGGGGATCCTCGGCAAACAGGAAACGAGCGAGCTCTTCGCGTTCCTTGGCGGTCTTCAGCGCCCGGAATGCCCAGTTGACGATGGCGGCGGCCTCTTCTGCAGAAGGCGCGCTGTTCAGGGGGCCGGCTTTCTGCATCAGGGCGTACCAGCGTTCAGGCACATCTTCGATGTCGGGATAGGCGTCTTGATACAGCGCGGCGTAGATAGAGCCGCTTGCCTTTAAGCCTGCGGATATCTCGTCTTTCTTCATCCGGCCGCTGAAATACGCATTCATGTCGACATATCCTTCATCGCGCAGCTTATCGGCGCAGATCTGGGCAAAGGCCTGCCGGATGCCGTCAGTCAGATATCGGCCAGGAGCATTGTTGGCAGACAAGATGACATCACCTCCGTTATCGTGATCATGGTGTTCTGAGCGGATTATATCAAAGAGATCTCTTTGCCGCAAGGAATCTTTGGACAAAGAAAACCGGTGTGTCTTCGATCTGACACACCGGGATGCGGCTTATGCGCCTTCCTCTGCCGGCTCGCCCTGCAGGACATGCGCCGGTTCGCTCTGGAAGTATTGCGTGGTCTCGGCGATGATGACCTTGCGCAGACCGATCAGTCCGATGAGGTTTGGCAGCGCCATGAGACCGTTGACGATGTCGGCCAGGATGAAGATCATATCGAGCGACATGAAGGGGCCGATGCCGACAAAGACGATGAAGATGAGCCGGTACCAGCGGATCGAGCGCATGCCCAGCAGATAATAGATGCAGCGCTCTCCATAATAGTTCCAGCCGATGATGGTGGTGAAGGCAAAGAAGATGAGCCCGATATTGACGATCCAGCGTCCGATGAGGGGGATCATCAGGCCGCTTTCAAAGGCCAGCGTGGTGACGGCCGTTCCTTCCAGGCCGCTCAGATGGGAATCGGTGATCAGGATGGCCAGTCCGGTCATGGTGCAGACCACCAGGGTATCGATGAACGTCCCGGTCATCGATACCAGTCCCTGTTCCACGCAGGAATCGCTGCGTGCCGCCGCTGCGGCGATCGGTGCGCTGCCCAGTCCGCTCTCGTTGGAGAAGATGCCGCGGCTGATGCCCTTCTGGATGGCGACGCCGATCCCGCCGCCGATGATCGGGCGCAGACCGAACGCGCTGGCAAAGATCTCGGCCAAGGTGGAAGGGATGGCGCTGAGATGAGTGAGCAGGATGATCAGCACTCCGCCGATGTAAAAGAGGCACATGAACGGGATGACCTTTTCACTGACCGAGGCGATGCGTTTGATCCCGCCGATCGTGATGAAGCCGACGATGAGGACCAGCGCGATGGCCGTGATGAACGGCGGGACATGAAAGGTCAGGCTCAACGCGTCGCTGATGGATCTGACCTGGGTGAATGTCCCGATGCCCAGCAGCGCCACGCATACGCCGAAGAACGCAAAGAGCTTTGCCAGCAATGGGCTGTGCAGGCCGCGTTCCAGATAATACATCGGTCCGCCTGCGATGTTGCCTTCTTCATCCTTGGTGCGGTAGCGGATGGCGAGCAGGCCTTCCGCATATTTGGTGGCCATGCCGAAGAATGCGCTGACCCACATCCAGAACAGCGCGCCGGGACCGCCGGCCATGATCGCAGTGGCGACGCCGACGATGTTTCCTGTGCCGATCGTCGAGGACAAAGCGGTGCACAGCGCCTGAAAGCTGGATACATCGCCTTCTTTTTCCGTTTCCTCTTTGCGGAAGATGAGCGAAAAAGCGAGCTTCAGCCGGGTCAGCTGCAGCAGCTTCAGCCGCCAGGTAAAGTAGATGCCGGTGCCCAGCAGCAGGATGATGAGCGGTGCGCCCCAGACGAGATCATTGATCGCTGTCAGCAGTTCGTTTATCTGTTCCAAGAAAAAAACCTCCATTCATCGACAGAGGCGCAAAAAAACGGATATCACCGGCGCATCCTCTGTCCTTTTGCCTGAGAGATTCACCCTTGTGCGGGCTTGCCCCTTCGGCGTCTTATGCAGAACTCTCCAGAGTGTGCACGGCATGCGATCCTATGACCTGAAATTTTCCATTCTTCGGTGTCAGCGTTGACTCTCTCGCATACCGCTCCTGATTGACGGTCTCCATTATAAAAGAGAAACCATCAGAGCGCAAGAGAATATTTCATGATTTGCGACATCTGTTCATGAATCATAAACAAAAGAAGGGGATGCCTGTCCCTGCCGGACAGATGCGCGATCAACACAAAAAAACAGCCAGGATCATGGATGATCCGGAAGGCTGTCTTTTTCTTTTTTCAGCATATGGTAATACGTCTTCATATAGATGATGAAAGAATATAACAGGAACGCGGCGGTGATGCACAACAGGATGTTTGCCACGGTGTGATCGATCCTTGGGAAGAGGATGAGCAGGGCCATGCAGATATAAAACACGGCCGTGGATACTTTTCCGCACCACAGTGCGCCGTCCAACCGGCATTTGCGCTTGATCGAGACGAGGCCGCAGACGGCCATGCTCGCTTCTTTGATGAGAAACAAGATCAGCACGACGGCCGCGAACGGATTGCGAATGACGATCAGAAGCAGCAGGGTGAGCTGCAGGAGCTTATCGGCGATCGGATCGATGATCTTTCCGGCCTCGGTGACCATATGGTATTTCCTGGCGATGAAGCCGTCCAGGAAGTCCGTGAATTCCATGATGCCCAGGATCAGCGCGGAGGACAGATAGTCCGCAGACGTCTCAGCCTGAAGGTAGGTGTAAGCGAAGACGGGGATCATCCCGATCCTGAAATAACAAAGCAGATTGGGGATGGAGAACAGCTGTTTGAAGTTCACGGTCTGCGCCTCCTCTCATGTAAAAAATGACATTTCTGCAGTCGTGTGAAAAACATATGCACTATTATACCATGTCTGCGTGAGTTTTCAAGGCTGCGTTGAACCGGGCGGATCTCAGGAAAATTCGCGCTTGACACGTTTGTTAGTGTATGCTAATCTTTTGGTTAGCAATAGACAACAAACGGGGAGTGATGGATGTTGATGATCAATAAGCGATTGATCCGCGAAGTGGATTCTTCGATGAAATATGTCGGGCTGAGCGTATTGTGCCAATGGGGGATGCTGGTATTGAACATCGTGCTGATCGCAGCGATAGCCAAGCTGCTGGAGGATGTCATCCTCCAAAGGGACATCTTCGGCGCGCAGGTAGGGGCGGCCGCCTTGCTCGCGGTCGTCGTGATCTGGGGCAGATGGCTGCTGTGCAGGCTGTCGGCCCGCTTCAGCGACAAAGCCAGCCGCGAGGTCAAGCAGAAGCTGCGGACGCGCATTTACCGCAAGCTGCTCGAGCTGGGCAGCAGCTATCGTGAGCGCGTGTCCACCAGCGAAGTGGTGCAGGTGAGCGTAGAAGGCGTGGATCAGCTGGAAACGTATTTTTCCAGCTACCTTCCGCAGTTCTTCTATGCGATGATCGCTCCGCTGACCTTATTTGCCGTGACATGCGTGCTGAACTGGAAGGCGGCGCTGGTGCTCTTGATCTGCGTGCCGCTGATCCCTGTGGCCATCGCTGCTGTGCAGACGTTCGCCAAGAAGCTGCTCTCTCGTTATTGGGGACAGTATACTTCGCTGGGCGATCATTTTCTGGAGAACCTGCAGGGGCTGACCACGCTGAAGATCTATCAGGCGGATGAGGCGCGGCAGGAAGTCATGCGGGAGGAAGCGGAGAAGTTCCGCCGGATCACGATGAAGGTGCTGACCATGCAGCTCAATTCGATCACCATCATGGACCTGGTCGCGTTTGGCGGCGCGGCGCTGGGCATCGCGGTCGCGCTGATCGAGCTTCAGCATCAGGCGCTGTCCATCGCGGGATGTCTCATGTTCATCCTGCTGGCAGCGGAGTTCTTCATCCCGATGCGCACGCTGGGTTCTTTTTTCCATATCGCCATGAACGGGATGGCCGCAAGCGACAAGATCTTCCGGCTCATCGATATGGAGCGTCCGCCCAAAGGCACACGCTCCTGCAGCGATCCTTTCCCGATCGTGATGGAGGATGTCCGCTTCTCTTATGATGGGGAAAAGCAGGTCATCTCTTCGCTGGATCTTCGCCTTGCGCAGGGCAGCTTTACGGCCATCGTCGGGGAGAGCGGATGCGGCAAGAGCACGACGGCCAGGCTGTTGATGGGCGCTGTTGACCGCTATCAGGGGAAGATCAGCATGAACGGCATCGATCTGCGGGATATCCGGGAAGAGGATGTGCACCGCATGATCGTCGGCGTCTCTCACGCGGCATATCTGTTCGCCGGCACGGTGCGCGATCAGCTGCGCATGGCGCGGGCAGACGCGACGGATGAAGAGATGTGGGCGGTGCTGGAAAAGGTGAAGCTGGCCGGGTTCCTGCGGGAGGAGCAGGGGCTGGATACGATGCTCAGCGAGCAAGGATCCAACTTCTCTGGCGGGCAGCGTCAGCGCCTGGCCATCGCCAGGGCGCTGCTGCATGATGCCAAGGTCTATATCTTTGATGAAGCCACCAGCAACATCGATGTGGAAAGCGAAAATGACATCATGCGGCTCATCGAGCAGCTGGCAGAGACGAAGACCGTGGTGCTGATCACGCATCGCCTGGCCAATGTCGTGCGCGCGGACCGCATACTGGTGATGGAGGATGGCCGGATCACGGAGTCTGGGACACATGCGGAGCTGCTGCAGGAAAAGGGAACGTTCGCCCGCCTGTGGCACGCGCAGCAAGAACTGGAAAACTATGGAAAGGAGGACACGCATGCAGAGTAAATGGAAGATCATGAGCGCGATGCTCGCTTTGGTGAAGCCGCTGTGGATGTGGATGGTCCTCGCTGTCCTGCTCGGTGTCGCGGGCTTCTTCTGCTCGATCCTGATCACCGTCATGGGAACATACGGCCTGCTCTCGCTGCTGGGGCTGAGCGCGCCGCTCTCATTGTCCGTGCTCTTTGCGCTGCTGGCCTTGTCCGGCATCGGCCGCGGTCTGCTTCGCTATGGCGAACAGGCCTGCAATCACTATATCGCGTTCCGCTTGCTGGCCCTCATCCGCGATCATGTGTTCACCGCTTTGCGCCGGCTCTGTCCGGCCAAGCTGGAAGGAAAAGGAAAGGGCGATCTCATCAGCATGCTGACCAGTGATGTCGAGCTGCTCGAGGTCTTTTATGCCCATACGATCTCCCCAGTGCTCATCGCCTTGATCATGAGCGTCTCGATGAGCGTGCTGATCGGGATGTGGCATCCGCTGCTGGGGGTCATCGCGCTGTGCAGCTATGCGGTGGTCGGCATCGCGCTGCCCTTGCGCATCTCCTCGCGCTGTGATGATCTGGGCATCCGCTGCCGGACGCAGGCAGGCGAATTCAGCAGCTTCATGCTGGAATCGCTGCGCGGCCTGGATGAGACGATCCAGTATGGCGCAGGCGAAGCGCGGCAAGCTGAGCTGCATGAGCGCAGCGCGCAGCTGTCAGCGCAAGAAGGGCTCTTGCGCGTGCGCAGCGGCGAGGGCATGGCATTGACCAATACGGCCATCCTCTCCCTCAGCCTGCTGATGCTCGCCGTATCTTGCTTTCTGTATCAGGCGGGCGCGCTTTCGCTGGCCGGGGTCGTGATGAGCTTTGTCACGCTGCTTTCATCCTTCGGTCCGGTCACGGCCATCGCCAATCTGGGCACCACCCTGCAGAATACGCTGGCCAGCGGCAGCCGTGTGCTCTTGCTGCTGCATGAGGAGCCGGAAGCAGCAGAGCTGCAGGAAGGGGAAGAGGTTGACGGGGCAGGCGCGGCCTTCGAAAACGTGGACTTCGCCTATGATGAGCAGCAGATCCTCAGCAGGTTCTCCTTGCGCATCGCGCCGGGGAAGATGAGCGGGATCTGCGGCAAGAGCGGCAGCGGAAAATCGACGATGCTGCGGCTGATGATGCGCTTCTGGGATGTCAAAGGCGGCACGGTGCGCGTGGGCAAAGGCGATGTGTGCCATATCCGCACCGCATCGCTGCGTGCGCATGAAAGCTTCATGACCCAGCAGACCCATTTGTTCCACGATTCCATCCTGAACAATATCCGCCTGGTGAGGCCGGATGCTTCGCGCGAAGAAGTCGAAGAAGCCTGCCGCAAGGCGAGCATCCACGAGTTCATCATGAGCCTTCCTTCCGGCTATGACACCGAGGTCGGCGAGCTGGGCGACACGCTGTCAGGCGGCGAGCGGCAGCGCATCGGGCTTGCCCGGGTGTTCCTGCATGACAGCGCGCTCATCCTGCTGGATGAGCCGACGAGCAATCTGGATTCGCTGAATGAGGCGGTCATCCTGAAATCGCTGCATGAGCAGAAGGCGAAAAAGACCATCGTCCTCGTCTCTCACCGGCATTCCTCGCTTCGTCTGTGTGATGAGATCATCGAGGTCGGCCAAGGCAGGGTGAGCTGATGCGGCGGGATCCAGAGAAAAAGCGTGCGCGGGAGCAGCGGGTGGTAGAAGAGATGATCACCTTATACTGCCGCGCGCATCATCACAGGGGCACACGCTGCGCGCAATGTGAGGAGCTGGCGGAATACGCCCGGATGCGCACGGCGAAATGCCCGTTCATGGAGACGAAGACATTCTGTTCCAATTGCCGGGTGCACTGCTATGATCAGGCGCATCGGCAGCGGATCAAAGAGGTCATGCGCTTCAGCGGCCCGCGGATGCTCATGCATCACCCGCTGCTTGCGCTCTCCCATCTGATCGAATCAAAAAAAGAACAACGAAGACTGAAGGAGGAAAACCGATGAGAATGGTCTATATCTTAGGCGGCGTCATCGCCTTTGCGCTGGGAACCGTCGGCACCGTGCTGCCGGTATTGCCCACTGTGCCGTTTTACTTGCTTGCGACATGGTGCTTTGCGAAAAGCTCGCGCCGGCTTCATGACTGGCTGCACGCCAGAACGCTGTATCAGAAGCACATGACGCCCTTCTTCAACGGAGAAGGGCTGAGCATCCGTCAGAAGGTGACCATGATGAGCATCACCACGCTCATGATGGGCGCAGCCTTCGTCATGATGGATGAGATCGTGATCGGGCGCATCGTGCTGGTCTGCGCCTGGATCTTCCATGTATTTTATTTTCTCTTCCGCATCAAGACCAGAACCGTTCAGTGACCGGATACCACGGTCATTTTTTTCTTTTTGTCATGCCGCATCGATGGCATATTTTGCCATTTCTGTGATTTTGTCCATCATCGCTTTATGTGAAAGGGGTTGCAAATCGTGAGAATGATGATAGAATGGACGCAGAGGCAGCAAATGCTGCAGAAGGGAGAACATGATGAACGAAAAGAAAGCAAGGGGACTGCTTGCCGCGGCAATGTCGACAGCGATGTTTGTCAGCAGCACTGCGGGCGCGGTTCCTGTACTCGCAAATGATGCGGCAGGACCGCAGGCGCAGAGCGATTCCACGCCGGAGCTGGTCCCTCAGCCGCAGTCAGTTGCATATGCAGGCGGAACGCTCGAGGTCAGCGGTTCCGTCAACGTGGAAGGAAGCGATCAGGCGGATGCGGATGCAGTCGCCGATCTGAAGGACTTCCTGAGCGAAAACGGCATCCAGGTCAATGAGACCAGCGTAGAGGGAGATACGACCTTCGTCCTGGGAGAGAGCGATGATGAGATCGCAGCCCTGGACAGCGCCAAGGAAGCGCTCGGCATGAGCGGAGCGGACAGCCTGGGCGAAGAAGGATATGTGCTCAAGGTGGATGCGGCCAGCGATACCGTGGTCATCGAAGGAAAAGACGGCGACGGCACATTCTATGGCGTGCAGACGCTCAGACAGCTGGATACGGCAGAGGATGGCATGCAGCTTGCTGAAGCAGAAGTCAGCGACGAGCCGACCATGGCGACCCGCGGGACGATCGAAGGCTTCTATGGCAACCCATGGACCCATGAGGACCGCCTCAGCCAGATCGAATTCTATGGCGATTATAAGATGAATACCTATATTTACGCCCCGAAGGATGATCCATATCATCGCGAGCAGTGGCGTGAGCCTTATCCGCAGTCCGAGATGGATCGGATGCAGGAGCTGATCGATACCGCAAATGAAAATAAGGTAGACTTTGTATTCGCGCTCTCTCCAGGCATCGATATCCAGTTTGGCGGAGAAGCAGGAGAGGCAGACTATCAGGCGCTGGTGAACAAATGCCAGTCATTATATGACATGGGCGTGCGCAGCTTTGCCATCTTCTTCGACGATATCTCCAATAAGGACGGCGTGGCGCAGGCGTCGCTGTTGAACCGCTTCAACGAGGAATTCGTTCAAGAGAAAGGCGATGTCAAGCCGCTGATCACCGTGCCGACGGAGTATGATTCCAACGCTATGGGGTCAGGAGACAGACTGTCTCAGTACACCAAGGATTTCTCTGAGACCATCGATGACAGCATCATCGTGCTGTGGACAGGAAGCGCTGTGGTCACCGAAGGTATCTCCGTGGACAATGCACAGACCGTCAAAGAGATCTATGGCGACAATGTCGGAATCTGGTGGAACTACCCGTGCACGGACTATATCCAGAACAAGCTGGGACTCGGTCCGATCTACGGTCTGGACAAGGGGCTGGCGGATGAGCTTGACTTCCTCGTGATGAACCCGATGGAGCATGCGGAGCTTTCCAAGATCACGCTGGCGACCGGCGCGGATTATTCCTGGAATACCGCGGCGTATGATCACGACAGCGCTTTCCGCAAGTCGATCGATCTGCTGTATGGCGATCTTGCGCCGTATATGTATACCTTTGCCAACCATTCCTCCCGCCTGGTGGCCGGATGGGCTTCCACGGGACGTGCGGATGCACCGGATGTGCGCGCATTGATGGATACGATGATGAAGAAGGTCGCACAGGGCACCGACGCTTCTGCTGAGATCGCTGCGCTGGAAACTGAATTTGACAATATGATCCTGGCGGCGGATACGCTGAAGGCACAGCTGCCTGAGGATGAGCTGTCCCATTGCAGCGGCAATCTTGATAAGCTGAAGAGCTTAGGCGAATATGACAAGATCGCGCTGCAGCTGTTCCTGGAAAAGAATGCGGATGAGCCGGATCAGGGCGTCGTAGACAGCCTGACTTCCCAGCTCAACAGCGCGCTGGGCTCTCTGCGCTCCGGCAAGCTGGTCTCTGAGCAGACCGCGCTGGCGTTCATCGAAGAGGTCATCGCTTATCAGGTACAGCCGGAAGCTGGCTTCGATGTCTCCTCCACGTTCATCGCGCCGGGCGAATCCGTGACGTTCACGAGCACATGCTCGCTGTCTGCGACGGATCTGCACTGGACGTTCAAGGGCGCAGACGTAGAGACGAGCACAGAGGAAAATCCGACCGTGACATATTCCAACGAAGGCGTTTACACTGTACAGCTCGTCGCCAGCAACAAGCGTGGAGAAGATACGGTCATCAAGGAAAACATCATCACGGTCTCTGAAGAAGCAGCAGGCGAACAGATCAACCTGGCGCTGAACAAGAGCGCGACCGCCAGCGGCTATACCGCTTCCAGCGAGTCTCCGGACAAGGCGCTGGATGGCATCATCAACACAAAGTGGTGCACGACCAATTATGGCAGTCAGTGGATGCAGGTCGACCTGGGCGAAGTGAAGACGATCTCCCAGATCGTGATCAGCCATGCGGCGATGGGCGGAGAAGGATCTTCGCTGAATACAGCTGCCTTCCATGTAGAAGTCAGCAGCGATGGCAGCGATTACACAGAAGTGCTCCGCGTGAGCGGCAATACCGCCAACCAGACGGTCAACGCCGTTCCGGTCACGCTGGGCCGTTATGTCAAGCTGTGGATCGATGAACCGACCCAGGGCGGAGACAGCGCGGCACGTATCTATGAATTCGAAGTACATGGACTGGATAAGGCCATCACGCTGCCTCCGGAATATGTAGAGACCGTCGACAAGACCGCGCTGAATGAAGCGATCACTGCCGCAAAGGCACTGAATGAAGAAGATTACACGGCCAACAGCTGGACCGCCGTGTCCGCTGCACTGGACAATGCAGTGAGCGTCGCTGCGGATGACGCTGCAGATCAGAATGCGGTAGATACAGCGGCCAATGCGCTGAACACAGCAGTTGCAGCGCTGCAGAACAGAGCGAGCCAGGCAGCGATGGATGCCCTGCAGACAGCAGCGGACAACGCAGCTGCCCTGAAGGATGATTACAGCGAAGAAGACTTTGCGGATGTG
>ERZ827423.186-NODE-186-length-86272-cov-5.458054_pt1 | contig 86272 bp, 83 predicted proteins | sample MGYA00519775_ERZ827423 | MGnify/ENA primary metagenome ERZ827423 (study PRJEB31778, sample SAMEA3449296) | human gut metagenome | biome: human gut; feature: human-associated habitat; material: faeces | place: United Kingdom | collected 2010/2012 ... | reverse complement strand
CCTATCCTTCTTCCTTTTTTTACTCTACCTGTCCAACATCTATTGTACTCCTACAATTCTATATGCCTGTTTTGCGGAATACTTATTGAAATAAAGCGTTTTCTATGCTATACTTGATTATACTTTAATAGTAAAAAATCTGCATGCGAAGGGAGCTGAACAGCATGATCTGTTCAAATTGCGGAAATACCATTAAGGATGAAAGCAAATTCTGCCAATACTGCGGCACGGCCGTATCCGCTGCGGCGCAGACGGCGGATACACAACAGCCTGCCGCGGAAGCCGCGGCGGTCTATACGCCGCCCGCCGTGGAAGGCCAGCCCGCCGACGCGGAAAACGCCGCCGCGGCAGCGTATACGGTCGTGGAAGAAAGCCAGCCGCAGACGTCGGCTTATCAGCCGCCCGTACCGCCCTACTACACCGGAAAGCCGCAGGCTTCCACGCCTGTGCCGCCCTATTCCACGGGCGCGCCGCAGAACCAGCAGCCCGTACCCCCCTATGCCGCGTCACCCGCGCAGGACACCAGCAGAAAAGGATTCGCTATCGCGTCTCTGATCCTCTCGCTTGTCGGCGTGCTGTTCGCCTTCTCCTGCTGCCTGGCCTTTGTCGGCACGCTTTGCTGCATTCTCGGCGTGATCTTCGGTGCGGTCGCGATGAAGAACCCTGCCAATAAGGCGCTTGCCGTTTCCGGGCTTGTGATCGGAATCGTCGGCTTTGTGCTGAGCATTGTCATCGGGATCATTTTCGTTGCGGATATTGGAACCGCGGGCGATCTGTTTGAAGATTTTTATTATAACTATGACTACTGGACTTATTAAGCCGGTGAAAACGGAGGATTAAATGCCATGAAAGCTGTTGTTGTAACTGCACCCGATTAATTTGAAATCCGGAGCGACGTTCCCGACCCGCAGCTTACGGAATATGAAGCGCTCGTCCGGATCCGGGCCTGCGGCTTTTGCAACTGCTCCGACATGGAGATGATTCAGGACAGACATGTGAACGTCGTATTTAAATACCCGTTTGTTCTGGGCCACGAAGGCGTGGGTGAAATTGTAGAGTGCGGCGCGAAGGTGAAAAATTTTGCGGTGGGCGAACATATCGTATTCCCGCTGGGCAAAACCGGCAACGGAAACCCCGCAGACTCCGGATTTTACATAAACTCCGGCCATTACGCCGAGTATGGCGTGGTGAAAGACCTTATGTCCATGCGCGAAGACGGGATAGACGTGCGCGATATGGAAAAGGATCTGGAAGGGTTCGCACGGAAAATACCGGCGTCGATTCCCTTTGCGGACGGCGGCGTGATCGTACCTATGCGGGAAACCCTGAGCGCCGCGCGCAATGTCGGGATTACAAAGGGTTCTAAAGTGCTTTTATACGGAGACGGTCCGAACGGATTCGGTTTCGCCACGTTCGCCAAATATCTGGGCGCGGAGTGGATCGGCCTTGTGGGCCATAATGAGAAACGCATGGATCATTTCAGAAAGCATACCGCGGTGGATCTGTATATCAACTCCCATACGCAGAATGTGACGGAAGAAATGCGCAAGGCCGGCGTCACACCCGATATAGCGGTGGACGGCGTGGGCAGGCACGAGATTATGATCGAAGCTTCCAACCTCGTGCGCAGAGGCGGCAAGGTTGTTCTGTACGCGAGCGTGGGGCCAAAGCAGCATATGCTCGACCTGCACCAGTTCAAAAACAATGTTGTGCTGCACAAGCGCTTCTTCCCCGACGGGGACTTGGACGTAAACGACGAACTGTGCGATCTGATTGTTTCGGGAAAGGTGGATCCCAAAAACTTTTACAGCCACACCGTGCCGATCGACGACTTCCAGCAGGCGATTGACAAAACGCTCAGCCGCGAGGCATTCAAAGTAGTCGTGACGATCTGACCGGCGGTACATTGACAGGAAAAAGGCGGAAGGGTGACCTCCCGCCTTTTTTGTACGTTTTTATAGCTGCGCAAACTTCCGCCGCGAATGTATCGGGCCTTGACTTTACGCATGATTTTTTATATATTCGCGTTCATCCATGATAAACGTGGCGCGTACGACGCCCATTCCGACTTTAAGTACAGTCTTTTCCCTGCCACACCCCGTACATTTGCATGGCGTCAAGCGCGGGGTGGGACAGCAAACCGAATGGCAGGGGCCGTGCTTTGCAGCGAACCGGAGACGGGAAGCAGAACTGTCGCGGCTTACGCCGGTCACCGCGGCGCTCCGTTGCTGAAACTCCCGGTACAGTCCGTCAAACGCGCAGCCCAATGGGTGCAGACCGGCGTATAGTTCTTTGATTAGAGCATAACACGACTTCTGCCCGAGATAATCGGACGGGAATACCGGGTTGCCGGTTTGATCATGCAAAGTGAACTGCAACGCCTTTATGCCTGTTTCCAGCATTGTTTCCTTTCCTTCATTCTGTGATCATTCCCATTCCTTTTTCGAGGATTTCAGCGCTTAGCATGCCGACACCATACGTTACGAGATTTCCGTTTTTATCTATAAAAAAAGTTATGGGCAAAGAGGATGCGCCGTATGCGGCGGCCGCGGCGCCCTCAGTGTCGAACAGAACCGGAAACGTATAGCCCTCCTCCGCGATAAACGCTTTCGCCGCTTTGAGCGATTCACGGCTGCTCGTAGTCATGTTCACCATTAAAAACTGTATGTCCGTCCTTTCTTGAAAGGCATTTTCAAAATGCGGCATCTCCGCTTTACAGGGCGGACACCAGCTCGCCCAAAAGTTCAGCACGATGGGCTTTCCAAAGTAATCGGAAAGGCGGACTTCATTGCCATCGCCGTCCACCGCGGAAAAATCAGGGGCCGCGACAGTTTCTGCCGGCGCAGACTGGCTGCTCTCAGTTTGGACGGCAAGCCCGCCGGGCTCATACGTATCGCGCAGATAGTCATACAGAAAAAACGCGCCCACAAAAAGCGCAACCGCGCCCATGACGACGACTGCCCACAGTATTTTCTTTTTCATAGTCCATTCACCTCAGGAAATTGCGGCAAGGAACCTGCCGAGTAATCCCGTCATCATCAAAACGCCCAGCAGTACAAGCAGAGAACCGCTGATAATGTTGATGACTTTATAATTTCTTTTTATAAACTGAAAGGCGGTTTTCAGTTTGCCGATCAGCACGGCGCTTATGATAAACGGAATGCTTAAGCCCAGAGAGTATGCCAGCAGCATAAACACCCCGGCGAGCGCCTGCCCCTGCTGGGAGGCCAGCATGAGCGCCGAGCCGAGAAACGCGCCGACGCAGGGGGTCCAGCCGACGGAAAACACAACCCCGAACAGCAGTGAGGAAAAGAAGCCGAGATTCTGCGTTTGCACAGGCCGGTTCGTCCCATTCAACACGCCGAGCCGGAACACGCCGAGATAGTGCAGCCCAAAAAAGACGACGACAAGCCCTGTGACGATATTGACGGCGGTCTGATGCTCTGTAAAGAACCCGCCGAGCGTTCCGGCCAGCGCGCCCATTGCGACAAAAACAACGGTAAAGCCCGCCGCAAAGCCGAACGCGTTCTTCAACGTTTTGCCGACCGTACGTTCGCCGCCGCCGGCAAAATAGGAGATATAAACGGGCAGCATGGGCAAAAGGCACGGCGAAATAAACGTGATGATTCCCTCTAAAAAAGCGATGAAATACTGCATATACCTACCCTCACACCGTCCGCCCCCGATAGCCGCGGATCCCGCCTATATCGGTTACGCGCCGATACCCTTTCGATTTTAATAGGCCCGCGGCGCCCGCGCTTCTCGCGCCGCTTTGGCAGTAGACAAAAATAGCTGCGTTTTTATCCGACACCCAATTCTCAATGGCATCCATGGAATGAAGCGGTATATTCAGACTGCCGTCTATATGGCCGGCCGCATACTCCTCTTCCGTTCGGACGTCGAGCAGTACGGCGCCTGCCGTCGCCGCCCAGGCGGCGACGCCTTGATTGATATTCCTGCGGGAAAACAGGCCAGACAACATATCCCTGCACTTCCTTTGGCTAAATTTGCTTTTATTATATCCTCTCTTTCGGCGGACAACCGTAACTTAGTCACATAAGGCGGCGAAAACCGCCGTATTCCGTGTGGAATGATTATAACATAAATCCAGGCCGCATACACGTATGCCGACGAATTTATTTGCGGCGCGAAAAAAATGCGGCAAAAAAGAAATCCGTTATTGACATATGTCAATAACGGGGGTATACTAGCCATATAAATGGCATATGTCAATAATGTAGGAAAGGGGAAATCTATGCCGAGACCGAAAAAATGCAGAAAAGTCTGCCAGCTGCCAAAAATCAATGAATTTCAGCCGGCGGACGGCGCCTGTGAACGCGTTATTCTGACCATCGACGAATATGAGACGATCCGACTGATCGACAACGAAGGGCTTTCACAGGAGGAGTGCGCGGGGTATATGCAGGTGGCCCGTACGACAGTACAGCAGATTTACAATGCCGCCAGGAGCAAAATTGCAAAGGCGCTGGTCAGCGGCGCGGGCATACGCATTGAAGGCGGCGACTACACGCTGTGCGACGGTGCGGAAAAGCGCTGCGTCGGCTGCGGCTGCCGGCGCCGGTCAGGATGCGGCGGTGAAATATGCGAATAACGGCTTTGGTGGAAAACACTGCGGCAGACCGCCGTTTCGGCGCGGAGCACGGTTTGTCGCTGTATATTGAGACCGGCGCGCATATCCTCCTGTTCGATATGGGCCAGACCGGGTTGTTTGCGGAAAACGCCGCGAAACTCGGCGTCGATCTCCGGGATGTGGACATTGCCGTTCTCTCGCACGGCCACTACGACCACGGCGGCGGGCTGAAACGGTTTCTGGAGATCAACCAAAGCGCGCCCGTCTATATGAGCCGGCACGCGTTTGAACCCCATTACAACGCAACGGGAAGGTACAACGGACTGGATGCTTCGCTCAGGGACAATGAAAGATTCAGATTTACGGACGACCATGCCGTAATCGGAGAGGGGCTGACGCTCTGCGCCTGCAACGGACGCGCGCGAAACCACGATCTGGGCAGCTTCGGCATGGAGGCGGAGCGGAACGGAGTACGCGCGCCGGATGATTTTCGCCATGAGCAGTATCTGCTGATTGAAGAAAACGGAAAAAAAACGCTGTTCAGCGGCTGCTCGCACAAGGGCATATTGGATATTGTACAGTGGCTGAAGCCGGACGTTTTGGTCGGCGGGTTCCATTTTTCAACGCTTCCGCTGGATGAAACGCTTCGCGCATACGCCGTATACCTGGATCGGTTTCATACGGACTTCTACACCTGCCACTGCACAGGCGCGGCGCAGTTTGCGTTTATGAAAGAGTCCATGCATCGTTTATTTTATCTGTCTACAGGACAGACTATCCATATTTAAAAGGAGAACACAGCTATGAAAATCGCAGTACCCTATGAAAACGGACAAATCTTCCAGCACTTCGGACATACCGAGCGGTTCAAGATCTACAGTATTGAGGACGGAAAAATCGCCGGCGCTGAGATAATAGACACCAACGGCAGCGGACACGGCGCGCTTGCGGGACTTCTTGCGGCGCTGAATGTCGACGCGCTTATCTGCGGCGGCATCGGCGGCGGCGCAAAAACGGCGCTGGCGCAGGCGGGCATCCGGCTTTACGGCGGCGTTCAGGGAGACGCGGACAAGGCGGCAGAGCGCTTTGCCGGCGGAATGCTCGACTATGACCCCAACGTGGAATGCGACCATCATGAACATCACCACGGCGAAGGCCGTTCCTGCGGCGAACACGGCTGCGCAAGCCATGGCTGCGGCGGGCACGGCTGCCATTGAAAAACAAACCGCACCTGTACCGCTAAAGACACAGGTGTGGTTTTGCATTTATACGCACTCCGTACAGACGTATTCGGGGACGGCGCGTTCATGGACGACGGATTCGTACAGCCGCCAGCCGCCGGCAAGGTTATAGCACGTATAGCCGTGGCCGGCAAGGATGCGGCAGGCGATATAGCTGCGAAGCCCGCTGTGGCAGTGCACATAGACCGGTTTATCCTTTGGCAGCTCATGGAGCCGCTCCCGCAAAGAGTCCAGCGGTATATTGACAAACCCGTCGATGCCGCCGCGGGCGGTCTCGGTCAGGGTGCGGACGTCGAGCAGGGTCACGCTCCCGTCGCGCGGCAAAGACTCCACATCGTGCCAGAAAAACTGCCGGACTTTGCCGGTGACTATGTTTTCGCCTACGTAGCCGAGCATATTTACCGGGTCTTTCGCGCTGCCAAAGGGCGGAGCGTAGCAGAGCTCAAGCTCGGTCAGGTCTGTGATTTTCGCGCCGAAGCGAATGGCGGCGGCGAGGACGTCCATACGCTTGTCCACACCGTCAAAACCCACGATCTGCGCGCCGATCAGTCTTTTCGTTTTTTTATCCCACAGCGCTTTGACCGACATGTTCGAACCGCCGGGATAATAGCTTGCGTGGGATGCGGAATAGGTGTACGCCTTATCGTAATCGATTCCCGCAGCTGCGGCGTTTTTTTCATTCAGGCCAGTCGTGGCGACCGTCATATCAAAGATTTTCAGTACGGCGGAGCCCTGCGTTCCGGTATACTCCGAAGCAATACCTGCGATATTGTCCGCCGCTATGCGGCCCTGTTTGTTCGCCGGTCCGGCAAGCGGGATAAACGCGGGGGCATTTGTAATAAAGTCGCGCACCTCGGCCGCGTCGCCCACAGCGTAAATGCCGGGGACTCCGGTCTGCATACGCCGGTTTACGACGATTGCGCCGCGACTGTTGCATGGAATGCCGCACTGTACGGCGAGCGCCGTTTCCGGCCGGACGCCGACCGCCAGAACGACCATATCGGCGTATACCTTTCCGTCCTGTAGGACAACCGTGCCGCCGTCCATTGCCTTTACACTGTTGTTCAGGTATAATCTGACGCCTTTTTCCCGCAGATAGCGGTGGACGTCGGCCGCCATATCAAAGTCCAGCGGGGCGATCAGATGGTCGGCAAGCTCTACAATGGCGACGTCGAGCCCCGCTCCTTTCAAGTTTTCAGCCATTTCCACACCGATATAGCCGCCGCCGACGACAACGGCCGATTTCGGCTTTTCAGACGCTATATACGCCTTGATTTTCAGCGTATCGGGAATATTGCGGAGCGTGAATACGGCGGGGCCGCCGGCGCCTTCGATCATCGGGCGTATTGGTTCCGCGCCGGGCGAAAGGATGAGGTTGTCATAGGATTCTTCATATACGGTTCCGCGCCGCAGGTCCTTGACGGCGACCGTCTTCTTTTCCGGGTCGATCGATACTGCCTCATGCAGGGTGCGGACGTCGATATGGAACCTCGATTTAAAGCTTTCGGGCGTTTGCAGGGTCAGGTTGCCTTTCTCCTGAATAACGCCGCCGATATAATATGGAAGGCCGCAGTTGGCAAAGCTGACGTATTCGCCCCGCTCCAGCAGAATGATCTCAGCTTTTTCATCCAGCCTGCGGAGCCTGGCAGCCGCGGACGCGCCGCCGGCTACGCCGCCTATAATGACTGTTTTCATAAATACACCTCTTTTTCGGAAAGGAGACATGTAAACGAATGGCACGGGAATTGTTTGAACCTGTATATAGGGAGATATTTCCGTTTTGGGACAGGATCACGGACGCGGACCGGGACTATATCTGCCAGAATTCTCAGGCTCTGCACTATCCAAAAGGAACCAATATCCACGACGGAAACGAATGTTCCGGCGTAATCCTCGTCCGTTCTGGCAGTCTCAGACTTTATATGATGTCGGAAGAGGGAAAGGACATTACACTCTATCGCCTGCACAAGGGGGACATGTGCATGCTCTCCGCCTCCTGCGTACTTCAGGCGATTACTTTCGATGTGTTTATAGACGCGGAGGAGGACAGCGAATGCTTTGTCATCAGCGGACCGGCCTTTGCGGCGGTTTCCGACCGCAATCCGTGCATCCGTATATTCTCGCTGGAAACGGCTGTCGGGCGCTTTTCAGACGTTATGTGGGTTATGCAGCAAATCCTGTTTATGAGTATGGACAAGCGCCTCGCCGTTTTTCTGGCCGATGAGACAGCGCGAACCGGTTCGGATACGATCGCACTGACACACGAGCAGATCGCAAGATATATCGGCTCCGCCCGTGAAGTCGTTTCCCGCATGCTGAAGTATTTTGCAAACGAAGGCATTGTTGAAGTTTCCCGCAAAGGCGTGAAGGTTCTAGACAAAAAACGGTTGCGCGCATTAACCCTCTAACATGGCCAGAATCTGCGGCTTCGGCCGGGCGCCTACCGAGCGGCTGACCGTTTTCCCGCCCTTCATGACAACCAGCATGGGAATGCTCGCCACGCCGAACGCCTGCGCCAGTTCCGGCTCGCTGTCCACGTTGACTTTTCCGACGAGGTACTGCGGATTCTCCTTTGCGATTTGATCGACCAGGGGCGAAACCATACGGCAGGGTCCGCACCAGTCGGCGTAAAAGTCGAGCAAAACGGGCTTTTCACTGTTTTGCACCTGTGCAAAATTGTTTTTACTTACACGAAGAACTGACATATTGATTACTCCCTTTCTTCTGTTTGTGTTTTCAGTATAGACGAAGACTGCGCGCGTTTCTGTGACAAGGTCACGTTTTTCGCCTTGCATATCAGCTGCGTCATCGTCCCCATGGGACAGTACACGCACCATGAGCGGGGCTTATACAGAATCATGGTTATAAAGCCGAGAATCGTTGACGTAAGCATTATGCTGTAAAAGCCGAAGGCAAACTGCGCGACGCCTTCAGAAAACATGGCGCCGTGATAGGCCCAATGCCATGGGACCTGAAAAGTCCACAGCAGCGTTACCGTCCGGCTCAGATCCTTTGCGCCTGCGAACACCAGATATGTATTCCAGAGCATAAGCGCAAACATGATAAGAAAGAAAATTAAGAACCCGTACCGGAAATACCTGGAACGCATCCATTTGGGAATATCTCTTTTGCGGGAAAGCCCCAGACTGCCCCCTGCAAGCGCGAACAGACGGCCTCTGCCGCAATACCTGTTGCAGTAGGCTTTATTCCCTTTTACAGCCGCTACACCCAGCGGGATAAAAAAACAGAGCAGCCCCAGCCACGCGAACAGAATATTGAAAAATCCGAGAATGAGATACGCCAGCGACAACGCCCAGAGGTAATCGTACCATTGCCTTTTCCGTTTCATTGCGCCGCCTCCAATGTGATCACGCCTGCCGGGCACTCCCTGACGCACTTGCCGCAGCCGACGCACAAATCGAAGTTCACCTCGGCGAAGATCCCATAAGGGACCGTTATGGCATTCCTCGGACAAACCCCGATACAGCAGCCGCATGCAACGCACTCTTTCGTATTGATGATCGCTTTTCTTCGCAGCATAAAAATCCCCTTTCGTTGTAATCAGTATACAGAAGGAGATATCGGAGTTCCGTGACAAAGTCACCGGACGAATACGAAAGCGCCCAATGCGGCGGACTGTATTGCCGGCCATGGCGGCCCGCCTTGTCGAGAAAATATGCAAGCGCCGCTGCCAGCGCCGCCGGCTCAGCCGGCGGCCTGCGTTGGCTCTGTAAGAGGCCTGTTCTGGCGGGCGTCCCAACGTACTGGCATTTGTATCCCCGCCCTGCCGCCCGCAAACGGGAGATTGCCGTGCAAACGGAAGCACGCCATCATTGCACGCTTCTTGTTCGCGGCCCGATTCGCCCGATATGCCCGGTATTTGAAGCAAAAGCTTTTTCGCGGGACGCCTCCGCCCGGCAGAGCCGGCGGTTTCCGCAACTCTCCCCCCCTTCCCCTCAAAAACAATCGCCTGGGACGCTTTGCGTTTCCAGGCGATTTTTATGCGTTTCGGCCTTTTGCCGCGCGCATACCGCGCGGCATGGCGCTTATACAGTTTTTGAAGGAAAGGCTGGTTACCTTTGCCGGACACGGCGCGGCGGCAAGTTTTTCAGAGCGAAAACAGGATGCCAATCCTGCCCGGTTCAACGCGCGCCGCCGAATACGGACCGCAGTTTGCTGCGCGGCCGCGCCGCGCTTGCCGCCATCAAGCATTCCGCCGCATCGTACAGACCGCGCGGCCGCCCGCCGTGAAACCGAACTGGGCGAAACGGCAAGACGAGTTGGACAGAAAACAGGCGAAGGCGCGTCCCGCAGTCGACCCGGCGCAGCCGCTACGGTTTCCCAAACGCGGACGGCGTTTCCCGCGGCAAAGGGACGGATGTTCCCCAAACGCCGCACACGACGGCGTTTCCTGCGGCCGGCTTCACCGCGTTCATGCCGGCCGTGCCGCTGAGGCGGAAAGGCCGCGCCTGCCGCCGCGGGACGGAAGGCCGGCGCTAACAGCAGGGCTGCGGCCGATACGCGGGGCCAGGTCGGTACCGCACATTATACAGGCACGCTGTCAAAACCCTTGCGGACCGTCATACCGGCGTGTACCCGCGCGGCCTTTCGGCAGCCTGCTCTTGCAGAGCCCGTTTCATGAACCAGTATATGGGCTTGCAGCGCAGAAACGCGTCGCGCAGCACGTCGACCAGGGCATGGCTGTAATACGCTTCGTCGTGCGCGCACTCGCGGACAAGATAAAAGCTGCGCTTGTTAAGCCATGTTTTCAACGGTTCCGGCTCGTCCGGGAAATGATCGCGCTTATAATCGGCGCCGCGCAGCTCGAATCCGTCCGCCACGCGCTGTTCCTCCAGGTTCAGAAACGCCTGCCGGCGGCTTAAAATGGCCCGGCGCACCGCCTCCATGGCGGGCGGGGTCATGTCGTAACTGCCGAAGCCGATCCGGTAGCCGGTGCTGCCCGCGTCAAAGAAGACGCCGGGCGTGTCATAGGCCTTGTTCTCTGCGGGAGAGAAAAAGTGCAGATACATATACGTTTTCACCGGCGTAACCTTTCCGGTATAGCGGAAGTCGTTAAAAGCCTTAGACGTGCACCGGTTCGGCGCGACGACAATGTCCTCGTCTATCTCCTTTGCGACGGCGACCAGCTCTTCGTGCAGGGCCAGAAGCGGCTTTTTTACATAGGTTTGGTAGACTTCCCGGTTGCGCTCGAAATAGGCGCGGGTGTTTTCCAGCTCCGCGCCGAAAAAATAGCGGTTCGTCTCCTCCGAAAAGCCCTGAAACGGCATACGGGTCCCTCCTGCCTGTAACGTGATTTGTCAATTCCAGCCCTTGATCCGCGCGATCAAGGCGCTCAGCGCATCCCCGGCCTGCTTGTGGTCGGCCGCGATGGGATGCGTGCCACGGCAAAAGCGCTCCTTATGCGTATAGACGTTCTCATCGCCAAACGCTCTGACCGCTCGCTCGATATGCGCAAACGAAGTGGGGTTCATCATACCGACGGTGCAGACGATTGCGGCGGCCGGATAACAGCCGCGCAGCTGCTGCAGAAATTCCCTGTATTTGCGGGAGAACGTATCCGCCTCCGCCTGGCCCAGGGCGATGTAGGATGAATCGTTGGTGCCCAGGGCGACGACGACCACGCCGGGCTGGAACCGCGAAAAGTCCCACGGCGCCGCGTTCCCGTTGAGCGGCGCGATCTGGCCGTAAACCGGCGGGACCGCGCAGTCGCCGCCGTTTTCGATATCGACGCGGCGGTACACCGTCCAGCCGGACAGGGAAAAACAATTGAAATCCGCGTCCAGATTTTGCGCGCAGACGGCGGCGTACGTCAGCATCCCGTTTTGGGTGTCGATATCCCACTCGTCCGGGTCCTGCGGGCCGCGCTCGATGGTATGCCCGCAGGTAATGGAATCGCCGATAAACTCGATTTTGCGCGCCTTTGCCGGGGGCGGGCAAAGCAGCGCGCCGCCGCCGGGGAACCGGACGCGGCCGACAAGCAGACTGGACTGAAGCGCCTCTGTCAGCTTGACGACTCTGACCGTATGTTCCCCCGGCGCAAGGCCGGCCGCGAGCGGGACCCAGGACGACGCCGGCACAGGGATTCGCCCGCCCTGCGGCAAGCCGTCCACATAGACCTGAACGCGCGGAGGTTCGCCGGCACAGACCGAGCCGAGCTCCGCCTCCAGACCCGTTCCGTCAAACCGAAGTTCAAAGCCGGAATCCGTCCACGAAATCTGCGTTTTTCCATCTTCCCTGACAAACGTTCTGCCAAGCCAGCGGGTATTGCTCTCATCCAGCGCGATCACAGGCGCATCCTCCTCTGTGTTCTATTTGTAGCCAGTCGCGTGTTTTTTTGAAAAGAGGGCCGGCCGCGGCAAAGGGGAGCCGGGCCGGCGGCAGACTGCGCACTGCGGCGCAGCCGTTCAAACAAAAGGCAGGTTGGCGCGGGCGGCTGGGGCGACGCGCCCGAATCCCGGTCCGGCGCGGGGCCCGCACTGTCAGACAGCCGGCACGTTTTCCGGCAGAAAACACCCGCGCCGCAAACCCGTCAGTCCACCAGAATACGGACAAAGACCTTCTTGCCCTTTTTGACAATGAATTCGCCGGAGCTGAGTTCCTCCAGCGCATAGGTCTGCATGGGGTCCTCTACGACCGCACCGGCGGCCGTGACGCCGCGCTGTGCGATCAGGCGACGGCCCTCGCCTTTGGAGGGGATAATACCCGCCGCGAGCAGAAGATCGAGCACGCCGATCTTCCCATCGGCAAATGCCGAGGCGGGAACCGTGGCCGTGGGCATGTCCTTCGCGTCCGCGTTCTGCGAGAACAGCGCGCGCGCCGTGTCCCGCGCTTTGGACGCTTCCGCTTCGCCATGCACCTCTTTCGTGATTTCATAGGCGAGCAGCTCTTTTGCCTCGTTGATGCGGCTGTCGCGCACGCCCTCGTACGTCTCGATCTGCTCGACGGGGACGAAGGTGAGCAGCTTAAGGCATTTGACAACGTCCGCATCGTCCACATTGCGCCAGTACTGATAGAATTCATAGGGAGAGGTTTTCTCCGGGTCGAGCCAGACCGCGCCTTTTTCCGTCTTGCCCATCTTTTTGCCCTCGCTTGTCGTCAGCAGGGTAAAGGTGATGCCGTACGCCTCCTTGCGCAGCTTGCGGCGAATGAGCTCGACGCCGCCCAGGATATTCGACCACTGGTCGTCCCCGCCCATTTCCAGAACGCAGCCGTACTTGCTGTAGAGAACATAGAAATCGTAGCTCTGCATGAGCATATAGTTGAACTCCAGGAAGGTAAGGCCCTTTTCCATACGGCTTTTGAAACACTCGGCCGTCAGCATACGGTTGACGGAAAAATGCACGCCGACCTCGCGCAGAAAGTCGATATAATTGAGCGGAAGCAGCCAGTCGCCGTTTTTCAGCACAAGCGCCCTGTCCTCGGAAAAGTCGATCAGCCCGCTCATCTGCGCCTTGAAACAGTTTGCGTTGTGGTCGACCTGTTCGGGCGTGAGCATTTTACGCATATCGCTCTTACCGGATGGGTCGCCGACCATGCCGGTGCCGTTGCCCAGGATGACGATGGGCCTGTGCCCGGCGCGCTGCATGTGCGCCATTACCATGATCTGCACAAAATGGCCGACGTGCAGGGAGTCCGCCGTGGGGTCGAAACCGATATAGAAGCTGATTTTTTCGTTGTTGAGCAGATTCCGGATCTTCTCCTCATTTGTCATCTGCGCGATCATGCCGCGCCGCTTTAACTCGTCAAATACGCCCATTTTATCTTTCTCCTATCTGAATCTTTCAGTCTGTTTTCTGCCCTCTGCAATCAACGCGTCCGCCGCCTGCAGCGCCGCGTCGGTAATCTGCATCCCGCCGAGGATCCGCGCCAGTTCCTCGCGCCGGCCCTGCTCGTCCAGGATACGGACCGTGGTGGTCGTGCGGTCCGCGTCGGCCTGTTTCGTGATGAGCAGGTGCGAATCCGCCATGGCCGCGATCTGCGCCAGGTGGGTCACGCACAGGACCTGTGGACGACGCGCCGCCGCCTTGAGCAGCACGCCGATCTTCTGCGCAGTCTTGCCGCTTACGCCCGAGTCGACTTCGTCGAAAATGACGGTGTCGGCCGGGTCGCCCTCCGACAGCACGCTGATGATTGCGAGCATGATCCGCGAAAGCTCGCCGCCCGACGCGATTTTGGCAAGGGGTTTGGGCGACTCGCCAGGGTTGGCCGAGAGAAAAAACTCGACTGTATCACGGCCGTTCGCGGTGAATTTCTCGCTCTTTTCGATCCGGATCTCAAACACGCATTTTTCCATATCGAGAAAGGCGAGCTTTTCCATCACGGCCGCAGCCAGACGGTCGGCCGCGGCGCGCCGCGCGTTTGTCAGCGCCTCGGCCCGCTCGGCCAGGCACAGGGCCAGCCGTTCAAACTCCGCCGCCTGTGCGGCGACGCGCTGGGACATGCCCTCAAATTCATCGCGTTCGCGCACCGAGCTTTCAAGCAGCTCCATCGCGGCTGAAATGCTGCCGCCGTATTTTTTGCGGATACGCCTGAGTTCGGCCAGACGCTGCTCGATTTCGTCCAGGCTGCCGGCGTCGTCCACCTCGCCGCCCGCGGCGCGCAGATCGTCGCTTACCGATTCGGCTTCGACCGCCAGCGTACGAAGGCGGTCGTCGAGTTCACGCAGCTTTGCCGAATGCGCCGACGCCGGGTCGAGAGCGGCGGCGGCGGCGGTGAGGCGTTCGCATGCGCTGCCGTCCATGTCGTAGAGCAGGGCGCGCGCGGCGTGGATGGCGGTCTTGAGCTTCTCGGCGTTCGCCGCCGCGTCGCGGCGGGCTATGAGCGCCTCTTCCTCGCCTGCGGACAGGTGCGCGCGGGTCAGCTCATCGATCCGGTACTGGAGCATGTCCAGACGCTCCTGCTTGTCCGCGTCCAGCCGCTGCAGCCGCAGCAGCTCCCTGCGCGCCGCCTGCGTAAGCTTGTACTGCGATACGTATTCCGCCATTGCGGCGTTCGAGCCAAGATACCCGTCCAGGTACCCGATGTGGGTGGCGGGATCCAAAATGCGCTGGTTCAGGTGCTGGCCGTGGATGACGACCAGATAGGGCGACAGCTCCTTCAGCGACGCGAGCGGGACAGGACGACCGCCTATTTTTGCAGTGCTCTTCCCTTCCGCCGTGAATTTGCGCTCGATAAACAGGGTCCCATCGTCCTCCGGACAGATGTCCAGCTCGTCAAGCTTATGGTGCACCGCCGCGCCGCTGAGCGCGAACCTGCCCGCCACATACGCATAGGGGCAGCCGGTGCGGACCAGGTCCTTCGACGCGCGCTGGCCGAGCAGCAGGCCGAGCGAATCGATGATAATCGACTTGCCGGCGCCCGTCTCGCCCGTGAGGATATTGAACCCGCTGAAAAATTCGATTTCGGCCCGTTCAATGACCGCTACGTTTTCAATATAGAGCCGTTCAAGCATCTCCCTGCAACGCCCTTTCCCACAGACCGCCGTTTACGGCTGGAGCATTTTATTCAGGTCGGAAATGAGTTTCTCGACCTGCGACTGCTGGCGTACGAGCAGGAATATGGTGTCCTCGCCCGCGACCGTGCCGACCACGGACTCCATATCCATTGCGTCAATCGCGGCGCAGACCGCCTGCGCCATGCCCGCGATACATTTGATGACTACGGTGTTGCCCGCATAGTCGATCATGCGCACGCTCTCTTTCATCAGGCCGTGATAGCGCTCCGGCTGCATCGCCCCTTCGTCCGCCGCGCCGCTGACTGCGTACCGCGTCTTCCCTGTCCTGTCAACGCGCTTGTACAGGCGCAGTTCTTTGATGTCCCGCGAAATCGTCGCCTGCGTCACGTCAAACCCATTCTCGTTGAGACGCGCGAGCAGCTGTTCCTGCGTCTCGATCGGCTCGGTCTGGACGAGTTCCAGAATCTTCAGGTGCCGGTGTTGTTTCAAATGAATCCCTCCCCATCGGTTGCCAGCTTCTGGTTGAGTATTTTATAAAAATTCATGTTTTTCAGCTTGACCAGCCGGGTGACGCTCCGTGAACGGCGCACGGCGACCGTATCGCCTTCGCGCAGCTTGAGCGTTTCAAACCCGTCTATGGTGAGGTAGGTGTCTTTGTCGGCCATGTTATGCGTCGTAACCTCGATTACGGCGTCTTTGGAAAAGACGATGGGGCGCGCCACAAGCGAATGCGGACAGACCGGGGTCATGATGATCGCCTCCATGCTCGGCTCCAGAATCGGGCCGCCGGCGGACATGGAGTAGCCGGTGGAGCCGGTGGGCGTGGACAGGATGATCCCGTCGGCACGGTAGTCGGACACGCGGTCGCCGCCGGCGGCGACGTGCAGCTCGATCAGGCGGGCAATGACGCCCTTGGAAATCACCGCGTCGTTGAGCGCGATGGATTTGAATACGGTACGGCCGCCGCGGTGTACGCGCACGTCGAGCATGAGCCGCTTTTCAATGGCGAACTGGCCGGACAGCAAACGGGACAGCTTTTCAATCTCATTGTATTCCAGCTCGGCCATATAGCCGATTTTGCCGAAATTGACGCCCATGATGGGCTTGCTGTGGCGCGCCGCCTCATGCGCGATCCGAAGCAGAGTGCCGTCGCCGCCCAGTGTGACGACACAGTCGGCGCAGCTGAAGATTTCGGCGCGCGGCACGGATACGACCCCGTCGGGCATGGAAATCGCGAATTCGGGGCTTGTATAGACCTGCGCGCCGCTCTGGATGAGAAACTCGCAGATACGGCCGCTGTAAAAGAGATCGGGGTCTTTTTCCGGGTTGGGCAGAAGTCCTATCTTATTCATTCTGATCGCCTCCACGCAGCGCCGCATGGGCCTGCTCAACGACTTTGTCTATGCATATCTCCTCCGCGCGCCCGCAGAGCCAGAGCAGAAACTCGATATTGCCCTTGGGACCTTTGATGGGAGACCAGGTCAGGCCGGAGGGGGGAAGGCCGATTTCCGCGCAGAATCCGGCGACCTCGCGCAGCACGGACGCATGCACGGACGCGTCCCGCACCACGCCGTTTTTGCCCACTTCCGCCCGGCCCGCTTCAAACTGCGGCTTGACGAGGGCGACCAGTTCCGCGCCCGGGCGCAGAAAGCGCTGCACGACGGGGAGCACGAGCTTTAATGATATAAAAGAGACGTCGATACTCGCAAAGTCTATGGGCTCGCCAACCTCGTTTTCGGTGAGGCCGCGCACATTGGTGCGCTCGAGGTTGACCACCCGCGGATCGCTGCGCAAAGACCAGGCCAGCTGGCCGTAGCCCACGTCTACACAGTACACCTTTTTCGCGCCCTGCTGCAGCATACAGTCGGTAAACCCGCCGGTTGAAGCGCCGACGTCCAGGCACACCCGGCCGCGCAGATCCAGCCCAAACGCCTCGACGGCGCGGGCGAGCTTGAGGCCGCCGCGGCTCACATAGGGGCAGGCTTCACCGCGCAGCTCGATTTCCGCATCGGCGGCAACGAGTGCGCCCGCCTTGTCCACCCTCTGGCCGGACACGTACACAAGCCCCGCCATCAGCGCGCTCTGGGCGCGCTGCCTGCTCTGCGCGAGACCGCGCTCCACAAGCAGCTGATCGATACGCCGTTTTTCACTCACAGAACACACTCCCTCATGCAGAAATCCGCGATTCCCGGTCCGTCCAGGCCAAGCCGCGCGCGCAGGAGCGCGGGCGCGCCGTGTTCAACAAATCCGTCCACGGCCAATGTCTTCACGATGGCCGGCGTATCCGAAAGCAGGGCGGCCAGGCGTTCACCCACGCCGCCTGCGCGCATGGACTCCTCGACCGCCACGACATAGCGGTACTCCTGCAGCAGGCCGTACAGGCCGTCCGGAAGCGGAGAGACGCGGTTGAGTTTGATCAGCGCCGGATCGTATTCCGCAAGCAGCGCGCACGCGTCCAGCGCGTCCGCCGTCTCACGGCCGTAACTTACAATGGCAAGGTTTTTAGCCGCCGATTCCCGTATTACGGACACAGGCTCGTGCATTGTGTCCATACCCCGGAAGCAGGCCGGTTCGCCGCCGCGCGGATAGCGCACGGCAACGACGCCCTCATACTGGTACAGCGCCTGTTCCAGGCCGGTGCGAAGTTCGGCAAAGCTTGCGGGGCAAAGGACCGTTACGCCCGGAATGCCGCTGAGCAGCGGTACGTCGAACAGGCCCTGGTGGGTCTCCCCGTCGCTGCCGACGATCCCGGCGCGGTCCACGCCCAGCACGAGCTTGACCCCTGATAGCGCCGCGTCGTGCAGAACCTGGTCGTAGGCGCGCTGCAAAAAGGTCGAATATACGGCGAACACGGGCAGGTAGCCGCCTGCGCTCAGGGCCGCGGAGAAGGTGACGGCGTGCTGTTCGGCAATGCCCACGTCAAAGAACCGGGCGGGACAGGCGCGTTTGAAGCCGGTGAGGCCGCAGCCGTCCGTCATAGCGGCCGTTACGGCGCAGATGCGCTCGTCCTTCGACGCGAGCTCCACGAGCGACTGCCCGAACGCGGCCGAGAAGTCCGGCTCGCCCGGCGTCTCGCACACGCCGGTCTCGGCGTTGAAATGCGGCGCGCCATGGAAGGTGACCGGGTCGTGTTCGGCGGCGGAAAAACCGCGCCCCTTTTTTGTCACAACGTGGACGACGCAGGGCTTTTTCAGCTGTTTGGCGCGATCGAGAAGTACGGTCAGCGCGCCGATGTCGTGCCCGTCTACGGGGCCGAGGTACACAAAGTTGAAATCCTCAAACCAGGTGGTGTCGTATATGACGTCCTTGACGGCGCGCACTGTGCGCGAAATGCCCCGGTCCAGTTTCATGCCCAGCCGTGTCCGGCTGAGAAAGCGGTGGACGCGGTCTTTGGCATGGAAGTATTTTCTTGAAATGCGGATACGCGTCATGCCGCGGGCAATGCCGCCCACGTTGCGCGAAATGGCCATCCCGTTGTCATTGAGTACCACTATGGTATTGGTTTTGCTGCGGCCGGCGTTGTTGAGCGCTTCAAAGGCCATGCCGCCGGTCAGCGCCCCGTCGCCGATGACGGCGACGCTGCTGTTGTCCCGGCCGGCGAGTTTGTCCGCCGTCGCAAACCCGAGCGCGAGCGAAACCGAGGTGCTGCTGTGGCCCGTGCCAAAACAGTCGTATGCGCTCTCATAGGGTTTGGGAAACCCGCTCAGGCCGTCGATGCTGCGCAGGGTATCCATCCGGCCGCGGCGGCCGGTCAGGATCTTGTGCACATAGCACTGATGGCCGACGTCGAATATCAGCTTATCCCGCGGCACGTCAAAGACCCTGTGCAGGGCGATGGTCAGTTCCACCACGCCCAGGTTGGAGGCGAGGTGGCCGCCCGTATGCGAGACCGATTCGATCAGAAACGCGCGTATCTCGCCGGCGAGCTGATCGAGTTCGTCCACGCTCAGGTTTTTGATATCCCGCGGACTTTCGATAAAGTCCAGTATGCTCATTCGTTCGCTTCACGCTTTCTGCGTTTTTTGCCCGTCAATGCCGGCGCTGCAGGAGCTTGCGCGTAAACCACAGCAGAAATCCACTGCCCGGCAGGGTGCGCAGACGCGCTTCCGCACGCAGCGAGTACGCCTTGGCGCGCTCCTTCGCCTCCTCCAGCCCGAACACGGACACGGAGGTGGATTTCCCGTTGTCCACGTCGCTCCCGACGTTTTTGCCGAGCTCGGACGCGTCCCCTTCCACATCGAGGATATCGTCCACCACCTGGAAGGCGAGACCCAGCTGGTCCGCGTACTCCGAAACCGTGGTCAGCACGTCCCGCCCCGCGCCGCCCAACAGCGCGCCGCCCACGCAGGCGGCGTCGATCAGCGCGCAGGTCTTTTTCAGGTACATATCCGTCAGAATAAAGGCGTCGACCGGCTGGCTCTCCGACACAAGATCGATTCCCTGCCCGCCGATCATACCGGCAATCCCGGCGCTGCGGGAGATATAGGCAGCGGCCTTTACGCCGTTGAGCCCGTCCTTGATGGCGGCGTTGAGCATCAGTTCATAGGCGCGGTTGAGCAGCGCGTCGCCCGCGAGCAGCGCGACGGCCTCGCCGTAAACCATGTGGTTGGTGGGCCGGCCGCGGCGCAGGGTGTCGTTGTCCATGCAGGGAAGGTCGTCGTGGATCAGGGAATAGGTGTGGATCATCTCCAGTGCGAGCGCATAGGGCATGGCCCGCTCTTTATCGCAGCCAAACCGGGTCGCAAACTCCAGCAGCAGCACCGGTCTGACGCGCTTGCCGCCTGCCAGCAGGCTGTAGCGCGCGGATTCGTAGATACACCGCTCCGTAATTTTCTTCAGGGGAAACGCCGTCTGCAGCGCGGTCTCTATATCCGAGACGTACTGTTTGTATTGTTCCTCGTATCCCATTATCCCGCCTCACTGACAAAGGGACGTTCTTCCATTCCGCCCGCTTCGTCAGACGTCAACATGACGACTTTCTGTTGCGCCGTTTCCAACAGTTTGTTGCAGTATCCGGCAAGTTCGGTGCCCTCCTCGAACAACGCGATGGACTGTTCCAGAGGGGTGTCCCCGCTCTCAAGCGCCTTCACAATTTCCTCCAGACGCTTGATCGCCTCCTCAAAACTCTTTTTCTGTGCCATTTATATATCCTCCTTCGGAGTGGTGGAATCGACTGTGAGCATAGCGCTGCCGTCGGCAAACATGGCCGAGACCGTATCGCCCCTGTTCAGTTCGCCAATGCTTTTGATAATACGCCCGTCCGGGCCGCGCATGTAGGTATAGCCCCGGCCCAGCACCGCAAGCGGACTGAGAGACTCGAGCTTTGCCGTAAGGCCGCCGGAACGCTGTTTGGCCGCTGACGTCACAAGGCGCATCTGCGCGGTCATCTGCGCGGTGAGATGATCGGCGAGCATACGCCGTTCATTGATGAGTTTCATCGGATCGCGCAGCGCCGGCATGGAACAGACATAATCGAGCCGCTGGCGCTTGGCCTTGACGCTGTTGATCAGCAGCAGCTGCAGGCGGGCCATGAGGTTGACAAAACGGTTCATGAGCACGCCCACCTCAGGCGCGGCCAGCTCCGCCGCAGCCGACGGCGTGGGCGCGCGCAGGTCGGCGACAAAGTCGGCGATGGTAAAGTCGATCTCATGGCCGACGGCGGAGATAACGGGCAGCTCGGAAGCGGCGATGGCATAGGCGACCCGTTCTTCGTTGAAGGCCCAGAGGTCCTCGATCGAGCCGCCGCCGCGGCCCACGATCAGCACGTCCGCCGCGCGTTCGCGGTTGAAATACTCGATGGCCTCGCAGATCTGCGCCGCCGCGCCTTCGCCCTGGACCAGGACGGGATACAGGATTACCTTCGCGGCGGGAAAACGGCGGCCGAGCACGTTGATAATGTCCCGCACCGCGGCGCCCGTGGGCGAGGTGACGACCCCGATGCGCAGCGGTATCTTGGGAATGGGCTTTTTGCGCGCGGGATCGAACAGGCCCTTGGCGCTCAGCTTCTGCTTGAGCAGCTCAAACTGCATGTACAGGTCGCCTGCGCCGTCGAGCGTCATCTGATCGACGTAAAGCTGGTACTGCCCGTCCCGCTCAAAAACCGAGACGCGGCCGCGGGCGAGCACAAGCATGCCGTCGCGCGGTTCGAAGCGGACCTTCTGCGCGCTCGAACGGAACATGACGGCGCGGATCAGCGCGCCCTCGTACTTGAGACTGAAATAGAAGTGTCCCGACTTGTAGTGGTTTGTAAAATTCGAGATCTCGCCCTTGACGGTGACGTTGTAGAGCAGGGCGTCCCCTTCGATGACGGATTTAATATACGTATTGAGCTGTTTTACGGTTATGATATCCATTGCGCTCCTCACTTAGGCTCCGCCTGCCCGAGCCCGGACGGCGCGGCGGGTTCCGGCGCGGCTTCCGCGCGCACGAGCGAGCCGAGCACGCCGTTGACAAAGCTTGCGTCCTGCTCGTCCCCGTATTCCTTTGCGAGCTCCACCGCTTCGTTAATGGACACGCTGCCGGGGATTTCGGGCATGTATAATATTTCACAGACGGCCACGCGCAGCACCGCGCGGGCGACCCGGGAAATGCGTTCCAGCTTCCAGCCCTTCAGCCAGGGACGGATCGCATCGTCGATCTGGTCGGCGTGCGCCGTCAGCAGGCGCAAAAGCTCCGTTACGTACTCGTCGGCCGCAAGATCGCGCGCATCGGCCGCCAGTGACAACAGTTCGTCCGCCGTTCGCGCGCTGTCAAACCCGTATTCAAACGCAAGGCAGAACGCCTCCCTGCGCGCTGATCTTCTATCCATCGCTTCCTCCGCCGCGGCCGCGCAGCAGAGCGGGCCGCATATTTGTTCTATATTTTAAACATTATACTATAAACTAGCAAAAAAATAAACCCCTCGCGCCTGCGCGAAGGGGATATTTTTATTCTGTTTACATTCACGCTGAAACCGGCCATGCAAAAGCGCGGACGATTGCGTTCGGCCAGGGTTATTCCGGCTTCTTTTTCGGGAACAGAATCCCGCTCACGTGCACATTGACACTGCCGACTTTGAGCCCCGTCTGGCTCGTGACCGCGTCGAACACCGCTTTCTGCACGTTCTCCGAAATCTGCTGGATGGGTCTGCCGTATTCCACCGAGATGTCCACGTCGATCACCAGCTTGCCTTCCGGCGACTCGACCCGGACGTTTTTGCCGAAGCCCTTTTTGGGCAAGAGGTCCTTCCAGTCAATATTCGAGTTCTTTGCGCCGGCGGGCACGACGCCTTCCACATCGCCCGCCGCAATGGCGACGATGGCGGTGATAACCTCTTCGGATATCTGGACGTTGCAGGCATCTTCGCTGCTGAGATATTTGGCCATAGTGCATATACTCCTTTCAATGGCGCGGCCGGCACATAAAACGCGCGGCGGCCGCATCCGCTTCTTCTTCAAAACCGTTCGTTTGGTCTGCGTTGTTATTATATCACACAGGCGTTCATTTATCAACCCATCCGGCGGCGGCGCCGCGCAGATTTGTTCGATCCGGCCGCTATTTCGATTTATGCGGCGTGACGCCGTATTTGTTCTTATAGAGCTGAATGAAATAGGACACGTTCTGGAAACCGGACTCGAGAGCGGCTTCGGTCACGTTGCTGCCCAGACGCAGCAGATGGCGGCTGTGCTGCAGTTTTTTGTCGATTAAGTACGCTTTCAGCGGCACGCCCATATCCTGCTTGAACTTGCGCGAAAGGTGCTCCGGGCTCACATGCAGCTGCTCTGAAACCTCCGTTAAAGAGGATACGCTCTTAAACTTCTGGTTGATGTACTGTATGGCCTTGACCGTGATGTCGTTCGCCTTGCCGCTGGCACTGGGCTGGATTTCAGCGTTGACGATGTGGTGCACCAGCTCAAAGAGTTTCGTAACGTTTGAAAATACAGAGATGATATTGTCCGACTCTCCCGAGCCCAGGAGCGGATCGACCGCGTTGATCAGCGTGGTGAGAGCGTCCTTGAACGGGTCGGTCAGGCGCAGCAGGTTGGGATAGCGCTTGTGGTCGAGAAACCCCATGATCGCTTTCCGGCTCTCCTCCTCGCCTGTGAACACCTGATCGAAAATGTCGTTGTCAAAATAGACGACATAGCGCTCATAGGGCTGGCTGTGTCCCCAGTCGATACAGTAAACTTCGTTTGCATCCACCGTGAAAATATCCAGCACGTCCGCTTTGTAATAGTGGTACGCCGTCGTATAGGTGACGTCTCCGGAGAGGTGGATGATCAGCGACGACCAGCTGTCCATCTGCATTTTCGGTTCGTTCAGCATAGGACTCATGGGAGAAATTTTTTCATGTGTCACTGCCATCTTAACCCCAACCCTGCACTGCCTGGAGCTTCCAAATTTTTCTGGAATGTACATTCCAACCCCCTCCAATCTCTGTTTTTTAATATTATAATCCTAAAATTTATGTTTTTCAACTAAAAATTTATACAATTGGTTTCTTGAATTATATAAATAATAATTATCAAATGTTATAATGCAAATACCGTTATGTATTTCTGTTAACTTTTTAAGGAGGTTTGGGATGAAAAGGAACGCATTGGCCACTCTACTGTCGATTCTGTGCGCATCTGTCCTCTGTTTTTCCGCAGCCGGATGCGGCGGACGGCCGGGCCGGACATCGCTTTCGCTGGACGGCGGCTGGCAAGTACGCGCCGACCCCGCGGGAGAGGGCGAACGTCTCGGCTGGAACGAGGGTTTTCAAACGGACAGCGATGCAGCGCCGCTGTCTGCGGACGCAGACGGAGCGGACACGCTCTGGTACAGCAACGCCTTCACAAGCGACCTCTCCGTCTCCAAAAAAGACCGCGTAGTACTCAGGTTCAACGATGCGGCGGCGGACATGAAGGTATGGCTCAACGGCAAGGAGGCGGGCGTACGGACAGGCGCGGGCAGCCTGGCGCTTGACGTAACCGGGCTGATTGAGGCCCGCGGCGCAAACCAGCTCGTCGTACGCGCCGAAGCGGATACGGACGCGACCGCCGCCATTGGAACCGGCGTAAACGTCACGGTCCATCCTCAGGTCATGGTAACGGATGCATATGCGCACGCCGATTACGCCACCGGCGACATGACCATATCCGTCACGCTCGACAACGGCGCGGCCGAGACCAAGACGGTCTCGTTAAACGCCGTCGTATCGGCCCACGACACCGACAGCGTCATGACCCGGCAGGTGCTGGACGTGACGGCGGCGCCGGGCGTATCGACCCATGAAATTGAGGTGTCGATCCCGGACTTTATCGCATGGTCGAACGCCAACCCCTATTTATATAAAGTCAATGTGCGCGCAAAAGCTCAGGACGCGGACCGCGCGGATACGGCGGATTTCTACACGGGCTTTCAGCGCGTTGCGATCGACGGCGGCGGGTACTTTACGCTCAACGGGCGGCGTATTCTGCTCAAGTGCGCCAACATCACGGTCCAGCAGAGCTATGGGGACAAGCTGTTTGAAATACTGAACTATATCAAAACCTGCGGTTTCAACGCCGTCCGCACCGCCGACGGACCGGCGTCCGCCGCCATGCTGGACTACTGCGATAAGCTCGGCCTGCTCGTGTGCGAGACCGGATATGCGGACCAGGCCGCAACAACGGAGCAATATGCCGCGCTGGCCCGGCGCGACAGAGGCCACGCCAGCCTTGCCATGACGGCGCTGTTCCCCGATTTCACGGACACGGCCGGGCGTGCGGCCAGCCTGCTGGCGGCCTTTCGGCAGCAGGATCCGGACACGCTTGTTCTTTCAGCCGGCGGCGCGTCCAATCCAGGCACGGCGGCGTTCCATTCTGCGTTCACCGCGGTTTCCGTATCCGGCCTGGATGAGATCACGGCTCTTACCGCAGGCGATAACACGGCCCGTTTCGTCCACTCCTGCGGCGTGTCCGGAATGACGGATCCCGTTTTTGACGCGCAGGCGATCGACGAATGGTATGAGGACGACGGAATCGACGCGCTGCTTTCCGACGCGCAGATCGCCGACCGGATCAGCGCGGTTCACGTCAATGAGGACGCGCTGCTGCTCGATTACGCGCGGGCGAACGAACGTATAAACGGCATATGCCTGACGGCGGATTTCAGCGCGTACAAAACGGCGCTTACGGACGCGGCGCACGACGCGTTCAACGACCTGCGCTGGTGTATCCTGACAGACAGGAACGAGGCGTATGACACCGATACGCTCTCGCTGAACGTCTCCCTGTCGAATATCGGCGTTCTGACGGAGGGAACATATACCGCGCGCATCAAAATCAGCGGCGAGGGCGGCGTGAAGTACAGCAACGACGTATCCTTCGCCATTGCGGCGGATGCGGACGGCTATGACATGCAAATCCCCGTCCTGCAAACAAGCATATCCCTTGCGAACTTCTCTGCCGGGCAGTACAGGATTACCGCGGAACTGATCGACGGCGGGCATCCGACCTGCGGCGAGAAAGCGCTGTTTGTCGCCAGCCGCGGCGCGCTGCCGCAGACCGGCGCCGCCGTTTACTGCGCCGGCGTTGCCGAGTCCGTCCAGTCCCTACTGGTGACGCAGGGCGCGCAGGTTTCCGCATATGCCGGCGGCGACGTGCCAGCGGGCGCGGTGATTCTGCTCGGCAGCGGCTGCAGCGACAGCGCGCTGCTGACGGCGGCGTACCAGCGCGCCCAAGCCGGGGCGCACCTGATCCTTCTCGACGCGGCGGGCTTTGACAGCCTTCCGGTACAGGGAGAAATGCAGAGTTATTACGCTGCGCTCATACATAAAAACGGACTGACCGGAGGACTTGCCCGCACGGGCTGTTTCCACGACGGGAGCATGGGCCGCGATCTGGCCGGCGGTGAAACGTTCGTCTCCACGCTTTCGTTTGAGCCCGCGGTCAGCTCAGTGGCCGCGGCGGACGACGGCGGCGTGACGACCGGCGTTCTCTGCGGGACCGCGCAAAGCGGCAGCGGCTTTGTCACGGTGAACACGCTGCGGCTGGAAGCCGCGTCCGGTTCCCCGGCAGCCGACGGCCTGCTGCTCAACCTGGTCAATTCGCACCTTTCGCAGGCGACATTGGAGGAATGAAGATGAAACGTTATGCTGTCAGAATATCGCTTATACTCTGCCTGCTGCTGGCGCTGTCGTTCCTGCTCACCGGCGGCGCGGGCGCTTCTACGATATCCGCCGACAGGGCGGCGGTTTGCCTGAAAGACGACTGGAAAGTGTACCCGGACAGCAGCAATATCGGAGAGCAGAACAGATGGTTCGCCGGCTTTCCCGACGGCGGGACGACCGTGTCGCTGCCCTATGAGAGTTCCGACGTGGCCTATACTGACGTCGTCTGGTTCGGCAACCAGTTCTTCACCGACCTCGACCTGCAGGACGGCCAGCGCGCCGTACTGGATTTTGAGGGCGTGCAATACTACACAAAGGTTTGGCTCAACGGCGCCTACATCGGCGATCACGAGGGCTCTTACGGCAAATTCCAGTTCGATGTGACGGATCAGCTCCGCCACGGCGAGCAGAACCTGCTTGCGCTGCGGCTCTATGTTCCGCGCGGGAGCAGTACGCACCGGGGCGCGACTGAGGCCAACCTGCCGCTGTGGCTGGGCGCGTTTCAGCATATCCAGACGCCGGTTTACCTGCGCGCCGTGCCCGACGTATCGATCGACGACACATACGTCGACGCCGACTACCAGACCGGAAACGTCGACGTTGCGCTGACCATTAACAACCCGACCGGTGAGATCGTCCGTGTGGATATCGCCTCCGAAATCACCGTGTCGGGGGGCGGCGGCGTGCTCGACAGCGACGCGGAAACGGTGAAGGTCTGGCCGGGGACCAGCACGCACACCCTGTCCATGCAGCTTGACGAATTCACAGCCTGGTCGCCCGACAACCCATTTCTCTACGACGTAAACGCGACTGCGCAGGCAAAGGGAGCGGCGTTTATCGATTCCTCCTGCGTCACGACGGGATTCAAGGACCTGCGCGTGGACGGCGAGGGCTACTTTGTGCTCAACGGCGAACGGCTGTTCCTCAAGAGCGCGCACACAGCGCCGTATGTGCTTGGGTCGGTGGACGTCGGCGCGGATACGGAGCGGCAGCTGCATCAGCTGGATTATCTCAAAAGCGCGGGCTTTAACATGGTGCGCTTTATCAGCGGGCCGGCGCTTCCTGAAATGCTCGACTACTGCGACCGGATCGGGCTGATGGTATATGAGGAGACGGCCATGGCCTGGTTCCCGACCGACTGCTCCATTACCGGCGAGCTTGTGACAAGCGAGATTTCACAGCTGCTGTACCGCGACAGGAACCATGTGAGCTTTTCCATTTTAGGCCTGCTCAACGAAACCTACAGCAACAGCGGAACGCAGGCGCGTTACGGCGCGGCGGTCGGATCGCTGAACACCATCCGCGACATTGACGAAAACGTGCTTGTGCTCCTCTCCTCCGGCAGATGGGACAACAAGCGCGAGACCGCGTCCGCCTGCAATCCCGGCAGCCGTACGTGGGACGGGTGGATGGGCAACGAAGGAAACGTCACGCCCACAAACACTACATATATGACCCTGTTTTCAGGCATGGGCGACATCCACTATTACCCGAATATGCCGTATGACGCGTCGGTGCGGGACGCTTTCGCCGCCATTGGCGATGTGCGCGCCGCCTTTGTCTCAGAGGCAGGCGCGGGTTCGCAGCCGAATATCATCAGCGACTACCGCACTCTGCAGCAGGAGAACAACTCCTCGCTTGGCAACCTGATGAACCAGTCCATTGCGCAGCAGCTCGAGGCGCTCGACTATATCTACACCCAATATGGGCTGAATACGGTTTTCGCCACGCAGGAGGATATCGTCACACAGTCGCAGATTTTGCAGGCGCGGCAGCGTTCGCTGCTGGTGGACTACATTCGCAGCAACCCCAAAATCAGCGGATACAGCATGACGCAGGGCGCAGACATCGGCTACCGCGGCGAGGGGATACTGGAGGGGCAAATGACCCACAAGACCGCCATGTACGACACGATCCGGGACTGCTGGAGCGACCTGCGCTGGTGTGTGAACCTCGACGAGTACAACGTGTATTCCGACGGGGCGCTCGACGTGGATATCCGCCTTTCCAATTTCGGCGTTCTGGAGGACAAGGACTACACCGCCGTCATCCGCATTACCGGCGAGTCGGGCACGCTCTACAAGAAGACCGTAACCGTACATCCTGCTTTTGATGAGAGCGGGAACGCCGACTTCTCCATCCCGGTGCTCAGCGAATCCATTGCTCTGACGAGCTTTACAACAGGCGAATACACCATCAGCGCAACGCTCTACGGGGCTGAGGCGACCAGCGGGTCCAAGACGTTCTGGGTGACGCAGCGGAGCAGTTTGCCCCAGCTCTCCGGCACCGTCTATCAATACGGGCTGAGCGCGGCGGAGATCGCGACGCTCACAGCAAGGGGCGCGACGGTAGCGGCGCTCAATCCCGACAATATCCCGGCCGGCTGCACCATCCTTCTTGGCCAGAACAACACAAGCGCCGCAGTCCTCAACAAACTGTTCGAAAACGTGCGGCTGACCGGCTCCCACCTCGTGGGGACGAGCTACGGCGTGTTCGGCGATTCCGGACAGACCGGGCTGCCCTTTGACCAGCCCGGCACGGCCTCTGTTTTGAGCAACTGGCTCTACCACTCCGACGCAGTCATTTTTGACACGCCCGTCACGGCGGGGCTGCAGACGGAATGCCTTGTCGACCCGACATACTACGAGGCCGTATACGACTCGCACTGCTACGGCGCCATCAACAAGCCGGACGAGCTGCACGCGTTCATGTTCTTCATGGGAAACGACGGCGGCGTCACCGAACAGGACCTGTACTACGGCGTGGCCTGCGGGACCTACTACTACGGCGAAGGCTACATTACGGTCAATACCTTCGATATCCCCGGCGGCGCGGGAACGCCGGTCGCGGACAGGCTGCTTTTGAATATGGCGGCCTATCTGGGCACAAAACAGGCGGCGTAACATGAAACGGAAAAAGGACGACGGAATGCTACGAAACATGCAAGCATGCAAAAGGAGTCTATTATGAAAAAGATCCTATCCCTGATTCTGGCGGCCGCAGTGGTCCTCGCCGTGACGGCGGGCATATCGGCCAAGAGCCTGCAGTCCTCCCCCAGCCGGACGATCGGCGTAGACGGCTCCATCTCGGCGGACGAGTGGGGCGCGCCCGCGTTTTCCGGCGACAAGGAGACCTGCTGGGCAAAAAACGCGACCTATGGCTGGGATTTCTGGCAGAACACAACCGCTGTTGCGGGACAGTACTTTAACATCTACTTTACCAAGGACGAAAACTACGCCTATATCGGCGTGGAGCTGATCGGCGCGGCAGGGCCGGACAGCGGCGCCGCTACCGTCGGCGACCTTTGGGCGCACGCGCATATGGCCTTTACGCTGTCCGCCTACGACGCGGCGACGACCGTGCCGCGCATTACCTTCCAGGGCCAGACCTACGAACAGTACGGCTACTGGATGATCGGGCTGCTGGGCGGTACGACAAAGGCGATGGAGTCCAAGTCGCAGGGCATGGACACCTACAACCTGCAGAGTTCCGAATACGCCGTCGCCTACCACGCCGCGACAAGCACCTATGTCTATGAGGTGGCAGTCCCCTGGTCGGCGACCAATATCGACCCGGACGAACACAGCGCCGTCGTGCTCAGCGTTGACCTCGCCGACGCTTATACTACGACCAGCGGCAACCGCTATCTGATCTGCCCGGCCGCGCAACAGGCGGGAAACTACCTCGGCCCGAACAACTTCAGGCACGCCGCCTCCGACCCGCTTGTCATCAGCCTGGTGGATACCAAAGTGGGCAATACGGCGTCTCCCGTACCCGCCGAAATCACGCTGGACGGTACGGTTACCGATACGGAGTGGGGCGAGCCCATGATTGTGACCTCGCCCGAGCACTGCCAGCAGACCTGGGGCAATTACTGGGAGTTCGATCCAGCGGCCGCGCCCGCCGGACAGAGCGCAAAGCTGTACGTGACCAACGATGCGGACTACATCTATCTTGCATTTGTGCTCGACAAGTGCACGCTTGACACATCCTGCACCGACGCGGGCCAGCTGTGGAAGGCGGCGCACTTCGGTTTTACCCTGTCAAAATACGACGAGAACACGACCATGCCGCGCATCACGTACCAGGGACAGGCCTACGAACAGTATAACAGTTTCATCATGGGGTTTGTAAACGGGACGAAGGCCGCCCGGAACGACACGCAGGGGATCGTCGCCTGGGACCTGCCCGACGACTATTACGCCGTCGCGTTCGACGCGCAGACAGGCACCTACACGTATGAGGTTAAGATCCCCTACGGCAGGACAAATATCGACCTTGCCGTATCCCGGGATATTGCGCTCAGCGTTTCAGCCGGGCAGAATTATACCGGCGGCGCGGGCACAAACCGCTACAACATCACCACCGGCTATGCAAACAGCGGCGGCCCGGCAAACTTTGCCCACCAGAACAATGCGCTCAAGGTGACGCTCAACGACGCGCTTCGGGACAACGGCGACTACGCGGCGTCCGCCGCGCCGCCGGCCGTGATTCTGGACGGCACGGTCACCGCTGCGGAATGGGGCGAGCCCACGATCGTGACATCGCCCGCGCACTGTCAGCAGACGTGGGGAAACTACTGGGCATTTGACCCCGAGTCCGTCAATCCCGCGCAAAGCGCAAAGCTGTACATAATGAACGACACGGAAAACCTCTACCTTGCCTTCGTGCTCGACAATTGCACGCTCGACACGTCCTGCACCGATCCGGGGCAGCTGTGGAAAGCGGCGCACTTCGGCTTTTCCGTATCCCAGTACAGCGAGAACACGACCGTACAGCGCATTGCATACAACGGCCAGAACTTTGAACAGTATACGAGTTTCATGATCGGGCTTGTGAACGGGACGAAGACGGCGACCTGCTCCACACAGGGGCTTGACGCCTGGGCCCTGCCCGCCGACCACTATGCCGTCGCGTTCGACGCAGAGGCGGGTACCTATACCTACGAAGTCAAAATCCCCTTTTCGCGGACGAATATAAACTACAGCGAGAACAGGGACATTGCGCTCAGCGTCTCGGCCGGGCAGCAATACACCGGCGGCGCGGGCACGAACCGATACAATCTCACAACGGGCTTTGCGTTCAGCGGCGGGCCGGACAATTTCCAGCACCTGCACAATGCGATCAAAGTGACGCTCAGCAACATTTCAAAAGTTGTGAACCCCTATGTGCGGAACGTCGCGCCGCCGCTGGAGAGCGTCGTCATCCTGGACGGATACATCAGCGACGCCGAGTGGGGCGAGCCGGTCGTCGTGACCGCGCCGGGACACTGCCAGGACACCTGGGGCAACTACTGGGAGTTTGACCCCGCCTCGGTTTCCCCGACCCAGACCGTCAAGCTCTACCTTACCTCCGACCATGAATATCTCTATGTCGGCGCGGTGATCGACGAGTGCGAATACGACGGCACCTGTACGGACAAGAGCATGCTGTACAAGGCCGCGCATTTCAACTTCAGCGTTTCCAACTACAACGAGAACACGACGGTGGAGCGCATTGTGTTCCAGGGGCAGACCTACGAACAGTACACCGGATTTATGTTCGGATTTGTGAACGGACAGAAGACCTCGTACGCCTTTACGCAGGGCATAGACTTATGGGAGCTGCCTGGCGCAAACTACGAGATCCGCTACGATCCGATCCAAAAAACATACACGTATGAAGTGAAGCTGCCGATGGTACAGACGAATATTCTGACCGACCGGATCGCGCTGAGCGCGAGCGTCGGTTCACACTACACAGGCGGCGAAGCGACCAACCGCTTTAACCTCACCACAGGCGCCGCCACCTGCGGCGGGCCAGGGAACTGGGCGCATCTGAACAATGCCCTCGTCTTTGAGCTGAGCCCGAACCCGCCGACGGGCGACGCGCCGCTTACGGCCACGCTTGCCGCGGCCGTGCTCAGCGCGGCCGGCGCGGCGGCGCTGCTGCTGCGAAAGCGGAACAGGGCGTAACTCCCGCCAGGGAAACGGGCTGCTGCGGGAAGGACGGAGTATCCGTCCTTCCCGCTTTTTTTGCGCCGCGAAAACCCCGGAAGCCCTGCCGGGCCTCCGGGGTATGATACACAATCTCCGAGAAAGGACTATTTACTCTCTATAATCTTGACGTTTTCGGCCGTCTGCTCCGTTTCAGCCACGGCGATGTCCTTAATGGCGATTACATCCGCCGCGCCCAGGCCATCGGATTGCACGACGACGTTGACCGACTCTTCGCCGATCATGGCGACGCATTCGGCAAAGCCCTTGGCCTTGACCAGATTTTCAATCCGGCCCTCGGCGTCCGCCGCATCCGACAGTGCGAGCAGTTTTTCCTGCGCGACGGCGCGGTCTTCCTCCGTCGAGCTCTCATTGGCAATGATCTCATTGAGGATACGGACGGCCTCGTCGCGGGTCTCCTGGCGGTTGAGGCGCGCGCTGCTGAAATATTCGCTTGTGCTGTTGACAAATTCAGCCTCGCCGAGAACTTTGCTGCCGTCTTCCTCGCCCTGCTGCTGCGTGGACGTGAGCTTATCCATCGCATCATCGGCGTTGTCCGGCGTATTGAGCTTCCAGCTCACAAACACCGAGATGCAGATCACGGCGCAGACCGCTATGAGCATGATTTGTTTCTTGAATGCTTTCATTCGTTACACCTATCCTTTCATAATGACGCATACTTGGCTTGTTTTGATTCCCAATACCGTGGACACTGTCTCGATGATGGACAGCTTCAGCGTGGGCGTATTGCTCCCTTCGCAAATGACCGCCACCCCGTTTATGTCCGGATATATTTCGGTGACGATCAGCGCTCTCTCTCCAGTCGTCTTATCATTGACCCGCGCGATCTTGGTTTCCGTGTCTCGGCTCGATTCCGACTTGACCGAGTCGCCGGCCGTATTGCCGTTTTGCGTGGTGCTGTCCGTCTCGTCGGTCGCGTACCTGTATTCGATTCCGGTTTCCAGCGTGATCATAACTTCACAGCGCTCCACCCCCGAAATACCATTCAATATATTTTGCAGCTTTTGCTCCGTCTGCGCTATGAACTGTTCGTTTGTGAGCGTCTCCGATGCAAAAGCAGCCGGCTGCTCCTCCTGTCCGGAGCCGCCGAACAGCGTTGAGGCGAACAGGATCAGCAGGACGCCGCCGCAGGCCAGCAGCAGCACCATGTTGTTTTTCTTCAAAAACCCGGCCAGGCGCCCGCCTGTCTGTGCCTTTCCGTTTTTCATTATATTCACCTCGTCCCTATGATATAACTTCGGGTTCGATACCCGTCTCTTTTTTTACGTAATCGCGTATGGCGGCGAACTTCCCCGCGTGTTCGGGGCCGACCGTGATCGTCACCTCGCCGACGGAGAACTGTTCGTTCATAAACGAGACCGTGCCTTCGATTGCAAGCGCGTCTTCGCCGATGATGGTGCGCACGCACTCGCCTATCCTGTTCTTGAGCTGCTGTTCCATCACCATGGCCGACTGCCCCCACGCCCCTTCCTCCAGCGCGGGCACGTCTTCAAAGTCCACGGAAAAATCAAAGTCCTTCAGGCTGCCCAGGCCCCTGGATACGGGCGTCACCATACAGAAGAGCAGGAACACGCCCGTGATGAGCCGGAAGGCCTTTTCATAATGGCCCTTGGGCACGAGCAGCGTGACCATGCCGCAGATGACCGCCGCGCCGATGACGACTCTTATGTATTCGCTGAACAGACTCATCCGGAACCACCCGCTTTCAGTAGAATCGCGATGCAGACGATAAACATCGCCATGAGCCCGCATGCAATGGCAATAAGCAGGCTGTAGCCGTCCGCAATGATCGACAGCATGGACCGCACCCGTCCGGAACCCAGGATATCGCCCGCAAAACAGGCGAGCTTGAGGGAGATAAAGTTGACCGCCATTTTGATTACAGGCACTACGATCAGATAGAATACTACGATAATGCTGAATACGCCTGCGACCGACTTGATGATGCCGAGGCTGCTCATAAGGGTGTCGACCGAGTCGGACATGATATTGCCCGTCACCGGCAGAAAGGACCCGACCGCCATTTTCAACGCGCGCCTGGAAAGCGAATCGCCCGCGCCGGTGATGGCCGTCTGCAGCGAGAGCAGGCCGGTGAAGGCGACGGTAAGGATCATGATACAGCGGTTCACAAAGGTGCGCAGGCCCAGGGTCATAGTCTTTAGACCCTCGTTTTCCGTCACAGCGGAGGCGATACCCAGGCAGATATACGTGCCGGCGAGAGGCAGAAGGAAGCTGGAGAACAGCCCGCCCGCATACACTGTTGCGTTGTAGAGGAACAGATGCAGCACCGTCGCGCTCGTCACATTCCCCGACGCTGCGAGCAGAGAGGTGAGCACCGGCACTGAGATTTCCATGTAATCCGACATCTGCGTCGCGGCCGTCGTCAGCTCGTTTACGCGGGAATAGAAGGGTTGGCACACGATCAGCGCCGCCGCGCCCGCGCAGGCAAAGTCGAGCAGCCGGCCGCTCCCCCGTTCGTTGAACGAGTCGCGCAGAATCTCGTAGATCGCCATGACGATCAGCAGGGCGAACAGGCTGAAGATGACGCCCATATTGTCCTTGAGCGCTTCGACCAGGTTGTCGGTTAAAAAATTGACGACTTTCTCCCAGCTCAAAAGGTTCTGTACGCCCTCCGACGTGAGATCGGCCTGCCCGAGCTGGTCCTGGACTTCATCCGGCGCGCCGTCGTACAGGTCTGAAAGCCCGAACTGCTCGGCCTTTTCTGCATACAGTTCGTCCGCGTTCAGCCCGGCCGCCGAGACGGGCTCGGCCGCGCGCGCGGGCAGAATGAGCAGCAGCAGCGACGCTACGATACACAGCAGTCGTTTCTTCATCTTGTATTTCACACTTCCCCCTTACGCTCAGCCGCCGGCGAACAGGTTGATCGTCGACAGCAGCCCGTCGAACAGCGGGATGGCCGTGATGAGGATCGCGACCTTGGCCGCAAGCTCGATTTTGGAGCCGATGGCCGTCTCCCCGCAGTCGTTGCACATATCCCCCGCGATCTTCGCAATATACGAGATGCCGAGGCATTTGATGAGGATAACGAAGGCCTGGCCTGGAATATTGTAGCTGTCCAGCAGTCCCTGCGCATAGGAGAGCACCTGGTCCACTCCGGCCACTACGGCCGCGAGAAAGACGACGCCGCCCGCTATGGCGACAAACAGGGCGTACTCCGAACGGTAGGAGCGCAGCATGACCGCAAAGGCGCAGATGACAAGGCCGACCCCCGCAATCTGTAAAAACGTCATACCATCACAACCCAAACACGGATTTCACGGTATCGAACAATACCTTGATCTCCTGTACAAGCATGAGCAGCACGACGATCACGCCGGCAAGGGCCGTCAGCATGGCCTGGTCCTCCCGGCCCGAACGCATGAGTATCTGGTTTAAGACTGTCACGACGATGCCGACAGCCGCGATTTTAAAGATTAAATCCACATCCATATCCGTTTTCTCCGTCCCTCTATAGTGTCAGATCAGAACGACCGCGATCAGCGCGCCGCCGAGCAGGCCCAAGGAGCGATACAGACGCGCCTTGGCGCCGCACGCCGCCGCTGCTTCCTCGCGCTGGCGGCGCAGGCGGTCGGCCGTGCCCGCGCACACGTCGCGCTGACCTGCAAGGTCTGTCTTCCCGAACGCGGCGACGAACTCGTCCACGACCAGCCTGTCGTCGTCCGTGAGCTGCGACGCGGGCGTTTCCGCCCAGGCGGCGGCCAGGTCCGGCGCATGGGCCAGACGTTCGTGGAAGGCCGCGATCACCCTGTACTTTTCAAACTCATGCAGGCCGGTCAGCCGCTGCACAAGCTCCAGCGCCGGCGTGCGAAAATAGCGGATCTCGCTGTGGATGCGGCCGACAAGCTGGATCAGGCCGTCCAGTTCAAGCGTCCTGCGGTGCAGACCCGCAGCTTTCAGGAACCCAGCCAAACCTGCGGCTGCGAACAGAAGCAGTATCCCTGCAATTTTCATATCTCACACCTTCCTTTTCTCCACGCGTCCGCTGCACACGCAGCACTTCCCGTACAACGCCCGGACGGCGGGCCCCCTCCAGGACCGCGATCACGTCGATCGCGCCCGCCGCGAGCAGCTTTGCCGCCTGGGGCCGCCGGGCCGCCTCCTCCGCGCTGCGCGCGTGCAGCGAAAGGACGACCGGCACGCCCGCGCCCATGCCCTGCAGCACGGCTTCAGCTTCGGCTTCGTCGCCCAGTTCGTCAAACACGATCACGTCCGGGGACAGGCAGCGCAGCGCCTGCAGGATCCCCTCTTTTTTCGGCGTGCCGTCCAGCACGTCCACAAGCGGTCCCAGATCGTTTTGCGGCACGCCGCCGAACATGGAGGCAAGCTCCCCCCGCTCGTCCACGACGGCGACCTTGCGGCCCGCGTAGGACAGGGACCGGATCAGGTCCTTGAGCACCGTCGTCTTTCCGCCGCCGGGCGGGGACACGATCAGGCCTGACCTGAGCCCGCTGCGGTCGTATATGTAGGGCAGAATCCCATCCGCGCAGCCGACGATCTGACGCGCGATACGGATGTTGATGGAGGAAATTTCGCGCAGGCCCGTTACCGCGCCGTCCTGCACCACCGTCCGGCCGGCAAAACCGCAGCGGTGGCCGCCGGGGATGGTGACAAAACCCTCCTTGAGCTCCTGTTCATAGGCGTAGACCGAATTGCGGCACAGCTTATAAAAGGTATCCTGCAATTCGGCGCCCGTACAAATATACGCGCCGCCGGCATGTTCCGTCAGCTCCCCGCGTACAGATAGAAAGAGGCTGTCGCAGCCGAATACCACCGACAGCGGCCGGCCCGTCCGCAGCCGAAGCTCGGTGATCTCCCGCCGGCGGAACTCCGGAATATTGGAGACGAGATCGGCCAGGCCCTCTTCCAGAAACCGTAAAACCTGTGAAAATGCGCTTGCGTTATCCATAGGGTTGTCCTCCCTTTGTTACAGGATATTTGCGCAGCGCCGCATTTAGAACAGAGAAAGCAAAAAACGCCGTCCACATATTTTTCGTTTCCCTGCATATTTTCGCCGGGCCTGCAATAGTATTTACCGACAAAAGGATTGGGGGAGTAGTTTCAATGGATACAAGCAGACTTTACAGCGATATAAGCAAAAGAACCCAGGGCGACATCTACATCGGCGTCGTCGGCCCGGTGCGCTCCGGAAAATCCACCTTTATTAAAAAGTTCATGGAGACGCTGGTGATTCCCAATATCCAAAACGAATTCCAGCGTGAACGGGCCGTGGATGAGCTGCCCCAGAGCGCGGCGGGCAGGACCATTATGACCGCAGAGCCCAAGTTCATTCCGGATGAGGCGGTGCGCGTCGATCTTTCCGACAACGCGTCCTTCCGCGTTAAGATGATCGACTGTGTCGGCTATATCGTGCCGAGCGCGCTCGGGTATATTGAAAACGACATGCCGCGCATGGTCATGACCCCCTGGTTTGAAAAGCCCGTGCCCTTTAACATGGCGGCTGAGATCGGCACGAAAAAAGTTATCACCGACCACTCGACCATCGGCCTGGTCGTTACGACCGACGGCAGTTTCGGCGAGCTGCCGCGCGGCGAGTATGAGGAGGCGGAGCAGCGCGTCGTCGCGGAACTCACGGAGATCGGGAAGCCCTTCGTCGTCGTCCTCAACTGCTTCGACCCCGCCGCGGCCGATTCCAGACGGCTTGCCGACGCGATGGAGCAGAAATACGGCGTGCCCGTCCTGCCTGTCAACTGCCTTGAGCTGACGGAAAGCGACATCAAGGACATTCTTGAAACGATCCTGTTCGAATTCCCGGTCAAGGAGATCGGCGTAAACATTCCAACCTGGATTGAAGTGCTCGACGAGGACAGCGAAATCAAACGCTCTTTCTACAGCACCATTATGGAACAGTCGGCGCAGATTCAGAAAGTCAAGCAGATTCGCGATTACAGCGCCTGCCTGACCGACAACGAATACATCACCGAAGCGCAGGTCAAAACCGTCGACCTCGGCCGCGGCAGCGCAGTCATCGACGTCCAGGTCCGGGCCGGGCTGTTTTATGAAGTGCTCGCCCAGACCACCGGGCTTGACATCAAGAACGAAGGAGACCTGATGCTCACCCTCACCCAACTCTCCCGCGCCAAGACCGAGTACGACAAGTACGCCAGCGCCATCATGCAGGCGCAGACGGTCGGTTACGGCATTGTGACGCCTGCGACCGAGGAACTGACCCTGGAAGAGCCTGAACTGATCAAGCAGGGCGGACGCTACGGCATCCGGCTTAAGGCCTCCGCGCCGTCGATCCATATGATCCGCGCCGACATTGAAACCGAGGTCTCCCCCATCGTCGGCACCGAAAAACAGTCGGAAGACCTGATCACCGACATTCTGCGCGAATACGAGGATAATCCGACCAAGATATGGGAATCCGACATTTTCGGCAAGTCCCTGTACGACCTTGTCAACGACGGTATGCTCAACAAGCTCTATAAAATGCCGGGCGAGGCGCGCGAAAAAATGCAGGAGACGCTGCAGCGCGTCATCAACGAAGGCAGCGACGGCCTGATCTGTATTATCCTGTAAACAGAAATATGGCGAAGGCATAAGCGCTATGCAAACTCTGGCGAATCTGAAACGGCAAACCTGCAAATAGTACGCCGGGCGGACCTGTTTTCCAGGTCCGCCCGCGCTGTGTTTTGAAAAAAAAATACTTATCCTCTTGACATCCACTACTATTTATTGTATAGTAGTGGATGTAAGCCAGTATAGAGAAAGAGGCGATACGATTTGAATGTACAGTACAAAAAAGGGGTCCTGGAACTCTGCGTGCTGGCATTGCTCAGCAGGGGCGACCGTTATGGCTACGACATCTCGGAGCTTTTGTCCCGCAAAATCGACATTTCCGACGGGACGGTCTACCCCATCCTGCGCAAGCTGAAGACGGAGGGATTGGTGACGACCTATCTGTCCGAGGACAGCGGCGGCCCGCCGCGCAAATATTACAGGCTCACACAGCTGGGCGAAACGGAATACCGGCGCGCGCGCGCCGAATGGCTCGCGTTCGCCGGGACGGTTCGGGAATTATTGGAGGAGGAACAGGCATGACCAGAGAAGCATATTTAAACGAACTTACACAGCTTCTGAAAAGGCAGAATACGCCGGATATTGATGATATCGTGGCGGAATACGACGCGCATTTCACCTACAAGACCGCGGACGGATTTACAGAAGAAGAAGTGGCCGACAAACTCGGCAGCCCGGAACAGATCGCAGAGCAGTATCTGCAGGCGCAGACCGGGAGCCGACGCATGGGGCGCGGCGTACTCAAATTCGGGTTCGGGCTGCTGGATTTTGTTCTGGCGCTTCTGTTTACCGTTTTATATGGGTGGGTAATAGCGCTCGGCGCATTTGCCGCCGCGAGCGCCGCGGCCGGACTGGGGCTAATGTTCCAGGCCGGCGGATTGCCAGCGGCGCCGCTGTTCGCAGCCATCCCGCTTGGGCTGGCGCTCATTGCGCTCGGCGTGCTCGCCGCCATTGCGACCGTGTACAGTCACCTGTATGTGGTACAATGGGCAAAGGCGTTTCTGCATTTCCAGAAAAACTGCATCAGCGGCGCGCACCGGCCCGGACCCGGCTTTCATCCGGCTATCCCGCCTCGGCGCAGAAGACGGCTGCGCAATACGGCGATTGTGTCCCTGACGGCGTTCGGGGTGCTGTTTGTGGCAAGTTTTATCGCGCTGTGCGTCTATACCGGCTCCTTTGAGTTCTGGCATGCCCTGCGCTGGTTTGTTTGATCACACGGTACAAACAGGTTTTGGGGCAACAAAACAGGACAGAAACGTAAAGTTTCTGTCCTGTTTTCGCAGGCTCCACGCGCCGCGGCGAAAAACGCTTTTCGATTCCGTATCGCGAAGCGCAGGCATAAGAAGCCTGGCGGCTAAGTATAAATATGTCGGTATTGCAACTGCGCCGCCGGCGCGTTTAATCCCGGCGCCGGGGGTTACCGGAAGGGTGAAAAATCCGCGGCGTAGAAGCCGGTCCGGGTATGCGACATCGGCGGCGTCTGGCCGGCATAGGCCGCAAACGCATCGGCCAGCTGGACCGGACCGACCGAGCCGTCCGAAGAGCAGGGCAGCATATAGCGGACGACCAGCATATCCGGTCCCGGCTGCGTTTCCATGCGCGCCGCGAGCTGCTTTAAATCGATTTCACGCGCGCCGCGTTTGCTTTTTTTCAGCGTCACAACGCTGGGCTGGCCCCAGAAGGATTCAAACGCCGCCGCGCAGGACGCGGGCATGGACGTCTCATATGCCGCCCAGGCGATCTCTTTCAAATCCCGCTGCGGCAGGACGGCCTGCACGGCGCGCAGGCCCGATGGGAGAAACGCGCTGAGGCGTTCAGCCAATCCGGCCAATTCCACAGGCGCGCGGACAAGCACGTCGAGCGGCTCGCACAGGCCCGCTACGCCCAGAGGCAAAGGCTGGCCGAACACGATGCGCGGGTGCGGATTGAACCCCTCCGAATAGCGTACGGGGACGTCCGCCGCGAGCAGGGCGCGCAGAAAGGCGCGGTTTATATCCAGATGCGAAAGGAACCGGGCAAGGCCCGTCTTTTCAAAAAACAGGCGAAGCTTATCCAATGCAGGCACCTCCCGTAATACGCCGGATTCCACAGCCGGAACATGCGGTGAAACAGTCGGGCGTGGTCTCGTTGCGGTAGGCTTTTTCGCGTTCGCGCAGAAAAAACGCCTTTGTCACGCCGATGTCGATTCTGTCCCAGGGCAGCGTTTCGTCCAGGCCGCGCGCGCGGTTCGCGTAGTCCTGCGGGCTGAGTCCCTCCGCGGCGAATGCGGCCGTCCAGTTCTCATAGGAGAAGCTCTCGCCCCAGCTGTCAAACCGGCTGCCGAGCCGATAGGCGCGTTCGATCACCCGCGCAAGCCTGCGGTCGCCGCGGGCAAAGGCGGCCTCAATCACCGACGTGCGCGGATCGTGCCAGCTCACGGATATTTTACGTGTGCGGATCGCATCCAGCAGCAGCTGCTGGCGGCGCGCTATCTCTTCCATGGACAGCTGCGGCTCCCACTGAAACGGCGTAAACGGCTTTGGCACAAAGGTCGCAAGGGAGACGCTCACGCTTACGCCCTTTCCTTTTTTGCGCTCAGGCAGGCTGTAGTAGAGGTCCACGATATCCTGCGCGAGCTTCGCAATAGCAAGGATGTCTTCGTCCGTCTCTGTGGGCAGGCCGATCATAAAATACAGTTTGACCGAGGTGTAACCCTCCTTAAACGCGGCGGCGCAGGTATCCATAATCTCCTTTTCGGATATGTTTTTATTTATCGCGTCGCGCAGGCGCTGGCTGCCCGCTTCAGGCGCAAAGGTCAGGCCGCTTTTCCGGATATCCTGCATCGTTTCAAGGATATCGGCCGGGATATTGTCAATGCGCAGCGAGGGCAGGGACAGGTTGATATGCGCGGGGCCCGTCCACTCGTTCAGGTCGCGGATCAGCGGCCCGATCTCCGGATGGTCGCTGGACGAGAGGGAGAGCAGCGAGATCTCGTCATAGCCCGTCATGGCGCACTGGCTGCGCGCGCACGCCTCCAGCACCGAACGGCTGCGGAACCGGGCCGGCCGGTAGATCATCCCGGCCTGGCAGAACCTGCAGCCGCGAACGCAGCCGCGGAACAGTTCGAGCGCGATGCGGTCGTGTATGGCCTGCACCAGGGGCACGACCGGTTTTTGCGGGATAAAGCAGCGGTCCATATCCAGCACGACGGCGCGGCGCACCGGCGTCTCCGGCACGATGCGCGCGACTGCCGGGCCGCTGTACTCCACCGTATACAGCGACGGGATATACACGCCCTCAATGGACGCGGCGCGGCGCAGAAATTCCCTGCGGGGCACGCCCTGGCGCTTACATTCGGCGAACATGTCCAGCACGGCGGGGATGCTGTCCTCGCCGTCGCCGACAATTACAAGATCAAAAAACGGAGCGACCGGCTCGCTGTTGACTACGCAGGGTCCGCCCGCGATGACGAGCGGGTCGTTCTCCCCGCGCGCAGACGCGTAGAATGGGATGCCGCCCAGCTCCATCATCTGCAAAATACAGGTATAGTTGAGCTCAAACTGGAGGCTGAAGCCCACAATATCGAACTGGGAAATGGGGTCTTTGCTCTCTAGTCCATACAGCGGAATTCCCGCCGCGCGCAGCTGCGCCTCCATATCCGAAGCCGGCGCAAACACGCGCTCGCACCATGTGTCCGGCCGCGCGTTCATAAGCTCGTATAAAATTTTAATGCCGAGGTTGGACATGCCCACTTCGTACAGGTCGGGGTAGCACAGGGCAAACCGGATAAACACGTTCGATTTGTCCTTAACCGTGCTGTTGACCTCCCCGCCGGTGTAGCGGCCCGGCTTCTGCACCTGCATCCATATGTTTTCTAGCGCGCTGTTCATGCTCTGCCCTCCAGTCAATTCTCTCTTAAATTGTTATTATATATGAATTTGGAGGACAATGCAAGAAATCGGCATGGAAAGGAACGCTTGATTCAGCCTGAAAACAGATCTGTCAGCTCTGAAGCTGTACGATCCTCTCATATATCTTATATGCTCCGCGAGGCTGCAACGTTGCAGAATCCTCCAGCGCAGTGACGTCCATATCATCTGCCGCATGCCTGAGCGCGATACGGAACATATCTCTCAACGGCGCAGCGCCGCCCAGCAGAACCCTATGTGTTTTTGCGTATCTTGCTATCAGCGCAACGTCGTCATGGAGGATAGCTCCTACAAAAATGCCGGTGAGCTCTTCCTGCGGAACATGCAGCGACCGGTCCAGGATCCGCACCCTGAACAGCGCGTTGTTCAGGCCATGGCTAGCACACAGATCGTACCCGCGTTTGATGCATCGAGGGTCGGCGGTCTTTGCCAATCCATTGGGGAACGTCTTTTTCAATATGGTGTTTTCAGAGAGCGCAGCAAGCATCTCCCCGCACAGGGTGGACATGCATCTTACAATCGTTCCGTTTTCCGAAAACACCAGTTTTGTATGCGAGCCGGGCAGGACTGTCAAGGATGCGCCTTGCATATATGATTCGTCCATGCCAAAAAACTCCGTTTCTTCTCCGCGCATAAAATCCGGCCCGTCCGCAAGCGCTTCGCCATTTTTGACGCCGGGAATCCCGATAAACGGAACGCCGCATATATCCGGCAAATAACTTTTTACCGCGCATTGCGCCAAGTCATGCAGACTGACGGGCGCGGGGATATGCGGCACATACATAATACCCAGCTCAGAACAGATCATGCCGGACATGACCACGCATCGTATCTGGCTTTCGCGCATATGACGCCGTGTTAAAAGCCGGGCGATCCCTTCCCTGACACAAGCGCGCAGCGTACTGTTGTTCTGCCGCATGCCGGCGCCAACGGGATACCTGATCGAGTCGGTAATTCTGCTGCCCGCCAGCAGATAGATCCGCGTATTGGTCGTGCCTCCGTCTACGGCGATCAGATTGCATGGCGGAACAGTCATTTGCAGCCACCCCGCGCAACCGCTTCCACATATTGTCTGGCCAGGCTTTCAATTCTATTATATTGACCGGATTGGATCCAGTCTTTTACGACGAGCTGCGAACCAATGCAGACGCCGGCGCAGCCCTGCGCCAGATAGAAATTACAATTATCGAGATTCACGCCCCCAACCGCCAGTAACGGTATAGTTCCAAGCGGCGCGCATATATCTCTCAGGTAGTGCGGATACATTGCCGATATGGGGAACAACTTTACAAAATCCGCCCCTGCGTTTACTGCATTGCATATCTCCGTAGGCGTCAACGCGCCCGGTATGGACACCAGCCCGCGCCGTACAGTTTCCTTGATTATATTGGGATTCGTATCAGGGGATATAATATATTTTGCGCCTGCACGCGCCGCCAAATCCAGTCTTTTCAGGCTTGTCACCGTGCCGGCTCCTATGTGTAATCTCCCTTTAAATGCCTCGCACAGCCCTGCCAGAACGTTTGCATTTTGCTCGTCTGCTTCCCGTCCGTCATAGGCGTACTCCACCAGTCGGACGCCCGCATGATACAACGACTGCGCCGTCTGCAGCGCCTGCTCGAGTGTAAGACCCCGCAGAATCACAATCAGCTTTTTTTCTTCTATATATTTGCGCATGCCCGCTCACCGCTTCTGATTGTATTGCCGGTATGCCGTCGGCGCCAGCCCGTTTTCCTGTGCAAACAGCTTTGAAAAGTAACTCGAATTGTTGAAGCCGCATTTATTGGCGATATCGGTTATGCTGTCGGTTCCGTTTACAAGCATGTCCTTTGCGGCTCTGAGTCTGCAGTAATTTCTGTATTTGGAAATTGTAGTACCGCTTATGCGTTTAAACACATGACACAGATAATAGCTGCTTGCATACACCTTTTCGGCGATTTCATCCAGCGTCAGATCCAGCGCGAAATCCCGGCACAGAATCTTCTTGGCCGCTTCGAATATCTCCTGGGCGGCGCCGTCCTGCGTTGTCGATTTTTTTCGTACATAATGGATGATATCGGTGAGAATTTGCAGGCTGTTGTCGCACGAGCTATTGTACTTCTTGATTTTTTCATCAAGCTGTTTCATATACTCCATGTTTATTTTATCGCAGTTCAAGGCATATGCGTCGAATATCTTTTCCAGTACTGTATCAGTGCTGTATGTTTCCGTCAGATATATTGCCAGTTCTTCATCGGAATACATATCGTATTCAAAATATGGGTTCTTTATATCACCGGTGTATTCGCCGAGTTTGGAGACGACCTGTTTGAGCCTGCTTCCGCCGTTCGACACCCGGCCATGGATGATATCGTCTTCCGTCAGCCTTGCCAAGAGGATTTCTCTCGCGCATTTCTGCGCTTCCGACACATTCCGCTTAAACGCTCCGCGTTCCCTGTCGTAGACAATGTAAATATATCCGTCCGCAGCTTCAAACGCATCCGGATATGAAACATCGTCCCTCTCGTCCAGCAGAAGCTTCCATTTCCAGGTTGCGCCTTCGTCATCCGAGAGCATGGCGGTCAGGTTGTTTCTGCCCTTGAAACAATCGTGGTTGACAAGCAGTATCCTTCCGGATTGTAACCGCCTGATATGGAACCGTGAACTTGGTCCGCCCAAGCCGCTGTCCGCGCCCTTCGTCCAGGTTTTGCCTCCGTCGTAGGAATGCGACACGCCGATACCATAAAACGTTCTTACGAACATGCACAGATGCCCGTCCGCCATTTCAAGAAGCATATGCTCGTCAAACGAGCGCTCAGGCACGTCGGCTCCGCCTATTTTTTTAAAGTGCGCGCCGTTGTCAAGCGTCTGATATACAAACGAACCACGCTGCTTGTCTTCTTCGTACGGGATTACCCTGATGCCGTGGTCCCATACAGCGATTGGGAACATCCATTCGCCGGTCGATAAGACCGTCGGCTTATTCATCATGACGTCTTCCCCTATTTTAAATTCGCCGCTCCAGACAAGGCTGTCCGCATCGGGATTGTCGCATATCACTCCATACAGGGCGTTCTGCGGCGATCTTGTCCAGGTAAACCACAATCTACCCAGCGGATCTATCCACAGGCACGGGTCAAAACACCTGTAGCCCTCCTGCCAGGCCGCCGCGACAGGTTCGCTGAAACTGCCGCCGTCGCTCATAATCACAACTGCGTAATTGCCGATTTCCTCTTTTGTCCCGCCCGAATAGAACGTGACAAAAATCCTGCCCTTTTCCGTCACCGCTATGCTGGGTATTCCCTGCCAAAGCCTTTTATCCGAGTAGAAATTTTGCAACTGTTTCGTATCCGTTAAGAACATAGGCGTTTCCTCCTGCATTGCATTTACATTACGATTATACCGATTTTACAATGCGATATATATAATAAAATTGCCAAAATGGAAAGGACTATTTACACAGTCAACCGGATTTAATGAGAACCGCGCATAAAGCGGCGTGTACAGCCGAGGACGGAAGGCGCAGCGAAAAGACCGCGCGGCAGCGGCGCGGCGACGGGGGCGAGGCGGCCGGGAAACCTGGGCGTAGGTCCCAATATTGCGGCGCGCTGGACGCGTTGCTTACCCAGCCCCCGCCAGAGGGCGCAGACCGTGGCGCGATGCCGGGCGCAGCAATGCGAAAGGGGCGGGATGTTTACGGCGCGGCAAAAAAACCATGCGGCAACGAAAACGGCCGCATGGCAAGTAAAAAATCGACGCCTGATGACGGCGGCGGACTTATGGCAGCAGACGGCTGGACGGCGGCGGAGGCGCAAGGGCCGCCGCCCGCGTTACCGTGCCGCCGCCGGGACCGGCGCGCGGTTTGGGCTTTTTCAGACTCAGGGCAAAGCAGACGAGCAGATAGATCCCGATGACGGCCAGGGAATAGTTAAATCCCGTCGCATACAGGATATAGCCGCCGAACGCGATCGTACAGAGGCTCAGGATACAGGTGAGGATTCCCATTACAATCCCGCTGCGGCGCGGGCCAAGCGTCCGCTGCAGCACGGCGCTCAGCGCTCTGCCGCCGTCGAGCGGGAGCATGGGCACGAGATTGGCTGCAAAAAACGTGGCGTTTGCGAGCGCGAACAGCGCGACGAGCCGCGGCGGCGTCCAGACCTGTGAAACGAGCCAGGGGATCAAAAACAGCACGAGGTTTACCGCCGGCCCGGCCAGAGCCACAACCAGTTCCCGGCCATAGCCGAGCACATGCGACGGCGACTGCGTTATACTGATTCCAAAGGGCAGAAACTTCAGCTGCCGAACAGGGACGTGAAAACGGTACAGGGCGTATAAATGTCCGCACTCATGCACAAGCGCGGCGCACAGGATGACAAGCATATAGCTTGTGCTGTCGATAAAAACGAGAAGGGCCAGCACCGCGAAAAACAGCGGGTTTACCGACACCTTCTCTATATTTTTAAACATCCAGATAGAGCGCGGGGTTGAGGTATCCGTCGTCCTTGAGCATGGAAAAGTGCAGGTGCGGGCCGGTAGTCTTGCCCGTATTGCCGGAGCTTGCGATCTTCTGTCCCGCCTTCACTGCGGCGCCCTCGCGCACATGCGCTTTTTTCAGATGCGCGTAAAGGGTTTTGAAACCGTCTTCATGCTCGATGACGATATATATGCCGCTGATCTCGTCCTCGTCCACTTCCGTTACCGTGCCGGACAAAGCGGCGTTGACGCGGGTGCCCTCGTCAAGCGCGATGTCCAGGCCGTTGTGAAACTTTTTCTCGCCCGTAAAGGGATCCTCGCGGTAGCCGTATTCCGAAGTGATTTCCCGACAGTTCGCCGGCGCGACCAGCGTTTCCGGCAAAGCGGGTTTGAGCGCCGCGCCGGATTGCAGCTGCAGGTTGCCGGTACTGTCGCCCGCGTAGAGGATGGAACGGAACACATCGCCGTCTCCGATTCCCTCCGCCGTACCCGCCTGGACTGTCGTGAAGTCCGGTTCCTTCCCCTCGGCAGACGCGCTTTGCGTGCCGGAGGAGGCGCCGGCAGAATCGGTCCCCGACACGCCGGTACCGACCGCGCCGACGGCCTGGCTGCTCTCTTCGCCGCTCTGTGTCTGAGACGACGACGCGCCGGATGCGGACTGCGACGAAGAATCCGCTTTGGAATCCGTATCGTCCGTGCCGAACAGGCTCTTGAACACAGGCAGGTCGCTTGCGTAGTCGATCGCCTGCTGGCTTGCCTGCCCAATATCGAGCTTGGTCAAGAAGGACTCCGATACTCCCTCCTTAATATCGCTGTACAGGCCGCCGCCCAGAAATCGGATACAGAGCATAGCGGCAAGAATGGTCCCCGCCGTAACGGACTGCATAAACAGATACGACGTAAACCTGTCCTTACCGTCCGCAGCAGGCGGTTCCCTTCTCCGCGGCGGTTCCCCCGTCAGCGCACGCGCACGCTCCGAAGCCGTGCCGCGGGACAAGACGTGGCCCAGACCCTGCGGCCTTTTCCTCGGCGTGCGTTCACGTTCCATCCTGTTCATACACATCCCTCCTGCTCCAGTATATTGTCCGAGGCCGGCGAATATGTCGGATTCAAGGATTATTCAAAAACATGTCCGCACGGCGGCGCAGGGTCGGGATGCCTGGGACCGCGGCGCGGTGCTGGACGGGAGCGGCTGCGGCTGAGAGCGGGACGCGGGGCGGACAGAACGGAAACAAGGAGAAAAGAACCGGCGCGCGGCGGCGGCAAGGGTACAGGCCGCATACAAGCGCGCGGCGGCAGGGGCGAACGCGCTGCGGTACGGCATATCACCGCGGCACGGCAGGGCGGCAAGCGCAATGTACAGGACCGGCCGGGGCGGCGCTGCGGGGCGGGGACAAGGGCGGGAAGCGCAGACGCGCGAAAGGCGGCTGAAACCAGCAAAAAAACGCGCTGCACGGGCAGACGACGGCTGCAGGGGCACCTGCGCGCAGGCCTTTGCATAAACGCACCGCGCGGACTTCATGGAAAGGCGTACGACAAGACAAAACGCCGCAGTTTCCCGCGGCGTTTTATGCAATTTTCGGGCGGCGCGTACAGGGTCGGCGAAAGCCGCAAAAGCCGCGGCGGCCGCCCATATGGTCCAGGCGCCGCTATTTCTGCGGCGCGTACCCCGCGGCGCGGATGGCGGCGCGCACATCCCGCACGCGCAGGATCTGGACTTCGGACGAAACGTCGACCGCCTTGTTTTTATCGGAAATAATAAAACGGCGGAATCCCAGCCGTGCGCCCTCCTTGATCCGGCGCTCCACATCTGAAACGGGCCGTACTTCGCCCGCCAGTCCGATCTCACCGATGGCGACCACATCGTCGGCAATCACGAAATCCTTCAGTCCCGACGATACGGCGAGCGCCACGGCAAGGTCGGCGGCCGGATCGTCAAGCTTTATGCCGCCGGCGACGTTGAGGTAGGCGTCGTAATTGGTGAGAATGATCCCGGCCCGCTTTTCCAGCACTGCGATGATCAGGCACAGCTTGTTATAGTCGATCCCGGACGCCATGCGCCGGGGCGCGGGAAAGGGCGTCGGGGTCGTCAGGGCCTGTATCTCTGCGAGCAGGGGGCGGCTGCCCTCCATGACGCAGCACACGCACACGCCCGACACCTCATCCGGACGGCCGGACAGAAACAGTACGGAGGGGTTGTCCACTCCGACAAGGCCGGACTGCGCCATTTCAAACACACCCAGTTCGCTTGTAGGGCCGAAACGGTTTTTCACGGTGCGCACCACGCGGTAGAGCAGTCGTTTTTCGCCCTCGAAATACAGCACTGCGTCCACCATATGCTCCAGTACCTTGGGGCCGGCGATCGAGCCTTCTTTATTGACGTGCCCGACCAGGAACAGCGACGTGTTCTCCTGCTTTGCGAAGCGGATCAGACGCGCCGCGCACTCGCGTACCTGCGAGACGCTGCCCGCGCCCGACTGTATATCGGCGGCGTTCATGGTCTGGATAGAATCTATAATCATCGTTTTGGGCTTTAGCTGGGCCGCGGCGGCGAGGACGATGTCCAGATCCGTCTCAGCCAGAATAAACAGGTCGGGGTTCCGCACGTTCAGGCGTGCGGCGCGCATCCCCACCTGCTCTTTGGACTCCTCGCCCGTCACGTACAGGATTGCGCCGCCGTCCAGCTGCAGGGTGCTACACATCTGCAGCAGAAGCGTCGATTTCCCAATGCCGGGATCGCCCCCGACCAGCACCGCGCTGCCGGGCACCACGCCCCCGCCGAGGACGCGGTCGAGTTCAGGAATGCCCGTGAGCACCCTGCGGTAACGCACCTGTTCGATCTCCCTGAGCGGCACCGGCGCGCGCGCAGCGGGAAGGGGTTTTGCCGGCGCAGGACCAGATCCGGGCGCGGACACGACTTCTTCCACAAAGCTGTTCCATGAACTACACTCGGGGCATTTGCCCATCCATTTCCCGGAGGCGTAGCCGCACTCTGCGCAGACAAACATCGTTTTCTGTTTCATATTCCTCTCCTTTTCCCTTCCGGCGCGGCGTCAGTCCGCAGCGGCCGCCGCGCTGTGCGGCGGAACAGCCGGGCTCTGGCGCTCCATTTCAAACTCCATTGCGCCAAGATAAATGCAGTACGCCACTTTCGCACGGTACTCCTCCGTCTTGAGCAGCGCAAGTTCTTCGGCGTTGGATAAAAATCCGCACTCGACAATGACGGCCGGCGGTTCCGCATTTTTCAAAAGATAGCTGTTGCTGTCGCCCACCTTGACCGCGCGGCTGTTGTCCGGCTGCAGGCGGGTCTGTATACTACGCTGAATGCTCTCCGCCAGCAGCTGGCTTTCCGGATTGTTGGACGAGTAAAACACCTGTGCGCCCCAGTAGCGGGACTGTGTAAATTTATTGAGGTGGATGCTGATAAACAGACAGTCGGGATTATCCTGCACCAGCTGCAGGCGGGCCTTCATATCCTTGACCTTGTCAAACCCCTCCGCACCCAGGGATACGTCCTCCGTGCGGGTCATGACGACCTCGTAGCCCGAGACCTCAAAGAACTCGGAAAGCCGCCTGGCGATATCCAGGTTCAGGTCTTTTTCCGCTGTTCCGTCCGCGCCGACCGCGCCGCCGTCCTGCCCGCCGTGGCCCGCGTCGATCACGACCACCGGCACGCGCGCCGACGGCGCAGGCGCTACTACGGCGACTACTTCCGCAGTGATCATGTGAAAGACAAGGTAGACGAGTGCGAGCAGTAAAACCGAAATGAGTATTTTGACCCATGTCTTGATGCGAATTACCATATAACCATCACCAGCAAATACTATGCCGGATGGCTGTCCGCTTATGCGGATGGGGTGTTTTCGGCGGCGTAAACCTGTAAACCTGCGCGCCGGCGCGCATAAACCGCCGGAAATGCGGGCTAGGCGCGCATCCCGCGCAGCAGACCCGTGAGCTGCAGTACGAATACTTCGGCCGTCAGCGGCTTGTCCCGCGAGACGCGTTTGACAAGCTCGTCCGTATGCCGGCACAGTTCCAGCGCGCGGCGCAGCGCGGCGGGCGGTACGCGCCGGGAAAGGGTGAGATTTTTTTTCACTGCGTACGGCTTCATGCCGAGCGTGGACGCGATATCGTCCGGCGCAAGGCCCGCGGCCGCAGCGGCGCTGACGCGGTACAGGCGCGCGAAGGTGCCGTATACAGTATCGAACACCATGGTGTCGGGGTACCGCTCCAAAAGCTCGCGCAGCACGTCCACCGCCCCGCCCGCGTCGTCTTTGAGCAGCGCGTCGGCCAGGTCATAGATGCGCGATTCAACCGTGCGGACCGTGACGGCGTCCACGTCGGCCACAGTGACCGTATCGCCGCTGTGCGCAAAGATTTTGGCAAGTTCGTTGCGCAGGCCGCGCATGCCGTGGTCCGCGACCGAGAGCAGGTGCTGGATGACCTGGCGGTCCATGGCCTTGCCTGCGGCCTGCGCATGGCGGCCCACCCAGCGGGTCAGCTCGTCCTGCGGACGCTCGTCGAACTTCACGGTGAGCACATGCCCCTTCGCCGCGCGTACCAGCTCCTGCAGCGCGCTCTTTTTCGAGGGCGAATCCGTCTGCTGTTCGTTGAGGATAATCACGCAGGAGTCCGGGAAGTCCGCGCGCAGGGTCTCAAAGGCATCCGTGAGCGCGGCGGCGGGCGCGTCCGTGTCCAGCAGCTCCAGCAAAAGCAGCTTTTTTTCTGCAAATACCGGCAGGCCGAACGCAAAATCAAGCACTTGCGCGGCAGTGGCCTCGCGGTAATAGAGCCGGACAAAGTTGAGCGGATCCTCCGGATCGGGCACCAGTTTTCGGCGGATCAGGTCTATATAGTGGCGCTTGAGATAGTCCTCTGCGCCGCAAAAGGCGTACACGCCCGAAAGCGCGCCCTCCTGTATCTGCTGTTTCAGCTTTTCCAAACTCAATGTTCTTCCTCCACATAGAACCCGCCGTCCGGCAGGACGGTGATTTTGACCGGGCCGTAGATCCCGGTCTGGTACACAGGCGCGCCCGTACTCTGCAGGCGGGCAAGGCCTTCCGTGCCCGGCAGTCGTGCGCCGGCACGCATCGGAACGACGATCAGCTGCGGGCGAACCCGGTTCAAAAACGCGTAGCCCGACGAGGTATTGGAACCGTGATGCCCGGCTTTGAGCACCTCCGCCTCCAGCAGGCCGCCGTATTTCCAGACGAGATAGTCTTCGGTCTGAAAGCCTGCGTCGCCCATGAACAGGCAGTTGAAATCGCCGTAGCTCAGATTGACGACCAGGCAGCGTTCGTTCTCATCCACATCGGCAAGCGACATATGCGACGCGTACAATTCCAGCCGCAGCGCGCCCACCGAGATCTCCATCTCGCCCCCGACCTCGTACACCGTTACGCCGCGATCGCGGGCCGCGTTGAGAATCTCACGCTTTACCGTCACCTGGTCCGTCGCCTCCGGGATGAACAGCTCGCCGACCGGCATACTGCGCAGCAGCGACGCCACGCCGCCGGCGTGATCATCGTGATAGTGGGACACGACAAGCGTGTCGATGGAATAGACGCCCTGCTCTTTCAAGCTTGAAACGAGCGTGCGCACGGTGTTGGAAGAGTCCAGACCGCAATCGATTACGACCGTGCCGCCGTCCAGCCTCGCCACGCTGCAGTCGGCCTGGCCCACGTCCAGAAACGTAAGCCGCAGCCGCTCCCGGCCGCTGAACATGCCAGCCATAACGCTGACGAGCAGCACCGACGCGCACAGCGCGGCCAGATAGCGCTTGCTTGGTTTTGCACGGCGGCGGAAGATAAAATAGCCTGCGAGCAGGACGCCTGTGAACCCGAGCCAGACGAGCGTCGGACCGCGTTTCAGATACACGGTTGTAAGCGGCAGGGATGCGAGCCACTCAATGACGCCCAGGACAAAGGCGCCGAGGACCTTTACCGGAAAGGCGACGACCAGGTTCAGGCCCGGCACGAACGCGCACACCGACAAAAGCAGGCCGCACACGAGAATGATCGATGAAGGGATGCTTACCAGAAGATTTGCCGGAACGGACAGCACGGACACTTCGGAGAAGTATACGACGGACGCGGGCAGTGTGAACAGGACTGCGCTGACGGTGACGACCGCCGTGTCCACGGCCCAGCGGAGATATGTGGGGATTTTAAACCGGGCGTTGATAAAATCCATCAGCGCCGGAGAGAACACGACGATGCCGAGTGTGGCGAGAGCGGAAAGGATCAGGCTGACCGACACGGCGGCGAAAGGATTGACGACGCAGATCAGCGTCACGGCGATCCCGAGCGAGTTGAGCGTGTCCGGCTCACGGCCGGCAAGACGGCCGATAAACAGGATAATCGACATGATCCCCGCGCGCAGCACAGACGGCGTAAAGGCCGCCACAGCCATAAAGCCGAGGGTAAAGAGGATACAGACAATGTTTGCCGCCCACTTGTTCATGCGAAGCTTTCCAAAGAGCACGAGCAGAAAGCCGTTCAGAATGGAAAGGTGCAGACCCGATACCGCGAGGATATGCGAAAGGCCCGTCGCACGCGCGCCGTCCACAACCGTCTCCCCGAGGCCGGACGTATCGCCGGTCAGCAGCGCCGCGGCAAACGCGCCCTCCTCACCGCCGACCGTTTCGGTTATGGCCGCGCGCATATGAGAGCGCACGGCGAGAACTGCGCTCTGTACCGGCAGCCGATCAGGCCGGTTCGCCTCGCCGCGTGTTTCAACGTCCGCATACAAAAACACGCCGTCGGCCCGTTCCCGGCGGATTTGGCTTCCCGTACCGGGCAGGCGCAGGGCCAGGGTCGCGTCGAACGTATCAAAGGCCTGCAGCGGTTCATCGTATATGTAACAGACGAGTTTTCCGGGAACCCGCACCGGTTCCCCGTCCAGCTCCGCGCGCACCACGCGCACGACATGGCGCGCGTCTTCCGGTTCTTCGACAACCTGCACGCGGGCCTCCACGGTCTTCCCGTCAAGCGCCTGCGCGGGGACCTGATAAACATAGCTTGCGACGGTATAGCAAAGTACGGCGACGAAAGCGGCCGCGCCGCAGAGCGCCGCGGGAACGATTCGGATTCTCTTGCGCAGAAAGAACAGCGCGAGCGCGACGGCAAAAGCCGCCGCGCACAGGATGGGCAGCGCGTTCACAGGCACATAATTCATTCCAAACAGGATAGGAAAACAGACTGCGGCGAACACCCATCCGTACCGTTTCACTATACCACTCCCCTCTCCTCGAAATCTGTCGTTTTGTGTCAATTTTTGTCATACACATATTCTAGCAGATTCCATCCCAAAAGAAAAGCGAGAAACGGCCATTTTTCAGCGAAAATAGAAGCCCCAGATCCCAAAAGTGACTGTAAACAGGAACAATAGGGTAATTACAACCCACATATTATACCGGCGCGGACGGTAATAGCCCAGCACACAGTAGAGAAAAAGCGCCCAGCCGAAGGCAACGGGCACGAGAAACGCATACATCAGCGCGCCCGCCCCCTTACAATGTTTTCATACAGACGGCCCGTGAAGATTCCGTCCAGAAAGGATTCGCTTTCACGCTTTCCGAATACGCGGCGCGAAAAGCAGTAGAGGTCGTTGCAGAAAAGAATGAGCATAATCGGGAAATACAGGGTTGTAAACACCGGGTTGAGCGCAAACGCGCCGGGCACGTCCCCCTGCATGATATGGAAAAAAGCGCGCGTCATGCCGCAGCCGGGACAGAGCCGGCCGAACCTCGCATAATAGAAACACAAAGGAACCCCTTCCAGCGCGGGAAGGGGCAGAAAGATACCCAATATCAGCAGTCCGGCAAACAGCAGGATGCGCACAGCGGCGATCCAGTCCACAGCGCGGCGGCTCATAGGCCGATCAACCCCTTTGCCGCCGCGGCCAGCGTCTCGATCCGGTCTGCGGCGTCCGCCTTTGTCCGGGCCTTATAGAGAATGTAGATCTTCACCTTCGGTTCGGTCCCGGAAGGACGCAGAATCAGCCGTGTGCCGCCGGAAAGCTGGAATGAAAGGACGTTGGACTTGGGCAGGCCGTCCACGCCCGTCATATAGTCGGTCACGGACTCGAGCGTTAAACCGCCGATTTCAGACGGCGGCGCCGCGCGCAGGCCGTCCAGCGCATGTTTCAGCGATTGCGCGCCGGTCTGCGGGTCGAGCGAGAGGCCTATGGTCTTTTCCGTATAGTAACCGAATTCAGCGTACAGCGCGTCCAGCCGGTCCAGAACGGATATGCCCTGGTTTTTACAGTCAAGCGCGACCTCGGCAAACTGCATCGCGCCGTATACCGCGTCCTTATCGCGCGTATAACTGCCGCCCAGGAAACCCGAACTTTCCTCAAAACCGAACAGAAAGGTTTCGTCCCCTCCGTCCTCCAGAAGCCCGATTTTCTCGCCGGTATACTTGAAGCCGACAAGCACCTGTTCGAGACGCACGCCGTATTTGTCGCAGATTGGCTGCGCAATCCCTGTGCTCACGACGCTTTTCACGACAAAACCCTTTGCGGGAAGCCGGCCCGACTCCGACTTTTTGCGCAGGATGTGCTCGAGCAGCAGCGCGCCGATCTGGTTGCCAGTCAGAGATGTAAACGTATCGCCCTGCCGGATAACCACGCCGAGGCGGTCGGCGTCCGGGTCGGTGCCGAGCACTACGTCCGCGCCTTCGGATTTTGCAAGGGCGAGCGCGGGGCCGAAGGCGCTCAGTTCTTCGGGGTTGGGCGGGTTTGCGCCGGGAAAGTTGCCGTTTGGACGCATGTGCGGCGCGCAGGTAACAACCGCCGCGCCGCGGCGGCGCAGGATCTCCGGCACAAGTTTATAGCCGCTGCCGTAGAGCGGAGTGTATACGATTTTACAAGCGTCTTTCCTGCGAGGCGCAGGCATGACGGCGCACGCTTCGACCGCGCGCAGGTAGGATTCGTCCATCTGCGCGCCGACCAGTTCGATCAGGCCAACGTCCACCGCGGCGGAAAAATCGCACAGGCGCACGGGCGCGAGCATGTCGTCTCCCGAAAAGCGCGTGATATCCGCGGCCATGGCCTCCGTAATCTGGACCCCGTCCGCGCCGTAGACTTTGTACCCGTTGTACTCCTTCGGATTATGGCTGGCCGTGACGTTTACGCCAAAGGCCGCGCCGAGCGTCCGCACGGCGAAGGAGACTTCGGCCGTGGGGCGGATATCGTCGAACAGATAGACGCGCACGCCGTTCGCAGCGAAGATCCGGGCCGCATATTCGGCAAAGTCGCGGCTGTAGAGGCGGCTGTCCCGCCCGATCACGACGCCGCGGCCGTCCAGCTTGTTGTGCAGCATGTATTTTGCGATACCCGACGTGATCCAGCCGACGGTGCACAGATTCATCCGGTTCGTACCCGCGCCGAGCAGGCCGCGCAGGCCGGCGGTGCCGAACTGCAGATCCTGCGCAAAGCGCAGGCGGAGTTCCCGGTCGTCGTCCGCCAGTTCGTCCAGCTCAAATTTCACCTGTTCCGGCACATGCGGCGCGCTGCGCCAGGCCTCATATTTTTCCCTGTAGTCCATAGATTCTCCTTTTATACTGCGATGCGTTCGGACGCCTCGGTGCGCGACGCGCATACGAGCGCTATATCCGTCCCGATTTTCGCGCCGGACTGCTCCAGCATGCGCCGCGTCGTCTTATACGCTATATCGGGCATATTGTTGTTCTCCGACAGATGCGCCAGCACCAGCGTCTTTGTCCCGCTCTCGAGGAGCCGGACGGCGGCGTCGGCGCATTCGTCGTTGGACAGATGCCCGTTTTCCGAAAGTATGCGCTTTTTCAAAGAGGGATGGTACTCGCCGTGCACGAGCATGTCCGTATCGTAGTTCGACTCAAGCACGACGGCGTCGCTCGTCAGAATTTGGTTCAAAACGGTCTGGGTCATCACGCCTAGGTCAGTCGCCACCGAAACGGTGCGGCGGCCGTCGGTCACAGAATAGCCCACGCTTTCGACCGCATCGTGCGGCGTTTTGAACGAGGTAACCTGCAGATCGGGGCAAACGGCGTTTGCACCCGTCGGCAGTGCGTAAAAGACTGAACTGTCGATACCGGGAAAACGCGCCTCGATCGCGTACAACGTGGCCTCGTTGGCAAACACGGGGATATGATAACGGTTCGTGATCGTCTCCAGACCGCGGATATGGTCGATGTGTTCATGTGTGATAAAAATCGCGGCGATGCGCGATATATCCGAACCGGCGCAGCGCAGTGCGCCCGCCAGTATGCGCGGGCCGACGCCCGCATCGATTAGTATGCCGTAACCGTCCTTTTTTATGTACACACAGTTGGCGTTGCTGCCGCTGCGTATCGTCATCAGTTCCATGGCTCTCTCCAACCAGATTCCCCGAAGCCGTACGGCTTCGGGGAAATGTTTTCCTATGTCACACGGCGTTTACGAGGCTGCGCTCGTCCACCGGGGTTGAGACGCGCTCAATGTCCGCGCCCAGCGCCTGCAGTTTGCCGACTATATCCTCGTAGCCGCGGTCAATATAATGGACTTCTTCCACCACCGTCGTACCCGAAGCGGCCAGGCCCGCGATCACTAGCGCGGCGCCGGCGCGCAGGTCGGTCGCTTTGATGACCGCGCCCGTCAGACGGGGTACGCCCGTGATGACGGCCACTTTTCCGTCGATGCTGATGTCCGCGCCCATACGCTTGAGTTCGTCGGAATATTTATACCGGCTGTCAAATACCGTTTCCGTTACGATGCTCGTTCCCTCCGCAAGGCAGAGCAGCGTGGACATCTGCGGCTGCATATCGGTCGGGAAGCCGGGATAGGGATAGGTTTTTACATTCGCTTTCTGCAGCGGGCCCACGCGACTGATCAATACGGAATCGTCGTATTCCGTGACGGATACGCCCGCCTCGATGAGTTTTGCGGATGTGGAGTCCAGATGCTTGGGAATGACGTTTTTCACCAGCACTTCTCCGCCGGTGATCGCAGCCGCGATCATGTATGTGCCGGCCTCGATCTGGTCCGGGATAATGGAGTAGGTGCCGCCGCCGCGCAGCGTCTTAACGCCGCGGATCTTGATAACGTCGGTGCCGGCGCCCATGATATTCGCGCCCATGGAGTTGAGAAAGTTGGCCAGGTCTACGATATGTGGTTCCTTGGCCGCGTTTTCTATAATGGTCATACCCTCCGCCTTGGCAGCGGCGAGCATGATATTGATCGTCGCGCCGACGGATTCGATGTCGAGATAGATTTCAGCGCCGTGCATTTTCTGCGCGCTGGCATAGATCATGCCGTATTCTACGCGGATGGACGCGCCCAGCGCTTCCAGGCCCTTGATGTGCTGGTCGATCGGGCGTACGCTGCCAAAGTTGCAGCCGCCGGGAAGATCGACCTGCGCGCGGGAAAACCTGCCGAGAAGCGCGCCGAGCGTGTAATAGGAAGCGCGCATTTTGCGGGCGAGATGGCTCGGCGTCGTCGTCGCCGTCATGGTGGTGCAGTCAATGCAGACGGTCGTCTCGCTGATATGTTTGACGCTCGCGCCCATTTTCTCCAGGATCTCCAGGATCAGATACACATCGTCGATTCTGGGAATATTTTCAATGCAGCAGGGGCCCTCAACCAGAATACAGGCAGGAATGATGGCCAGCGCCGCGTTCTTTGCGCCGCTGATCGTCACTTCGCCCTTTAGAGGTTTACCGCCTTTGATCACAAATTTGTCCAATTTCCGTACCTCCGAAAGGTGCTGTTTTTTTGTCCGTTTTCTATCTCCAATGCTATTATACCACGAATGGATAAAAAAAATCTCTAATTCGGGCGTATCCCGTATAGAATATTATAGTTTTTTTTCATGATTATTTCAAGTATTTTTTGAAAATGCGGCTTTACAGGCGATTTTGCACAACATCTGCGGAATGGTGCGGGCGGCGTCCCGGCTTGAATTTTTGTTTGTTTTTGCACAGAAGCGGGCCGGCCCGCGCGGGCCGCACAATCCCGCCGGAATGGGACGGCGCGGGCGGGCGAAAGACAAAAGGAGCGCGGCGGGACCGGGGGCTTTGCGTCCGGCGCGAAGGCCTGGACGGGAAAAGGCGCGCCGGACGCGGGGAGACGGCGGCGTATGAAAGCGCACGGGGGTATGCGGCGCATATGTAAAAGACGGCGAATAGTTGCAAGCGCACGGCTTCCGGCGGCCAAAGCCGGACGGGCGAAAAAGACGGCGGGGGGATGGGCGCGGCCTGCAGCGGGAAACCGGCCGCCGCTTACAGGCGACCGGCGCCTGGGAAGAACGCCGCGGTTGCGGCGGATATGGCCGCGGGCGGACGGCGCAGACTGCAGGCGGGGCGCTGCAAAAACACGGGGGCCGGATGCGCCGGGATTGAACAGGTCCGATGCTGTGCACGGCATGGCCGGCGCCGGGACGCGGAACCGCGGATGGCCGGCGTAAAACGGAATAAAAGACAAGCTATGGATAACCGGGCCGGCCGGAAACCGGAAGCGGCCAACAGGTTGTAGACATGTGATACGATACGCCGCGGCGCGTCGTCAACAAGCATCGGGGCCGGGAACCGGGCGGCGCGCAGTGCCGGCGCAGGCGCATGACGGACCGAGCGCGGGCGGAGACTCAGTTACCAGCCGTAAATGCGGCGCAGCTGCGCCGTCTGCTCGCCCTTTTCCGCGTACAGAACCAGCGGCGGCTCGCACAAAAGGCCGGGCTTTCCATCCTTACAGATCTCGGAAAGCAGAAGCGACGCGGGTTTATCCGCGTACGGGTGCACAAAACGGATGCGCTTGAGTTCCCCGCCGTATTCCCGCGCGCAGGACGCGAGGTCGCACAGGCGGGCCGGGCGATGGCACAGGTACATGCGGCCGCGGCTGCGCAGCAGGCGCAAGCCGGCGGCGAGCGCGTCTGCGAGTGTGCACTCGGTCTCGAACAGGGCCGCGCGGCGGGCGGGATCGGGGCTAATCCTGCCCGCGTCCTCGGCACGGTAAGGCGGGTTGCAGACCACGCTGCCGTACGTCCCGGCTTCGAGGACGCCGTCCAGACGGCGCAGGTCCGCTTCATATACGGTCATGCGCGCGGACAGGCCGTTGAGCTGCGCGCTGCGCCGCGCCATATCGCACAGGCGCGGCTGGAGCTCGACCGCGTCGACGCGCGCCGCCTTCGCGCCGGCCAGAAGCAGGATGGACAGCGCGCCCGTGCCCGCGCCGAGGTCCGCTGCGGGCGCGCTTTTGTCCCGACGGCAGAAATCGGCGAGCAGGACGGCGTCCGTGCCATAGCGGAAGTGGGCCCGGTCCTGTATCAGCCTGTATCCGGGCGCAGGCAGGTCATGTATCTCTTCACCTTTGTTCAGCATACGTCTTACTCCGTTTCAGGCCCGCGCGCCAGGCGCGGCCGCATTACATAACACGATAAACGCCGTTTAAGAAAAAGGGATTCCCTGCTGTGCAGGGAATCCCCCTCGTATTGTGTACGGCGTTACAATTACTGCGGCTGCGGCGCGGATACCGGGCAAACGCCGGCGCAGGCGCCACAATCGATGCAGGTGCCTTCGTCGATGACGTATTTGCCATCGCCTTCGGAGATCGCGCTTACGGGACATTCGCTCTCGCAGCTGCCGCAGTTGATGCACTCGTCATTGATTATGTATGCCATTGTTACCACCCTCCTCTATTTCTTTAATTAGATTCTAGCATATCCGGGCAAAAAAAACAATATATGCGCGCCCGTTTCTTAAAAAACCTAATCCTTATCAAGGTCGTTCGCGTAGGAAGGCGCGTACTCGGAGGCGTTTTTCAGAATTTTTACATCCTTGCGCTGAAAGGCTTTGGGCTGGGCCTCCGAATCGTTCTCCTTACGCACTTTCACAATGCCGCGCAGGAGGTTTACCTCGGTGACGACGCCGCGGTATTCGGGCGTTTGGACAAGCGCGCCCACGCCCGGCGTGATCTTTGTAAGCGACTCGTAAGCCGCCTGCTCAAATTTGAGGCAGCACATGAGCCGGCCGCAGGTGCCCGAAATCTTGGCGGGGTTGAGAGAAAGGCCCTGTTCCTTCGCCATTTTAATCGACACGGGCGCAAACTCACCCAGAAACTGGGTGCAGCACAGTTCCTTGCCGCATACGCCCAGGCCGCCCTGCATCTTGGCCTCGTCGCGCACGCCGATCTGCCGCAGCTCGATGCGCGTTTTGAACCGCGACGCAAGGTCTTTGACCAGCTCGCGGAAATCGACCCTGCCGTCGGCCGTGAAATAGAACAGGATTTTGTTGCCGTCGAAAGTGTATTCCACATCCACCAGCTTCATGTCGAGCCCATGCTCCGCAATCGCCTTTTCACAGACCGCGAACGTCTCTTTCTCCTTTTTCTTGTGGCGTTCCACCGTCGCCATATCCTTATCCGTGGCGACGCGGATGACCTTTTTCAGCGGCTGGACGACAGCGCCGTCCTCCACCATATGATTGGCGAGCACGACCTCGCCCATCTCTACGCCGCGGGCCGTCTCCACAATCACATGCGCGCCCGTCGGTATATTGAGCTTGTCCGGGTTGAAATAGTACACTTTCCCGACGCGCTTGAACCGGACGCCGATTACTTCCGTCAAAATAACTCCTCCTGTATACCTGCCGCAAACGCGGCGGTTGCCAATCCTATATTGCCCGCATTTTCCACACTTATCAAAGCGGCCTGCGCCAAATCGTACATTTTTATGAGCGCGCCGGTGCCAAAGCTGCGCGCGAGCTCGCGCGCCTGCGCCGGCGCGGCCACCGCGACACGGCCGGGCGCTTCGCGCAGCAGCATCAGATCCCGCAGCGCGCGCAGCAGGCTCTCCCAGAATACAACCGCCTGTTCGCGCGTTTTGCATGCGGCGACCGCCGCTTCGTACACGCCGTGCGCCTGCCCGCGGACGGCGGCCTCCAGCAGCGGCGCGGCGCGGTCGAACCCGCCGCCGTCCGGCTCGGAAGCCTCCGTGAACGAAAAGGTTACAAGCCGGGAGCGAAGAGTCTCCAATATTCCGTCGGCACGGCGGTCGCAGAGCAAGAACGTCACGCCCGCCGGCGGCTGTTCCAGCACTTTCAGCAACGCGTTCTGCGCCTGCGGCGTCATCCTCGACGCGCCGGGGATAATAAAGACCCTTGCGTCGCCGTCGTTGGGCTTGACGTATGCGTCGGCGCGCAGGCGGCGGACCTGTTCGACGGTGATCGTGTCCTTCTCCGCCTCGATAACGCGCACGTCCGGATGCACGCGCCGCTGCGACTTCATGCAGGCCGGGCAACGGCCGCAGGCGGGAAAGGTTTTCTCCCGACAAACAATCGACGCAGCGATATCCCTCGCTGCGTCGAGTTCATCTGAAACCAGAAATATGGCGTGGGGAACGCGGCCTGCTGTGAACATACGCCCAATCCCCGCGTAAATCTCCTCTTTTCGCATAAGGGAAACGCTCAGACCTTCTCAAAGCGCTCGACATTGAGCACCAGCACAGTTGCGCCGCCAACGGTGAGCTCCACTGGATAGGACGCGTACATGCCCGCCGAATAGGCGGTCGACGCCGGCATCGCCTGCGTCCGCTTGTGGCTGTACTTACGGATGATCTCCAGGATCCCGTCTACCTTTTCTTCCTCGGTGCCAATCATAAACGTCGTATTCCCAGCCATAAGGAACCCGCCCGTCGTCGCAAGCTTGGTGACCTGTATACCCTCTTTCGTCAGCGCGCGCATTACGTCGGCGCTGTCGTCCGAGTTCACAATTGCCAATACCAGTTTCACAGATATTCCTCCTGTCCGCTCCAACCGGCCGCCGATTCGGTTGCCGGTAGAGTATATGATTCATGCTTCTATTATACATCAAAATTCGCGCATTGTCAAAGCAAATTCATGCGCTCAGCTGCTCGCCATATAGTATGCGGAATACTGCCGGTAGCCGTCGGTATTGTCGAAGGTGCCGTCCTTGAAAATCCACATCGCGTCTACGCCCATTTCTCCGGCGAGCGCTTTGCCTTCGTCGAGCGGCATCAGAAACAGGGTTGTGGACAGGAAATCGGCCACGCCGGAATCGTCCGCGATGACTGTGACGCTCTCATAGTAGTTGGCGGGCATGAGCGTGTCCCCGTCTATGATATGGTGGTAGCGCTCGCCGTTTACCGTATAGTAGCGCTGATAACCGCCCGCGGTGACGACCGATTTGTCCCGCACCTCTATGGTGTCCACAATCTCGGCGGCGGCCTGGGTGTCAGGGTTCTGAATCCCGATCAGCCACGAAGTCTGCCCTTCTTCCGCCGGCTCGCCCGACGTGCACACGTTTCCGCCCGCGCTGATAACGAACGACTCGAACCCCGCCTCCACCAGCTCCTGCTTCACAAGCTGGCAGGCGTAGCCCTTGGCTATGGCGCCCACATCGAGACGGAGCAGGGCGTCTTCTATGTAGACGGTGCCGGTCTGCTCGTCGATGATCACCTGGTCGAGATCGGTGTGCAAACCGGCCTGCTCCAGCATGTCATACGGCGGGAGCTCCGCAAGCTCCGGCTCTGCCAGACCCGATTCGCGATAGTCGTGCCAGATGCTTAGCACGGAGCCCATAGCCACGTTTACCTTGCCGCCTGTTTCCGCATACAGGCGCTTGGCCTCCAGAAGCAGGTCTATGATCTCCCGGCTGACCTTGACCGGTTCCACGCCCGCGTTGTCGTTGATGGTCTTGATATTGTTTACGCCCTCATAATTATTGTAAATATCAAACAGTTCATGCAGTTCAATGAAACGGCTGTGGGCAATCCCCATATATTCGTTGAACTCAGTCGCGTCCTTCGCGTATCCATAGACGGTTACAAGCGTGTCAAACGTATCGAAAAAGGAACTGGAATAACGCTCTTGCCGCAGACCACTGCATCCGCAACACGCAAAAAGAACCATAAGCATAAGGCTTACGGCAACTGCGCGAAATATTTTTCTCCCTTTCAAAATACGACACTCCCAAAAGGCTATTTCAGCTCTTGCAGGCGGCAGACGCGCTCTGCTTCCCTACTTTTTGATAATAGCATATTTTTTTTACAAGATCAATATACCTCTTCAAAAATTCATGGAATGTTTTGTCGATTTCAGACCGTTTTTTACGACAGGCAGCCGGAATACTTCATGGCGCGGACACATATCTATATAGCAAAAGACAAAGGAGGACAAAAACATGGCTGTCTATAAACCGGAAGGCCGCATGCCGGCGCAAACGGAAGACGCCGCGCAGTGGACCGAGCTCGACCTGCAGCGGGCGATGATACAGGGAACCATCCTGGAAGGGCGCGCGATTCTATGCGACAAAGACCACAACCTGCTCGTACAGGTGGGAGGGTTTACCGGGTTCATGCCCCGCAAGGAGGCGGCGATGGGCATCCGGGAGGGAACGGCGCGGGAAATTGCGATCATCTCGCGGGTCAATAAACCGGTCGCTTTCCGCATTATGGACATTGCCAGGGACGGACAGGATGTTGTGCCTATTCTGTCCCGCTCGCGGGTACAGGAGGAATGCCTCTCCTACTGCCTCAGCCACCTGTCTCCAGGCGACGTGATCGAAGCGCGGGTGACGCATCTCGAGCCGTTCGGCGCTTTTGTGGATATCGGGTGCGGGGTCACGTCGCTGATTACCATCGACAACATTTCCATCTCGCGTATCGCCCACCCTGCCGACCGGTTTACAGTGGGACAGGGGATTTCGGCCGTTGTCAAGGAAATCGACTTCGACCTGCGCCGCATCTCGCTCTCGCACAAGGAGCTGTTGGGGACCTGGGAGGAAAACGCGGCGCTGTTTACGCCGGGGCAGACTGTTTCGGGCATTATACGCAGCGTGGAGAGTTATGGCACCTTTATTGAGCTTACGCCCAACCTCGCGGGACTGGCAGAGCCCTCCGAAACGCTCACGCAGGGGCATACTGCGGCGGTGTACATAAAAAATATTATTCCGGAGAAGATGAAAGTCAAGCTCTCGGTTATTGATGCCAGCCCGGAAAAAGCCGTACCCGCGCCGTTCCACTACTTTATCACAGGCGGGCATATCGACCGATGGCAGTATTCCCCGGATCAGTGCAGCCGGAGAATAGAGAGCGTTTTCTAAACCCGTATGTATGATGAGACAAATCCGTATGTATGAGACAACTGCTCCCGACGCGTATTTGCGGCGCGCGCCATATGCACTTCCGATTGCCTGCAAATGAATACATGTGGAGACCTTATCCTGCGCCCGCTTATGCGGACGCAGCAGCATTGACAAAAAAGAGCGGCTGTGCGGCCGCTCTTTTTACATAATATGGCGTTTTTATAATATGGCGTTTTTTTTCGCTCATATGTTTATGCTTATGCCGACCTCTCTTATGCGCGCTCCTCGTCCAGGGTGAGCTTGTACTCGATTGAATCGCACAGGGCGATCCATGACGCCTCGATGATGTCGGTTGACACGCCGACTGTCGACCAGATGCGTTCGCCGTCGGTCGATTCGATCAGGACGCGGACCTTGGTCGCCGTCCCGTCCTTCGGCTCCATTACGCGCACTTTATAGTCGGTCAGGCGCACTTTTCGCAGGGATGGATAGAATACGGTCAGCGCCTTACGCAGCGCGGAGTCCAGCGCGTGAACGGGGCCGTTGCCTTCGGCGGCGGTGATCTCCGTCCGGTCGCCGACCTTGACCTTGATCAGCGCGCCGGTGTTCCGGCTGCCGTCTTTCGCGTTTTCGCCCAGGATACGGTAGTGATCCAGTTCGAAAAAGGGATGGTAGCGGCCCAGAATTTTGCGTACGATCAGCGCAAAGCTGCTCTCGGCCGCCTCGAACTGGTAGCCCTCGAACTCCAGCTGCTTTAACCGCGCGACGATACGTTCAATCTCGTCTGAGTCCTTTCCCAGCTCCGGCGCCAATACGCGGATCTTGTTCACAATCGTAGAGCGGCCCGCCATCTCGCTCGTGAGCAGTTTGCGGGTGTTCCCGACAAGTTCCGGGTCGATGTGTTCAAAGCTTTCGGCGCACTTCTCCACGCCGTCGATATGCATACCGCCTTTGTGGGCGAAGGCGGACGAACCGACATACGGCATTCCCGGCGAGAGGCGCACGTTGGTGCGTTCGGCGATGAGCCGGGCCGTTTGCCGCAGCCGCTGCAGGTTGGCGGCGGGCACGCACTCGTAACCGTATTTCAGCTGTAAATTTGCAAGTACGGTGCTGAGGTTGGCGTTGCCGCAGCGTTCGCCTATTCCGATAAACGTGCCCTGGACATGGGTCGCGCCGGCGCGTACGGCTGCAAGGGTGCCGGCGACGGCGACGCCCGCGTCGTTGTGGCAGTGCACGCCCACGGCGCAGCCCAAAACCTCTACGGCGCGACGGGCAGCCTCAAATATTTCCTCCGGCATGGCGCCGCCGTTCGTATCGCACAGGCAGACGACGTCAGCGCCCGCGGCCTCCGCGGTGCGCAGGGTTTCCAGCGCGTAGCCGGGATTTGCTCTGTAGCCGTCAAAAAAGTGTTCCGCATCGAATATAACCTCTTTGGAAAGGGCCTTGAAATAGGCGACGGTGTCTGCGATCATGCGCAGGTTCTCCTGTACATCGGTCTCCAGCACGCGCTCGACCTGCATATCCCACGCCTTGCCAAACAGGGAGACGACGGACGTGCCCGCGTCCCGCAAAGCGAGCACGCCCCGGTCCTGCTCCACAGCAGTGCCCTTTTTTCGGGTCGCGCCAAACGCGCAGAGTTTCACATGGCGCAACGCGAGGCTGTGCGCGCGCGCAAAAAAGGCCGCGTCCTTGGGGTTGGAGCCGGGATTGCCGGCCTCGACGTAGTCCACGCCAAAATCGTCGAGCGCACGCACGATGGCGAGCTTGTCCTCTATGGAAAAAGCGACGCCCGCGCCCTGCGCGCCGTCGCGCAGCGTGGAGTCAAGCGTTATGATTCTATTCCCGTTCACAGGTCAGCCCCTCCTCGGCGACCACCTTGTTGATGGCGCTGATATAGGCGTGCACGCTCGATTCGATTATGTCCATGGAAACGCCGCGGCCGGTGAATGTTTTGCCGTCCTTCTTGAGGCGGACGGTCGCTTCGCCAAGCGCGTCTTCGCCCGCGGTGACGGCGCGGATGGAGTAATCGTCAAGCGAGTAGCCGGTCTTTGTAATCTTGTCTATGGCCTTGAACACCGCGTCGATCGGGCCGTCGCCGATGGCGACGTTGTCGAGGCGTTCTCCCGCATGGCGCAGAGATACGCTCGCGGTGGAATTGATGGTGTTGCCGCTGTTGACGACAAAGCTCTCAAGCACGAAGCTCTCGGGTACGTGGATCTTCCCCGCGCCGACAATGGCCTCCAGATCCTCGTCCGACACCGTCTTTTTGCGGTCGGCTATTTTTTTGAATTTCTCAAACGCCTCGTCGAGCTGGGACTCGGACAGGTCGTAGCCCAGGCTTTCGAGCTGCTGCTCAAAGGCGTGGCGGCCTGAGTGCTTGCCCAGGATGATGGTGTTCCTGGGCATGCCGATGGATTCCGGGGTCATGATCTCATAGGTCAGGGCGTTCTGCATGACGCCGTGCTGGTGGATGCCCGATTCATGCGCAAACGCGTTCTGGCCGACCACGGGCTTATTGGGCGGCACGCTTACGCCGGTTATGCCGGACAGCAAACGGGTGGCGCGGTAAATCTGCCGCGTATCGATGCGGGTATCGGCCCCGAACAGGTCGCGACGGGTACGGACAGCCATGACGATCTCCTCCAGCGCGGCGTTGCCCGCGCGCTCGCCGATGCCGTTCAACGTGCACTCCACCTGCGTCGCGCCGGCGGCAATCGCGCTTACCGAGTTTGCAACGCCCATGCCGAGGTCGTTGTGGCAGTGCACGGAAAGGGTGACGTTTTCTATCCCCTCCACACCGGTTCGTATCGCGTGGATCAGGCGGTAGAACTCGTTGGGCGTGGCGTAGCCGACCGTATCCGCTACGTTGACGGTGGTCGCGCCGGCTTCGATGGCGGCGCGGAAGAGCCGTTTGAGAAACGCCACGTCGCTGCGCGTCGCGTCCTCGGCCGAGAACTCGACGTCGTCTATGTATTTTTTCGCGTACTTTATGCTGGCGACCGCGCTCTCGAGCACCTGCTGCGGCGTCATGCGCAGCTTGTGCTCCATATGCAGCGCGGAGGTTGCGATAAATATGTGCACGCGCGGCGCTGCGGCTTCCCGCAACGCGGCGAGGGAGGCGTCGATATCCCCGGACAGGGCGCGGCAGAGGGAGGCGACGCGGCAGTCCTTCACAAGGCGGGATATGCGCTGGACGGCCTCGAAATCGCCCGGCGAGCTGACTGCGAACCCGGCCTCGATCGTGTCTACGCGCAGGCGCTCGAGCGCGAGGGCCATCTCCGTTTTTTCATGGATATTCATGCTGCAGCCAGGCGCCTGTTCCCCATCGCGCAGGGTTGTGTCAAATATCTGGATGCGCTCCACAAAATCGCCCCTTTCGATCTATTTGAAATACTGGTACAGATACGTCTTGATCATGCCGTTATAGAGCTTGCGGTTCTTATCGGCCCGCTTTCCGTACGCGCGCTCAAACCCGTCGTAGGAGGTGATGATATACGCGCGCCGGTGCGGCTGGCGCTCAAACGCCGCGCCCATCGCTCCGCACAGGGCGTGCACCTGCTCGCGTTCAGACATGCGTTCGCCGTAGGGCGGGTTGCACACGATGACGTTGACCCCCGTTGCGGGCAAAGCGAGGTCCGCCACATCCCGGCGTTCGACGCGCAGGCCCCGCGCGATCCCCGCGCGGCGCGCGTTCTCGCGGGTCAGGGCCACGGCGCGACTGTCCACATCGCTCGCAAAAATCTCGAACGGGCGGTTGACAACGGCGGCGCGGGCCTCGGCTCTGGCTTCGGAGAACAGCGAGCGCGGCAGCTGCGGCCAGCTCTCGCACTGGAATGCGCGGCCAAGGCCGGGCGCGGTGTTTGTCGCGCGCAAAGCGGCTTCTATGGCGAATGTGCCGCTGCCGCACATCGGGTCGCACAGGCGCTCAAAGTGCTTATAGCGCGCTATGTCCAAAATGCCGGCCGCAAGCGTCTCGCGGATGGGCGCAACGTTTGCGGCGGGGCGGTAACCGCGCTTGTGCAGGCCCTCGCCGGTAGTGTCGAGCATAAGCGCGACCTCGTCGCCCATAATGGAAAAGCGGATACGGTGCATACTGCCCGTCTCGGCAAGCCACGACAGGCCGTAGCGGCTCCCCAGGCGGTCCGCCACCGCCTTCTTGAGGATGGACTGGCAGTCGGGCACGCTGTGCAGCTTTGATTTGAGGCTGTGGCCCACGACGGGGAACGCATCGTCCTTCGCAATCCAGTCCTCCCAGGGCAGGGCCTTCGCGCCCTCGAACAGCTCGTCGAAGGTGACGGCGCGAAACCGGCCCATGACGATATTTATCCGCTCGGCGGTGCGCAGCCACAGGTTCGCTTTCGCAAGCGCCATGGCCGGGCCAAAAAACGATACGCTGCCGTTTTCCGCGCGCACGTCCTCAAAGCCAAGGCGGCGCGCTTCGCCCGCGAGCACGCCCTCCAGACCGAACAGGCAGGGGGCGTAGTATTCTATATTACCGCGCATAGACGGCCTCTATATTCACAGTGTCGCTCACGATATAGAGCGGCCGGGCCTTGGCCTCGTCGTAAATGCGGCCGACGTATTCGCCGAGCACGCCCAGGGAGATCATGACGACGCCGAGCAGCAGCGTAATAAAGCCCAGCAGCGCGTACAGGCCGGCGCTCAGCATGGCCGCGCCGCACAGCGACGCGATGAGGACATAGAGCAGATACAACACGCTGAGCGCGGACAGGACGATCCCGGTTCCCAGAATCCAGCGCAGGGGCTTCACCGAGAAGGAGACAAGCCCGTCACTGGCGAGCTTGAGCATTTTCTTCAGCGGGTATTTGGTCTGCCCGGCAAAGCGTTCGTGGCGCTCGTACTCGTATGCGTACTGCCGGAATCCGAGCCAGCTTACAATCCCGCGCACATAGCGGTTGCGCTCGGGGATACGGCGCAGCGCGTCGACGACCCTGCGGTCGATCAGGCGGAAATCGCCCGTATCAACCGGCATGTCGACTTCGGTCATGCGCGCAATAAACCGGTAGAATACCCTGGCGGTAAATTTTTTGAAAAACGTCTCGCCCTCGCGGGAAACGCGCTTGCCGTACACGACTTCGTATCCCTGTTTCCAGACCTCGAACATGCCGGGGATGACCTCCGGCGGATCCTGCAGGTCGGCGTCGATAACGACGACCGCGTCGCCGCGCGTCATATCCATCCCCGCGGTGATGGCGATCTGGTGGCCGAAGTTGCGGGAAAAGTTGACAAGTTTCAAGCGCGCGTCCGCTTCGCACAGCGGGCGCAGAACGGACAGGGTGCCGTCCCGGCTGCCGTCGTTGACAAACACGACCTCGTAGTCCACGGACATGCCGTCCAGCACGCCGACAAGGCGCTTTACTGTTTCACCAATGACCTCCTGCTCGTTGTATACCGGCACGACGACCGAAAGCAGCGGATTGTCCTTACTCATGGCAGCAGTTCTCCTTTACATTCGCCTCCCGCGCAGGACGTGAGCCGCACGGGGAGGATCTGGTTTTGGATGTCGGATTCTGTCCGTACTGTAACGGGAATGTAGTTTGCGGTGTGGCCCCGGGCTTCACCGGCCTGCGCGCGCTCGAACAGGACGGGCAGCGTGCGCCCGACATACCGGGCGAGAAAGCGCTCCTGCGCACGCTTTGCCAGCGCGAGCATTTTCCGGACACGGTCGGACTTGACCGACGCGTCCACCTGCGGCATGTCCGCTGCGGGCGTGCCGGCGCGGGGCGAGAACGGGAATACGTGGATTTTGGCAAAACCGAGCCCGTCCACAAAGTCGAAAGAGTCCTGAAAGTCCGCCTCCGTCTCGCCGGGGAAGCCGACGATGACGTCGGTGGTAAGGGAGCAGTCCGGAAACGCGGCGTACAGACGCTCCGCTTCACGCCGGTACTCCGCCGCCGTATAGCCGCGGCGCATGGCGGAAAGCGTCCTGTCGCACCCGCTCTGGAGCGAGATGTGGAAGTGCGGGCACAGTTTTTGCAGCGTCCGCACGCGCCGGATCCGCGCCGGCGTGAAAAAGCCGGGCTCCATGGAACCGAGCCGTACGCGGTCAAGGCCCGCAACCTCTTCCGCGCGCGCAAGCAGAGACGTCAGGTCGGGAGAGCCTGGAAGATCCACGCCGTACCGGGTGAGGTGGATACCGGTCAGCACGATCTCCCGATACCCGCGCGCGCACAGCGACGCCATCTCTGCCGCGGCGGCGTCCGCCGGCACGGAGCGCAGCGGGCCGCGAGCATAGGGAATGATACAGTAGGAGCAGAACTGGTCGCAGCCGTCCTGTACCTTCACGACGGCGCGGGTGCGCGACTGCGATCCAGACGCGGACGGGAATGAAGCGGGCAGGTCCGGCGCGGGCGCAGGCGCGCGGCCCATGGACGCGAGCCGCTGCAAAATAATCTCCGGGAGACGGGGCTTGTCCGTATTGCCGACCACAAGATCGGGGCTGCCGGCGCGGCGAACGGCCTCTGCGTCCATTTCGGCATAGCAGCCGGTCACGGCGATGAGCGCGTCCGGATTCAGCCTGCGCGCGCGGCGGATGAGCTTGCGGGACTTGGCCTCGCTCTCGGCCGTGACGCAGCAGGTGTTGATGAGGTATACGTCGGCCCGGCCGCCGAAGGGTACGACGCGAAAGCCCGCCGCCGCCAGCGCGGACGCGAGCTTATTCGCCTCGTATTGATTGACCTTGCAGCCGAGCGCCGCGCTGGCGAGCGTCATGGATCTCCCCCTGTGTTCATCCGAAAACCGGACGGTGATTTGCTGCGATTGCCCCGCAGACTATGGGAATATGCGGACGGTTATTCGCAAATGTCGTACCGGACCATGTCCGCGTACTGTTCGCGGCGGACGGCAAGCCGGTCCGCCCCGTTCTTTATCAACACGAGTGGCGGACGTGGAACGCGGTTGTAGTTGGAGGCCATGGAGTAGTTGTACGCGCCGGTGGCGAGCACTGCCAGGACGTCGCCCGGCGCGGCGGTTTGCAGGGGTATGTGCTCCTGCAGAAGGTCGGTTTCACAGTAGCGGCCGGCTACCGTCACGACCGTGTCTTTCGGCTGAGAAGCTTTATTTGCGACCACCATGTCGTAGGGCGAGCCGTACATGGTATAGCGCGGATTGTCGCCCATGCCGCCGTCCACGGCGACATAAGTGCGTACGCCCTCGATGCGCTTGACCGAACCGACCCGGTACAGAGTCAGGCCCGCGTCGCCCACAATGCTGCGGCCCGGCTCAATGAGCAGGAAGGGCGGTTCCATGCCGAGCTTTCCGCATATGTCTTTTACCGTTTCAGTCATAACCCTGATATAATCGCCGCGCGCAGGGGGGGCGTCCGCTTCGGTGTAACGGATCCCGTAGCCGCCGCCGAGATCCAAAATCTCAAGGTCCAGGCCGAGCTTCTCCCGCACCTCATGCATAAAAGAGAGCATGATCCGCGCGGCAAGGGCGAAGGGTTCGGTATCGAATATCTGCGACCCGATATGGCACTCCACGCCGACGACGCGCAAGGATTCGCAGGCCGCGGCCCTTTCCATCAGCGCGAAAGCCTCCCCGTTTTCCAGCGCGACGCCGAATTTGGAATCGATTCCGCCGGTGCGGATAAACTCGTGCGTATGCGCCTCTACGCCGGGCTTTATGCGGAACATCACATCGACCGCGCGGCCCATGCCGCGCGCGAGGGCCGCCAGCGTTTCCAGCTCCACCGCGTTGTCGACCACGATACAGCCCACGCCCAGTTCCAAGGCCATGGACAGCTCGTCCGACGTTTTGTTGTTGCCGTGGAAGAAGGCGTTTTTCAGATCCACGCCGGCCGTCTTCGCCGTATAGATCTCGCCGCCGGACACGACGTCGAGAGCCAGGCCCTCGTCGGTCACGATCCGGCAGATCTCCGTGCAGCACAACGCCTTGCAGGCGTACACCGCCCGGCCACGGCCGCCGTAGTATTTCTCAAACGCGTCATGGAATTCGCGGCAGTTCTTCCGGATCTGCGCCTCGTCCATCACATATACGGGCGTGCCGTACTTCTCGGCCAGGTATTTTGTGCTCACGCCGCCGATTTCGAGCCAGCCGTCCGCATTTACGCTGATACAGTCCATGATTTTAACTCCCTTCACATGTTTACGCCTCGTCCACGACCGTGTTCCGAAGCGACCCGATGCCCTCGATGCGCACTTCGACCACGTCCCCGCTCGACATGGGGCCGACGCCTTCCGGCGTGCCCGTCGCGATCACGTCGCCGGGGCGCAATGTCATGAACCGGGTGATGAACTCGAACACCTGGCCGAGTGAAAACAGCAGCTTGCTCGTGCTGGAGGACTGGACGGTCGTGCCGTTGAGCAGCGTCTCGATTCTGAGCGAAGATGCGTCCACCTCGTCGGTTATCACAGGGCCGATGGGCGCGAAGGTGTCGAAGCCCTTGGCGCGCGCCCACTGCCCGTCTTTACGCTGCAGGTCGCGGGCCGTTACGTCGTTGAGGATGGTGTAGCCCAGGATATAGTCCTTGTAGTCGGCGGCGTCCACACAGCGCGCCGTCTTCTTCACGACCATGGCCAGCTCCCCCTCGTAGTCCACGCGGGTGGAGATGAAGGGGCGGACGATCGCGTCCTCCGGGCCGATGACCGACGTCGGCGGTTTGAAAAAAATAATGGGGCTTTCGGGCAGGGTGTTGTCAAACTCCAGCGCGTGATCGTAGTAGTTCTTGCCCACCGCCGCGATGATCGACGGCGTCACCGGCGCGAGCAGTTTTACCTGACTGAGCGGGTACTGGTTGCCGGTGGGCGCGTATTCGGAAAAGATATCGCCTTTCACCTCGTATATGTTTTCGCCCCGGATCAAGCCGTAGGCGGGCGCGTTATCGCCAAGCTTATATCTCGCTAATTTCACGGTATTGTCTCTCCTTGATCAGATTTAATATCGACTCCCTGCCCTCGCCTGTTTTGGCGGAGAAGGGCAGGACCTGCGCGTCTATGCCCAGTTCCCCGGCGATCATGGCGCAGTTGCGCCGCGCGGCCGTGCCGGACAGCTTGTCGGCCTTGGAGGCGCAGACGAGAAAATCGTACTCGGTGCTGAGCAGATAATCGACCATGACGCGGTCCTCCTGGGACGGCTTGTGCCGGATATCCACGATCATGATGACGAGCCGGATATCCCGGCCTGCGGCAAAGTAGTGCTCAATCATTGCGCGCCACTTCTCCCGGTCGGACCACGAGACTTTGGCGAAGCCGTAGCCGGGCAGGTCGGTCAGGTAAACCGTATCGTCGATATTGTAAAAGTTAATCGACCGCGTTTTCCCCGGCGCGCCGCTGACCCGCGCGAGGTGCTTGCGGCCGAGCAGTTTGTTGAGCATGGAGGACTTGCCGACGTTGGACCGGCCCACAAAGGCGAACTCGGGCAGGCGTTTCGGATAATCCCCCGGCCTGTATGCGGTTTTTTCAAGCGTTACGTTGTGCAGGTTCATATTCGGCTCCCCTGTGTTGGGTTCGGGACGTGCGGGCCTAGGCCATAAAGGGGCTGGCGGGCGGTGCGTCGCCCGTCGGCGAAGCTTCCATGGGCCGGCCGGGCGCAGCAGGGTCCGCCGCGGCTACGGCGGGAAGCGGGAGCAGGGCCGTGTCCAGCACTTCGTCCATATGCGAAACGGGAACAAAGCACAGCGCGCTGCGCACCTGTTCGCTGAGCTCCGCGAGATCGGCCATGTTGTCTCGCGGCAATACGACGGTTTTCACACCCGCTTTCATGGCCGCCATCGTCTTCTCACGCAGGCCGCCGATGGGCAGGACGCGGCCGCGCAGCGTGATTTCACCGGTCATGGCAAGGTCGCGACGGAAGGGGCGGCCGGTCAGCTCCGAAATGAGCGCGCAGGCGATGGTGACGCCGGCGGAGGGGCCGTCCTTCGGAATCGCGCCTTCCGGGACATGGATGTGGATATCCTTAGTATTGTAAAAATTTGGATCAATATGCAGCGCGTCCGCTCTGGTGCGGATATAGCTCATGGCGGCCCTGGCCGACTCCTTCATCACGTCGCCGAGCGAGCCGGTCAGCTCCACCTTGCCAGAGCCCGGCATGACGTTGACCTCCACAAACAGAAGCTCGCCGCCCACCGACGTATATGCAAGGCCGTTGGCAATGCCGACCTGGTCGGTCTCGGGCAGCAGCTCGCGCAGGTACTTTGGCGGGCCGAGATATGCGGACAGGTTTTCCTTTGTAACTGCGCTCTTTTTTCCCGTCTTCAGGTAATGCACCGCCGCTTTTCGGCAAACGGTCGCCGCCTCGCGCTCCAGGTTGCGCACGCCGGCTTCGCGCGTATAGGCCGAGATAATCTCTCGAAGCGCGTCGTCCTTTACCGAGAGCATGGCGCGGCTGAGCGCGTGCCTTTTCATCTGCTTGGGAAGCAGGTGCTCTTTGAGGATATGGTATTTTTCAAGCTGGGTATAGCTTGTGAGGTAGAGAGTCTCCATCCGGTCAAGCAGGGCGGGCGGAATGGTTTCATCCGTGTTCGCGGTAGTGATGAACATGACGTTCGACAGGTCGAACTCATACTCGACGAAATGGTCGCGGAACGTCTTGTTCTGTTCCGGGTCGAGCACTTCGAGAAGCGCGGACGCGGGGTCGCCCTTGTAATCCGCGCCGAGCTTGTCGATCTCGTCGAGGAGGATGACAGGGTTCATGGAGCCCGCCGTCTTTATCGCGCTGATAATCCGGCCGGGCATGGCGCCGATATAGGTGCGGCGGTGGCCCCGGATTTCCGCTTCGTCCCGCACGCCGCCGAGCGACATGCGCACAAACTTGCGGCCAAGCGCACGGGCGACAGACTGCGCGATCGAAGTCTTGCCCACGCCCGGCGGACCGACAAGGCACAGGATCTGGCCGCGCATATCGGGCGCGAGCCGGCGCACGGCCAAAAACTCCAGGATACGATCCTTGATCTTCTCCAGCCCGTAGTGGTCCTTATCCAGAATACGGCGGGCGCGGTCCAGGCTGAGCCGGTCTTTTGTGAATACGTTGTAGGGCAGGGCCAGGCACAGGTCCAGATAATTGCGAACAACCGTCGCCTCGTGGGAGCCGAAGGGCATTTTTGCAAGGCGGTCGGCCTCTTTATACAGCAGCTCCGCAATTTCATCCGAAACGGCGAGGCGGTCGATCGCCTCCCGGTATTCCTCGGCGGCGGCGCTGTTGTTGTCCGCTTCGCCGAGCTCCGTTTGCAGGATTTTGATCTGTTCGCGCATATAGTATTCGCGCTGATTCTGCTCAAGCTGTTCTTTTAGCTTTTCCGAAATCTCACGGTCCAGGCCCCAGATTTCGGTTTCACGGTCCAGGGTCACGATCAAGCGCTGCAGCCGGTCCATCACGCGCTGGCACTCAAGCACGGCCTGCTTGTCGGTGTATTTCAACGGCGTATTGGCCGCGATATAGTCGCACAGCTTACCGGGGTCGTCCTCTGCATACACGCGCATGACAACATCGCCCGACACCTTGGGCGCGAGCGAGATGTACCCGTCGAATGCCTCGCGTAAGGAGCGCAGATATGCCTCGGTCCGAATGGGATCCAGCCCGGAAACGTCGTCCGCAAGCATGCCCACGTCCGCCGTGAGATAGGGCGACGCGGCGGTTCCCGCGACCATATAGCCCCGGTACAGGCCTTCGGCCAGCACGCGTATGTTCTCGCCCGGCATCTTGAGCACCTGCTTGATCCGGGCGACCGTGCCGACCCGGTACAGTTCCTCCATCGCCGGGTCGTCTATATACACTTCCGTCTGCGCCGTCAGAAACACGAGCTGGTTTTTCTGCATGACGGCGTCAACGGCTTTGACGCTCTTCTCGCGCCCTACGTCGAACTGCAAAACGACGCCCGGCAGCGCGACAAGGCCCCGCAGCGGGATCACGGGCAGACTAAGCGTATTTTTTGCGATTGTATAATTCATGGGTTATTCCTTTCAGGGGACTGGTTATTTCTTTTTCTTCTTTTCTTCGGGCAGATAAAACAACTCCGGATTCTCCACATAGCCCGCGATGATATACCCGCAGCGGGTGCAGATTTCATACACCACGGCTGAGGACTTGAATACGCCGCCATAGGGAAGCATGGCGCCGTTTTTCAGATGGTAGCCGCGTCCAATGACCTTACAGCCGCATTTGGGGCACTCCACAGACGGGATCATTTTCATATGCATCCACCCTTTTTTCTTTTTTATTTAGATAAGTATACTATAAAAATATGTCCATTTCAAGTTTGAATGCCTGCAATACAGCCGTTTCGCAGCGGTTTCACGGAAACCGCTGCAATGGGAAAACCGGGGCCGCAAAGCCAGCGAGAACGACGAGAACACCGCCGGGACGCGGTCACGGGTGCGGCGGCGCGGCGGCAACGCGTTAAAAAAAGAGGCGGGCTTTACAAGCCCGCCTCTCAGGATTATTCCATATTGAATCTCTTTTTAAACCTGTCTACCCTGCCGCCAGTGTCGACCAGCTTCTGTTTCCCGGTAAAGAACGGGTGACATTTCGAGCAAATTTCCACTCTGATTTCCGGGCGGGTGGAGGAGGTTTCAAAGGTCTCGCCGCAGGCGCACCTGACAGTGGTTTTCTCGTACTTCGGATGGATTCCTTCCTTCACTCTTTTCACCTCCTTTTAGAAATAGCAAAAATTATATTACCACAAGTCAAGACAAAAATCAAGCTTGAATTTACCGAATTAAAAAATTTTATGATTCTTTGCGCGATGTGAGCTTTTTCACCACATCGTACAGAGCGTTTTCATCCCCGACGTTGCCGGGAAAGATGATGTACAGCATACCCGGCCAGCGCGCTCCTTCGCCCGCCTGGATGACGGGGATGCCCGCAAGCGCCTGGCCCATGACCTGCGCCTTGCGGATCCGGCAGGCCCTGGTGGCCATATCGCTTGAAGTGATGCCGCCTTTCGCCACAAAAAACCCGGGCGTTATGTCGAGATGGTCCACAAACTCGGTAAACCGCTGCGAAATACGGGCGGACAGCTTAAGATTGTCCATCTTGGAGCCGTCTTCCAGTTTAAACAGGACGCGCGAAGTATACACCACCGGGATTTTCCCGGCGCGAAACGCCTGCTGCGCCAGGGCGCACTTGGCTTCAATCTCACGCATATAACCGTCGCCCGCAAGCGCCTTTGTATCCAGTTCTACCGCGACGGTGTTCGGCAGCTGCAGCAGGCGGCGGAGCTGGTCGGTGCTCTTCTTCACGTGCGAGCCGCAAACCACAATACCCGATGCGTTTTCGCCCATGAGTTCATGGAATTCCCGGGCTGTGATCGGCGGCTTGTAGCCGATGCCCGCATAGACGCGCACAAAGGACGCGGCCGTACGGAACAAAAAACGCCTGCCGGCCGCCTGCGCCCTGTACAGGGCCGTCACGAACACCTCAAGGTCTTCGTAGCATGCGGCGTTGACGATTACTTTGCAGAAATCGCGGCAGCCCATCAGAAGAGCGTACACGCCGTCCATATCCTGGGCGCGCAGGGTTTCGAGCGGAATGCTCACGCAGCAAGCGTCCGGCCCCGCCTTTTCACGAACGTACTCCTTCAGGTCGGAGTGGACAAAGGGAAAGGTAAGGTCTTTCGCGAACTCGGTCAGGCCCGCGGGCACCAGCGCGCCGCCCTGCTCGACATAGTGGACGTCCCCCACCGTATAGCGTCCGCCCTCAAAGAAACAGGGCGCGATGATTTCCCCGTCAAAGTCGGGCTGTCCGGCCGCCGTCAGGGTCTCGCGCAGCGTCTGCGTCTCCAGCGGATAGTGCCAGCGCAGCGTGGAATCGCTGCGGCTGACGATAGACAGGGTCTTGCCATGCCGTCTGGCCGCCTGCGCAAGTCGCGCGGCGAGCACGCGGTTGATCTCGCGGCAAGCCGATTCCACTTCGCCGCGCGTATTGGTCTGAATATAGAACACAGGTTCATCCCGAACGGCGGCATCCACGTCGGCCTCCTGCCAGTTCATATACACCGGGATTCCGTGCACGGTCTGGATCCCGGTCGGGTCGTCGTCCAGCACGACGACGCAGTAGTCCTCCCGGTCGGCGAACAGGGCCGCGTACTGCTCGGTTACCGCCGCCATATCCCGCACGGGCGGGAGCGATTCAAACAGGGATTGCTTCTCTATACTCTCCATGCTATACTCCGCTATCATCGTTCGTTTTTACAGGCTTTCCAAAACCTCTTTTGCATGCATGACGCCGAGGCGCGGGCTGCAGAGGACGGGTACGCGCAGATTCTGCAGATGAGGCAGCAGATGCATCATGCTCCCCTGCGCCAGCAGGATGACGTCCGCAGTTTCCGCTTCTTTTTTTACCAGGTCGATTACCATCTGGTTGTGCTTTTCCGGGTTCTTCTGGTAGAACAGCACATCGAACGCGCCTTCGACCAGGCAGCGCTTGACCGTAACTTCTTTGCCCATCTTCTTGGCCGTGTTCTCTACAAGGCGGATGCTCGGGCCGAGCGTGGACTCCAGCGTCGCCACCATGGAGATCTTCGGACCGATTTTGACCGCCTCGCGGCCCATGCGCTCATCCACTTTTACAACCGGCACGTTCACCGTCCGCGCCGCGATGTCGGCCGCTTCTCCGACTGAAGAGCACTGGTTGAAGATCAGATCCGCGCCGGCGTTGACCGCCGCCTGGAAATAGGCGCACATGCGGCTGACAATATTGTTGGTGATCCCGTTGTGCGCGCGCACTTCGGGCAGCAGGCTCTCGTCAACAATATTGAAGATCTCTGCTTCCGGACAGATTTCAGCGAACAGATCTTTGAGATCCTGCAGGGACACAAGGCTTGTGTTGACAATACACACTTTTTTAGACATATATGCAACCTCCAATTTTAGTTTTTTATAGTGTTCAGTGTATCATAGCCCGCCGGGACAGTCAACAAGTTTTGGCGTTATTCCTGTTCAAAAAAGGCGGCGGCCCCTGGCGACAGCGCCAAAACCCGTGAAAAACCGCGGGCGATCAGGGCGGCATCCGAAATGCCGGCTGATTTTCAGCGACCAGGCGAAGCAGCCGGAAACGCGCGTCAAGTCTGCCGACTTGCGATAAGTTTCCGGCGCGCAAAGAAAAAAGTCCCGGCATAGCCTGCCGAGACGGTGATGACCAGGGGAGGAGGTAATGGGCACAGAAATTAACGATCCGCCGGAAAGTGCAGCGACTGCACGACAAATGTGCCGACCGGCTGCCACTCTTCCTGATTCTCGACCGTGCAGTTGAAAGTTATGATCCGCTGCCGGCCCTCGTCGGAAAATACCAGCATGTGATTGTATATATCGGCATCAACGGCTTCCGAGACAAACCGGAGCTCACCGACCGTACGCCCGCCTTTCTCATACGCGTTTGTCTCCAGAACCTGACAGCTCTGCGACAGCACCTGCTCCATATAGTCGATAAACTGCTGTATCTGACTATCCTCCAAAGCGGCGTCCGAAACGCCGACGGCGACGTTGATGGTCGTCTCTTCGTTTGTGAACACATATTCGGGGGCTTCGCCCGGATACTTGCGCGCGATCATGTCCGCATCCATCTGTGAAAACGACTTGGGAATCTTGAGATAAAACCGGCCGTCCTCAAAATTATAAAGCTCGGTTTCCACATCTTCCCCGCTGGCGGTGGAAACGTGGTTGTTCTCCAGCGCCTCCAGCTCCTGCTGCTACCGCTCCAAATCTTTGTCAAGGAAGTAGTCGACGGTAAAATATGCGCCGACGGCAAGCACCGCCACGATTGCCGCAACGAGAACGGCAACGCTTCCCTTTTTCATTCTTTTCTCTCCTTCCGCATCGATTGCTCCAGTAAGCATACAAAAAAACCATACAGGAATCACCCCGGGCTGTCAAGAATAATCTCCCGGCGGCATGCCGGGAACTCCGGGCCTTTACGAAAAAAAACCGCGGGGGAATATTCCCGCGGTTTTTGCATACGGAATGCGCGCCGCTCAGAGATTGAGCACGTGCACGGCGATATTGAAATAAAGAAATACGGAGCAGGCGTCCACAATCGTGGTAATGATGGGTGACGCCATGATGGCGGGATCCAGCTTCAGCTTTTTTGCCGTCATGGGCAGGATACAGCCGAGCAGTTTTGCGATGATCACCGCGCCGATCAGGCTCAAACCCGTCACAAATCCGATCGCGACGTCATGATACATGATGTACACCCGGATAAAATTTACAATCGCCAGCGCCACTCCGACGACCAGTGAAATGCGAAACTCCTTGAACAGAACTTTGAAAAAGTCCTTGAGGCGTATCTCATCCAACGCCATGCCCCTGATTACCATTGTCGACGTCTGCGAACCGCAGTTACCGCCCGTATCCATCAGCATTGGAATAAACGCGACGAGCATGGGAATGGCGGAAAATGCGTCCTCGTACCGTGTGATAATCGCGCCGGTGAACGTCGCCGAAAGCATCAAAACGAGCAGCCAGACAATCCTGTGCTTGGCATGTCCGAAGACGGAGGTCTTAAAATAGGACTCCTCGCTCGGACTCATGGCGGCCATTTTCTCAAAATCCTCTTCCGCCTCTTCCTGGATGACGTCCATCGCGTCGTCAAATGTCACGATGCCTACAAGCCTGTTTTCCTGGTCGACGACGGGCAGGGCCAAAAATCCGTATTTGTCAAACTGCTTCGCGACGTCCTCCCGGTCGTCCAACGTGCGGGCAAATATGATATTCGTCTCCATGATATCCTCGATACGCCTGGATGCTTCCGAGAGCAACATGGTCCGCACCGTCACAAGCCCCAGAAGCATACGGTTCTCATCGGTGACGTAGCAGGTGTAGATCGTCTCCTTGTTCAGGCCCGTCGCGCGAATGTGCGCAAAGGCTTCGGCTACGACCATATCCTTTTTTAAATCCACATACTCTGTGGTCATGATACTGCCCGCGCTGTCGTCCGGATACCGCAGAATCTCATTGATCTGCCTGCGCTTGTCCGCCGTTGAGTTCTGGAGGATCCGTTTGACGACATTGGCCGGCATCTCCTCGATAATATCGACTGTATCGTCCAGAAACAGCAGCGTGAGCACCTCCTGCAGCTCACTGTCGCTGAGCGCCGCGATCAGCAGCTCCTGCACGTCCGGATCCATGGCGACAAACGCGTCCGCCGCCAGATCCTTTGGCAGAAGACGGTATACGAGCGGCAGGTACTGCTCGGGAATTTCGTCCACGAGCGCGGCGATGTCCGGCCCGGTCTGGTCCCGCAGCAGACGGCTCAGTTCATGAAACCGCTTCTGTTCCAACATTGTAATCAGTTCTTCCTGCATGCCTTTTTCCTCCTTTGAATGGTTTGCGGGTTCCCCGCAGTCTTCACAGGAAAGTAAGGCACAAGCCCGAAAGAGCTAGTCGGGATGCGGCATGGCCGCGCCGCTCGGCGTGCGCCGGACCGCATCTCGTCTTCGACTCTCGGCTGGTGTGCCGCTACTGCCTGCTGCGTCCATGCCTTTCACCTCTCTTAGTCTTGAAAATTCACAAACAAAAATTCCCCGCCAAAGCTCAACAATGACAGGGAAACTATACAGCCCTATAAAAAACACCGTTCAAGCTTCAGCTTCGCAGGGCAGTGAAATTGCGTTAGGGCATGCCTTGGTTTCGACATTCCCTGCTAACCAGCTCATAGTGTCTCCACCATTTCGCGGCAGCAATCCGTATCCCTGTGGTAGCCTCACCTACCGAATATTTATTTGTATTATAAATTATTATAGTATGTTAAGCGGCGTTTGTCAATAAAAAGTTCACAAACTGATACGCTGGTGCGACGCAGACAGCGGAATTTTCCGTTCGGAGCGGGAGCACGGCGGTTTCTGTCCGGCGTTGGCATGCGCAAAAACACGGAGTACAGGGGGGTGCATAACGCCGGGAACCACGGAGGGACGAAAGCCGCGCGGAGCAGTATTGCGCAGGCCGGACGGCGTAGCTGCGGGCGAGCCCGCGCCGACGCGGGTATATGCGTTCACGGTGTTGGGGCGCGGGCGCAGACAGGGCGGTACGGTAGTGCACAGACCGCCACGGAGCGTTGGCCGCGGCGGACTGAAAAGCGCACAGCGGCTGCGGCGGGCGCACCGGCGCGGTCAGCGCGGATCGCCAAGGTCGTCGGGCAGGCGCGGGCCGCTGCGGCGCAGAAAACGGCGGGTCATGGAAAACACCTGGCCGGACAGCAGCAGCACGCCGATGAGATTCGGGACCGCCATCAGGCCGTTGAACACGTCCGACACGTTCCAGACGATCTCCAGATGGAGCAGACAACCGGCAAAGGCTGCGGCCAGGTATATGATTTTATACACACTGCGTCCCCGGTTCCCGAACAGGTACGAATAACTGCGTTCTCCGTAATGGTACCAGCCCAGAATGCTGGTAAATGCGAACAGGGCGATGCTCACCGACACAAACGCGCCGGCATATCCGCCCAATCCATGCGAAAACGCACGGATGGTGAGCGCGGCGCCCGTCAGCAGCCCGCCTTCGCCGTCCGGCGTACCCACAACGCCGGTGACAAGCAGGCATAGCGCCGTGATGGTACAGACGACGATGGTATCGACAAAGACTTCAAACACACCCCACACAGCCTGCCGAACCGGCTCCTTTGTACTCGTCGCGCAATGGGCGATGGCGGAGGAGCCAAGGCCGGCTTCGTTGGAAAAAATGCCGCGGGCAACGCCGTAGCGCATGGCGGAAGCGACGGTATAACCAAGCGCGCCGCCGCCCGCCGCCCGCAGGCCAAACGCGCCGGCGAAGATATCCCGGAAAGCAGGCAGGATGCCGCGGTAATTGACCGCAACGATTGTCAGGCCGCCCAGAATGTATAAAACGGCCATGAACGGCACGATCTTCTCCGCAACCGCGCCGATGCGGCGGATCCCGCCGAGCATGACGACGCCGCACAAAATGACGATTGCGGCGCCTGTCGCCCAGGCAGGGACGCCGAAACCGGAGGATAGCGCGCTCGACACCGAATTGGCCTGGCTCATGTTTCCAATCCCAAACGAAGCGAGCAGGCAGAATATGGAAAAAAGCACGGCGAGCCAGCGGCGGCCAAGTCCCCGCTCCAGAAAGACCATGGGACCGCCCATCCATTCGCCCGCCGCGTTGCGATAGCGGTATTTCATACTCAAAGCGATTTCGGCGTATTTCGTCATCATGCCGAAAAAGGCGGACACCCACATCCAGAACACGGCCCCCGGACCGCCGGCCACGATGGCCGTCGCTACGCCGACGATATTGCCGGTACCGGTGGTGGCGGCGAGCGCCGTCGCCAGCGCCTGAAAGGGTGAAATGGAATTTTTATCGCGCAAGCCGGCAGCACGGCCGTCCTTTCCCCTCTTGCCGGCAAACAGCGTCCCTATTGTAAGACGCAGCCACAGCCGGCATCTGCGCAGCTGAAAGAAGCCGGTGCCGACGCTCAGGTAGACCCCGACGAGCACAAATACGCAGCACACAGCCGGACCCCAGAGAAAGTCCGTAACCGCATCCACGGCGGCCGCGGCCGCGCCGGCAATCGATGACATCGCATACCCTCCTCTCTTTTCTCAACTATCATATGCGTAACAAAGGCGGGTTAGTCGCCGTTCTGCCCGGCCAGGCATGGAGTGGAAGGAAAGAATTCGCGGCGACGCCAGACGCAGGGAGGAGCGGCGGCGCGGGCGAGGGCGGTGGGCGTCCCCGTGCTGTGCGACGAGGCGCACGGCGCGCACCTGAACTGGGACGCGGAGGCGCCCACGGCGGGCGCGCTGGGGGCGGATGTGTGGGTGCAGTCGGCGCACAAGACGCTGCCCGCGCTCAACGGCGGGGCATGGCTGCATGCGGGGCCGGGCGTGGACGCGGCGCGCCTGCGGGCGATGCTGCGCGCGGTGCAGACCAGCAGCCCGTCGTTTGTGACGCTGCTTGCGCTGGACGACGCGCGCGCCTGGATGGAGCAAAACGGCGCGGAGGCCGTCGCGCGGCTCAAGGCCGCGGCGGCGCGGTTTCACGCGCGGGCGGCGGCGCTGGGCTACGCCGATGGGCAGGACGAGCCGGGCTGGGCCTACGACCGCACGCGCGTGGTGCTCCGGGCCCCGCAGGGCGGGTATGCGCTTTCGGAGGCGCTGGCCGCGCGGGGCGTGGACGTGGAGATGAGCGACGCCGATCGGGTGGTGTGCATCCTCTCGCTCCTTGATGGGCCGGAGCGGCTTGAGCGGCTGGCGCAGGTGCTGCGGGAGGTCGCGGCGGACAGACGGCGCAAAGGGCCGGACGGGTCCTGCGCGGATGAAAACAGCGGTGGAGCGGGCATGCCCGGCGCGGAGCGTGCGGACGGCGGCGGTTTGGGCGCGGACCGTGGGACGCAGGGCGCGGAACATGGAATTGCGGACGGGACCGGGACCGGCGGCGGGACGGGCATGCCCGGCGCGGTGCACGGAACTGCGGAGCGCGCGGACGGGACCGGTTCGGACGGCCTGAGGGCATTCGCGGCGGACGGCGGGCCGGACTGGTTGCCCCCGCCTGAGCCGCCCGAGCGCGCCGTGCCGCTTCGGGAGGCGTTTTTCGCGCCGTCGGAGGCGGTGCCGCTCGACCGGGCGGCGGGCCGCGTGAGCGCCGCAGCGGCCGGGCCGTACCCGCCGGGCGCGGCGCTGGTCACCCCCGGCGAGCGGGTGACGAAGGAACTGGCGGCGTATCTGGCCGCGCTGGGCCCGTGCCGCACGTTCGGCCTGGGGCCGGGAGGCACGCTGGCGTGCCTGCGCTGACGGCGCGGGGCGCGAAGCCGCGGCCATCCTGCGCTGACGGGGGGCCCGCGAAGCTGCGGCATTCCCGCGCTGGCCGTGCTGGGCCCGCGCCGCACGTTCGGCCTGGGGCCGGGAGGCACGCTGGCGTGCCTGCGCTGACGGGGGCGGCCCGCGAAG
>ERZ827423.185-NODE-185-length-86282-cov-10.189906_pt1 | contig 86282 bp, 89 predicted proteins | sample MGYA00519775_ERZ827423 | MGnify/ENA primary metagenome ERZ827423 (study PRJEB31778, sample SAMEA3449296) | human gut metagenome | biome: human gut; feature: human-associated habitat; material: faeces | place: United Kingdom | collected 2010/2012 ... | reverse complement strand
GAATTCAGAGCATCCCTGTGGAAAACTATTTGATGAGCAAACAGAAAAAAGCTCTACAAACACGATAGAATTTAGTCTACAGAGCTCATAGAACCTTTTATAAGGCTGATCTATAAAAAATATGACATTAAACAACCAGACAGATCATACCGGCCAGAAAATCTTTGATTCGCCTTCAAATAAAAAACAATTTCTTTAGTTTTCCACTTGACAGGTTTTGGCTGACTGTGAATAGTAACATCGTTCATGACAGCAAGGTGTTTTTTTGTAAAACGCAGGTTTTGTTTTTGTAAACTTTATGTTAAAATAAAGGTCACGAAAATGAAACACAAACACAGGGAGTTGAACGAAACCATGGTCAGGGAAGCAAAGGTTCTTATCAGCAGCAGGAACAAGATTACATACACCCTTGAGATCAAACAGGTCAAAAACATCAACTTGAGGATCACGCGCGAGGGCGCCGTGAGGGTCAGCGCCAATCCTTTCGTTCCCTTGCCGCAGATCGATGAATTTGTCGACAGCCGCGCGGAATGGATCCGCGAACGGCTGAAGCATGTGCACAGCGAGCAGGAGATGCGCGAAGAAGACCGGATCGTCCTGCTGGGGAATACATTGAAGATCCGCAGAGTCAAGGCGGCACACCCGCTGGTCTATTACAGTGCGGATACTTTTTATGTGCAATATCAGCGCATCGAGCAGTGTGAGACGCTCATCACGAAATACCTCGATCAGCTGTGCCGGGACATCTTCAGCGATATCGCGCAGCTGACCTGCCGGCGGATGAAGGAATATCATCTGGAGATGCCGACGATCCGGCTGCGGACGATGAAATCGCAGTGGGGAAACTGCAAGCCAGCGCAGAAGGTCATCACCCTGAACAAGCGGCTCATCCACTATCCGGTGGAATTCATCGAATATGTCATCCTGCATGAATTTGCCCATTTCGTGCATCCGAATCATTCCCGCGCGTTTTATGCGCTCATCGAGAAATACATGCCGGATTATAAAGAGCGTATCGCCATGTCCCAGAGGAACTAGGCAATACGCTCTTTTTTAGATATCGCGGCCGAGGACGTTGGCGATCTGTCTCGCCTTGTCGATCAGCTGCTTGAATTTCTTCGGCTTCAGGCACTGTGCGCCGTCGCTCAGCGCACATTCCGGATTATCATGCACCTCGATGATCAGTCCGTCCGCGCCGGCGGCGACGGCTGCCAGGGAAGCGGATTCGACCAGCTTCCAGTCTCCGGTCGCATGAGAAGGGTCGATGATGATCGGCAGATGCGTCTTTTCCTTGATGATCGGGATGACGCTGAGGTCGAGCGTGTTGCGGGTCTCTGTCTCGAACGTGCGGATCCCGCGCTCACAGAAGATGACGTTCGGGTTGCCGTTGGCCATGATGTATTCCGCGCTCATGATCCATTCGTCGATCGTGTTGCAGAAGCCGCGCTTGAGCAGGATCGGCTTGGTGGTGCGCTTTCCGACTTCCTTGAGCAGCTCGAAGTTCTGCATGTTCCGCGCGCCGATCTGGATGATGTCCACATACTGTTCGAATTCCTCGATCTGCGCTTCGCCCATCAGCTCGGTCACGATCGGCAGCCCGCTCTTTTCCCTTGCGTCGACCATGGCCAGGATGCCCTCAGTGCGCATGCCCTGGAAGGAGTACGGGCTCGTCCGCGGCTTGTATGCGCCGCCGCGCAGCATCTTGGCGCCGGCATCCTTTACTTCCTGTGCCAGGCGAACGATCATGTCATGGTTCTCGACCGCGCATGGGCCGCCGATCACGACGATGTTCTCCTGACCGCCGATGCGGATGCCGTTGACATCGATCACCGTATCTTCCGGATGGAACATGCGGTTGGCCAGCTTATATTTGGCAGCGACGCGGACGACGTTTTCCACGCAGTGATATGCCTTGATGGATTTTTCGTCGATGATGGATGTATCTCCGGTCAAGCCATAGACATTGAATTCCGAACCTTTGATTTCGACAGCCTTGACGCCTTTTGCCTCCAGGCTGGAGATGAGCGTGTCGACCTCTCTTTGGTCGGCGTTCTTTTTGATGGTGATGATCATATCTTATCTTCCTTTCTTCTTATTCTTTCTTTATTCTGACAATGCCCGGTGGATGGCCTGTGCATACTGGGCAGCGATCGCTTCTGCGGCGGTCTCGATATCGCCGTTGTTGTCCACGATCACATCGGCGTATCGGCGGTAAAGGCCGATGCGCTGCGCATACATCTCTGCAAGCGCTTCTTTGCTGCTGGAGAGCGGACGGTTGCTGTCCTTGCTGATGAGCTGAGAGAGGTCGCGGTCGATGAAGAAGACCACGCCGTTTTGCCGCAGCGCATCCATGTTCGCCTCATTCTTGATCACGCCGCCTCCGCAGCTGATGATCGTTCCATTGGCCGTGCCCAGCTGGGCGGCCGCGTCGCGCTCACGCTGGCGGAAGCCTTCTTCGCCCTCTTCGGCGAAGATCTCCGGGATGGATCTGCCCGCCGTCTCGACGATGATGTCATCCATATCGATGTAGCGTTTTCCGCATCGCGCAGCCGTCAGAGAGGCGATGCTCGTCTTTCCAGCGCTCGGCATGCCGATGAGCACGATGTTGCAGCGCTCGGCGATCAGCCGGCGATAGATCTCATCGATCACCTCATCGTTCACCGGCTTGTCTAAAAAGTGCTCCACGGCCTGCTTTGCCTGGGCCACCAGCATTTCCAGACCGTTGACATGCACGAGCCCTCGCTTGCGGGCCTGCTGGCATAACCTGGTCATCAGCGGGTTATAGATGACATCCATGACCGCTTCACATCGGGCAAAGCGCTCCAGGTCTACCGGGGCGGCATCGCCGTGGGGATACATGCCGACCGGGGAAGTGTTGATGATGACCTGCGCGTCCAGGTGGCTGCGGTAACATTCCTCATAGCTGATCGCACCGTTACCTTCAACGATATCGACGATGACCATCTGTGCGGCGCCTTCGTGACGGACGACCGCCTGCACCGCTGCGGAAGCCCCGCCGTTGCCGATGATCAGCACCTTTTTTCCATTCATGCGCACACCGTGTTTTCTGACCATATATTGGAAACCGGTGTAATCTGTGTTGTAGCCATACAGCTTTCCATCGCGGTTGACCACCGTGTTGACCGCCCCGATCGCCTGGGCTGCCTCGTCCAGTTCATCCAGATAGGGGATGACCGCTTTCTTATATGGGATCGTGACATTGACGGCCGCAAAGTCACGATCTTCCATAAAGGAACAAAAGGCTTCCTTGTCCAGCGGGATCAGATCATAGCGGTAATCCGCGATCGACTCATGGATCTCCTTAGAAAAGCTGTGGGAGAGATGTTCTCCGATCAAACCATACGTTTTCATAATCAAGTTCCTTTCAGTTTCACCAGCAGTGAGGAACGGCAACAAAAAAAGCATCAGCGCTGGAAGTCGGATGCTTTGAAAATGCCTCGGAAAAAAGCCAAGTATTCATGATGCGAACTTGGAGATTCCGAGGCTGTCAAAAGGTAAAATAATCAAAGATGGTCGCTGCCGTTATCGTCATTTCAATCACTCCTGATGGTACTAGGATACAGCGTAATCCGTGAAAATGCAAGAGATTTGCTGCATTTTTTTCAAAATGTTTTCAATACGGCTGAAAAGTGTTACAATACTTCCGGACACGAGAGAGAGAAAGTGAGGGATGCGTATGCAACCGGTAAATATCCGCGGCCTTCGCATCGGAGAGGGCATGCCGAAGATCTGCATTCCGCTGACTTCGGCACGGACGAGGCAGCTATGCCTTGACGCGGAAGTGGCGGCGCAGCAGGCGGATATGCTCGAATGGCGACTGGACTGCTTTGATGAAGGCGGGATCGACGCGGTCTGCGCGGCGGCGGATCAGCTTCGCCAGCGTGTGCGATGTCCGCTGCTCATCACGTTCCGCACCGCGAAAGAGGGCGGAGAGCGAAGCATATCGCCGGCAGAATATGCCAGCCTGTATTCTGCGCTGCTCTTGCGGCAGGCAGCCGATCTGATCGACATCGAGCTGACGCAGGAAGAAGAGGTCATCCGCACGCTGATCGAGCAGGCGCATGCGGCAGGAGCAAAGGTGATCATCTCCAGCCATGATTTTGATCAGACGCCCGCATTGGAGGAGATGTGCAGCCGGCTGCAGCGCATGGAAGCGCTGGGAGGCGATATCGCCAAGCTTGCCGTCATGCCAAACGATGAGCTGGATGTGCTGCGGCTGATGGAGGCCAGCCTGCGGGCCCATCGGCAGATGCAGATCCCGCTCATCACCATGTCGATGGGATCGCTGGGCATGCTCAGCCGCATCGGCGGCGAGCTGATCCAATCAGCCGTGACCTTCGCCAGCGTGGGAAAGCGCAGCGCGCCGGGACAGCCTGACGCCGCTGAGGCACGCGCGGCGTTAGCGATGCTGCACGAGACGCGCTGAGGGAAAATTCGTGCTTGAGCAGGCAAACAAAACATTGTAGAATGAATACAGCAGGTTTGATTGGAAGGAGGAGATTCGATGTTTCGGATCGTTAAAAAGGAAAGTTTGAATCCGACGGTGACACGCATGGTGGTGGAAGCGCCCCTGGTCGCCAAAAAGGCGCAGGCAGGGCAGTTCATCATCCTGCGCGTGCATGAGGACGGTGAGCGCATCCCGCTGACCGTTGCGGACTATGACCGGGAAAAGGGGACCATCACGATCATCTTTCAGATCGTCGGACGCACGACGATGCTGCTGAATCAGCTGGAAGAGGGAGACGCCATCCTCGATTTCGTCGGTCCGCTGGGAAGACCGAGCGAAGTCGAAGGGCTGAAAAAGGTCTGCGTGATCGGCGGCGGCGTCGGCTGTGCCATCGCTTATCCGACCGCCAAGGCGCTGCATGAAAACGGCGCGGAAGTGACCGTGATCACCGGCTTCAGGAACAAGGACCTCGTCATTTTGGAAGAAGAGTTTGACGCCGTAAGCGAACATCGCTACCTGGTGAGCGACGATGGCAGCACCGGTGTAAAGGGACTGGTCACCAACGTATTGGAAGAACTGATCGAAAAGGGAGAGCAGTTTGACGAAGTCATCGCCATCGGTCCGCTGCCGATGATGAAGTTCGTCTGCCTGCTCACCAAGAAATATGGGATCAAGACGATCGTGAGCATGAATCCGATCATGATCGACGGTACCGGCATGTGCGGCTGCTGCCGGCTCAGCGTAGGCGGAGAGATGAAGTTCGCCTGCGTGGACGGACCGGATTTTGACGGACATCTGGTCGATTTCGATGAGGCCATGGCCCGCAACAGCGCTTATCGCGATGCGGAAAACAGAGCGCGCGAAGCCACATGCAATCTGTTTCAGAAGGAGGTGGCATAACATGCCGAACATGTCGTTGAAGAAAGTCGAGATGCCGGTCCAGGATCCGATGGTCCGCCGCGCGAACTTCGAGGAGGTCGCGCTGGGCTATACGGAGGAGATGGCGCGTGAGGAAGCAGAGCGCTGCCTGCACTGCCCCACCAAGCCGTGTGTGAGCGGCTGCCCGGTCTCTGTCAATATTCCGGAATTCATCAAGGCAGTCAAGGAAGGCGAATTTGAACAGGCCTATCATATCATTCATGAAACCAGCTCTCTGCCTGCGGTCTGCGGCCGTGTCTGCCCGCAGGAAACGCAGTGCGAGCGCGAATGCGTGCGCGGCAAAAAGGGAGAAAGCGTCGCCATCGGACGGCTGGAACGCTTTGTCGCCGACTGGTATCGGGAAAACGTGAACGAAGAGATCAGCAAGCCGCAGGCAAACGGACATCGCGTCGCTGTCGTCGGTGCAGGACCGGCCGGCCTGACCTGCGCGGGCGATCTGGCAAAAAAAGGATATCATGTCTCTGTTTTCGAAGCACTGCATGTCGCCGGAGGCGTGCTGATGTATGGTATCCCGGAATTCCGTCTGCCCAAGACGATCGTCCAGCACGAGATCGACGGTCTGCGCAAGATGGGCGTGGAGATCCAGACAAACGCCGTGATCGGCCGCAGCGAATCGGTGGACGACCTGTTCGATCAGGGATACGAAGCGGTCTTCATCGGCAGCGGCGCCGGCCTGCCTAACTTCATGAACATGCCGGGCGAGAACCTGAAGGGCGTCTATTCGGCCAATGAATTTCTGACGCGCTGCAATCTGATGAAGGCTTACCGCGAAGGGGTGGATACGCCGATCCAGCATGCCAAGCGCGCCGTGATCGTCGGCGGCGGCAATGTCGCCATGGACGCCGCAAGATGCGCCAAGCGCTTAGGTGTGGAGGAAGTGACCATCGTCTACCGCCGCAGCATGGAAGAGCTGCCGGCCCGTAAGGAAGAAGTGGAGCACGCGATGGAAGAAGGCATCGAATTCCGCCTGCTCACCAATCCGGTGCGCGTGCTGGGCAGCGAAGACGGCTGGGTCAGCGGCATCGAATGCGTGAAGATGGAACTGGGCGAACCAGATGCCAGCGGCAGAAGACGTCCGGTCGAGATCGAAGGAAGCAATTTCACGATCGACATCGACTGCATGATCATGGCCATCGGCACTTCTCCTAACCCGCTGATCCGCTCCACGACAGAGGGGCTGCAGACCAACCGCAAAGGCTGTCTGATCACGGACGAAGAAGGCAAGACGACGCGTGAAGGCGTATACGCCGGCGGCGACGCCGTGACCGGCGCAGCCACGGTCATCCTCGCCATGGGTGCCGGAAAGACCGGCGCGGCAGCTATCGATGAATACATCAGCGGCAAACAGGGCGAGAAATAACGATCATCGGATGAAAAGCACTGAAACCGGTGCTTTTTTCTTCAAAATTTGTGTAAGGGTTTACAAACGAATGATATTATGTTACTATAGGAGCAGGAAATAATTATATTTCTGAGTTGCGGCATCGGCTCTGCCGCAGCTGGGTCGGGTGTACATCCTTCCTTGACGCCCGTTCCCTCTTATTCATATCGATTCCTTTCGATAAACCTAGTGAAAAAGCCTTGCAAAAGGCTTTTTCTATATGCGCTTTTCTTTAGCGCAGATGGAAAAGGTTTGACAAATATCGCAAAAACTTTAAAATAGAGTATGCGATTGATGAAATAAGAAATAAAGAAAGGTAAATGGTGTGATCTATGATTAGTTCAAATGATTTAAAACCGGGACTGACGATCCAGCAGGATGGTGAGCTGTACATCGTCCTCGATGCCAGTCAGAACAAGACCGCGCGTTCTGCCATGGTCGTCAAGGCCAAGGTGCGCAATCTGCGCAGCGGAGCCAACGTCGAGCTTTCCTGGGGCGGCGGAGAGAAGATCCAGCCGGCGCAGATCGATAAGAAGGAAATGCAGTATCTCTATGATGCCGATGATGCTCTGGTCTTCATGGACAATGAGACATATGAGCAGATCGAGATCCCTGCGGATCACCTCGAATGGGAACGCAAGTTCATGAAGCCCAATGACAATGTCAATATCTCCATGTTCGAAGGAGAAGTGCTCGGTGTGATCCTGCCGGATAAGGTGACGCTGCAGGTCACAGAGTGTGAGCCGGCCGTAAAGGGTGATACGGCGACCAACGCCCTGAAGAACGCGGTCGTGGAGACCGGTCTGCAGGTCAAGGTGCCGCTGTTCATCAACCAGGACGAGATGATCGTCATCAATACGTTTGACGGAAAGTACTCCGGAAGAGCAAAATAACAACTGCATAGGGAAAAGCAATAGAAAAATAGCTGGCGTTTCTTTGTATGCGCATCTATTTTTCTATTCTTTTTATGTTATAATGTTGATTAATCGGGAGGCTTTTTTGTTATGGAAAAATTATCGCGCATGGAAAAGTACAAAGAGCTGCGTATGGAGATCGATTCAGACGCCGCCGCAGCCGGCAAGCCGTCCATCAATTCCGTAGAACTGCAGAAACAGCTGCGCAGCCTGAATGAGCCGCAGGATGATGAAGGATCCAGCAGGCATTCACGTCAGACGGAGCGCTTCTCCAAGGAGATCGACCTGCAGCTGAAGGAAGAGACAGATGAGGGGACGGATCAGTTTCACAACGAATATCTGGATGATTTCATCAACGAGGTGAAAGAATATAATTTAGAGAAGGGCAACCGCATGAGCGGCAATACGCAGATCGATATCCTGCTGCAGCTCAACAAAGGGAAGGACCGCATCCAGAGCATGCCGCCAAAGCAGAGCGCTGCACAGCCGGCGGAAGAAGAGGATGAAGGCGTATCGTATACGCAGTCGCTCTCCAGTGAAGAGCTCCAGGAGGAAGTGGACCGCCTGTTTGCGGAAGACGAGCAGGAAAACGAGGCTTCTGCGCACGTGGAGATCATCAACGATGATGCGCCGCAGCAGCCGGAGAAGAAACCGCAGGAATCCTTCGTGTTTGACAGCACACCGTTAGTGCGCATCAATCCGATCATGCCGAAAGAAGGAGAGACGCCTGCAGAGGAAGAGACAGCGCCTCAGGCAGATGAGCAGGCGACGCTGAACGTTCCTTTGGAGATCCTCAAGGGCGATCAGTCATCCCCTGCGGAAGCCGAACAGACAAGAGCAAATGAAGCAGCGACAAAACCGGCAAAGGAAGCCAAAGAGAAGGCGAAGCGTGAGCAAAAGCCGGAAAAGAAAGAAGCGCCGAAGCCGGTGGAAAACAAGGAAAAGACGAAGACAGCGAAGGAGAGCGTGACGCAGGAAAAGAAGCCGCAGAAAAAGAAAAAGAAGGAGAAAACGCCTTCTTCTACATCCAACAAGGTCCTGAACGTGATCCTGCTCATCCTGATCCTGGCGCTGATCGCCGTCATCGCCGTAACGATCTACTGGCTGCAACAGGCAGGAGGATTCTAAGATGAAGATCAATATCGCCATCGACGGCCCGAGCGCGGCCGGAAAAAGCACGATCGCCAAGCGGCTGGCCAAGGCGCTTGGCTATTCGCATCTGGATACCGGCGCGATGTATCGCTGTGTCGGCTATCTGGCTGCGCAGCGCGGCATCGATCTGCACGATGAAGATGCGCTGACAGAGATGACCGCATCCATGCGGATCCGCTTTGACAGCGAAGGACATGTCTTCCTCAATGAGGAGGACGTTTCTGCGGCTATCCGGGAGAACCGCGTCTCCATGCTGGCCTCCAGCGTCAGCGTGCATCCGCGGGTGCGCAAGCTGCTCGTCGACATGCAGCGGCAGATGGCCCTCGATAAGGGCGTCATCATGGATGGCCGCGACATCGGAACGGTCGTCTTGCCGGATGCCGAACTGAAGATCTTTATGGTGGCCAGCGTCGAAGCCAGGGCGCGCCGCCGCTATCAGGAATATCTGGATAAGCACATCGAGGCAGATTACGACACCATCTGCGAAGATATCAAGAAACGAGATGATCAGGATATGCACCGCGCCGCATCGCCGCTCACCAAGGCGGCGGATGCGCATGAGATCGACACTTCCGACATGAGCATCGAGGAAGTGTGCGCAGCTATCCTGAGCCTGGTTGAGAAGACGATTGTATGAGGAGGTGATGTCCGATGAATAAAGGGACCGTAGCGATCGTAGGCCGGCCCAACGTCGGAAAATCCACTGTGTTCAACCGCCTGATCGGAGAGCGAAAGAGCATCGTAGAAGATACCCCCGGCGTGACCCGGGACCGCATTTACGGCAAGGTCGAGTGGCTGACCCGAGAGTTTCAGCTGATCGACACCGGCGGCATCCAGATCCAGGATCAGCCCTTCACCGATGAGATCCACATGCAGGTGGAGATCGCGGTGGATGAAGCGGATTGCATCATCTTCCTGGTCAACGGCCGGGATGGAGTGACCGCGGATGACCGCTATATCGCCAAGATGCTGCACCGCAGCAAGAAACCGGTGATCCTGGCCGTGAATAAGATCGATGACAGCTCGCTGCAATATCTGATGTACGAGTTTTATGGGCTCGGCGTGGGCGATCCGATCGCGGTGAGCGGACTGCACGGCATCGGATTCGGCGATGTGCTCGACCGTGTCGTGGAGCTGCTTCCGGATCAGAGCGCAGATGAATATGAAGGCATGACGAGCTTCTGTCTGATCGGCAGGCCGAATGTCGGCAAGAGCTCGCTGGTCAATGCCATCCTGAAACAGGATCGGGTCATCGTCTCCGACATCGAAGGCACGACGCGCGACGCGATCGACACCCCGTTTCGCAGCGATGGCAAGGACTATGTCATCATCGATACGGCCGGCATCCGCAAGCGCGGCAAGATCTATGAAAACGTGGAAAAATATTCGATCATGCGCGCGATGAGCGCCATCGAACGCAGCGATGTGGTGCTCGTCGTCATCGACGGGGAAAGCGGCTTGCGCGAGCAGGACAAGCATGTGGCCGGTTATGCGCATGAGGCCGGAAAGGGCGTCATCCTCGTCTACAACAAGTGGGACGCGGTAGAGAAGGATGAACACACGATGTCAGAGATCGAGAAGAAGCTGCGCGCACATTTCCTGTATCTCTCTTATGCGCCGATCGCCTTTGTCTCGGCGCTCAAGCGCCAGCGCATCAACACGCTGCTCCCGCTGATCGACGCCGTACATGAAAACTGCGCGCTGCGGATCCAGACCAATGTGCTCAATGAGGTCATCATGGATGCGCAGCTGATGAATCCGCCGCACCCGCATAACGGCAAGCGGCTGAAGATCTATTATGCGTCTCAGGTCAGCGTCTGCCCGCCGACCATCGTACTGTTTGTCAACGACCCGGAACTGCTGCATTTCAGCTATAAGCGCTTCATCGAGAACCGTCTGCGTGAGGCCTTTGGCTTTGAGGGCACGACCATCCGGATCATCGCAAGAGAAAGAAGTTAGGTGAGTCATATGAAAACGGTAGTAATTGGAAGCGGAAGCTGGGGCACCGGGCTTGGCCAGGTGCTCTGCGACAACGGAAGAGAAGTCATCATTTATGGCAACTGCAAGGAACAGATCGACGATATCGAACAGAATCACCGCAATGCTATGTTTTTTGAGGATGTGCAGCTGAACCCGGACCTGCATGCGACCATGGATGTCAATGTGGTCAAAGATGCGGACGTCGTGGTCCTGAGCGTGCCGACCATCGCCATCGAATCGGTCTGCCGCCAGATCGATCCGCTGCTGAAGGGGAAAGTGATCATCGTCAATACATCGAAGGGATTCCATCCGGAAACCAATGAGCGCATGTCGCAGGTCATCCGCCGCTTCATCAGCGAGGAGCATCTCAGCAGCGTCGTCTCGCTGATCGGCCCCTCACACGCGGAGGAGGTCGTCATCCGGATGCTCACGACGATCTGCGCCGTCTCCCTCAGGCATGAGGACGCGGTCGTCATCCAGGAACTGTTTTCCAACGATTATTTCCGCGTCTATACCGGAAGCGACGAGATCGGCAGCGAGGTCGGCGTTGCGCTCAAGAATGCCATCGCGGTCGCCAGCGGCGTGCTGTCCGGCCTAGGCTATGGCGACAATACGCGGGCAGCGCTGATGACGCGCGGCCTGGCGGAGATGATCCGCTTCGGGACCGCGATGGGCGGGAAGCCGGAGACCTTCATGGGCCTGACCGGCATCGGCGATCTGATCGTCACCTGCTCGAGCAGGCATTCCCGCAATTTCCAGGCAGGGTATGAGATCGGCAAGGCCAATGACGCACAGGCCTTCTGGAAATACAACAAGAAGACCGTCGAAGGCGTACGCACCGCCAAGGTCGTCTATGAGCTGGCACAGCAGATGCACATCGATATGCCGATCACCAGCGAGATCTACAAAGTGCTGTATGAAAACAAAGATCCCAAGCAGTCAGCGCGAGACCTGATGCTCAGAGATCTGAAACCGGAAGCGTAATGAACAGTTACGCTTTCTTTTGTGACAGGAGGAAAGACGATGAATACTGCAGATGAAATCAGGCGCCGGCGCACGTTCGCCATCATTTCTCACCCGGATGCCGGAAAGACGACGCTCACCGAAAAGCTGCTGCTATACGGCGGCGCGATCCTCGAAGCCGGATCGGTCAAAGGAAAAAAGGCGAACAAGCACGCGGTCAGTGACTGGATGGAGATCGAAAAGAAGCGCGGGATCTCCGTATCGAGCTCCGTCATGCAGTTCGAATATGAAGACTATTGCATCAACATCCTCGATACGCCGGGCCATCAAGACTTCAGCGAAGACACATACCGCACGCTGATGGCGGCAGATTCTGCAGTGATGGTCATCGATGCCGGCAAGGGCGTCGAGGCACAGACCAAGAAGCTGTTCAAGGTATGTCTGATGCGCCATATCCCGGTCTTCACCTTCATCAACAAGATGGACCGTGCAGCCATGGATCCATTCGTGCTGATGGAGCACATTCAGGATGAACTGGGCATCGAGACATACGCCATGAACTGGCCGATCGGTTCAGGCAAGGAATTCAAGGGCGTATATGAACGAGACAACCGACGGATCATTGCCTTTCACGGCGGAGATCATGGCATGCAGGCTGCACAGATCACCGAAGGCTCTCTCGAAGACGATACCTTCGTCCAGGTGATCGGCGAGCACTTCTTCGAGAAGCTGCGCGAGGACAGCGAGCTGCTGGATATCGCCAGCACCGAATTTGATCAGGAGCGTGTGGCCAAAGGCGAGCTCACACCGGTCTTTTTCGGCAGCGCGCTGACCAATTTCGGCGTACAGCCTTTTCTGGAGCATTTCCTGCAGATGACGACATCGCCGCTGCCAAGAGTGACGCTTGATGAGCAGGTCATCGACCCTGCGTCCATGCCGTTCTCTGCATTCGTGTTCAAGATCCAGGCAAACATGAACAAGGCGCACCGTGACCGGATCGCTTTCATGCGTATCTGTTCCGGCAAATTCGAAAAAGGGATGGAGGTCATGCACGTTCAGGGGAAGCGCAAGATCCGCCTGGCGCAGCCTCAGCAGTTCATGGCGCAGGACCGCGAGATCATCGAGGAAGCCTACGCAGGCGATGTCATCGGCGTCTTTGATCCCGGCATCTTCTCGATCGGCGATACGCTCTGTGATCCGTCCATGAAAATCGAATTCCAGAAGATCCCGACGTTCGCGCCGGAGCATTTCGCCCGCGTGACCCAGAAGGACACGATGAAGCGCAAGCAGTTCCTCAAGGGCATCACGCAGATCGCTCAGGAAGGCGCCATCCAGGTATTCCAGGAGATCAACATCGGTATGGAGGAGATCATCGTCGGCGGTGTCGGTGTCCTGCAGTTCGATGTGCTGGAACAGCGGCTGAAGAGCGAATACAATGTGGAGATCAAGCTGGAGATCCTGCCATATCAGTGTGTGCGCTGGATCCTCAATGAAGGACTCGATCCCAATACGCTCAATCTGACCTCAGAATCCAAGCGAGTCAGGGACCTGAAAGGAAGGAACCTGATCATCTTTGCGAACAACTGGGGCATCAAATGGGCAATGGAACAAAATAAAGGGCTCGAACTGGCAGAAGTCGGAAACGCCCAATGAACAAAACGGGAAAAGCATCGCTCTTTTCCCGTTTTGTAGTCATAATCTCCCTTTTTTTCACATAGAGTACAAATGACTAAGGGAGGAACGTTATGGATACGAGCGAATTACTGAAAAATATCGGAAAGCGTACGGGCGGGGACATTTATCTCGGCGTGGTCGGGCCGGTGCGCGTCGGCAAATCGACTTTCATCAAGAATTTCATGCAGCAGGCAGTGATCCCCCATATCAACGACGAATATGAGCGCGCGCGGATGATCGATGAGCTTCCGCAGGCCGGCGTAGGGAAGACGATCATGACGACCGAGCCGAAGTTCGTGCCCAATCATGCGGCCAACATCACCTTTGAAGACGGATTCAGCGCCAATGTGCGGCTGGTGGACTGTGTCGGATATGTCATTCCCGAGGCACGCGGCTACAAGGATGAGGACGGCATGCGGATGGTGCGCACCCCATGGAATGACGAACCGCTGCCGTTCAATGAAGCGGCCAGGATCGGGACACAGAAAGTGATCCAAGATCATTCCACCATCGGCATCGTGATCACCACTGACGGATCGATCACCGACCTGCCCAGAGAAGCGTACATTGAAGCAGAGACCGAGGTCATCGATGAGCTGAATCAGATCGGCAAGCCATTCATCATCATCGTCAACAGCGCCGATCCGCAGGGCTCGGCATGCCAGATGGTGGTCGACAAGCTGAAGGAGCGTCATGACGTGCCCATCATAGCTATGGCCGTCAATTCCATGTCACAGCGCGATGTGTACCATATCCTGCGCGAGGCCCTCTATGAATTCCCGGTCTCCACGATCAACATCAACATGCCAGGATGGGTCTCTGTGCTCGATGATGACCACTGGCTGAAGAAGAGCGTGAACGAGACCATCGCCTCCAGCATGGCCAGCGTCGCCAAGCTGAGAGAAGTGGAAAAGATCACCGAAATCCTCAATGAAAATGAGTATATCGAATCGAGCAATATCGCCGATATCGATACCGGGGAAGGCAGCGTCAACGTCGAGATCAGCACGGTGAACGGACTGTATCAGACGATCCTGAAAGAGATCATCGGCGTGGAGATCAAAGACAAAGGCGAGCTGATCGCGCTCATGCAGGAATTCAGCAAGGCCAAGAAAGAGTATGATACCATCGCTTCAGCGCTGAAGATGGTCAAACAGACCGGATATGGATTTGCCAGCGCTTCGCTCGATGACATCTCCCTGAGCAAGCCGGAGATCGTCAAGCAGGGAAGCCGCTATGGTGTCAGGCTGAAGGCCGTGGCGCCGAGCATCCACATGATCAAGGTCGATGTAGAAAGCTCCTTCGAGCCGATCATCGGCTCAAAGGAACAAAGCGAGGAACTTGTGCGCTACCTGCTGCGCGATGAGGGAAAAGACAGCGACAGCATCTGGGAATCTGACATCTTCGGACGCAAGCTTTCTGATCTTATCCGCGATGGGCTCAACGTCAAGCTGTCCATGATCCCAGAGGCGGCCAGAGCCCGCCTGCAGGATATCCTGACCAAGCTGGTCAACAAAGGAAAGGGAAATGTAATCGCTATCGTGCTGTAAGAAAACGGCCAAATCAGCCGTTCATTCCGGTCCGAAAAAGATGAAAAAACTATTGAATTCCAGAACCCATGATGATAATATAGTCATGTGTTTACGATATATGGAGGTAACTGACTATGGACAAGATCATCAATAAAAAAGCACTGGTCGAAATCGTTGCTGAAAAGATGAATATGACGAAGAAGGACGCTGCCGTGGCTGTAGATACTGTCTTCGAAGAAATTACAAATGTCCTGGCTGAAGGTGGAAAGGCCGACATCGCCGGGTTCGGAAAATTTGAAGTAAGCGAGCGTCCGGCTCGCATGGGCATCAATCCGGCAACGAAGGAAAAGATGCCGATCCCGGCATCCAAGGCGCCGAAGTTCAAGGCGAGCAAGTCGCTGAAGGACGCAGTCAAATAATCAGGAACATCCTGCGATGATATCTCCCCTTTGGACAGAGAGCGGAAAGCTTTCCCCTCTTGCCGAATGGGGAGTTTTTTGATGGCCGGCCTCATGGTCATCTAAAAAGACATGAGCGCATTGCAGGTGCACGCTCATGTCCTGGCCTTTATCGTTCAATTAAAAGAGAAGATCCGCTGGCTGATCGTATATAAGAGGGAGAGCAACCGGCGTCCTGCGGCGCTGTCCCGCTGGATCAGCCAACCCAGCATCGTATGCGACACATCGCGGTAAAGCCATGGCTTTTCCTGCTTGAACATGCGCCATAACCGCTCTTTTTCCTCCAGGGCCTCCGGTGTTGCGGCGCGGATGAGCAGGATCGAAGAGACGACGAGGACCATGGTCAGATACTTGATCTGATAAGCATAACGGCGGGGAACATCCCGAAAAGAGATGTCCGTGCTTTCGATCATCATGCGGGTCACCCGCAGCTGCTGATCGATCCGGCTGATCATGATCTGCTCATTCACCGACTGATCGCTGCGGCCGATAAAGTAATGATAGAGATCGACATCGAGATAGATCAGTGAATCGACGCAGGAAAGCGGCTGATAGGCAAACAGATTGTCCACATAAAACGTATGCGCAGGTAATTCCAGCCGGCATTCGTTCAGGATGGCCCGCCGGTAGATGATCGAATGCATGAGAAGGTTCTGCTGAGGGAGGAAATGGCCGACCTCATCCCAGCTCAATAAACGCCCTTTCGGCAGCACATTGCGGTAGGAAATGACATGTCGCTTATTTACGCTTGGCTTTTCATACACATAGTTGGTGATGATCATATCTGTATGCAGCTGTCTGCGGCGCAGCTCTTTCAGCAGGTGCATGAGCGCATCCAGGGCCTGTGCATCCATCCAGTCATCACTGTCCAGCACTTTGAAATACGTCCCTCTGGCATACTGGAAGCCGCTCATGACGGCCCTGCCATGGCCGCCATTGCGCTGATGCAGGGAACGGATGATATCCGGATAGCGCCGGGCATAATCATCCGCGATCAGCGCCGTATCGTCGGTTGAGCCATCGTCGATGATCAAGATCTCCAATCCCTCCTGCACATGCAGCAGTGAATCGACGGCATGGCGCATGTATCCCTGCGAATTGTAACAGGGAATCGCGATCGTCAACAGTTTTTCTTCCATTTTCCTCACCTCGTCAATTCATCAGCCAGCCGCAGCGCCTCTTTCACGATGGCGTCCATATTATAATAGCGATACTGTGCCAGCCTGCCCAGCAGATAGAACTGCGGAAAGCGGTCTGCCCATTGCACATAACGGGCATACAGCCGCTCATGTTCATCCGTAACGATCGGGTAATACGGCTCTTGATCCAGCGAGGTGCGGGCCATCGGATATTCGCGGACATAAGAAGTGGACGGCGCTTTCTGCCCGCTGAGATGCTTGAATTCCGTGATCCGGGTAAACGGCTCGCTCACCGTATAGTTGACCACCGCATAAGGCTGGATATATTCCTGCTGTGCGTGCAGATGCTCAAAGCGAAGCGAGCGGTAGGGAAGCGGACCGTATAGATGATCTGCCAGCTCATCCACCGCACCGGTGCAGATCACTCTTCCTTCGACAGGCCGTCCATCCGCATAGATCATCCCTTCCGCCTGGTCAAAGCGAAGCACATCGCGCGCGTCCGTATTCAGCGACAGCTCGACCAAGGGATGATCCAGCATCCGTTCAAACAGCGCCGTATAGCCCTCCTTTGGCATGCCCTGCCAGCGGTCCTGAAAATATCGGTCATCCTCACTGATGCGGACCGGCACACGCGCCGTGACCGCAGGAGCGATCTCCTCCGGCTTCTGATTCCACTGCTTCATCGTATAATGCAGGAAGATGTGCTCATAGACATAACGGGCGACCATCCTGATCTGCGGATCGTCGTTTTGCATCATCTCCAGGATAGAGACGCTGGTCTCTTCGCCATACGCTGCCTTCAGCCGCTTCGTCAACGTCTCTGCCTCTTCACCGAAGACGAGGCGCAGCGAGCGAAGATTGAACGGCACAGGGATCAGCCTGCCATGGACAGAAGCAGCGACCTTATGCGCATACGGCCGCCATTTGGTAAACCGCGACAGAAAGCGAAAGACCTCCTCGTCATTCGTATGAAAGATATGCGGACCATACGTATGGATCAGGATCCCATGCTCATCCAGCGCATCATGCGCATTTCCCCCGATATGCGCCCTTCGCTCGATGATCCGCACATGCTCTCCCGCCTCTGCCAGCTTTCGGGCGATGACTGCGCCGGCAAAGCCGCAGCCGATCACGATAGTATTCATTTCCCCTCACATCCCTTTCTTTGTTATATCAAATTATATCATAAATCTGTGTATCTTCTGTGCCGCATTGTAAGCGAATGTAAAAAAAACACTGAATTTTGCGTGAATGGGTTATCAGCGCGTCCCAGACATGCTAAAATGACACAAAGAAGGGAAGAGAGAGCTTATGCAGCATATGGAACCAGTGCTTCGTTCCTCCGCCTGTCTGAAGGAACTGGAGGAGCTATATACAGAGGCATTCCCGGCCAATGAACGCATGCCTTTTTCGCAGATGCTCAGCCTGAGCAAAGATGACCGTTATGCGCTGCGCGCGCTCAAAGACGATGGTGTCTTCTGCGGATTCAGCTTCATCATGCGCCATGAAGAGATGATCTACCTGTTCTATCTGGCCGTCAGGCAGGATCAGCGCGGAAAGGGATACGGCAGCGCCCTGCTGGACGACCTCTTCCAGCAGTATCCGGATCACTGCATCTGCACGGATATCGAATCGCCCCAGCCGCAGGCAGATAATCAGCTCCAGCGCCTGCAGCGGAGACGGTTTTATCTGGACCGCGGCTTTGCAGATACCGGCTATGGCAACCTGTGGTATGGCGTACGCTATGATATCCTGGCGGCACAGCGGCCTTTTTCGCTGCATGCCTACCAAGGAGCGGTCGATCTGCTGCAGACACCGCGGTTTCCGGCAAAGATCTTCAAGCGGGAAGAAGGTGTCAAAGATGAATGAACATGATTATCTGGCGCTCTCTGCAGATGAGGCCCATCAGATCCGCAGACAGGAGCCATCCGCGCGCTCTGTACGCGCCTTATCTGATCTGTTCAGCGTGTTCGCGGATACGACCCGCATCCGGATCATGTATGCCTTATATGCTGATGAGCTCTGCGTAGGAGACATCGCATCGATCCTCGGCCTGAGCCAGTCTGCGATCAGCCATCAGCTGCGCATCCTGAAGGACGCCAGACTGGTCGCCAGCCGCAGGGAAGGGAAGACCGTGTTCTACGCACTTGACGATGACCATGTCCGCGCCATCCTGGCAACCGGCATGGAACATGTCGAAGAGAAATAAATGAGGGAAGGGAAGAACAGCTATGGAAATCATCATCTTGATCCTGCTCATCCTCGTCCTTATCCTGCTGGTTTATCTGATGATGCGCCCGCAGGACAAGAAGGCGTGGGAGAGCGAGCTGAATCAGCTGCGCCTGGATCTGCTCAAGGATCACAATGAGAGCATGCAGCGTCTGCAGAATCAGCTACGCGCTGACATCCGGGAAGCGATGCAGCCGACCGGTGAAAAACTGACCATGTTCCAGAAGGAATTCAATATGACCAAGGCCGAGCTTCAGCAAGACATCCAGGCCGGTTTTTCTTTGATGCGCTCGCAGATGCTGGAATCGCTGCAAAAGCAGCTGGACCTGCTCGAGACGAGCGGCAGACAAAATGAAAAGACGATGAAGGATCTGCAGTCCGCCCTGACCAAGGATCTTTCCGAACAAAACCAGCGGGCCAGCGCATCCCTGATGACGCAGATCAAAGACGGGCTGAGCATCATCCAGGAGCAGAATTCCAAGAAGCTGCGGGAGATGCAAAGCGGCATCGATGCGCGGCTTTCCTCATCATTGGATAAACGGCTGGATGACAGCTTCCGTCAGATCGGCGAACGGCTGAGCAGCCTGTATACGAGCCTGGGCGAGCTGCGCAATCTGGAAAGCGGCGTGCAGTCGCTCAACCGCACGCTATCCAATGTCAAGACCCGCGGGATCTGGGGCGAGATGCAGCTGGGCAACATCCTGGCAGACATATTGACCAGCAGCCAGTATGATGAGGATGTCGCCACCAGGAAAAATTCATCGGAACGCGTGGAATATGCGGTCCGCATCCCCGACAAGGAGAATCCAAAACAGTTCATCTATCTGCCGATCGATTCAAAATTCCCGGCCGATCTGTTCACGCGGATCCAGGACGCATCCCAGCAGGCAGATACGGAATCGCTGCGATCCGCGCTCAGCGAGCTCAGACAGCGCATCAAGAGCGAAGCGATGTCGATCCGGGACAAATACATCGCACCGCCGGATACGACCGATTTTGCCATCATGTTCCTTCCGACCGAAAGCCTGTATGCCGAGGTCCTGCGCATGGACGGGCTCGCGGAGGAATGCCAGAAGCAATACAAGGTCATCCTGTCCGGTCCGACGACGCTGGCCGCGCTGCTCAACAGCCTGTGCGTCGGCTTCCGCTATCTGAGCGTCAATCAGAAGTCCGAGGAGATCCTGCGCACGCTCTCCGCGATCAAGACACAGTACGGCCGCTTTGCCGAACTGATCAGCAAGACACAGAAGAAGCTTTCAGAAGCACAGAAAAACACCGACGACCTCATGCATCGAAGCAATATCATCCAGAAGAACTTAAGACGGTTCGACACGATGGAGATGGAAGAATCTGTAAAGGTGCTCGGACTCAGCGAAGAACCAGAAGGGCAGTGAAACCACCGCTCTTCTTTTTTATGGTCAATGGAGAAAATACAAAGGAAATTCCTGCTTACCTTTTATTCACATTACTTCGCATAATGTATATTATGTAATATTTTAACATCGATGCACAGCTCGCACACCATGAATATATCTGAGAATATATCTGATTTTCCTTGAACCTGATGATCGATCTCCTCAATGATTTACAACAGACATCTGTCCGTGTTAATATAAATAACAGAAAATGAGGGATCGGATATGCCATTATTGGGGATCATCGCTTTCTTCCTGCTCGTGATCTGGCGGATCATCGCCAGCATCCAGCATAAGAAGACAGATTATTTTGCGCAGACCAAGCGCACGCTGTGGGATGTTTATTGCAATACGGGAACCAAAGGAGAATACTTGTTATGGAAACAGCTTCAGCAAGTGCCTGGATATGGAAAATGCCTTTGTAATTGTTATATCCCTAAGCCGAATGGAGACATGACAGAGATCGATCTGCTTTTCCTGCATGAATCCGGCATCTATGTCTTCGAATCCAAGAACCTTGGCGGATGGATTTTTGGCAACAGCCATGACCGATATTGGACACAGGTGCTTCCAAATGGCCGAGGAAGATCTAAAAAGAATCCGTTTTACAATCCTATTCGGCAAAACCAAGGACACTTGAAGTGGCTGAGCAATTATCTGCACATCTCCGGATTCAATTTTGTGCCTGAAGGGCTGTTCCATTCCTATATCATATTCAGCGACCGATGCACATTCAAGAAGCTGACGCTCAATGACTGCACGGATCATGTGATCCATCGCCGCAATGTTCTTGCTCAGCTCAACATCGATCTCTTACAGAACAATAAATTGACACCTGCACAGATCGATAAGCTGTATGCATGTCTCTCCCCTCTCCTGGACCATGATCATGTGAAGGAACAGATCCATCTGAGCGCTATGCAGACAGAACACAGAGACGGATACAGATATTGATCTGCTTTGCAGAACCGAATAAGAAGCAGAAAAGAAAGCTGCCGCAGCAGGAACACCCATTCCTCAACGGCAGCTTTTTTATTATTCATGCGCAGCTGGTCATTGTAGATGAAATAAGGCATTTTCATACTCTTGCACATAGTATCTGATATGCTTTCGCCCCCTTTGTATGATGATGTGACCTTCTGCTTCCAGTTTTACTTTCTGCGCCTCTACACCGCCAGGATATTTAGCGTTTAGTTCTCCATTAGCTTTTGATGTTCTCCAATAGGGGGTTTCATCTTCAGTACGCTGAGCGCTTGCCCACGCCGCAATCGATACAAATATCCCTGCCGTAATCGGGTCTGTAAAATCCGCCCCATTCAGTTTGGCAAAGTATTCACGGATTTTTCCAACGGTGATCACCTTACCATACGGAATCTGCTTCATCACCTTGTCATAGTCGATAGGCGGGGCAAAATACATTTTATTGCCGCCATATTTCTCAATGCTTTTTTGGTCAGTAATTATTTGAAATTTGGGCATGTCCTTGCTATCGTGCAGCATAGCGTTGAAATCTTTTTTATCTTCATTTGACATCTCTTGACACCTCCTGCCTCAATTATAGTGAAGCGTGATGTTCTATGCAATGAGACGGTCGGAGAAAAGCAGTCTCTTTGCTCTTATTTGGATTTCTGCTTGTTCAACAGTATCGCACATACCATTACTGCCATACAGCATACAAAAACTAAATACCATAGATTGTCAAAGCAAAGACCATTATCCAACATCGATCGGTATCCCCAGAAAGCGGGAAACACGCGCCCTATGGCTTCAAGAAGATCGGGCAGCAAGCTGATCGGAAACATGATCCCTGAAAGCATGATCGAGGGCAGAAACACAAGCTGTGATAGCATCGTCAGCTTTGCCTGACTTTTTACGGCCAAGCCGAATATGCTTCCAATGCTCAGCGACACGATGATGTATAGGGCAAGCGCAAGAAAGAAAGATGGAAGCTGTGCGGGCAAAGCCGCCTCAAACAGTATCGGAGCAAGCAGTACGATGATGGTGCAGCTGATCATCAGATGCACAAATGCAGAAAGGAACATGGTTACAAGCCCTAAATATAACGGGATGCCATTTGCTTGATAAACCTTTTTCACATCGCTTCCATACGTTTCGACCAATGATGGCGGAAGCCCGATAAACGCACCCATGGAAACGCTCATCACGATCATCGACTGTATCAGTGTATTTCTCATTTCAGGCATAACAGAAGTAAAAATACCACCCATGAGCAGAAAGAAAATCAGCGGTACGATATAGCAGGTGACCAACAAAGACTTGCTGCGGATATCCAATTTCCATTGTAATGCCACACCATATAAAAACCCGTTCATCCTGTTTTCCTCCTTGACATCTCGATAAAGTGCTGTTCCAGTGTGCCCCGATCAACCTTGATATCCAATACGTGGAGCCTTTTCTGTTTTAATTCGTCCAATACGGATATTAAAGCATCTTCGATATTGTCTGTTTCCACCATGTTGTTTCCTTGCTGCGTCTTGATATGGATGACATATTTTCTTCCGACCCTGTCGCTCAGTTCCGAAGCTGTGCCGCAGAAGACGATATTTCCGTCATTTAGAATGGCTATGCGGTCACATAAGGTTTCTACCTCCGCCATATCGTGGCTTGCCAGAACGATGGTTTTCCCGTGTGCGCTGAGCTTTCGGATCTGTTCGTGGAGCGATAGTCTCCCCTCGACATCAAGTCCCGCAGTCGGCTCATCGAGAAAGACGACATCAGGATCATTGATCAGCGAAAGCGCAAGATGCAATCGTCTTTTCTGCCCTGTAGATAATTGTATATACTGCTTTTTTTCCATTTCCTTGATCCCAAGGGCCTCAAGCATGGCATGATCAATTGTCGTCTTATGCCACTTTGCGAACAGCTTTACCGCCTCCATCGGCTTGATATGGGCTGGCAAAGAGGATGACTGCAGCTGAATGCCCATTCTCCCGTTTACCATGATCGAACCGCTGTCATATCTTCTCAGTCCTTCGATGCATTCGAGCGTCGTTGTTTTCCCTGCTCCATTTACACCAAGCAGAGCAAAGATCTCTCCTTTTTCGATCTGAACATCGATCCCATTGAGAACCATATGGCTGCCATAGCTTTTCTTTAATCCGCGAACTTGTATTGTGCCTTTCACGGTTCCACCTCCTCAAACGGATTTATGCCAAGTCTGGAAAAATAAACTTGCAGCGCCGGGCCGACATAATCATTGACGATCTTTTGCCGTTCTTCCCAGTCGTTTTCGGCGGTATCGATGTTGCCAACTTCCATCAATTTCGGAAGCATGCGCATATCGCCGTTTGTGAACTCCATGATCAAGCCCCAATATTCTTTGATGACCTGCTGGCATTTTTCGCTTTCAGGCGGGATATCCTTTTGTTGAAGCTGTACGATCTCATCGCTCAGGCGGTTGAATCTGTCCATAAAATCCAAGCCGCTTTCCTGATCGAACCGGCTGCGTATATGGTCGAGCGTATCATCGTCGAAACGCTTGATCAGAGGATAAAACTCATTCTTCATCTGCAGATTGACGATGATATCGGCATACTTCTTAAAGCTGACGGTCTGCATTTGCAGAACTTCTGCTTTTAACTGTTCTATTGCGGATAACGAAGCCTGAAGCTGTTCTATTTTCAGGCGTATGTCATCTGCCTGCTCTGTAAGCGCATTGGCAACATCAGCCGGCGTTTCCAAAGAGATCAACCGCTCTTTTATATCATCCAAGGAAAAGCCCAGTGATTTCAACGATATGATCTGATGAAGCATGACCAGATCTTTATCGGTGTACAGCCTGCGGCCGCCTTCGCTTTCTGCTGATGGGGAAAGCAGTCCTTCTTTATCATAGTATTGCAGAGTGCGCACAGTAACTCCCATTTTCTTTGCGACCTCGCCAACCGTCATAAATCCTTGCGGAATTGCTCTATATTTTGTCATGTACATCTACCTCCTGACACGTTTACTATAAATCATTACGCAGCGTCACAAGCAAGACCATTTCAAAAAATTTTTAGGCGGCAAAGATCGTTCTCTGCCACCTTCCTGTAATGAGGACCACCCTCTCCTCGTTATTCATGTCATAGACCGTTGTGATCATCGTCAAAGTGCTCATTCATTGAAAAAGATCCTCCGCTGTGTTCAAGGCCGTTGGAGGATCTGATGGAGCTGCTCCTTTTCATTTCACAGAGGAAGAGCAAATCATTCTTTGTTCGCTAAATAGCGCTTAAATATCCAGCTTACGCTAGCGCCAATGACCGCACCGATCGCTGCTGCTTCCGACAATAGCAGCTGCATACCAAGCTGACCAGCTTGGCCAATGTCAACGGATCCTCGCTTCTGATACGCAGGAAGGATGAGCAGCTCGGTGATCGTGCCGAAGAAATATCCATCTGTAAGGATGCGAAGGCAGCCAACGCCTTTTCCGTCTGTTTCACATCATAATCATTCGGCCATACCTGATTGACCAGCGAAAGAAATACGGAAGCATCCAGCTGTTTATCGTCAATTTGATATTCCATGATCGTCCCTCTCGAATCTCATTGGCCTAAACCGCATGCCATCGACTGTCTGTTCCTCATCCATATCGATGAAGCCCAAATGGTGATAAACAGGAACCGCATAGGGAGAAGCGTGCACCGTATAGACGGAATGATCGCTGTGATCCAGCACATATTCCCACAGCCTTCTCCCGATTCCTTGCCGATGGTACGCAGACTTCACAAAAAAGCAGCAGATATGCTTTCGATGTTCATTTGTCGCAATGACGCCGATCAGCTCATCATCTCGATGAGCGCCCCAGAACTCCAGTGTGGCGACGGTTCCTTCATCGCGGATGAAATCGCGGAATGCGCTGACGCCCTCATCGCAATAGTCAGGCGCGTCAAATTGCAGGAAAGTTTCCCATATCAGATCCAGTGCCTCAGTGATCTCTTCTGGATGATGCATCTGCCGGATCATCACGCATCCTCCTCGATCATCGCGCTTGTTCATCCCTTGAATTCGTAAGGGACTTCAGGGACGCCCAGACGTCTGAGCATCGCGTTCTTGGCTTGATGCTCCAGCGTGTCATCCAGCGGGGACAGATCGTCCGGCCCGATCTGCGGATGTTTCTTCTGCAGCGCCTTGACGATCATGAAATCAGCGATATCCGGATTTTTAGGAAGCAGCGGTCCATGCATATAGGTGGCGAACACCTGCCCTTGATAAAAGCCTTCCATCCCATCCTGGAACGTATTTCCGCATCCATGCAGCACCTTGCCCAGCGGCGTCTTGACATTGCGCGTCTGTCCGCCGTGGTTCTCAAAGCCGACCGCGGTGATCTTCCGGCCGTCCAATGTGCATTCCACAGCGATATTGCCGATGCAGCGTGTGCCGTTTGCGCCGCTTTCCGTGTAATATTCAAAGAAGCCCAGCCCGTCGATACGGCTACCATCCGCGGCGATATAATACTGGCCGAACAGCTGATAGCCGCCGCAGACGAGGAAGACAAAGCTCTTTTCTGCCATCGCCTGAGCGATGTTTTCCCGGCGTGCGCGCAGATCGTCCATCAGCATCATCTGTTCGCGGTCAGCGCCGCCGCCCAAAAACAACAGGTCGTAATCCCGCATGTCCCTTTGTTCACCGATGCCGCAGGTATCGATTGTGATGCCGATGCCTCGCTTATGGCAGCGCTGGGTCAGCACGAGCATGTTGCCTTTGTCTCCATACAGGTCCATGATGTCGTGATACATCCATAACACCTTGATCTCTTTCATGTTCAAAGCCTCCTGACGATGGCGTTTCTGGTCGGCAGAAGCGCGGTATATGTCGCGATGGCATAGAGGACGCAGCCTTCCTGTGCGATCAGCGCATCCACTGCCTGCTGCAGATCAGCGATGATGCGCAGTTCTCCCTCATAGCCCTCATATTTCATCCGCAGGGCCATGTCATATGCTCTGGTCCCCGTGCAGATGACGGCCGCGGTCTGTTCATTGATGAACTTTTCAAAATGTGTGTCGTAGATCCAGGAGACATCCGTACCATCCTGTTCCCGGTCATTGAGGACGATGAGCACGCTCTTGCGCCGGTCATCCGCCTCGATGACCTTCATCACCTCATTGGCGCCGGTCGGATTCTTGACGAGGTTCAGGATGCACTCTGTCTCCTTTATCTTGAATTTCTCATTGCGGCCCTTGGGCTGCGGAGCATGGTCAAATACGTTCTGCAGCGCCTGCACGCTGATGTGAAACAGGTCAGCCACAGCGCAGACCGCCGCGCAGTTATAGATGGTATACAGCCCCTGTGCCGGCGACTTGAACGCATGCTGCTGCCAGGAAAAGCGGTGGTCTTCCAGATCGACATCGCTGAGCAGTACATCCGGCTTGGGAGAGCAGAACGCACATCCGCTGCAATGGAAGGAGCCGACATGAGAATACTGATAATAATCATAGATCAGCCTGCTTCCGCAGCGGGGGCAAAACTTTCCTTCGCTCGCCTCTCCGGTCTGTTCCGTGCTGGCTGCGTTGCGCGCTACGCCGAAAGTATGCAGGGAAGCGTTTGGCGCATGATCCGCCAGACGCATGACATTGGGATCATTGGCATTGAGCACCAGCGTGCCGCTGAATGATCCAAGCGCATGTTCGATCGTCGCGATGAGCTGCTCCATCTCTCTGGCCCGGTCGAGCTGATCGCGAAAGAAGTTGGTCACGACCATGGCGTTTACCGGCAGCTGTGGAAGCAGATGACGGACATTGAGCTCGTCGACTTCCAGCACCAGCGCATTGCCTCTTACTTTGCCCGACAGCGAGCAGTGGGTAAGGATGGCCGTGGCCACACCGGCCCGCATATTGTCTCCGCGGCGGTTGGAGATGACCGTCTTTCCCGCATGCATCATCAGGTCCGCGATCATATTGCTCGTGCTCGTCTTTCCGTTCGTTCCCGTGACCAGGATGACGATGCCTTCATACTTCAGCTTGCTGAGCACATCCGGGTCGATGCGCAAGGCGATCTGTCCGGGAAGGCTTCCGCCGCGCTTGATCAGGGAAAGGGCCCTGGCCAGCATCCTGGCGCTCAATATCGATAAGGTCTTCATCACATTCCCCCTGTTCTTACCATTGTCAGATACCTCAGTATTATACAATGTCTTACGCAAGGCAACAAGAAAAAGAGATGCTTTTGCGCATCCCCTTTCCTTTATAACCGCGAAGCTGCGGATACCTGTACTGAGGCCTTGCGGATGTCCTGCATCTTTCATCATGCATCCGTCCTGCCCGTTCTCCCCGCTTCGCTGATCAGCCGTCCGCTTTCGATCCGGGGAAATCTCCTTCATCATCCTGCCGATGATCTCAGATGAATTCCTTTTCTCCCGCATCTCAACGCATGCACCGGCTGACTTCCAGATCCTCTTCCGTCTGTCTGATCTTCCCGATCAAGTTCTGCTTATTCACGCCTTCCAGACGGCCCCGAGGTCTGTGTTATAAGCACTTCTCCTTGTTCGCTTATACTATAGCACAAATCAGAAGAAACATGCGTTATCCGGCAGAATCGGCCTGATAATCGGCAATTTGCGTGGGTGCGCTTCCCTGATGAAAAGGAAACAGCGAAAGCCGCGCATCGCTGCCTGCCAGTTCCTGCAGCGTCTGTAAGCTGACCGGTTCAACGAACAGCAGATCGATATACGCCTTCGCTTCGCCCAGGGCGCTGCCGATCAGCAGCCCATGCAGCTTTCCGGACGCAAAAGCTTCCTGCAGCTGATCGATGATCCGCTCGCGCACATCCAAAAGCTCCTCCAGCGTCTGCACCTTTGCGTCCACCGTCAGATAACAAGCGCAGATGCCCATCTGCTGCAAGTGACGGTAAGTCCGTGAGACGTCCAGATAATATTCGTTCACCAGCGCGATCAGACAGCTCGTTCCAGCGAGCACGTCAAAGCGCGGCAGAGCGCGCCGCTGTGCGGGCAGCGCAGGCTGATACGGCACGAACAGATCGGCTGGCAAAACGCCGTCCGTCTCCGCGCTCACCTGCCGATACAGCGCGCACAGCGAAACGCTGCCTTCAGGCGGCTGCTCCTCTTTGATGAGGGAGCGGACCTGCGTGGCAGCCAGCGCGTCGCCTAAAGAAGCCTGAAGCATGATGCGGAAACAGACGACGGCTTCCTCTTCTGTGCATGCGTTCAGCGCCGCATGATAGAAATGCACGTTCTGCTGCGCATCGACCGCCGTCATGACCTGAGCGGCCTGTATCTCCTCATCGAACAGCGTTACGCTGTAATCCTCATCTTTCAGCGGATCTCTGCCGCAGTGCAGCTGAATGCCCTCTGCATCGATGTCCATGAGCGGGAACACATAATACCACAATGGATCTGCGGCATTCAGGATGACGTGCAGGACATCGTCCTGCACCACGCATTCCCCGCTCACCGCGCTGTCCAGCAACGCCGTTCCTTCCTGTATCCCTTCAGGATCAGCGCGCAGCTCATCCTCATGCGCCTTCAGCCAGGTAGCAAACGCGCGGATGCGGCTTTGCAGATCCATCGATTCAGATGCCAAGATCTTCACGCAGCTGCTTCACGGCAGGTTCCATCAGCTGCTCGATCTCGAGCAGGGTGCGGGCGTCGAAGGTCTCTTCCTGATTGATGTTCATGAGAGACTGGGTCATCGGCAGCTCGCCATACAGCTTCAGCTCGTTTTGTTTCAGGAACTCATCCCGGTCGCTGTCCTGGCACAGGGCGATCTTTTCCCCGCAGTTCGGACAGGAGATGTAGCTCATGTTCTCGACGACGCCGAGCACCGGGATCTTTAACTGACGGCACATGTTGACCGCCTTGGATACGATCATGGAGACCATCGGCTGCGGCGTGGATACCATGACGACACCGTTTACCGGAATGGACTGCAGCACGGTCAATGCGACATCTCCGGTTCCCGGCGGCATATCGATGAACAAGACATCCAGATCGCCCCAGATCACATCGGTGTAAAACTGCTTTACGGCGTTGGCGACGATCGGTCCGCGCCAGACGACCGGCTGATTCTCATCATCCATCAGGAAATTCAGCGACATGCATTTGATGCCGTCTTTGTCCACCACCGGCTCGATGGCGTCGTTGGTGCCGAACGCCTGTGCCCGCGGCATGCCCAGCAGTCTGGGGATGCTCGGTCCGGTGATGTCCGCATCCATGATGCCGACCTTCAGCCCCTTGCGGGCGAGCTGACGGGCCAGCAGCACGCTGACGCTTGATTTGCCTACGCCGCCCTTTCCGCTCATGACACCGACAATATGCCGGATATGATTATTGGGATTGTTGACGATCCCGCAAGAGCCCTCGCTCTTGCTGCAGTTTCCCTTGCTTGGACATCCTTCACAACTCATATTCACTCATCCTCTCTGATCGATCACGTTCAGCCGCGACCTGCCGGTTGTCCCTTCCGGCATGCGCACGTGAAAGTTTTCGGCAATCGTAGCGCCGATGTCGGCGAACGTCTCTCCTGTTTCCAGCAATCCGTGGATGCGCATGGCAGGAGAATACATCAGCAGCGGCACGCTCTCGCGGGTGTGGTCGCTGCCGGAGAAAGTCGGATCATTGCCATGGTCAGCGCTGACCATGAGCAGATCATCTGCTTTCATCTCCTGCATCAGCTCACCCAAAAGCACATCGAAACGCTCCAGCTCATCTCCATATCCGATCGGATCGCGGCGGTGTCCCCACAGGGCATCGAAATCCACGAGATTGACAAAGCACAATCCGTGAAAGTGCTCCTGCGCGCAGCGGATGGTCTGTTTCATCCCTTCGACGCTGCTGGCTGAGCGGATGCTCTTCGTGATCCCTTGTCCGCTGAAGATGTCGCTGATCTTGCCGACGCCGATGACATCATATCCGTTTTCGCTCAGCTCGTCAAGCACTGTCCGTCCATATGGCTTGATGGCATAGTCATGACGGTTGGCAGTCCGCACGAATTCGCCGCGCTGCATGCCCCGATATGGCCTGGCGATGACACGGCCGACCCGCCATTCATCCTTCATCGTCAGCGCTCTGGCCGCCTCGCAATAGCGGTACAGCGTATCTAAGCCCATCGTCTCTTCATTGCCGCAGATCTGCAATACCGAGTCTGCTGATGTATAGACGATCAAATCGCCGTTGCGGATCTCCTGTTCGCCCAGCTCATCGAGGATCTCCGTTCCGCTTGCCGCCTTATTGCCGATGATGCGGCGGTCATCGCAGCACTTGCTGAGCGCGGCGATGAGCTCTTGCGGGAACCCTGTATCGGTAAAGGTGCGAAAGGGCGTGCGCACAGGCAGGCCCATCATCTCCCAGTGCCCGCTCATCGTGTCCTTGCCCGCGCTCACTTCCAGCAGCCTGGCATAACAGCCCAGGGTCTCCTGCACCATCGGCAGCTGCGGCAGGCAGCGCAGATTGGCAATGCCCAGCCGGCAGAGATTCGGGATATGCAATGGGACGTGACGCTGCGCGATGTGGCCGAGCGTATCCGCGCCTTCATCATGAAAGCAGGCCGCATCCGGCGCGCCGGAGATCCCCAGAGAATCGATCACGATCAGAAAGATCCGTTGATAGCTGCGCATCATTCCTCCTCCTTTCCAGCAAAGGGATGACAGGCATCATACACTTTTTTCAGCCGTCCTCCCTGCACATGCGTATAGATCTGTGTCGTCGAAATGTCACTGTGGCCAAGCAGTTCCTGCACGACGCGCAGATCTGCTCCGCCCTCCAGCAGATGCGTCGCAAAGCTGTGACGGAAGCTGTGGGCAGAATATCCGGTGTCCATGCCTGATCGCTCCAGCGTATCCTTGATCATCTGATGGACATACTGCCGGCTGATCACAGCTCCCCTGCTGTTGATGAAGACTTGCGGGAGCCGCTTCCTTTCCCAGGAAGGACGGACCAGCTGCACATATCGCGTTAGTGCCTGAATCCCTTCTTCATGCAGGGGGACCATCCGCTCCTTGTCTCCCTTTCCGCTGACCCGCAGCACACGCTGCTCTGGATGGACATGGTTCAGCCGCAGGGCACAGCATTCGCTGACCCTTAGGCCGCAGCCATACAGCAGCTCCAGGATGGCCTTGTGGAAGATATCCAGATCGCTTCCGCCGAAGCTGTTCAAGATCGTCTTGATCTGCGCGACGCTGAGATAACGAGGCAAGTGCTGCTGCGCATGCGCGCCTTTCAGAAAGCGCGTCGGATCGAGCAGCTGCGGATGCTGCAGCGACAGGAAATGATGAAAGGAACGGATCGAAGCAAGCGCACGGTTTACCGTAGAGGGCCTGAACTCCTCGCTCATGCCGATCAGATAATCCTGAACATCACATTCTCTGACCTCCTCTGCCGTATGGATCCCCAGCTCCTGAAGATAGGTCAGGTAATCATTCAGGTCATGGCTGTATGACGCGATGGTGCGCGGTGACTTATGCGCATTCATCTGAAGATAATAACGATAATCGGCAAATGCCTCCTGCAGTTCCATGCTCGTTCACCTCTGCTCTCATTTCCCTCATCTTGACATAACACGGCGCATGATGCGGCAAAGACCGGTATTCGGCTGAATACCGGTCATCACCGTCAGCGGCGGATGAATACTGGCTGCGGCACCCTGAGCAGCCGGTTCGCGCCCAGGACCGCCTCGATCAGCACGCCGACCGCATGCTCCTTTTGTTCATCGAACATCAGCTGCATCGTCTTGACCTCCAGGCGGTGTTCATGGCATTGCTGCAGGATATCCGGTATGCGCTCGCTGCGATGCACCAGATAGAATCTGCCGTTTTCCTTCAGCGCCTTGGCCGTATTGGCAATGAGCACATCAAGCTGCAGGAAAACCTCATGCCGGGCGATGGCCCTGCTGCTCACTTTCACCTCGCCATGATGTCCCTGCTGAAAATAAGGCGGATTGCAAAGCACGACATCGAAGCCGCGCAATGTGCTCGCGGAAAAATCCTCACAGCGGATCTCCGCGTTGGTGATGCCATGCTCCTGCATGTTGAAGCGTGCCAGCTCACAGGCCTCCTCCTGGATATCCACGCCGCACAGGAAGGATGGTTCATCTGCTGCCGCAGCCAGCAGCAGCGCGCCGTTGTTCGTCCCGACATCGAGCACACGCTCTCCCTTTCTGATCTTCATGAACCGCGCCAGCTGCGCTGTATCCGTATTGATGCGGAACATATCTTTCCGCTGCCAGAGATGAATGTCCGTTCCGGCAATGTAGTCATAAGTCAGTTCTTTTTTGTCCATGCCGTTATTATAATACAGAATCACATCAGATTAAACAGTCTGATGAATTCAATGCCCAATGTTGCCTTCAGATATGATCCGGCAAGCACGAGCAAAAAGCAGATGAAGATGTCATTGAGCAGATAATTCATCAGCTTCTTCAGATCGAGCCGCTCCCGGTTGGTCGTGCTGTAACAGATATACATCGAGCACTGCAGCGCACTGGCGCTGATCAGATAGAGCGCCAGCACATCAAAGAGCACCTGCGGCACGAGCGCCAGGATGATGCCCAATACGCCCTTGAACTGATACGTGCAAAGGAACAGCGCGCAGGAAAAGCCGATCTGCACCCCTTTGGTGAAGACGATGAAGCTGATGATGGGGATGCCGGCGAGGCTTGTGCCGAACAGGAAGACGACCACGATGAGCACGATGCCCAGAAAGAACTGGTTGATGAAGAAGCTGTATTGGTCCATATCCTCCGGCACGGTCGTCAGGATGCTGGACAGCTGCTCGATGTCGCTGGCGCTGATGTAGCGGGAAGCGAAGCACCCCATCAGAAAGCCGCTGATGACGAGGATCGAGATGAATATGTACACATGCCGGTATCTGTGGATGAACGAATGACGATGCAGTTTGCGTTTCATTGCTTAACACCTCACTGCATCATATGCGGCAGAAAAAAACGATACCACCGGTATCGTCCGCAAAATCAGCCTGATTTCGACTTGTCTCCCGCATCAGAAGCGCGGATGAGATGCGCGCCGGGCATGCGTGCGTTCAGCTGTTCGAGCACATCGTCGATCGAATTGGTCGCCAGCTGTTCCTCGAACATGGAAAACTGATGGATCATGTGCCGGCGGTCCTTCAGCGAGCCCAGGTGGATGCCCAGATGGCGCACGGGCTCTCCGCTGTAATTGCGGTCAAACAGATACAGCGCATGCTCATAGATCGTCTTTTCATCATTGACATAGCTGTCTAAAGCCACGCTGCGCACCGCATTGCGGAAGTCGCTGTATCGGATGCTCACGGAGATCAGCTTCCCCTTCACTTCTTCCTGGGCTGCGCGCCTTGCCAGACGGCGGGCCAGCGCTCGCAGCGTCACGGCCATTTCCTCATAATCCTCTACATCCTCATCCAGCGTCGTGGACTGCGAGATGGAGCGGGAAGTCGTCGCATAAGACAGCGTGTTCGACCCGATCCCCCTAGCATGCTGGATCATCGTGTACGCGTGACGGCCGAGGATGCGCATGATGGTCCGCTCATTGGCCGGATCAGCGACATCGCCGATCGTGAGGATCCCTTCCCGCTGCAGCAGGGGGACGCTCTTCTTGCCGATGCCGAACATCTCCTCTATCGGCAGCGGCCACAGCTTCCTGGCGATCTCCTGGCGGCGCAGTATCGTGATGCCCATCGGCTTGCGCATGTCGCTGGCCATCTTTGCCAGAAACTTATTGGGCGCCACGCCGATGCTCACCGGCAGCCTGAGCTCATCATAGAGCCCCTGCTGGATCTGCCAGGCCAGATCGAGCGGACGGCGGTAACGGCGGATGGTCTCCGTGACATCCATGTATCCCTCATCGATGCTCGCCGGTTCGACCGACAGCGTAAAGCGGCGCAGAAAGTCAAAAAAACGGCGGCTGAGCTCTTCATACCACTGATAGTCTCCCTGCACCACGATCAGATCCGGACATTTGCGCAGCGCCTCGTGCAGCGGCATCGCGCTGTGCACGCCATAGGCACGTGCCTCATAGCTGGCCGTCGATACGACGCTGCGTCTGCTCAGCCCGGCCACAGCGACAGGCTGGCCTTCCAGCGCTGAATTCTTCAACAGCTCCGCGCTGGCAAAATACGCATTGATGTCCACATGAAAGATCACTCGTCCCGCCATCATCATTCCTCGCTTTCGTTCCCCTATTATAGCATGTTCAGCGATACTGTGGAACAAAAGCCTTGCGGCTTTTCAGGCGGTGCTCCAGGCGCAGCTTGTCAGAGATCATCGCGATGAACTCAGAATTGGTGGGCTTGGCCTTCGATGCGGAGATCGTGTAGCCGAAGATATCATCGATCGCATCGATGTTTCCCCGGTTCCATGCCACTTCGATCGCATGTCGGATGGCCCGTTCCACCCTGCTTGCCGTCGTTTCATATTTGCGGGCGATCTCCGGATAGAGCACTTTGGTGATCTGTCCGAGGAAATCCACATTCAGATAAGTTTCCAGGATCGCCGTGCGCAGATACATGTATCCTTTGATATGTGCCGGTATGCCGATCTCATGCAGCAGCGAAGTGATCTCGCTTTCCAGTTCGAGCTTCTGCATGCGCTGCTGCTCATCCGCATCGAGATTGACCTGGATCATCGGGTCAGTTGCCGGCACTTTCGGCGAGAATCCGCAGATGACCCGCAGGCGCTGTTCCAGCGAATCCAGCTCAAAGGGCTTCATCAATATGTAGTCGACATCATAGCGCTGAAGCTGGCTGATGATGAAGTCGTTCAGGATCGGTGTCGTACAGACGATGTGCCGGACCTCGATATGATGCTTCTTCAGGCTGGCCAGCACCTCCATCCCATCCACCGTTGGCATGATGAGATCGAGCACGAGAATGTCAATGGTGTGCGCATGCAGCTCATGCAGACACTGTTCCCCATTCAGCGCACTTCCGATGACTTCGAACAGCTTGCTTGACCGCAGGCCGTCCTTCATTTTTTGAATCATATCCTGGCTGTCATCAACCAGATAGATTTGCAGTTTTGTTTCCATTATTTTCCAACTCCTCAATTCAAATTATAGAGGAGGGAATCGCAAACGGTGTCGAACAAAGGTGAATTTCTTAAGATTTCATTGGAAAACGGATCATAAGCGACGCTCTGCACGCAATTTGCGTCTTTTTTCCGAAGAAAGGTCGATTTTGGTCGTTTTTTAGGAAGATCGGGTGTGCTGCAGCATCCATTCGACGAAAACGCCGTATCCTTGGTCTGGAGAAGAGGTCACGACATGGGTCACCGCGCCGACGATCTTGCCGTTCTGCACGATCGGAGAACCGCTCATGCCCTGGATGATCCCGCCGCTCTCCTTGAGCAGGCGGCTGTCTGTGACACGGAACTCGATCCCCTTCATGTCATCCTGCGTGTTGGGGTGCAAAGCGGTGATCTCGATGTCAAACGCCTCGATCTGCTCGCCTTCAAGCACGGTATAAAACTGCGCCTTCCCCAGCTTCACCTCATCGTGCGCGGCCCAGGGAAGCATCGTCGCTTCATCCGGCACCTGCTCATAGGCGCCGTAGATGCCGATGGGCGTATTCGCATCGATCGTGCCGATCAGCGCATCTGCGTCGATGCGGGCCTGTTTGGCGCCGGCCTGTGTGCGCTGCGCGCGGGTGAACGAGAGCACGCTCGCCTCATACAGCTCGCCCTGCGAAGATTCCGACACGCCCTGTACTTCATGCCCCAGCGCGCCATAGCGCTGCGTGGCAGGGTCATAATAGGTCATCGTGCCTGCGCCGGTCATCTTCTCCTTGAGATAGAGACCGCAGGTCACGGTATGCCGCGTGTGATCGAATACGGTCTTCATCGTCGTCTCGATCGTCTCATCCCCTCTTTTGATCGTCACGGCGATCTCATTGACCGGATCCTGGCGGGTCTTTAAGATCGCATAAAAAGCATCCATATCGCTGATCGGCCGATGGTCGAGCGATGTGATGATGTCCCCGGGCTTGAAGACATCTGAGGGATGGATGTCCTCACCGATATCGTATGTGCCGCTCACATAGAGCCCGGCATAGCCGATCTCGATGCCCACGCTGTCACCGCCCAGGATGAGCTCATCGTCCGCATAGACGCTGACGGGGAAAAACAGCAGGACCGCCGCCAGCAGGAAAGTGAAGCGCCTTTTCATCAAAAAACACCTCCTAAGCGCTATTGTAGCCCCCGGGGGTGTCATTCATTCAGGATAATATTACCTGTGTGCCGATTCCAGCAATTCGCCGGCTGCTTGCAGAGATGCGCTGCTCACGCTGCCAGATGCGATGAGCGCGAGCTGCCGGATGCGCGCTTCACGATCCAGGATGTGGATAGACGTGCTGGTCACGCTGCCATCATCCTGCTTCTCCACGAGCAGCTGCTGATCCCCGCAGGCTGCGACCTGTGCCAGATGGGTCACGCACAGCACCTGGGTGTCTTCGGCCAGCTGCTGCATCTTGCGGCCGATGGCCAGCGCGACACGGCCGCTCACCCCGGTGTCGATCTCATCGAAGATGACGGTCTCGATGCCCTGCAGACGGGTAAACACGCATTTGAGCCCGAGCATGAGACGGGACAGCTCTCCGCCTGAAGCGCTCTTGCTCAGCGGGGTAAATGACTGTTCCCGGTTCATCGCCACCTGAAACTCGACGGCATCGCTGCCTGAGGAAGATGGCCTTGCGGGCGTGATGGCGATGCGGAAGCGGGCATGCTCCAGCATCAGATCCTGCAGCTGTTCCATGACCTGTTTCTCCAGCCGCTCAGCCATTTCCGTCCTCAGCACATGCAGGCGGCCGGCCGCTTTCTCATAAGCCTCTTCAGCCTCATCGAGCTGCTGCTGCAGTCGATCGAGGTATTCCTGGCGGTGCAGGATCCTGTCGATGCGCGCTTCGCACTCAGCGCGGTGCGCCATGACCGCTTCATATGTGCCGCCGTATCTGCGGTACAGCTTATGATACAGAAACAGCCGCTCTTGCATATCGTCAAGCGCCTGCGCATCATACTCCATATGATCGAGCAGCGTCCTGAGCGCGCTGATGTGCTCCTCGATCTCATAATAGGCGTCGCTCAGCGCCTTGGCATGTGCAGCGACGCTGTCCAGGTCGCTGGCATTTTCCAGCGTGCGCACCGCCCGATACAGCGCAGGATTGCTGCCGTGATCCCCATCCAGCAGATCCAGCGCCTCCAACAGCTGCTTCTGCACCGTTTCGGCGCGGTTCATCACATGGATGCGCTCTTCCAGCTCAGCGGGCTCATCCCCACGCAGCTTGGCGGCGTCGATCTCATTGAGCTGTTCCGTGAGATCATCGAGGTCTTCTTCGTTGAGCTCTTCCGCCAGCGTCTTCTGCATCTTTTCCTGCAGGCCGTGATACGCGCGGTATGCTGTGCGCACCTCCTGCAGCAGCGCGTCATCGGCGCAATAGCTGTCCAGCAGGCGCAGATGATACTTGCTCTGCAGCAGATACTGGTTGTCGTGCTGAGAGTGGATATCGATGAGGTGAGGAGTGAGCTCACGCAGGAAAGCGGCAGTGACCGCGCGCTGATTGACCCGGATGCTGCTTTTGCCTTCCGCGTTGATCTCCCGGCTGATGATCAGTTCATCTTCGTCGATGTCGAATCCCTGCTCTTCCAGGATGGCACGGGCCGCAGAGCTCTGCCGCAGAGAGAACACGCCTTCGATGAGGGCGCGGTCCGCCCCTTTCTTGACATAGCCCGCAGAAGCCCGCTGTCCGCAAAGCAGGCCGATGGCATCGATCAACAATGATTTTCCCGCACCGGTCTCTCCGGTAAAGACGCTCATGCGGCTGTCGAAGTCAAGCCTGACGGCATCGATCAGCACAAAGTTCTTCACGTAAATCTGTGTCAGCACATCTCTCACCTCCATGTTTGATCGTCAGTGCTCGCTGAGCAGCGCTCTGAAATCGTATGTCCGTTGTTTGTCTTCTCCGCACAGATGCATGAGGAACTCGCGGTTGCCGTCTCTGCCCGGCAATGGGCTCCTCCTCAGATGCCGCACGCTCCAGCCCAGCCGCGCCGCCTCCTCACAGACCTCGCGCAGCACGCGGATGATGACATTGTCATCCTTCAGGATGCCATGCTTGTTCAAGTATTCCCTGCCCGCCTCAAACTGCGGCTTGATCAGGATCACCGCCTCTGTCTTCGGCAGTTCCTTCGCGATGACGCTCAGCAGCGTGCGGCAGGAGATGAATGACACATCCATGCAGATGAAGCTGATGGGCCTAGGAAACCAGTCTGCGCGCAGCGCCCTGGCATTGCGGCCCTCCATGTTGACACAGCGCGGATCGCTGCGCAGCCGTTCATGCAGCTGATCATGCCCTACATCCAGCGCATAGACCAGCGATGCGCCCCGGCGCAGGCAGACGTCGGTGAAGCCGCCGGTGCTTGCGCCGACATCGAGCACGACGCGCTCATGCAGCGAGATGCCAAAGTCATCCAATACGCCGTTGAGCTTCGCGCCGGCGCGGGAGACGAAGTCATCTTCCTTTTCTATGACTTCGATATGATCTGTCTCACTGACCTGAAAGCTGTTCTTGGTGACGAGCTGTCCATTGACCCGCACGCGTTCTTCCCGGATGGCATCCTGCGCCCTGCTTCGGGTCTGCAGCATCTTGCCCAGCGCCTGATCGAGCCTCATGCGCACAGCTCCTCCAGCTCCTTGAACAGCGTGTTCATGTCGATCTTCTCCGCGCGGCGCAGCTGCGGGATGCTGCCTTGCTCCACATAATGATCGCCGATGCCGATCCGGATGAGATGGCAGCAGATGCGGTGATCGTTGATATACTGCAGGATGGCGCTGGACAATCCGCCATCGAGCATATCGCTCTCATAGACGATCACCGGAATGGAGCGATACAGGATATCATCGAGCATCGCTTCATCCAGCGGCTTGAAATAACGGGCGTTGATGATCTCCACCGGCATGTCATTGGCCCTGACCTTGGAGATGATGCGGTCGATATCGCTGCCGTAGCTGATGACGCAGACACGCGCCTCGCGCTGCGGGGCCCAGCGTGTCCATGTCCCCACCGGCGCCGGCTCTCCTTCTTCCTTCGTATACGGCACGCTGCCGCGAGGATAGCGGATGCAGAAGGGCTGCGCACAGCTGAACGCCGTCTTCATCAGCGCCCTGGCCTCCTGCACATCCTTTGGCTGAGCCATGATCAGATTGGGGATGGCATGCAGCATCGTGATGTCAAAGACGCCGTGATGGGTCTCTCCATCTTCACCGACCAGCCCGCAGCGGTCGATGCCGATGACGACCGGCAGCTTCATGCGGGCCACATCGTGATTGATCTGATCGTAAGCGCGCTGCAGGAAAGAAGAATAGACAGAGATGAACGGGCGCTTGCCGCTTGCCGCCAATCCGGCCGCAAAGGTCATGGCGTGTTCCTCGGCGATGCCGCAGTCAAAGAAGCGCTGCGGAAACTCGCGGGCAAACCCATCCAGCTTCGCGCCGGCCTTCATCGCCGGTGTGATCGCGACGATATCGCGGTCATCCCTGGCCAGATCGCACAAGATGCGCGCGATCGCTTCGCTCCAGGAACAATGCCCCGCCGGCAGCGCAGCGAGCGGCTTGCCGCTGTTGGGATCAAAGGGCGCGACGCCATGCCATGCGCCTTCCTTGTCATTCTCCGCGTATGGATAGCCTTTGCCCTTCTTGGTCAGCACATGGACGACGATCGGTCCCTTATGCTGCTTGGCCACCTTGAGCACCTTGATGAGCTCAGAGAGATCATGCCCGTTGATGGGTCCGATATAATCCAGGTTGAACTCACCGAATATCGAGGTGTCGACCACATTGTCTTTGATGGCGTTCTTGAAGTTCTTCATCCCCTTCAGCAGGCTGCGGCCGAATCTGCTGGTCGAGAGCCCCTGCTGCAGATCATTTTTCAGCGTCGTGTATGAGCGGCTGGTGCGCAGCCGGGTAAAGGCGACATCCATGGCGCCGACATTGCGGGAGATCGACATGGAATTGTCGTTGAAGATGATGATCATGTTCCGCTCTTCACCGCCGATCTGATTCAGCGCCTCCATCGACATGCCGCTGGCCATGGCGCCGTCTCCGATCACCGGAACGATATGATAGTGTTCCCCGTTCAGATCGCGGGCCACTGCCATGCCCAGCGCTGCGGAAAGCGATGTGGACGAATGTCCCGCTTCCCAGCAGTCATGCTCGCTCTCATGGCGCTTCTGAAAGCCGGACAGTCCCTTGTACTGCCGCAGCGTAGAGAACTGCCGCGCCCGCCCGGTGAGGATCTTATGGACATAGCTCTGGTGTCCTACATCAAACAGGATGCGGTCGCGCGGAGAATCAAAGACGACATGCAGCGCAAGCGTAAGCTCTACGATGCCCAGATTGCTGGAAAGGTGGCCGCCCGTCCTGGAGATCGACTCGATGAGAAAGGCACGGATCTCAGCGGCCAGCGCCTCCAGTTCCTTGATCGACAGCTGCCTGATGTCTGCAGGTCCGCTGATGTCATAGACATGCATATCCTTGTCCCTCCTTTACGCCAGATCAGCTGCGGCGTTCTCTCAGCTGATCGAACAGAGACAGCAGTCCCTGTGTATCCAGGTGAAGCTGCGCGCACAGCGCCTTTGCCTCACGATAGCATGCATCGCTCAGCGCACGTGCATCCTCCACGCCCATCAGAGTGACGAAGGTGGCCTTGTGGTTGGCGATGTCGCTGTTCGATTTGCCTAGCTGCTGCTGGCTCTCCGTCACATCCATCACATCATCCTGGATCTGGAAAGACAGCCCGATCAGGCTTCCGATCTGTTTCAGGATCGGCAGATCCTCCTCATGTCCTGCCAGCACGGCCGCGCACAGCAGCGGCAGCGTGAGCAGACAACCGGTCTTGTGCAGATGGATCTCCTCCAGCTGCGCCCTGTCCAGCTCTTGCATTGCTTCGGCTGCGATATCGAGCGTCTGGCCCAGGATCATGCCGCCGCTGCCGCTGTATTCGCTGAGCAGGGAAACGAGCTTCACCTTCTGCGCATCCGTGCACGCGCAGCGCAGGACAATCGAAAAGGCGTCCGTGAGCAGGCCGTCCCCGGCGAGGATGGCCGTCGCCTCATCGAAGGCGATATGACAAGTCTTGCGCCCGCGGCGCAGCGTATCGTCATCCATGGCCGGCAGATCGTCGTGGATCAGCGAATATGTATGGATCATCTCGATGGCTGCGGCGCAGGGATAGCCCGTCTGCTCAGGCAGGCCGTATCCGCGCAGCGCGGCAAACAACAGCCGCGGGCGCACGCGCTTTCCCCCGCCGAGCAAGGAATAAAACATCGCGTCCACCGTGCGCGAAGGCGTGCATCCTTCTTTCAGCGAACGCAGATACGCTTCAAAATCAGACATCCTGCCCCTCCTCTTCTTTGACCTCGCTCAATACGCTGACGCGCTGTTCGAACTGCTTGAGCCGGGCGTCGCACTGCTTGACCAGCTTCAGCCCTTCTTCAAACAGCGTGATGGCTTCTTCCAGCTCCACCTCGTTTTGATTGAGCCTGGCGATGATCTCGTCCAGCCTGTCCATGGACTGTTTAAATGATTCCTTCTTTGGCATCGTCATCCTCCTCTGCAATCACTGCGTCTTTCACGCCGTCGCCAAAGCGCACGCGGATGCGGTCTCCAGCATGCAGCTCTGTCGCCGACCTGACGACGCGCCCGTCCTTGACGGTCATGGTATACCCGCGCCGCAGCACGGCGAGCGGGCTGTATGCGTCCAGCAAAGCGGCTCTGTCGGTCAGCTGCTGCCGCCGCTGCCGTCCAAGCGCCGTGATCCGCTCATCCAGCATCTCCTGCTGCTGCGCCAATGTCTTCTGCGCGCTCACTTGCCGCTGCTTCATGAGCTGCAGCATCATCTGCTGGCGGTGCGCAAGGCCCTCGCGCGTGTTCAGGATCTTCCACTTGGCCTGTTCCAGCTGCGTGCCTGCCCACGCCAGATGCATCTGCCACTCTGCCGCATAGGTGAGCGGATCCTTGAGATACCGGTTCTCCTTTGCGACGTCGAGCTGCCTTCTCGCCTGAGAAAGCATCGTCTGCAGACGTTCCTGCAAATATCTCGCGCTCTGATACAAATTCATTTTAACATCCCTGATGTCGCATGTCACCATGCTGGCCGCGCCGGTCGGTGTGGGCGCGCGCAGATCGCTGACAAAATCCACCAGGGTGGTATCGCTCTCATGGCCGACCCCGCTGATGACGGGCGTGTTCAGCGCATAGATGCAATGCACCAGCGCCTCGCTGTTGAAGCCCCACAGATCCTCGATCGAACCGCCGCCTCTGACCAGCAGGATGCACTCATGCCCATCGCGGTCGGCACGCTGCAGCGCATCGATCAGCGAGGGCGCCGCATTGGCTCCCTGCACATAGGCAGGATACAGCGTGACATCCGCCAGAGGCCATCGTCTGGCGATGGTGGAGAGCACATCGTGGATAGCTGCGCCCTCTTTGGCGGTCACCACCGCGATGTCGCAGGCATAGCGGGGCACCGGCTTTTTGTGCGCTTCGTCGAACCAGCCCTCCGCATGCAGTTTTTTCCTAAGCTCTTCATACTGCATATACAGATCGCCCAGCCCATCGCTGCGGATGCTGCTGACATAGCACTGCACGCTGCCCTGCGCCTCATACATCGAAAGAGAGCCCCTGACGATGACCTTCATGCCATCGCGCACATTCACGCGGCATTTAGATGCGTAGGAAGCAAACATCACGCACGACAGCCGTGCGCGTTCATCCTTGAGCGTAAAATACCAGTGTCCGCTGCGATGTCTGGTCAGATTGGAGATCTCTCCCTGGACGAGCATGCTGCTGAGATACGGATTCTGATCCAGCATGCCCTTGACGTATTTCACGATGGCGCTGACCGTGTAGACTCTCTCGTTCATCTCAGAGCTGATCCAGCACGCCGTTGATCAGCCGGTAAGCCGGCTCATCGCAGTATTTCTTGGCCAGAGTGACCGCTTCATCGACCACGATCGGCTTGGGCACGATCTCCAGGTCGATCTCACAGCACGCCATGAGCAGGATCGCCTGTTCGACATAGCCCAGGCGGTCAAAGGTCCATTCGCTGCTCAGATGCTCGCTGATCTTCTTGATGTATGCGTCCTTATATTTGACGGTATCCATGGTGATCGTATACAGAAACTGATCGATCTCATTGCTCTCGGCATTCTCATATACACATTCACGGATATCCTTGTTCAGCAACAAGTGCTGGTAGAGAGAAGTCATCGCGATCTCTCTGAGTTTATGTCTGTTCATCGTTTCCATCACTATTTCCTCCTGTCTGCTGCATGGCATTTGATTCGCTGCGATAGGGCACTCTGGCGCTGGGCACCACCTCGCTGGCCGGGGATGCATGCACATCCTGGTCATCAAAGAAGATGTGCGCGCCGAATTTCTGCAAGACGTCCCGCTTTGGCATGCCCCCTAGAAAAAACGCCTCATCGATGCGGACATTCCATGCCCGCAGCGTCCGGATGACCCGCTCCCTGGCCGGGGTGTTGCGTGCCGTGACCAGCGCGGTGCGGATCGGAGAAGCGTCAGGCGGGAAGCTGTCCTGCAGACGGGACAGCGTCTTCAGGAAGCTGGCAAAAGGCCCTTTGGGCAGCGGCTTCCTGGCATTGGCCCGCTCATACTCCACAAAGGCGTCAAGGCCGTGTTCCTGATAGATCCGCTCCGACTCATCGGAGAAGAGCACGGCATCGCCGTCAAAGGCGATGCGGATCTGCTCGATCTCCTTTCGCTGATAATCATCGGCATGCGGATAGATGATGCCTGCCGCAAAACCGGCATTGACCGCGCTTTGCACATCCTCCTCATCCGCGGAAAGAAACAGATCCACCCCGAATGACGCCAGATAATTAGAGAGATTTTCCCCGCCGCTGAGCACCGCGCGGGTGATATCCAGCCCATAATGCTCGATGGAGCTGAACACGCGCAGCGAAGTATCGGCGCTGTTGCGCGACATGATGATCACTTCCACCACATGTCTGCCGCTCAGCTCATTCAGCCGCAGCAATGCCTTGACCAGCGAAAACCCGCTGCCTGGCTCAAGCAGCTCATCCTCATGCGCGATCTGATACTCGCTGTAGGCCTGAAGCCCCTCCTGTTCAAAGATCTCGTTTTCCTTGTGCAGATCGAACAGCGCGCGCGAAGAGATCCCGACGACCAGGCAGTCTTCCAGAGAAACCGGCATATATCCACCCCCCTATATCCAAAAAAAGAAATCCGTCAGGATTTCTCAGAAAATAAAGCCGACCACGCGGATATCGATCTTATCCGGGGTATAGTCACTCATATGAGATATGCTTTCAAAGATCTTCTTCTGCAGCTTGCTGCAGACATCGCTAACGTTTGCAGTGTATTTTACCTTTACCTCGATGGTCAGCACCATCTTTCCATCGACCAGCTTGCAGCCGATCGGATATTTGAACAGATTCGAGCTCTCGTTGAGCACGATGGCGTCATCCTCATCGACGGCGATCTTCGCGATCGTCGTGAACACGGACTTGTTCAGGGCCACCACGCCGATCTCATTCTGCGTCTTGACCGAAATGTACTCCTGTGCCATATTTATCACCTTCTGCAAACATTATAGCAGAGTTCAGGCGCTTTTAAAAGCCACTTCAATCAAATAATTCCCGTTCAAGACACTGTATGTTTCGTTCATGACCTGCGTGACGGTCTCTTTGGCTTCCTCCTGGCCAAACAGCGTCACCCGGCATACGCCGTCACTGATCTCCACGGCGCAGTCCCATCCCTTTTCCTTCAGATGGTCGATCGTCTGCTGCTGCAGCTGCGATATGGTCTCATTCTCCTCGATCGTCTGCAGCGCCGCTTCCTTTTCCGCCTCGCCGGATGCGCTGTCGGCCATGACCGCCTGCGCCTCATTGAGCTTTTCGCTCATGCGTGCGGCGATTTCCTCCTGCATGGCCGCGCTTGTTTCTTCCGGCTGCGTCTGCTGTGCCTGCGCGTCTGCATCCTGTTCCTCTTGCGCGGTGTCGCTCATGACGCTGGTGACATCGCTGGGCAGCGTGACATAATACACGGAAAGCATCAGGATCAGCGAAAACAGTGTCAGAAAGGCCAGAGCCTGTTTTTTCATCGGATTTCCCTCCTCGCTGTTCCATCCTATGCCGCTGCCGGCCCTGCTATGCCTGTTTAATGCCGTCCAAAGATCAGTGCGCAGCGCCGCAGCCATTCTTCATGATAGGCCTCGCGATACTGCATGAAATCACGGTAAGAGATCGTCCGCTGCTCCAGCTCCTCCACGAAGAGCACGAAATCCCGGTTGAGCTGGCTCATCTTGTCATCGTGCAGGATGTGGATCGTCCCGATGTGCACCAGAGAATCTGCCAGCATCTGCAGGCACTCCCGCTGCAGCACCTTCGCATCCTCCATCGGCAGCCGCACAAAGCTCGTGTTGAGCCAGTAATCATCCACCAGATAGTTTTTGATCACGCTGAGGAACATGCGGAAGTCGTTGATGTTGTTTCCCGGCTCGATCGCAAACAGCATACGGAAGAAGACATACCAGTCATAGTCGCTGTTGAGCACGCTGATCAGATACTTGCCCAGCGTATCGATGAACACATCCTCGCTGGCAAACTCTCCCTCCATGGTGAGGACGCTGGTAAAGTCAAGCTGGACGGAGTTGAGCTTGCGAAACGTATAGAACAGCGCGTTGATGCGGTCAGGCTGATTGCGGTTCATCTGCGCATCCTTCAGGAAGATGTAATGGCCCAGGATCTTCGAGGTATTCTTGATGTTCATCGAGAAGCCGACCGAATTCAGCAGCTTGCGGTTGAAGATATCGTTGATCCCCTTGGTGATGAGGCTCTCAAAGCTGTTCTGCGTCACCTCCAGATTGTTCTTGGAGGTATCCTGCATCTCATTGAAGATGATGTTCATCTGCCGGTCCACGATCGTCAGCGACGCTTTCAGAGAAGCGAGCAGCTCTTTCATGAAATCATCATAAACGTAATAATTGGCATTCTTGTACACGAGCTTATGCTCGATCTCTCCCCAGAATGTGTCAACGAGCGATTTGATCTGCAGTTCGACATTGACGCACCGGCCCTCCCGACGGTAATGTCCGTCGATGCGGTAGATGGAAAAGCCGTTTTTCTGGATCTGCGGCTGATGCGAGCGGATATCCATGCTCAGCTGCGGATACTCCGGATGAAACCAGAAGCCCTCTTCATTCTGCTCGCTCAGCACGCTGCGCAGCTGAGCGAGCAGCTCGGACTCTTCGTGGATGAACCGGCATTCGATGCTGACGCCGATCAGGTCGCTGAGGCTTTCCAGGATGTCTTCCGCACGCTCATATTTCATGTAGAAACGGTTGCGGATGATCTTCTCCCGCAGGCTCTCACTGCCCTTGATGCGTCCTCTGACCTCCATGACCATCTCGTTGTCTTCCTTCAGCAGGCGCCGCAGCAGCCTGCGCACATCCTCCAGGCATGACTCATAAAAGGCTCTGTCGCTCTCTAACAGATCCACGGTCGCATCGATGATCTCAAATACTTTCAGACGCATAGGTCAATCCTCCTTCAGCCATTGCGGATGGCATTCAAACAATGTGCGGACCGCTTCTCGGTCGCTCTTCAGCTGCCAGATGAGCTCTTCTCCTGAATCAAAGCGCTTTTCCTCCCGGATGAAGCGGATGAAGCGAAAGACGACCGGCATGCCATAGATATTGTCCTCAAAATCAAAGATATTGGCTTCGATGCTCAGCGCGTCATTGGCAAATGTAGGGTTCTGGCCCACGTTGATCATGGCCGGCCAGCGCTTGCCTTCCACCTCGACGCTGCCGGCGTAGACGCCTTTTCCAGGCAGCAGATAGGCATCATCCATCTGCAGGTTCGCCGTCGGAAAGCGCATGCGCCGCCCGCGCTGATAGCCATGCGCCACCTTTCCGCGGATGAAGTAGAAGCGGCCGAGCAGCCGCGACGCCATCTCCACCTCTCCCTCTTTGATCAGCTGTTCGATGCGCGAAGAGGAGATGCGGACGCCATCAAAGGTGATCGGCTCGATGACGCTGATGGCAAAGTCCTGCTGCTCCATCAGCGTTCTCGGGCTGCCCGCGCCATAACGCCCATAATGAAAATCATGGCCGCAGACAAGATGACGCACATGCATCTGGCTGAGCATGGCATGAAACGCATCTACCTCCAGCTGCGCCATCGCCTCGGTGAAGTCAAGGATGATGAACATCTGTATCCCTGCCTTCTCTGCCAATCGCTGGCGATCGGACATCGAGGTGAGGTGCGGCACATCGTGCATGCCGCGCAGCGTGACCCAGGGGTCCGGGTCAAAGGTGATGAGCGCCGGCGTCAGGCCGGTCTGCGCAGCCAGCTGCACGACATTGCGCACCAGTCCCATATGGCCGATGTGCAGGCCGTCGAAATAGCCGATGCAGGCGGCGATCTGCTCGCTCTGGGTCCATGCCTCGCCTACGCTCTTCTTCAAGATCTTCATAGGCCTCACCTACCAGATCCCGCGCACACAGCGATAGACATCGCCATGGCTGTATTCATAGATCGCCACGGCCTGTTCCTGATCATACATGCAGATCCGTCCCTTGGGGACAGCGGCGTCCAGGTGCACGCTCTTCCCATTGTAGATATCCTGTATCGGGGCATAGCTGACCCGCGGCAGATGGGTCAGCAGCGTCTCCACGGGCAGAAGGGAGTAATCCCCCTCTTCCACCTGCTGCAGCGTACAGCAGTCATCCAGAGAAAAGCGGCCGACGCGGGAGCGGACCAAAGAGGAGAGACAGCCAAGATTGCCGCTGGCTTCCGCCATGTCCCGGCAAAGGCTGCGCACATAGGTGCCGCTGCTGCAGAAGACACGGAATTTCAGCGCCTGTTCGTCCAGCGCCTCCATCTCATAGACATCGATCGTCCGCAGCGGCCGTTCCACCTCTTCATGCGCTCTGGCATACTCATACAGCTTGCGGCCGTTGACGCGCACGCTGGAGATCATCGGCGGGAGCTGCTGCTGTATGCCGATGAAACGATCACACAACGCCTGAAAATTCGTGATCGGCGTGACTTCCTTCGTCTCCAGCACCTCGCCCCAGATATCATCGCTCAGCGTGCGCTGCCCCAGGGCCATCGTCGCGATATATTCTTTATCCGTATCCGGAAGGAAAGGAAGCACCTTGCACGCCTTGCCGATGAGGACGAGCAATACGCCTGTCGCATCGGGATCCAAGGTCCCGCTGTGTCCGATCCGTTTGATATGCAGGATCCGGCGCAGACGGTTCACGACATCGTGAGAGGTCATGCCGGCTTCCTTATTGATGAGCAATACTCCGTTCATGTTCAATCACCTTTTCCTATTATAGCATAAAACTTTCATGCCGCCTGCCTTCCCTTTGCTTTCACATCATTTCACAATTGCCGCGTCATTGTAATTTTTCCGCGATTTGGCTATAATGTTGCGGAAAGTGAGTTGACACGATGGATTTACAACACATACTGCGCGCCATGCGCAAGGCCGACCTCGACTATGGCATGATCGATGAAGGCGATGTCGTGGGCGTCGGCGTATCCGGCGGAAAGGACTCCATGGTCCTGCTGACGGCACTGCACATGTATTCCAAGTTTCGCGAAAAGCGATTCCGCGCCGTCGGCATCCATATCGAGATGGGCTTCCCGAACATGGACTTCAGCGAAGCGGATGCGTTCTGCCAAGAACATGGCATCGAACTGCATCACTTCCCCTCTTCGATCTATGAGATCCTCAAGCGCAATCCCTCGCGCAGCGGCAGCATCCAGTGCTCGCTGTGCTCGAAATTCAAGAAGGCGAGCGTCATCACTGCCGCGCAGGAGCTGGGCTGCACGAAGGTCGCCTTCGGCCATCACTGCGATGATGCGATAGAGACGCTCTTCCTCAACATGATCCATGGCGGAAAGATCGCCACTTTCCTGCCGAAGATGTACATGAGCCGCACGGACACGACATTCATCCGTCCGCTCATCTATGCGCATGAGGAAGATATCCTGAGCGCCCAGCGCCGCAATGCGATCCCCTATGTGAAAAGCACCTGTCCCAATGACGGCTTTACCCAGCGGCAGGATGTCAAGGAAATGCTGCAGCGGATGTATCAGGAATATCCGGCGGCCAAGAAGAATTTCGTGCATATGCTCTACAATGAGAAGCAAGTGGCACTATGGCATAAAGAAAGCGATGAAGACTGAGCCTCATCGCTTTTTTATCGGTCAGTGCCCTGGAAAGCGAGATCTTTTCCCTGTAATTACAGGTGGGCAACCTGTGTAAATTTTTAGGATTCCTGCCCGTAGCAGGCGTTCACACCAAATCACAACGTCCGGTCTCCCGTATCTCAAAGTGTCGGAAAAATTAGAACTTCCCAAGGCACCTTTAGTATAGCAAAATTTTTTTCAAAGTATACTCTTGACATTCTGTTTTTTGATCAAAATGGCAATTTCCGGAAAAATACGCTAAAATAGTGGTAAGGAATGGAGTGATCGGATGAGCGGAAAGGAACGTTTTATCGAAATTTATCAGGCGCATATCCGGCGGCCGGGGTCACAGCGGCTCCTGGAATACCTGCAGTCGCCGGCCTCGGATTTTTTTGAGGCGCCGGCCAGCACGCGCTTTCACGGCGCATACAAAGGCGGGCTGGTCGATCACAGCCTGAATGTCTATGACTGCCTGAACGATTATCTGAGCCGGGAAAGGGTCAAGCGCGTCTACGGCCTCGATCAGATCAGCGATGAGACGATCGCCGTGGTTGCCCTGCTTCACGATCTGTGCAAGATCAATGTCTATCATCCAGGCAAGCGCAACGTCAAGATCAACGGAGAATGGCAGAGCGTCGATACGTTCGAATACCACGATGCGCTGCCTTATGGACACGGGGAGAAGAGCGTTTACATGATCACCGGATTCATGCGGCTGAGCCGGGATGAGAGCTTTGCGATCCGCTATCATATGGGCTTTTCCAGCGGAAATGACGATCCCCGCAGCATCGGCTACACCTTCGAGCATTTCCCGCTGGCCTTCGCCCTGAGCACGGCCGACATGGAGGCGACTTACTTTCTGGAATCAAGCGGCGAACAGCGCTGATCCTGCGTACAAGACGACAAAAGGATAGGACCTCAGCGCCTATCCTTTTTGTTGTCTGTTCGTCTTCTTACTGCGCGACGCTGATGTGCAGCTCCTTCAGCTGTTTCTCATCCACTTCAGAAGGTGCTTCGCTCATCAGATCAGATGCGCTGGCCGTCTTCGGGAATGCGACCACATCGCGGATATTATCGGTTCCCGCCAAGATCATGACCAGACGCTCCAGCCCGATGCCTACGCCGCCATGCGGAGGGGTCCCATAGCGGAAGGCCTCCAGGAAGAAGCCGAAGCGTTCCTGTGCCTCCTGCTGCGTGAGCCCGATGGCTTCGAACACCTTCTCCTGCAGCTGCTGATCGTGGATACGGATGGATCCGCTGAGCAGCTCATAGCCGTTGAGCACGAGGTCGTAAGCGCGGGAGCAGCAGTTGGCCTGATCATCCATCAGCTTGTCCACATCCTCCGGCTTAGGTGCGGTGAACGGATGATGCGCCGCCACATATCTGCCTTCCTCCTCGCTGTATTCAAACATCGGGAAGTCGGTCACCCATACGAAATCATAACGCTGCTCATCGATCAGCCCGAGCTCCTTGCCCAGGCGAAGGCGCAGTGCGCCCAGCGCGCTCTGCGCAGTCTTCCGCTGATCCGCCACGAACAGGATGAGATCGTTTTCCGTGATGTTCAGCTTGTTTTTCAGCGCTTCCTTCTCCTCGTCGCTGATCACCTTGGCGATGCTCCCGCTAAACGCGCCCTCCGCGTACTTCAGGAAGGCCAGCGCCTTTGCGCCATAGACCTTCGCATATTCCTGCAGCTGATCCAGCTGCTTGCGGGAATAACGGTCTGCGGCATTTTCCACGACGATGCAGTCCACCTCGCCCTTAACGTCCAGGACGCTGCGGAAGATCTTGAATCCGGTGTCCGCAAAGACGTCATTGAGGCAATGCAGCTCCATGCCGAAACGCGTATCCGGCTTATCTGAGCCATAGCGCGCCATGCATTCCGCATATGGGATGCGGACGAATTCCCCAAGCTCGATATCCTTCGTCTTGCGGAACACTTCGCGCATGAGCCCTTCGACGAGCGCGAACACATCCTCTTCGTCCACGAAGCTCATCTCGATGTCGATCTGGGTGAATTCCGGCTGACGGTCAGCACGCAGATCTTCGTCACGGAAGCAGCGCGCGATCTGAAAGTATTTTTCCATCCCGCCGATCATGAGCAGCTGCTTATAGATCTGCGGGGACTGCGGCAGCGCGTAGAATGCGCCTTTGCTGATGCGGCTGGGCACGAGGTAGTCCCGGGCGCCTTCCGGCGTGGATTTGCACAGGATCGGCGTCTCGATTTCCAGGAAGCCCTTCGCGGACAGATAGTTGCGCACGCTCATCGTGACCTGATGGCGGAGCATCAGGTTTTTCTGCAGGCAGGGACGGCGCAGGTCCAGATAGCGGTATTTGAGACGGGTATCCTCCAGCGCGTCCGTCTCATCCGCGATGATGAGCGGCGTGGTCTCCGCGCTGTTCACGATCTCCACCTGATCCACCCTGATCTCGATGTCGCCGGTAGGCAGCTTCGGATTCTTGTCCTGTCTTTCCACGACCGTTCCCGTAACGCAGAGCACATACTCATTGCGCACTTCCGTGATCGTCTTGGACAGCTGCTCATCAAAGACGAGCTGTGTGATGCCTGCGCGGTCCCTCAGGTCGATGAACACCAGCGCGCCGAAATTACGGCGCTTGGCCACCCATCCTTCGAGAACGACGGTCTTCCCGGCGTCGGCGAGCCGCAGCTCTCCATTGTTATGCGTACGTTTCATGTTGATCCTCCTTATTCGTGATGATGCCCGCAGGCACATTCTCCCTCTTCGTGTCCGCCTTCGTCAAACAGGCGGTCCATCACGGCCACGATGTCATCCATCGGCACCTGATGCTGCTTCTGAGTATCAGTCTCCTTGAGCGAGAGCGTTCCTTCATTGATCTCCCGATCTCCGATCATGATGGCGATGCGGGCGCCGCGGCGGTCCACGGTCTTGAACTGCGCCTTGAACGAACGGCCCAGATAATCCATCTCACAGCGATAGCCATTGCTGCGCAGCTCGGTCGTGATCTGCAGCGCCTTCAGCTTGGCGGAAGGATCAAGACAGAGGATATAGGCATCCAGCGGATTTTCCTCTCCCAGCTCGATGCCCTCCGCTTCACAGGCGAGGATCAATCGCTCCAGGCCCATCGCCCAGCCGATGCCGCTCATGCCCTGCGGACCGCCGAAATACTCGACCAGCCCGTCATAGCGTCCGCCGGCGAACACGGTAGACTGTGCGCCCATCTCCTCGTTGACCGAGACGACCTCAAAGACGGTGTGCGTGTAATAATCGAGCCCGCGGACGAGGCGGTCATCGATCTCATAAGGGATGCCCAGCGCATCGAGCCCCTTCAGCACTTCTTCGAAATACGCCTTAGATTCCTCATTCAGATACTGTTCCATCTTCGGCGCGCTCTTCATGATCTCCTTTTCCCGGTCGATCTTGCAATCGAGGATGCGCAGCGGGTTCTGCTCATATCTGCGCTGGCAGTCCGGGCACATCGTGTGGATCTCCTCCTGGAAATGCGCCTTCAGCGCCTGGCGGTAAGCCGCTCTTGAGGCATCGTCGCCCAGCGTGTTGATGAGCACCTTGAGATCGCTCAGCCCCAACGCGGACACGAACGACCATCCCAGCGCGATCGTCTCGACATCGAGCAGCGGATCCTTGGCGCCGATCACTTCCACGCCGAACTGGTTGAAGATGCGCATCCTGCCCTTCTGCGGGCGCTCATGACGGCACTGCGGACCGACATAATACATTTTGATCGGAAGATCCGGCTGTCCATACATCTTGTGCTCCACGAAGGCGCGCACGACGCCAGCCGTTCCTTCCGGGCGCAGGGTCAGCGATGTGGAGCTGTTTTCCAGGCAGAATGTATACATCTCCTTGTTGACCATGTCGCTGGAATCATTTCCGCGCTTGAAGACATTGGTATGCTCAAAGATCGGCGTGCGGATCTCCTCATAGTCGTAAACGTGGCAGAACTGCCGGATCAGATCTTCCAGCCGATGCCATTTCGAGATATCCTTGGGCAGGATATCCTGGGTCCCTCTCGGTACTTGATAGCTCATAGAATCCTCCTTTTGACCATAAAAAAACGCCCTGTCTAAGGACGTCTGTAACGCGGTGCCACCTTAGTTCATGCAATATGCATGCCCTCTTTTTTCATAACGCGAAAAACACGATCATCCATTTCCTGATGATTCCTCCAAAGTGTCACCCTGACCATGGGACAAAGCGTCTCAGCAACCCGCTTCTCTCTGCGCTCCCAGCGATCAGTCTTGCTTCTTCATCGGATACATGTATAGTTTATCCGCATAGCCGCGGTTTGTCAATCTTTTTCCACGGCCGCGCTGCGTCTTTGCGCATAGTATTCTTCCAGGCAAAGATCCTGTTCATGCAGCTCAGCGGCCAGCGCAGTGCCGACATAGCGGTAATGCCATGGTTCATAGATGTATCCGGTCAGCTCTTCCTTGCCTTGCGGATAGCGCACGATCCAGCCATAACGCCAGCCGTTTTCCGCCAGCCATTCGCCCAGCGAAGAGTTCTGCAGGTCGTCATGCAGCTGAGCATCATAGCTAATGTCTACGGTCAGTCCCAGCTCATGCTCGCTCGTTCGCGGATAAGCGCTGTATGAGGCAGCATCTGGATCTACAGCCAGATATCCTTCAAACAGCGTACGCTGATATTCTTCGGTCCGAAACGAGCTCACTACATTGATCGCGATGCCGTCCTCCTGTGCTGCAGAAAACAATTCGTTCCAGGCCGCTGCCGCTTCCTCTCTAAGCACATGTCCGCTGTCTGCGGAGTCATCGATCGCCGTCAGATCGTCCGGCTCCCATCCCTGCGGCAGACGATGCTGCGCATTGAGGATCAGCGTAATGTCATCCGGCCTCTGTTGAAGGAAGAACTGCGTTCCTGTGGAAGCCGGTTCTGCATCGTCGCTGACTTCCACCGTGATCTCACAGGTCGTCTCATTGCCGGAACTGTCCTTGATCCGCACCGTGCTCTGCTTCGTGCCGGCAGCTGCGGTGTCCACCGGATCCATCGTCAGCGAGTCAAGCACGCTGACATCATAATTGTCATAGACCTGCACGTTCAGCTGACTCTGGTCAAACGGCTCGCCTGTGCGCGTATGGTATACGGGGTCTGCCTGCATCCAGGGCGCCTGGGTATCCACGACATGCACATCCACCTGCAGCGTGGTCTCTGCCGCCTGCAGATGATACGTGAACGTATAGGTTCCCAGATCGACCATCTCTTCGTCCGGCTGCTCTGCCTCGAGATCCTCACTGACATCTTCCCCGTCCCATTCTGCGCGGACGCTGATCTGTTCAGCGAGATCCTGCATGCGCATGCCGTTTTCGTATTCCACATCGATGCTGCAGTGCAGGTCCGCTTCTTCCCCGTTGACCAAGAAGGTCACGGTCGGCCGCATGCTCATCCACAGCGCCACGACGCAGCCAGCCGCGATGAGGACGGCCGCTGCGGTAATGATTATTTTCTTCATATGATCACCTTCTTTTATCTTACCACATTACGCCTTGCGCGAAAAGCGAAAAAAAAGGCCCCTTTCGGGAGCCATCGCTATGCGTTGATATTCTTGACATTGTGGTAGACGTTCTGCACATCGTCGACGTCATCGAGCAGCGTGACCAGGCGCTTGAACAGCTCCAGATCTTCTCCTTCCAGTTCGACATAATCATTGGGCAGCATCGTGTCTTCCATGACCTTGAATTCCACATCCGGGATCAGCTGTTCGACAGCTTCCTTTGTCTTGGACAGATCAGAAGGTTCGACAGTGATCGTCATGACGCCGTCTTCGACCTCGATGTCCTTCAGGTCGACCTCTGCCATGATCAGCGCATCCATCATCGCCTCTTCATCATCATAGTCGATGACGATCAGGCCAAGGTGCTCATAATTGAAGGATACCGATCCGCCTACGCCCAGCTTGGCATGCGATTTGTTGAAGCATGCACGCAGGTTAGCGATGGTACGGTTGGGATTGTCGGTCAGACAGTCGATGATGACCGTGGATCCTCCGCCAGAGCCAAATCCTTCATAGCGTGCAGAGGAATAGCTCTCTGTATCATTGCTCTTCGCTTTTTCGATCGCGCGCTTGATGACGTCAGCCGGCACGTTGTTGGCCTTAGCGCGCTCGATGACCTTCTTCAGCGTCTGGTTCATGTCCGGATCTGGTTCACCGTTCTTGGCTGCCACCAGGATCTCCTTGCTGTAGCGTGAATAGATCTTCGCCTTCTGATTGGCGGTCTTCTGCATGGCTGCAGCACGCACTTCAAAATGTCTTCCCATTTTTTCACCTCGTAAATTCTTTAACAGTATAGCATAAACCATTTCGCTCTTCAATATTTTTTCATCCGGCCAAAACAAGCAAAAAAGCGGCTGCTGCCGCTTAGCTGCGCGTGGTCTGACGCGGGATATAGACATAGCTGAGCTCAAGCTCCTTGTTGAGGACCTCATCCTCATCGTGAAGCATCTTGGTCAGCAGGCGCATCGACATTGCGCCCATATCATAGTCCGGGATCTTGAACGCTGAGATCTGCGGACGCTGCATGGCATTGTATTTGCTGTCCAGCACACAGACGAGCTCGGCGTCATCCGGCACGCTGAATCCTGCTTCCTTTGACGCGTTGAGCACGGCGATCGCCTGTGAGTCACGGTAAGTCAGGATCACCTGCGCCGGCTTATGCGTCTTATAGTAATCGGTCAGGAACAGATAAGATGAGCGGTATTCCTTCGGAATGCGCACGAACTTGGTGAACTCCATGCCGTTTTCGCTGAAGGCGCGCTCCAGGCCGCTGCGGATCTGATTGATCATGGATGGGTTCTGTCTGTCCTCCACCAGGGAGATATCGGTCTTTCCCGCCTTGATATAGTCGCACGCAAACTCATAAGCGAGCGTCGCGTAATCGATGTAGACCGAACCGATGGCCTCTCCGGACATCTTATTTCCGATGACAACGATCGGCACATTGTAATGATTGAGCGTGTTGAGCTCCTCGCTGTTGAGCTTGTCGTTGAAGATCACCACTCCATCCGCATGCGATTTGATGATGTTCTCGATGACATCGGTCATCTCGCTGATGCCGGCAGATGTGGAGTGGAGCATGATATTGTATTTGTAGATCTTTGCCGTGTCCAGCAGACCGTTGATGATCTGCCCGGTGTAGAAGAAGCTGGCTGCCGGCATGACGATCGCAATCGTCGTCGTCTTCTGCAGGGCCAGTCCCTGTGCGATCGCATTGGGCTTATACCCGAGCTTTTCGATGGCTTCCTGCACCTTGATGCGGGTATCTTCTCTCACCACTTCTGATCCGTTAATGACTCTGGAAACGGTCGCCAGCGAAACATCCGCTTCTTTAGCGACATCATAAATCGTGATACGCTTCATACTTTTGCTCCCTTCTTTCACCTTTTTTTATTGAAGAAGCGCTGGATGCGCTCAGCGGTCTTCCCAGCCGTATCCCTGAGCTTATCCATGCCTTCCTGCACTCTTTCATCTTCCCTGATCGAGTCGAGCTTCTCACCGGCCTTGTTCACGACGGAAGCGATCTTCTCGTTTTCCATCATTTTCTCTGTTCCGCTCTGCAGGCCCTGTGAGATCAGCTTGCCGCTTTCATTCAGGAAGACCTTCCCGCTCTCCAGCGTCCTGCGCACCTGCTCGTGCTCGCCGATCTGCTCTGCCTTGTCTCGTACAGCGCCTGCGACTCGCTCGCAGCCTTCCACGGTCTCTTCCAAGATCTCCCGTATCCTGCCGCCTTGCTGTTCAGGATGGATGCGCTCGCGTACAGCGTCTGCCGGCGGCATATGGGAATCACGCCTGTTCATGTCCGGCCTCCTGGACCGCTGCATCCTCATTCGGTCCCTCGTTCTTCTTGGCAAAGATCCAGTCCTTGATGGATGAGGCATTTTCGATGATCGTCACCAGCGCGGAACGCACTGCATTGCGGCTGGCCTCATGCACGAGATCCACCGTTTCGCTCAGCTCATTGACGGTCTGCAGCGGCCTCTCCAGCTTCTGCAGATCTTCATCCACGGTCTTCAGCGTGCCATTCACGTTCTTCAGCACACCGAGCAGACGATGGACGAACACGATCAGATAGATCAGCAGGATGACCACAGCAACAGGAACGAGCTTCCATGCCGTGTCGCTCAGCAATGCCACAAAACTGTCCAATGTCATACTAACACCTCAATTCCTATCTCATTCTAGCATACCTTGAAAGCGGATACAATGTTTATTGAAAATTTTTCAGGCGATTCTTCAGCTTATAGATATCCTTGCTGCTCATGAACACATAGACTGCCGGTCCGCGCTCAGCGAGGGTGCGGGCAGCCTCATCATCCTCAGCGATGACGACCGCGTTCTTGCAGCGCGCTGCCAGATCCTGGATGCACACATCCACGCCGTCTTCCTTTTTGGCGTTCGCTGGAAAATCACACAGGAACACCTCGTCCGCCTCATTCAGCGCATGCGCGAAATCGTCGAGGAAATACGCGATCCGCGAATAGCGGTCAGGCTTGAAGATAGCGATGATCCGGCGGTGCGGACAGCGGATCCGCGCTGCCTCGATCAGATAACGGACAGCGGTAGGATGATGCGCATAATCGTCGATATACACATTATCACCGTTTTCCTCCAGGATAAACCTGCGTTTTACGCCCGGGAAGCTGGCGATGCCCTGCTGAAGCAGCGCGGCATCCGCGCCGAGCATGATGCCCAGCGCAATGACACCGATGCTGTCCCACAGCATCGGCATGCCGACGAAGGGAAGCTCAAAATGGCCAAACGGCTTTCCCTTGTACAGGATGTCGAAGCGCATGCCATGCTCTCCCTGCTCCACATTGACGGCCCGCACATCGTTTTGTTCGCCCAAGCCATAAGACAGTGCAGGAACGGGATAGTCCAGCGAAGGCAGATATGGATCGTCGCCGAAATAGACGATCCCCTTCTTGACCTGACGCGCAAACGCGCTGAAGGCCGAACAATAATCCTCGATGCCCTGGTAATAATCCACATGGTCAAGCTCGATGTTGGTGATGATGGCATAATCCGGGCGATAAGCGAGGAAATGGCGCTGATATTCGCATGATTCCAGCACAAAATTCTGCGCGCCAGCCGGCATCTCGCCATGGCCGTCACCGATCAGAAAGCCGGTCGGCGCCATGTATTCGAGCACATGGGCGAGCATGCCGGTCGTCGTGGTCTTCCCATGCGTGCCTGCCACGGAGATCGAACGATAATGGGTGAGCAGCTCCCCGAGGAACTCATTATACCAGTAATGCTTCACGCCCGGCGTGTGCAGGGCCTTGTATACCTCCGGGTTGCTCTCATCGAAGGCGAGGCCGATGATGACCGTGTCGCCTTCATGAATGTTGTCTGCGCTGAAGGGATAGATGGGGATCCCGCGTTCCTCCAGCGGCTTTTGCGTAAAGATATATTTTTCGATATCGGAACCGCTGACTTCATCTCCGCGGTCTGCCACGATCTCCGCAAGCGAGGCCATACCAGATCCCTTGATCCCGATGAAATGATAATGCATGCGCGTCACTTCCTATTCTTCTTCATCCGTCAGATAGACCTTTTCCAGGTCCTCCTTTTCTGCCCGTACCGGCGTGCTTTCGCCAAACAATGAGATCTGCACGGTCTCTTCGCGCTCATCGCGTCTGCCCTTCATCAGCATCTCGTCCAGGGAGAGCACTTCCTCCTGCGGCTCCTCCCTGATCTGGCTGCGCTGGGCATGGCGCGGCTGTGCCTCGGCTTCCCGGCTCTTTTTCTGCGGCTGCGCGGCGCCGTACATCGGTGAGAGCACCGTGTTCAGCGTGCTGCGCGTCTTCGCCTTGGGCAGATGGACAGCGTCATGGACATCCTGCGGCTTGCGCTCATCATCTGCGGTATTTCCGTAGATCGGTGAGAGGATCGGCTTGAATTCAAACTCCGCGTTGGCGTCCGCATACAGCTCCTTCTGTCGCTGCATGCGCTGTTCGTTCCTTGCCTTGCGCTCAGCGCGCAAGGCCTTCTCTTTCTCATCATCGGCAACGATGCCGGTGAACGGCTGTTCCTGCTCTGCCTGTTTCTCCTCTTCTGCCGCTTTCTCCGACTGCGGCTGAGGCTGGGGTTCAGGCTTTGGCGGTTTCGGCGCTTCAGGCTCCGGTTCCTTCTTCGGCAGCTGGATCTCCTCCAGTTCCCCTTCTTCGCTGACATCGTCGATATCGGTATTAAAGATGAGTCTTTTCAGCCCCTCCAGCATGGCTATTCCTCCTTATCCTTCTTGCAGTGATGAAAGAAAATCGTCGATCTGCGTCTGTGTCTTCCGGTTCTTCGAAACGAAGCGTCCCAGCTCATGGCCGTCCTGAAACGCGATGAAGCTGGGGATGCCCATCACGCCGAGCTCGGCACAAAGCGGCATCCACTGATCGCGGTCGATATACCAAAAGCGATAGTGTGCGTATTTGCGGATCAGCTCTGGCATGAACGGTTCGATGAACCGGCAGTCCGGGCACCACGCTGCGCTGAACAGCGCCACGCTGATCTCCTTGCTGCTGCGGATCTCTTCCAGCTGCGCAGCATCCTTCAGCTCATTCATCAGATCCTTCATCCTCGTCTCCTCCATTCTTGATCCAGACAGCGCGGTAGATCGGCTGTCCCAGCGTGAGGAAGCGCTGTTCATACTCGGTGATGACATCTTCCTCATGTTCCTCTCTGCGGTAATCGACGCTGAACTCGCTCAGCTTCCATCCGCCCTCCTGAAACTGCAGCACAGAATACTCAAACAGCGAGGAGTTGTCTGTCTTCATCTGGATGCAGCCATCCTTTTTCAGGATCTTCTCATAGCGGGCGATGAAGCTCTGTGAGCTCAGCCGCTTCTTATGCGCCCGTTTTTTCGGCCAGGGATCGGAAAAGTTGAGGTGGATGATGTCGATCTCATCCTCGGCAAACCACTCATCCAGCTTTTCGGCGTCTCCCCAGATGAACCGCATCCGGTTCAGGTCGTTGTTCATCGTGTCAAACTTCCGCACGGCAATGCCGGCGACGCTGACGTTCTTCTCGACGGCGATCCAGCCGTCCTGGGGCTGTTTCTGCGCCATCAGGTTCCAATAGTCGCCCTTTCCGCAGCCGATCTCCAGGTGCACGCGTTCTCCTTGAACGATCTCGCGCCATCTCCCCTTCATCGCGGCGGGATCCTTGACGACGACCTCGGCCTTATCCAGATATTCTTCTGCCCACGGCAGTCTTCTCATTCGCATCGGCGCACCTCTAGGCAGCCAGCGTTTCCAGCGCCGCGGCGTAGATCGCCATGGCGCGCAGCAGGTCGTCGATCTTGATGCCTTCATCACGCTGATGCGGTCCGCCTACAAAGGCATCCGTCGTCTTTTCGCTGTGCGGGAATTCCGGTCCGAAAGCCACGAACTGCTCGAACTTGCGAGCATATGTCCCTCCGCCGATCGTCTTGGCCGGTGATTGCTCATCGCCGGAATAACGGCGGTAAACATCCATCAGCGTCTTCACCAGATGAGAGTCCGGATCCACGAACAGCGGGACAGAATCGCTTTCCATCACCGCTTCCAGATCGTACCCGCGCGTCTTGCATGCGCGATGGAAGCCCTCCATGATGGCGTTGACATCGGCGTCGTTCGGATAGCGGATATCGATGGTGATCTCGCAGGACCCATCTTCGTCCAGCGAGATGATGCCGGTGTTCATCGTCAAAAAGCCCATATACGCGCCGTATTGGTCGATGCCAAGCGGTTTTCCCTGCCAGTCATGCAGCATCTCATATGTATCACGTGCGAATTTGTCATCATATGCGCAGCCGGCAAAGTTCAGCAGGTGCAGCGCGGCATTCACGCCGTTATACGGTTCGGCCGCATGAGAGAACACGCCGTCGATATGCAGGATCACATGATCGCCCTTGCGCTCAGCGCTTCCCTGCAGCTGATTGCTGCGCAGATAGAAATCAAACTGCGCCTCCAGCGTTTCGTTCCACTCGGCCATCTCCATCTCCGCCTTGCCGATGACGATATTCGGGCGCGTGCCGGCATGCATGGAGACGATCTTCGTGTCCGCCTTTCCTTTCAGCAGCACATGCAGTCCGCCCTTTTCGCCATAGGTCACCGGGAAGTCCGCATCCGGCACGATCCCACACTGCGGGATCTCCCCATGTTCCTTATAGTAATCCATGCACTCCATGCCGCTTTCTTCATCGCAGCCCAGGATGAGCATGATCTTCTTGTTCAGCGGGACATGGTTGTCCTTCAGCATCTTCATCGCATAAAAGCCAGCCAGCGCCGGGCCCTTGTCATCCACCACGCCGCGGCCGAACAGATAGCCGTCTTCCTCCGTGCAGGCAAAGGGATCCTTCGTCCAGCCTTCGCCGACCGGGACGATATCCAAGTGTCCGAGCACGCCTACGCTCTGCTCGCCTTCGCCCATGGAGATGACGCCGGCATAGCCCTCTGCGTCCTTCGTGTCAAAGCCGGACGCACTGCCCAGCTCCAGCATATAATCGAGCGCCTGACGCGGTCCCTCACCAAAGGGCGCACCTTCGCGCCGCTCTTCATCACAGCGCAGGGAAGGGATCGCGATGAGCCCCTTCAGGTCGCGGATGAGCGCCTCTCTATATTTTTCAGCTTCTTCAAACCAGTTTATCATATCTCATTCACCTCTTATCTATTCTATCATAAAGGCCATAAAAACCATACTGTTTTTTTCATTTTCTTTCATGAAAAGAAAACGCTTGCGCAAAGGTGCACAAGCGTCTGTCCAGTGTCTATTTTTCGCTGTGAGAAGGCTTCTTCGCGTCGCGGTGTTCGTGCTTCGGCTTAGGCAGCAGCGCCTTGGCACTGACGTTTACCCGGCCCTTGCTGTCGATCTCCGTCACCTTGACCTCGATCTTGTCTCCGATCTTGAGCACATCCTCTACCTTATCCACACGGTTGTGCGAGATCTTGGAGATGTGCAGCAGACCATCCGTTCCCGGGAACAGCGTCACGAAGGCGCCGAACTTCTCGATGCGGGATACCGTGGCGTCATACACATCGCCGACCTTCGCTTCGCGCACGATGTCTTCGATCATCTGCACGGCCTTGTTGATGGCCTCGCGGTCCGTATGATAGATGACCACCTGTCCGTCGTCATCGATATCGATCTTCACCTTGTCGCAGGCGTCGATGATCTGGTTGATCATCTTTCCGCCCGGGCCGATGACATCCTTGATCTTGTCGGTCTTGATGAACATCACATGCGTCTTCGGCGCATACGGGCTGACATCCGGACGCGGCTCGCTGATGGCCTCCATCATGTTTGCCAGGATCTCCTTGCGCGCGCTCTTGGCCTGCGCCAGCGCCTCTTCGAAGATCTCCTTCGTGATGCCCTTGACCTTGATGTCCATCTGCATGGCCGTGATGCCCTGCTGTGTGCCGGCCACCTTGAAGTCCATGTCGCCGAAGTGATCCTCCATGCCCTGAATATCGGTCAATACGGTATATTTTCCGCTTTCCTCATCCATGATCAGGCCCATGGCGATGCCGGCCACCGGCGCCTTGATCGGCACACCGGCCGCCATCAGCGACATCGTGCCCGCACAGATGGAAGCCTGGGAAGAAGAACCGTTGGATTCGAGCACTTCTGCCACGGTGCGGATCGTATATGGGAACTCCTCCAGCGGAGGCAGCACCTGCAGCAATGCGCGCTCGCCCAGCGCGCCATGCCCGATCTCACGGCGTCCCGGGCTGCCCATGCGGCCGGTCTCGCCCACGGAATACGGCGGGAAGTTATAGTGATGCATGAACCGCTTGCTCTCGACCTCGGTCAGATCGTCGATGATCTGATTATCATTGATCGCACCCAAGGTCGTCACGCTGAGCACCTGGGTCTCTCCGCGGGTGAACATGGCGCTGCCATGCGCGCGCGGAAGCAGGTCTACCTGCGAGTTCAGCGGACGCAGCTCGTTGATCTTGCGGCCGTCCGGACGCACCTTATCCTCGATGATCAGACGGCGCACCTCATCCGCCTCGATCGTGTGGCAGATCTCCTTGACCTGCTTGAGCACCGTGTTCTTCTCTTTTTCGCTTTCATATTCCCGCGCTTCAAACAGCGCGACAGCTTCTTCGCTCAGCTCGTCGATCTTCGCATAACGCTCCAGCTTCTTTTCGATGGAGACCGCTTCGCGGATCGCGGCCTCAAAGCGATCCCGCACCTCACGGTCGATCTCTTCATCTACCGTGAACAGCTTGATCTCGCGCTTTTCCTTGCCGACAGCGGCGATGATCTCTTCCTGGAACGCACACAGTTTCTTGATGTATTCATGCCCGAACATCAGCGCGCCGAGCATATCTTCCTCGCTCACTTCCTTCGCGCCGGCCTCCACCATGTTGATGGCTTCGCTCGTGCCAGCGAGGTTCAGGCTGATGTCGCTTTGCTCACACTGCTCCACAGACGGATTGATGATGTATTCTCCATCGATGCGGCCGACCTGCACGCCGGCGATCGGTCCGTTGAAGGGAATGTCGGAAATGCACAGGGCCAGGGATGAGCCCAGCATCGCGGTCATCTCCGGCGTGCAGTCGTGATCGACCGACAGCACGGTGTTGACCACCTGCACCTCATTGCGGAAACCATCCGCGAACAGCGGACGGATCGGACGGTCGATCATGCGCGCAGCCAGGGTCGCATGCTCGCTCGGCCTGCCCTCGCGGCGCAAGAATCCGCCCGGGATCTTTCCGACCGAATACAGCTTTTCTTCATATCCCACCGTCAGCGGAAAAAAGTCAATTCCTTCCTTCGGCTGATTGCTCGCGGTCGCTGTTGACAGCACGACCGTATCGTCATAGCGCACGAGCACCGAACCGCCCGCCTGCTTGGCAATCTCGCCGGTTTCCACTGTGATCACCCGACCACAGAAATCTAAACGAAACACTTGTTTAGCCATTTTTTCACCTCTGTTTTTCAATCCATCTTATCATATCATAATTTGTAAGGGAAAACAAAATAATAATGCACAAAATGAACGTGCAAAAGGGCAAAAGAAAAAGTCCGTTGCCGGACTTGTTTCCCATTATTTACGCAGACCCAAACGGTCGATCAGCGTCTTGTAACGCTCCAGATCTTTCTTCTTCAGGTACGCGAGCAGATTTCTGCGGCGTCCGACCATCTTCATCAGACCTCTCTGAGAATGATAATCGTGCTTGTGCTCCTTGAAGTGCTCGGTCAGACGGTTGATTCTCTCTGTGAGGACCGCGATCTGTACCTCCGGTGATCCCGTATCGCCTTCGAAACGGGCGTACTCCTTCATAATGGCCTGTTTTTCGCTTTTCAGCAGCATGTTCTAATTCCTCCTGTCTTATCTTTTGTCCTTCCTCACCGAGACCAAGTCCGAGGATGGCTTGATCCCAGTCAAAAAGCGAGATGATTATACCATGAAACACAGGAGGATTGCAAGGCCTCAGAGAAAATCGACGAGAATATCGTTCAGGACGAACTTTCCTTCCTCGCTGACGCGCAGATATCCTTCTTCGATAAACAAGTCCTTCCCCAGATGCTGGGCCATGGCCGTGGGGAACCTCTCCTCGATGCGGGCATGGAAGCGCGCTTCGAACTGCTGCAGCGAGATGCCCTCGCGCAGACGCAGCCCCATCATGAGCGCCTCGAACATCTGTTCCTGCGCATCGAGCGCGATCTCTTGCGCGCATGGGCCGCGCTCAAGGTATTCCTGCAGCGAACGGGTGTTGTCATAACGTCCCCAGTCTTCCTTGCCGCTGGCACCGCAGCCGATGCCATGAAAATTCTCATAGCGCCAGTAAACCTGATTGTGCATGCTCCGCGCGCCCGCTTTGGCAAAGTTGGCGATCTCATACTGCGTGAAGCCATGCTTCTTCAGCTCATCGATCGCATAGGCATACATGGCATATTCAAGCTCATCGCTCGCCTGCTTCACGCCCTGCACGCCAAACAGCGAATGCTCTTCGACGGTCAGCGAATACAGCGAGAGATGCTGAAACGGCAGCTGGAGCACCTGATGCAGATCAGCCTTCCACTTCTCCATATCCTGATCGGGCAAGCCATAGATGAGATCGGCCGAGATGTTGATGATCCCCGCTTCGATCAGATCACGCACGCATCTGCTGACCATCGCGGCGTCATGTCCGCGCTTCATCCGCTGCAGCAGCGCGGGATCAAAGCTCTGCACGCCCAGAGAGATGCGGTTCACGCCATGCCGGCGGATGATGGCGATCTTTTCTGCGCTGAGCGATTCCGGATTGGCTTCCATGGTGTATTCCTCGAGCTGCGCGCGGTAAGGATCAAAGATCTCCAGCAGCTGTTCGAGCTGATCACGGTCCAGGGCCGAAGGGGTCCCTCCGCCGATATACAGCGTCTTCAGCGGCTCCTTCAGCTTAGCGGAAGCTTCTTCCCTCAGACGGCAGAGCCAGCGCGCGCACAGCTGCGGGCGATAGCGCCAGCGGGTGAAATCGCAGTAAGCGCAGATCGATGCGCAAAACGGAACGTGGACATAGGCGCTGGAAATCATGATCATCATCCTTTCAGGCGACGCCCTTGAGACAAGTGTAGACATACATGACGACTTTGCGGTTCGTGGGGTCATCATGAAAGACCTCTAAGAAAAACGGCGGGATATGCGCCGAATGGATCGCTGTGCGGATGCATTTCTCCACCCGCTCCGCCGTCGTATGGCAGCGTCTGGCGGTCAGTGAATACAGATGCTTCATGACGATCTGCCGGTTGGTCGGCGTTTCCATCGCCGCCTCGCAGGCGATGCGCAGATATTGAAATCCGCTGAGATGGCTGGGGATCATCATCTGCATCAGCAGCGTGATGATCTTGTTCTGCACCTCGCTTTGCCAGCAGGCCGATTCCTTCGCTTCCTGACACTGCTTCAGCAGGTGCTCATGCAGCACGCCCATCTCAAAGGGCTCCTGCAAAAAGGAATCGATGCGGTACTTCAGCAGATGCATATATTCACTGCGAATCTGAGAAAAAGAGACGATCAGCCGCACTGCAAGTCTGCTCTGCAGCACGGCAAACGTCTCGAACCAGGAATACCAGTGATCTTCGACCAGGGAAAACTGAAGATAGATGACCAGGATGTCTTGCTGTTTGAGGAACGCGCCGTCAAGCACCGCATTCGAGCTGAAGCCCCGCACACAGAAGTCCCGGTATTTTTGCTGCATCCGCATCATCCGGGACAGCAGCTCAACATCGTCCGTACAAGCAAACACATTGAACACAGCCCGCGGACCCAATGGCGTCACAGATCGACCTCCCCGGCCTGACTGCTTACCGAATACAGGAAGCGCTTGCCGACTTTCCTGCGATAATACCAGCGGCAGGCGGTGAATTGCTCCATCGCCTGCCTTGCCGTCTCATAACATACCTGCGCATGGCGGGCATACTCCTGAATGGAATAATAGCACCCCAGATCGCGGTGCGCAGCGAAAAAAGAGATCTGCTGCCGGGAAAATTGCGGAAACCTGTGCAGCAGCTCTTCTTCGCATAGCCGCAGCCATTCACAGCTGTCACGATTTAATAATAACAGACATTTGTTAAAATTCAACTCCAGCAGATCAAGAAAGGCGAGAAAATCTCTGGTACGATCCAGTCTTTCCAGCCCCTGCGCACACGGTATCAGCTGATCGGCCAGCTTGTCCTTCAGCGCAGACTTGCCCAGCAGGCACGCTGCCCACAGGTTCGTCATCTTTTCCCGATAGGGCGTTGGAAGATACTGCAGAGCGAAGAGGATGAGGATCAGATCCGGGGAGGAGGAGCGCAGCTCATGACGAAGCAGGACGCTGTATGTCCTGATCCCGTATTCCTCCAGCTGAAACGCGATTCGCGCCGGAAGCGAGATGGCAGCGCCGGGCAGGCAGTAATGATAGATGCACTGCTGAAGCAGGGCGCTGACGCTGAGCCGGCGGCGGAGCACATAAGCGGTCATGGCCAGATGATCATCGGGCAGGAGCAGACCACACTCCACACGCACGCGCCGCCTGCCCGCCTGCAGCTCTTCCCACAGCAGATCCGCGGCCAGCGCGCCATTTCTTTCCCTGAGCGCTTCATACGTGCTGTATTCCTCCTCCAGCAGCCGTTCGCTCTTTTCCATGACATCACCCGCATCAGCATAGCACAGATCGCCGCCGAGCGGAAGAAATCCGGCAAACATAGAAAAAAGCAGACACCAGGCCTGCTCATTCATCATCCATCGACAATACGGCCATGAATGCCTCCTGCGGGATCTCCACGCTGCCTACGGCCTTCATGCGCTTCTTGCCTTCTTTCTGCTTCTCCAGCAGCTTCTTCTTTCTCGAGATGTCTCCACCGTAACATTTGGCCAGGACGTTCTTGCGCAGCGACTTGATGTTGGTGCGCGCGATGACCTTTCCGCCGATGGCCGCCTGCACCGGGATCTCAAACTGATGCTTCGGGATCAGCTCCTTCAGCTTCTGCGTCATCTGATTGCCGCGATGATAAGCAAAGTCGCGGTGCACGATGATGCTGAGGGCATCGACCACTTCTCCGTTGAGCAGGATGTCCATCTTGACCAGGTTGCTCTGCCGATAGTCAGAAAGCTCATAATCCAAAGAGGCGTACCCCTTCGTGCACGACTTGAGCCGGTCGAAGAAATCAAACACGATCTCGCCCAGCGGGATCTCATAGATGACGTTCATGCGCGCGTCATCGATGACTTCCATATCGCTGTATATCCCGCGTTTTTTCTGACACAGCTCCATGACCGCGCCGACATAGTCCTTCGGGACCATGATGCTGGCACGAACGTATGGCTCCTCGATATGATCGGTCTTCTGCGGAGCGGGCAGCAGCGCCGGGTTGTCTACGCAGACCATCGTCCCATCGGTCAGATAGACATGGTAGACGACGCTGGGCGAAGTCGCGATCAGGTTGATGTTGTATTCCCGCTCGATGCGTTCCTGGACCACATCCATGTGCAGCATGCCCAGAAATCCGCATCGGAACCCGAACCCCAGCGCCTGAGAGGTCTCCGGCTCATACTGCAGCGCAGCGTCGTTGAGCTTGAGCTTTTCCAGCGCTTCGCGCAGATCATTGTATTTGGCATTATCGACCGGGTACAGTCCGCAATAGACCATCGGGTTCATGCGGCGGTATCCGGGAAGCGGCTCTGCCGCAGGGCGAAGGGCAGAGGTGATGGTATCGCCGACATGCACGTCCGCGATGTCTTTGATGGCAGCGGTGATCCAGCCTACCTCGCCGCAGGACAGCCGTTCCTTCTTGACTTCCTTCGGGGTGCGGACACCGACCTCCAGCACTTCATACTCCCCTTTTCCGGCCATGAAGCGGATCTTGTCCCCCACGGCCACCGATCCCTGCTTGATGCTCACGAACGCGATGACGCCGCGATAAGAATCATACAGCGAATCGAAGACGAGCGCCTGCAGCGGCGCGTTCACATCTCCTGATGGCGCTGGGATATCCCGCACGATCGCCTCCAGCACCTGCTCCACATTGAGCCCGCTCTTGGCCGAGATCATCGGCGCGCTGCTGCAGTCAAGCCCGATGATCTCCTCGATCTCTTTCTTGACGAGCTCAGGCTGCGCGCTGGGCAGATCGATCTTATTGATGACCGGCACGATCTCCAGGTCATTGTCCAACGCCAGATAGACGTTGGCGAGCGTCTGCGCCTCAATGCCCTGAGCGGCATCCACGACCAGCACCGCGCCCTCGCAGGCAGCTAAGGAACGGGAGACCTCATAGGAAAAATCGACATGTCCAGGGGTGTCGATCAGATGAAGCAGGTAATCCTCTCCATTTTCCGCCGTATATTTCAGCTGGACCGCATTCAGCTTGATGGTGATGCCACGCTCCTGTTCCAGATCCATGGAATCCAGGATCTGCGCCTTCATCTCCCGCTTTTCCACGGTCTTCGTCAGTTCCAGGATCCGGTCTGCCAGGGTGGACTTGCCATGATCGATGTGCGCGATGATCGAAAAATTGCGAATATGACTCTGATCCATGTGTCATCCTCCTCACAAACAAACAGAGTCATTATAGCAAATCTTCTCTCAGTTGCAAAGCAAAATCACAAGCTCATTCGACGCGGCTGCCGACCCACTGCTTGCCGCTTCCGTTATAGAAGGAGGCCGCGTCCATCGGCTTCTTCCCTTCCGGCTGAAGCACATCCGCCAGCAGGTAGCCGCCCTGCAGCGCGATGGCGAACCCATGCTCGATCATGCCGGCACAAGTGCCCTCTGCCAGATCGTGCGCCTTGTGCAGCCGGCGCACCGCATGCAGCTTCACTTTTTTCCCCTCGTGCATGATGTATCCGCAAGGCTGCGGGATCAGCGCCCGGGCCTGGTCATAGACGGCATCCAGGCCTTTGCACAGATCGAGGCGCTCTTCCTGCGGCGTGATGGCAGGCGCGAAGCTGACCTGCTCTTCATCCTGCTCGACGAAATCCGCTTCGCCCGCGAAGATGAGCGGCAGCGAGCTGGCCATCAGATCCGCGCCCAGCACCGCGAGCTTTTCAAACAGCGTGCCGGACGTATCCTCTTCCTCGATCCGCAGCGCGCGCTGCGCCATGACCGCACCGGCATCCATCTTCTTTACCATGCGCATCACGGACATGCCGCATTCCTTGTCCCCGCGCATGATGGCGCGCTGGATGGGCGCGGCGCCGCGAAGCTTGGGCAGCAGCGAGGCATGCAGGTTGACCGCGCCGAAGCGGGGATGATCGAGCAGCGCCTGCGGGACGAACTGCCCATACGCGCAGGTCACGATCAGATCCATCTCTACCTTCAGCAGCTCCTCATGATCGTCGCGGATGCGCACCGGCTGCCAGATCGGCAGGCCCTGCTGCAGAGCATACTCCTTCACCGCGGAGCACTGCAGCTGTTTCTTGCGCCCGACGCGCCGGTCGGGCTGGGTCAGGACACCGACGATCTCATATCCTTCGCTGACCAAGCGCTCCAGCATGGTCCTGGCGATCGGCGGGGTCCCCATGAACAAAATCTTTTCTTTCATCATTATCACCGGCTTTCAGCGCTCATTATACACTCAGCGCGTCAAGGCTGTAAAGAAATCTGTCAGGGAAAGCGTCACTTCCCGAATGGTCCGGACGAGAAAGTCGCTCGTCCCGGCCGCAAATGCGGACGCCTTGTTCTCCTGCACCTCATAGAACATCGGCGATCCCGCTTCTCCCTGCCAGGTGCGCTGAAGCGATACCTGTTCTTCGAACTGCGCGATCTGCGCGTTCACATCCTCTGCCGGTTCTTCCCTTGCCCCATCCAGCATCGTGCCGAGCACGATCAGCGCAAAGATGAGCAGCGCATCTGCCGCAAACCGTTTCATCACATCACCTCTATGCGGACAGATAGGCGATGAGGCCCTGCGCCAGCACATCGACCGAATTGCTCACTTCTTCGAACGTGCTGTTGTTCGATCCCACTTCGATGAGCACCATGTTCTCATTTACCTGCTGATTATAATAAGCCTCCCGCACCATCGTCTTCTTCATGATACCCGGCTGCACCTGTTCGATTTTGTCATACAGTGTCTGACAGAGCTGTTCGCTGTGTTCCACATGTCCGTTCAGTCCGCCGATGACGAACATCATCTTTGCATAATCCTTTCCTTCCAGGGTGACAAAGGAGCTTTCCCGCGGCACGGCATCGCGGTGAAAGTCGATGATGAGGTCAAAGGGACCGTAATCCGCCAGCACATCATTGAGAAAATTGTAAGAGACCAGATAACTGTCGTTATAATTCAGACCATTTTGCTTCATATAGTCAGAAAAGGAATTGGTCTCCACAAATACTTCCACCCCGGCCTCCTGCAGCTGCTCGCCAAGCAGCTTGGCGCCGTCGAGCACGGTCTTTCCGCCCAGATATTCCTCGCTCTGGTGCGTGTCATAAATATATACCCGCTTCTGCCCCGGCACACGTTCCTTCACCGCCGGCGCCGAAGGCTGTTTCGACGTGAAGATCGTGCTCTCGCTCACATTGCCCTCCTCTTCTTCCTCCTGGGGGACAGACATGACATTCAGCTGATTCTTCAAGGAAAAATCATCCACGCTCACTTCCTGGCGCACCACCAGCAGATTGAGGAAGCTGCTCTCCTCGATCAGCTGCCGCATCCCGTCAAAAAAGGGCGTGCAGAACAAAAAGCCGCCGATCACGCCCAGCTTCATCACGATCTTGAATCCTGCGCGCATAACCTCACCTCTTGCTCATTCTTATGCGCGCGCAACAGAAGACAGAACCTAAAGTTCAGGATATCCCGGATGCAGGGCCAGATTGAGGGCGCGGCCCATCACATGCACGAGCTGATCCAGCTCATCATCCATCGACTTCGGGGTGACGACGAGGTCGAGCCTGCCTTCCTTCGCGATGCCTGAGAGGATCGCATCACGCTCGTCATGTGATTCCAGCGCCTCGCTTAGGATGGCGCCGATGCTGGTCACCGTCGCCACGCCCATGGCGATCACCGGCACATGCAGGGTCTCCTCGCTGAGAGCAAGCCGGTGGTTCCCCACGCCGCTGCCCGGCTGAATGCCGGTATTGTTTATCTGGATGACACGGTTGATGCGGCGGATCGTGCGGGTGGCCAGCGCGTCGACGGCGATGATCACATCCGGGTGATAGACACCGCTCACGCTCTGGATGATGCTGCTGCTTTCCAGACCGGTCTGCCCCATGACGCCCGGCGCCAGCACCGCGACATTGCGCGTTCCTTGCAGCTGGTGGGCATGGCCCTGCGCATAAAGATGCGAAGTGACCAGGATATTGCGGGCCACCTGAGGGCCGAGCGCATCACTGGTGATGAAGCGGTTGCCCAAGCCGATCACCAGGATGCGGCGCACCGTATCCTTCATCAACGCGCAAAGCGCAGCGCGCAGCGACTCGATGACCTCTTCCCGCGCTTCATGCTCATGCAGGGAATCAAACTCGATGCTGATATAATCGCCTGGCTGCTTGCCCAGCACATTGTCCGCGCGATGGATGCAGACATGGCTCACCCGGACATGCTCTCCCTCATGCGTCTGATGGCTGTAGGCCTCCTCTTCGCTGCTTCCTGAAATGATCTCGTCTGCGAAATCACTGCGTATCTGATAATCCTTCATCTGCTCACCCATTTCCAGTATGGCTTTTTTTGCGGACAATATTGCTTTTTCGTCTGAGCTTTGCTATAATTTACAAGCATTTAAGGAAAACAGGAGGTGTAATCATGCCGCAGATCAAATCACAGAAAAAGCGTGTAAAAACAAATGACAAGAGACACCAGGCAGTTGTCGCTCAGAAATCCGCGCTGAAGACGGCGATCAAGAAGGTATTGGCTGCTGTCGAGGCAAACGATAAGGAAGCTGCCGCAGCTGCATACAGAGAAGCCAGCTCCAAGCTGGACAAGGCAGTGGTCAAGGGGCTCCACCACAGAAATTATGCCATTCGTCAGAAATCACGTCTGAGCAAGGCTGTCAACAGCATCGCATAAAAATGACCGGCAGGATGCCGGTTTTTTTTATGCGTTCATGGAGAGCAGGAACAGCTCGAACCCGAGCTTTTTATCCACCCTTCCGCTCTTGATCCGCTGATCGAGGTCCGCCAGCCGCTTCAGGATGCCCAGCAGCTGATCGCTGCTCAGCGCGCGGCATTGCGCCATCGTCATCTGCACCCGGTAAGGATGCGCATGGAGCTGTTCCGCGATCGCCCCCTTGCTCAGCCCGCGCCCCATGAGGACGCTGACCTGATACAGGAAGCGAAACTGCGCCGCCAGCGTCGCGCTCAGGTAGATCGGATCCAGCTGACCGGCATCCAGGTCTTTCCACAGCCTGAAGGCCTTCTTGAGATCATGCGCGCACAACGCCCCGCACAGGTCGAACACGCGGTCATCCAGCGTCCGCACGCTGAGCGCCTCGGCCTCCTCTGCATGGATCTCATCGCCATAGAGCGAAAGCTTTTCCACCTCGTTCTCAATGACGGCCAGATCATTGGGCATCCGCGCGGTGAACAGCTGCAGCGCTTCAGCGCTGATCTTGATCCCGCGCTTGCGGACCATCTCGCTGATGATGACGGCCTTCTCCCGCTCATCGATGCGCCCGCAGCGGATCACCTCGCACGTGCGCATCAGCTGCTTCACCGCTTTTTTGCGCTGATCGAGCTTTTCGCTTTCACAGACCATGATCAGCGTGCTGCTTTCCAAAGGGTCTGCGGCGTATGCCAGCAGCGGATCCAGATCATAGCCGGTCGTATCCTTTGCGCTGAGAAAGGAAGCGTTCTTCATGACGACCACTTTATGCGTTTCAAACAGCGGCAGCGACATCGCATCTTCCAGGATGACCTTCAGCAGCGTTGCAGAAGCGTCATAGACCGAGATCTGCGCCTTGTCCACATGCAGCCTGGCGGCGATCTGCGCGATCTTCTTTTCGATCGTCGCGCGCTCCTCACCATATATGACATAGTTCACGTTCATCACCTGTCTCTCATTATAGCAAATTCCCCGCGCGCTGTCCTGACATATTTGAACAACGCTGTGGTGCGGATGAGGATGGCGCCGTCCTCTGCGGTCGAATAATAGGGGATCCCCTCTTTATCCAGCGTCTGCAGCACCGTCTCGCTGGGATGGCCGTAGCGATTGTCATGGCCGACCGAGATCAGGGCCAGCTGCGGTCTGAGCGCATGCAGGAACGCTGCAGATGAACTGGTATCGCTGCCGTGATGGCCGATCTTGAGGATATCGCAGGGCAGAGCGTCATAGCGGCGCAAGATCTCTTTCTCTCCCTTCACGCCGAGATCACCCATGAACAGATAATGCAGCCCGTCCCAGCCGAACCAGGAGACGATGCTGTTCTCATTCTCATCTTCCCCTGCATACTCAGGGATCAGCGCCTGCACCAGCAGCGGGTCCTCCACATCCTCTTTCACCGTGATCATCTCTGCGATCTCCACGATCTCAGAGAGCTCTTGCAAGCCGCCGCTGTGATCATGATCATCGTGAGTCAGGATCAGCTTATCGATGCGATCGATCTTCTTGTCTTTCAGCAGCGGTGCGATGATCTGGCGGGGAATGCTGCGATATAAGCTTCCTGCCGCATCGATCATCAGCGTCCCCTGACGGTGCGGAAGGCTGATCAATGCACAGTCTCCCTGCCCGACATCGATGATCATGACTTCAAAGAACGGGTCCAGATACCCTTCGACCTGACTGAAGGCCAGCAGCAGCGCCAGCATTCCCCACGTGCGGGCCTTGTTCTCCTTCAGCAGCCTGAGCAAGAGCCATATCCAGCACAGGATCCACAGCACGCTGGGATAATAAGTCAGCACCCACGTCTGTGCGGCAGCGGACAGCTGTTCCAGCAATGCGGCCGCCCCAAGCAGCGGCGTGATGCACGCAGGCATGAACAGGCCGAGCAGCGCCGGCACATACAACAAGGCATACAGCGTCCTCAACGGCTGAAAGAGCAGTGTCTGGACGATCGCGATCTCATGAAAAAAGCATAGCTGGAGCGGGATGACGACCAGCATGGAGAGCGCACGCGCACGCAGGCGCGAACGATTGAACAAAAACGCCAGGCGGAGCACGGTCGGAAGCACGAAGGACATCTCGCTGACCATGTATGGCCGAAACAGCAGCACGAGCAAGATGCTCAGCCCCGCCGCATCGCGCTTCGATCCCGGCAGCAGCCCGGCCATCTGTGTGCAGAGCACGCGGAACAAGGAATCGCTGAAGTTGGTCAGGGAGCCAGCCACCGCCAGAAAGATGACCGCGGCCGCCTGGCTCTGCCACTTAGCCAGCCGCTTGCCGGAGAGCTTCTTCAGCCAATGTGCCAGCGAGGACAGATGCAGGCCGCAGGCGCTGAGCAGATAGCTGCCCTCTTCCTGTATCCCATAAATGAGGCTGAGCAGCAGCTCCCGGCTTTTCCCCTCACTCTGCCAGGCTTGGCGAAACAGCCGCGCTCTTAAGGTGTTTCCCTGGCTGAGCGTTTCGCTTTCCTCGCTGCTGATGCGATAGCGCACACCGCGTTTCGCCATGTAGTCGTCAAAGCTGAACTGTCCGAAATTATGATCGGAATGCAGCTGCTTCCATGTCCCGGATACCCGCACGATATCCCCGAAGGAAGGCTGCTTCAGCCCATAGACGACGACCCGCTGGCCCTTTGCCTCAGCGATCACATAAGAAGACTTGATCTGCTCGACCCGGATGATCTGCGTATCTGGCGCAGAAGCGGGCAATGGCGCGCGAAGCAGGAACGAACAGCCAAAGAGCAGCGTGATCAGCGCGAGAGCAAGCGGCTGCCTGCGCCGCAGGATGACCCACATGATGAGCAGCCACACCTTCACGCTGAACTTCTCCACGAGCAAGAAGGAGCACAGCGCCAGCCCCGCCGCCAGCAGGTCAGCACGCTCAAAGCGTGATCTCATCTTTGATCTGTTCAAACATCTTCTCCCCGATGCCTTTGACCTCCATGATCTCTTCCAGCGTCTCAAACGGCTTGATGCGGCGATAATCGATGATCCGCTGCGCGATGGCCATGCCGACCCCATTCAGTTCATCCAGCTCCTCAAGCGTGGCGCTGTTGAGCGAGATCCGCTGTTTCTCCCGTTTCTCTGGCACGACGAGCACGCCCTCGTGCGTAAGCGTCTGTGTCAGCGCAACGGCTGAGAGATCCGCGTCATCCGCCGCTCCGCCGGCCAGCTCGATCAGCGCGGCATTGTCCGCATCCCAGGGCAGCTCATAGACGCCGGGATGCTTCACCGCCCCTTTCACCTCTACCTTCTTCATCTCGCGCTCATACTGGGAAAGCAGCTCCGCATCAGGCAGAGAAGGCATGCAGACAAAGGCAAACAACAGCAGCGCGCTGACATACAGCAATATCCTCTTCATCAGATCCCTCCCAAGCCGCCTATACGAGCGGATGGCCGAGCACACTAAAAAAGCATGTCCGCAAAAGACATGCCTCAATCAAAGAGCATCAACAGATCGCGAAAGCAGCTGATGCGCGCCTGCCAGCGCTGTGCCTCGCCAAAGCCATATGCCGCGTAGACAAAGGGGATCCCGGCTGCTTCGCACGCCAGCTGATCCTTCAGCGTGTCGCCGACATACCAGGCATCCTGGATGCCGTTGCGCGACATGATCAAGGAGATGTTCTCTCCTTTGGACAGCCCGGTGCGCCCATGTGTCTCATGATCTAGGAAATACTTCCCCAGATGATGCGCGCTGAACATGGCATCCACATAACCGTCCGCGGCATTGGTCACGATCATCAGCGGATGCCTCGCACTCAGCTGCGCCAGGACCGCTTCGACATCCGGATACAGCACGCCGCCGTGGCGGGAAAGATATTCATTCTCATAGGCCATGCAGCTCATCGTCAGCGCCAGTCCCTCCTGCTCGCTCAGCTGCGGGAAAAGCGCACGCGCGATCTCTGCGATCTCCATTCCGGCTACCGCGCGCAGATCATCGCCCGTGCAATAGCCGTCCCAGCCCCGCTGCTCATGCAAGAGCGCATTGTATGCGGCAGCGATGTTGTCCGACGCATCCCACAGCGTGCCGTCCATATCAAAGATGATGCAAGTATTGGTCGTGTTCATTGCTTCCTCCTCGTGAAAAACGGCCCTCAAAGAGGGCCTCATCTTTATTTCAATTCGACGATGCGCACGTCGTAAGGAACCTCAACATTGCCGATATGCACGATATCGTTGACCTTGTGATCCATCAGCGCCACTGCCAACGGCGAGATGTTGGACAGTCTGCCGTTCAGCGGATCCGCTTCGATCGAGCCGACGATCGTATACGTCTCTTCGGTATTGTCACTGAGATCAAGGATCTTCACGGTGGATCCAAGGGTGACCGACTTAGAGGAAACGGCCTCTTTGTCCTCCTCGATGATGACCGCATTGGCGATCATGTTCTCCAGTTCCAGGATACGCGCCTCCACGCGCGCCTGATGGTCGCGGGCAGCGTCATAGTCCGCGTTCTCGCTCAAGTCGCCCTGTGCACGGGCTTCCTGCAGCTCGACGATGACCTGCTGGCGCACCACATGAATCAGATTGTCCTGCTCCTTGAGCAGTTCATCGAGACCTTCCTTGGTCACATAAAACTTATGTTCGTTTTCCTGAGCCATTGTATCACTCCTATTCGCTCGGTATTATACCATGTTTTCCATGGATTCGCTACAATGATTGTCAAATCCTCAGAACACCAGTCCCAGCTCTTCCTGCAGCTGGCGGTGTTCTTCATATGTGGTGCTGTAATACACCTTTCCCTGCTCGCCTCTGACCCCGTTGATGTCTGCGATGAAGTACAGATAATCGTTTTCATCCGGGTGCAGCACGGCCTCTATGGCCTGTTCGCCCGGGTTGACGATCGGACCGATCGGCAGCCCCTCGTTCAGATAAGTGTTGTAGGGCGAATCGATATCCGTGCTGGCTTCACACGCTTTCCAGCTTTCGCTGTCACTGCGGTCCAGGTCATCATAGAGGGCGTAGCAGACCGTCACGGTCGACTGCAGCGGCATCCCCTCCTGCAGGCGGTTGTAGAACACGCCGGCAATGGTCTTCATGTCCTCTGCGGTAGACGCTTCATACTGCACGATGCTGGCCAGCGTGATCAGCTCATGGATGCTCATATCCGAATCCTCAAAGTCGTGCGCATATTTTTCATAGATCTCCTGAAAGTGATCTAAGAACGTGCGCGTGACGGCATCTGCGTCGGCATCCTCATCAAAAGCGTAAGTCTCCGGGAACAGGTATCCTTCCAGCCGGACCCGGTAACCCTCGTTATCCAGCGTATCCGCATCGAGGAAAGCATAGTCCTGCGCCAGCGTGCGGATATATTCCATATCATTCCATTTGGCGATCAGCTCTTTCGCACTGATCCCCAGATTTTCTTCGATCAGCGCTGCGTAATCCTTGGCCCAGCTGCCTTCTGGAAAGGTGATGAGCGTCTGGTTGGTCTTGGCCTCGTCCGCATCGTTGAGGCGGCGCAGGATCTCATCCGCCGACATCGTGTCATTGAGCGTGAATACTCCTTCCCATGTCTGGGTCAGACCGCTGATGCGCGCATGCAGAGAAACCAAGAAACTGTTCTTGATCAGGTTCTCTTCCTGCAGACGCTCCAGCACGCTGTCCATGTTCTCCCCGCTCTCGACGACGAAGACGACGTCCTGCCTGCGTTCATTGACCGCAGAAAGCGCGTTGAGATACCAGGTGTACAGCGCGCCGGCAATGACAAGGACCGCCACGGCCGCGGCGATCAGCCAGCGCTTCCATTTAATCTTGCGCTTCATCTTCATCTTCCGCAAATGCGCCGATCACTTCCTCGACCATTGCCCACTCTTCATCGCTCTCCATCGGCAGAAGGTTGCCCTCATCGTCAAACGCAGATGCAAAGACTTCCCCGCTGTCGTCTTGGGGATCCTCGAACACCACATACTGGCGTCCGAACTGTTCATTCTCAAACGTGAAGAGGATGGTCATCCGCTTTTCGTTTCCGTTTTCGTCGACAACGTAAAGACTGTTTGAATCCAGCATAATCATTCCTCCTAATTCATCACAAAGGGGCTGATCAGCCCCTGTTTGAATAATCCAAATAGCTCTGCAGTATCTGAACAGCAGCCATCTGGTCAATCACTTTCTTGCGCTTCTTTCTGGATACATCTCCCTGCAGCAGGATCCGGTTTGCGGCGACCGTCGTCAGCCGCTCATCCCATAAGACGACCTCGACGCCGGAGCTCTCCAGCTTTTCCTTGAACGCGATGGAGATCTCCCCGCGCATGCCGATGTCCCCGTTCATGTGGCGGGGAAGGCCGAGGACGACCTTATCGGCATGCTGCTCCCTGATCAGCGCTTGCGCCTGAGCCAGCGCGCTGTCGTAATCATCGCTGTCAAAGCGCAGCGTCGTGAGGGCGCGGGCGATCATGCCCAGCGGATCGCTCACGCTTACGCCAAGCGTCTTGCTGCCCAGATCAAATCCAAGCGTTCTATTCATTGTCTTCCAGATAGGCTCTCACAAGCTCCTCGATGATCTCATAGCGTTCCACGCTCTGAATGATCGTGCGGGCATTCTTGTGTGAAGAGATATATGCCGGGTCATTGGAGATCAGATATCCGGCGAGCTGATTGACCGAATTATACCCTCTTTCCTCCAGCGCCTCCTGCACCAGACGCAGCACATGCTTGATGGTATCGCGCCGAAGGTCCTCTGAGCGAAAGGACATCGTTTCAGTAATATCTTTCATCGTATTACCTCCTGTTCTGCCTACGAAGCTATTTTACCTTAAATCACATCAAATTGAAAGTAGTTCAGCCAGCTTATTTTCGACGGTCTTCATCGCGTCGTTCAGGCTGGCGACGTCTTTTCCTCCGGCCTGTGCCAGATCAGGCTTGCCGCCGCCCTTGCCGCCGCATACTTCCGCAGCTGCCTTGACCAGGTCGCCGCAGCGCACGCCGCGCTGCACGGCTGCCTTTCCAGCGCCGGCCACGAAGACGACCTTGTCCCCGGCGACAGAGGCCAGGAAGACGACCGCATTTTCCTTTTGGCCCTTGATGTTGGATGCCACATCCTTCATCGCTTTCGCGTCCATGCCATCCATCCGTTCGATGAGCACGTCCAGATCGCCCATCGCGCGCAGCTGATGGACCAGATCGCGCGCCTTCAGCGCGAAGATCTGCTCATTGGCACGGGCATATTCCTTATTGAGGGAAGACAGCTCCTCGCTGAGCTGTGTGACCTTGCTTTCCACCTGAGCGACCCCCTTGAGCTTCAGCGTATGCGCGATGTTGAGCAGGGTCTGCTGATTGGCCGCAAACTCCTCATATGCCGCATATCCGGTCTTGGCCGTGATGCGGCGCACGCCGGAACCGACGCTTTCCTCAGAGATGATCTTGCACAGACCGATCTGGCTGGTATTGTTCACATGGCAGCCGCCGCAGAACTCACAGGAGACATCGCCCATCGTGACGACACGCACGATGTCGCCGTATTTCTCATCGAACAGCGCGGTCGCATTGCGCTTCTTCGCCTCTTCGATCGGCAGCTCTTCCTTGATGACCGGATATCCCTGCGTGATGTAACGGTTGACCAGCGCCTCGATCTGCATCAGCTGCTGTTCGCTGATCTTCTCAAAGTGCGTAAAGTCAAAGCGCAGATATTCCGGGCAGTTATATGATCCGGCCTGAGCGATATGCGTGCCGACGACCGCTTTCAGCGCGCTCTGCAGCAAGTGCGTGCAAGAGTGGTTGGCCGTCGTCTGCGCGCGTTTGTGCGCATCCACGCAGAGCGTGAGCCGATCGCCTGTCCGCAGCTTGCCCTGCTTCACCACCACATGATGCAGCGGCTGTCCATGCGGCGCCTTGTGGACATCCTTCACTTCCGCTTCAGCGCCGTCGCTGCGGATGACGCCGCAGTCGCCGATCTGACCGCCGCTTTCCGCATAGAAGCAGGTCGTATCGAAGATGACGCTTCCCTCATCTGTGATCTCATCGCATTTCACGCCGTCTTTGAACAGCGCGATCACCTCGCCTTCACAGCTGAGCTGATCATAACCGACGAATGAAGAAGGCTGTTCAAAGTTCATCAGATCCGCGGCCTGGCTGCCCATGGAATTCAATTCCCCGCGGGCGGCGCGGGCACGTTCCTTCTGCAGCCTCATCTCTTCATCAAACTCTTCCTGATTGACGCTGAGGCCATGCTCGCCGGCGATCTCCGCAGTCAGCTCGAGCGGGAAGCCATATGTGTCATACAGACGGAAGACGACCTTGCCGCTGAGCACGCCGTCCTGCGCGTGAGCGATCTCCTCATTGAGCAGGCGTTCGCCATTGGCCAGCGTCTGATGAAAAGTCTCTTCTTCCTGTTTGACCAGCTTTTCATTAAATTTCACCTTGTCCTGCAAGTAAGGATAGAAATCGCTCATCTCATCTGCGACCACCTGGATCAGTCGGTACATGAACGCACCTTCGATGCCCAGCTTGATGCCATAGCGCACGGCGCGGCGCAATACGCGGCGCAGCACATATCCGCGTCCGCTGTTAGAGAAGCTGGCGCCGTCGCTGAGGGCAAAGGTGACGGTGCGGATGTGGTCCGCAATGACGCGATACGCCATCTTGTGCTCCCCTTCATACGGGTATTTCGCGATCTTCTCGGTCGCGCGGATGATCGGCAGGAACAGATCAGTGTCAAAATTGGTCTCGCCGCCCTGGATCAGCGATACGAGACGCTCCAGGCCCATGCCGGTATCGATGTTTTTCTGCGGCAGCTCTTTGTACGCCTTCCGCGGCAGCTCCGGCTTGCAGTCATACTGTGAGAAGACGATGTTCCAGACTTCGATGTAGCGGTCATTCTCCATCTCCTCAAAGAACAGCCGCTCGCCCAGCCCATCTGGATCATAGGCCTCTCCGCGGTCATAGAAGATCTCTGAGTCCGGTCCGCCCGGGCCTTCGCCGATCTCCCAGAAATTGTCATCCGTGCGCAGGATATGCGCAGGGCTTACCCCGCATTCCTGCGTCCAGATGCGGTAAGCTTCATCGTCATCGGTATATACCGAGATATACAGCTTTTCCTTGTCAAAGCCGATCCATTTGGGGTCCGTCAGGAACTCCCATGCAAAATGAATGGCTTCCTTCTTGAAATAATCGCCGATGGAAAAATTCCCCAGCATCTCAAAGAACGTGTGGTGGCGCGCTGTCCTTCCCACATTCTCGATATCGTTGGTCCGAATGGACTTCTGCGCGTTGGCGATGCGGTTGCATTTCGGCTTCTCCGTGCCGTCAAAATACTTTTTCAGTGCAGCGACGCCCGCATTGATCCAAAGCAGAGTCGGATCATTGTGCGGAACGAGAGATGCGCCTGGTTCGATCATGTGGCCGTGTTCACGGAAATACTCCAGGAACATCTGCCTTACCTGATTGCCGGTCAATTGTTTCATGCTTCATTCCTCCTGACAATAAAAAAACGTCCCCTCTCCAGGAACGTAAAACACTACGCGGTACCATCCTAGTTCATCTTGCGATGCCCTCTGTGCCGTTATCCCGCTGACAAGCGTCTGACTCCAAAGCAGCTTTCCCTCTTACCTTCACGAAAGCTTGCACCAGCCGCTTCCTCTCTGCGCTGAACGATCAGAGGTACTTTTCTTCTTCAACGTCATTTATCAACGGCACTATTTTAGCACAACCCGGCGCAGGAATCAACATGGAAAAGCCGGCAGAACGCTTTCTTCCGCCGGCTTTTCGCACATCAGTGATCCATGCAGGAACAAATCGTGCGGTAGGCGCGATGCGCCTTGCGGGACATCTTTTTCTGGTTCTTGTGCATGAGGTGAGCCATCTCATCAATTTCTTCCTCATTGGCATACCCCAGGTAAGCGCCCATGATCAGCCCGACGCCGAGCATCAGAACACATTTGCTCATTTCATCAACTCCTCGCTCCTAGTATGCGAAGCGAAGCGAGAAGCTATTCATCATTTTCCATCATCAAGGGAACATACTGGCGGGCCAGACGCTGCTGAAGCGTCGTATCGCGCACTTCCCGCTCCTCCTGCGCCAGCGCGGCCGAAAACAACGCGGGATCGCCCAGCAAGATCAGCGCGCGGCGCGCCCTGGTGATCCCGGTGTAGAGCAGCCGGCGGTCAAGCATGAAGCGATGCTGAGGCAGGACGACCATGACCACGACCGGATATTCATTGCCCTGCGACTTATGCACGGACATGCAGTATGCATGGGTCAGATAGGAAAGCGCGTCCTGTTCGTACTCCACGATCTGATCATCGAAGGAAACGATGATCTGCGCATTTCCGCCAACCGCCTCCTGAGGCGGGACGATCTCGATGATCTCTCCGATATCGCCGTTGTATACCGCGTCTTCGCGCATGTTGCGCAGCTGCAGCACCTTATCACCTTCGCGAAACAGCCGGTATCCGACCTTCAGCTCATGCTTGAAGGCATCTGGGGGATTGATGATCTCCTGCAGCGCCTGATTGAGCACATCGATGCCGCCTGGGCCCTGATAGCGCGGAGAGAGCACCTGCACATCCTTCGCCGCATATCCGGCCGCCAGCGCGTTCTCCACGACCTGGATCACCGCCTGGCGCACTTGCTGCGCGCTGCATTCGATAAAGCGCACATCCTGCTCAAATGTCAGCGGGCTGCCGTTTCGCATGGCCGCCGCCAGCGTCGCGATGCCGCTGCCCTGAGACTGACGATAGATCGTATCCAGGCAGTAAAGCGGAAAGCGTCCGCTCTCGATGAGATCCTGCAGGACCTTGCCGCTGGATACGCTGGGCAGCTGATCCTGATCCCCGATCAGCAGCAGCTTGGTCTGCGGGCAAAGCGCCTTGAGCAGCGCGGCGAACAACAATGAGTCGACCATCGAAAACTCATCGACGATCACGACATCGCTCGACAGCGGGTCCTTTTCATCCTTCAGAAACGTATTGGTCTCCAGATCCCATTTCAGCAGCGAATGCAGCGTCGAAGCCTCTCGTCCGCTCAATTCGCTGAGCCGTTTGGCCGCACGTCCGGTCGGTGCGGCCAGCGTCACCTCATCATCGGGATACAGCTTCTGATCCAGCAGCAGGATGCCGTGGATCACCGTCGTCTTTCCCGTTCCCGGTCCGCCGTTCAAGATCATGAAGGAATGATTGAAAAAGCCTCGGATCGCCGCTTTCTGGCTTTCATCATAGGTGATATTGAGCGTTTCTTCCACATGCTTGATCGCTTCGTCCAGATCCTCTGGCTCCGCAGCAGGCGGCTCCGGATGATTCAGCCTTGCGGCGATCACGCATTCCGCCGCATGCTGCCTGTGATCATACAGCCGTCCCTCTTCTTCGACGAGCACGCCTTTTTCGATCAGCGTCTGCAGCGCCTCATCCGGCGCAAAGCCATAGCGCTGCATGATCTGCGCCTGCAGCTGTTCCATGCGCAGAAAGGTCGATCCGCTGCGGAAGCAGTACTGGATCAGCGTATCATAGACCAGCGCGCGCTGACGGCGCGCATCGGCAGGATCGATATGATAATGCTCGGCCAGCCGTTCGCAGCTGCGGAATCCGAACCCCTCGATCTCAAAGAACGGACGGTAAGGATCCTCCTCGAGCACATCGGCAAACGCATCGCCATAATGCTCCTCCAGTACGCTGATCTGTCTGGTGCTCAGCCCGTTGGCCAGCAGAAACGCATATGATTCATCAAAGGCGCCGCTGGCCCGCAAGCCGTCGAGGACCGCCTGTTTCTTGCGCTCATTCATCCCCTCGACCAGATCCAGACAGGACGCGTCTTCCCTGATCTTCGCGCTCAGATCCTTGCCCAGCGTATCGACCAGCTTCGCCGCCATGGCCGGACCGATGCCATGAAAATGACTGCCGCTGAAAAAGCGGATCAGCGCCTCCCGATCATCCGGCATGATCCGGCTGCACTCGCTGACCTGAAACTGGATGCCATAGCGCGGGTGCTGGACATATTCCCCGGACAGCCGATAGCTGACATCGCTCTCCAGATGAGCCATGCATCCGGTGGCGATGAACTGTTCGCCCTTCGCATCGCTTTGTTGAAAACGAGCCACGGTGTAATGATTGGACTCATTGCGGAAGATGATGTAACGGCATTTGGCCTGCAGCTCCACCTTGCTCGTCATATCCTTCACTTCCTGAGCGCTGCGGCCGTGCGCAGGATCTTCTCGTTGAGATCCTCCCCTTCCCGGTACACGTTCTCGATGACGCCGCCGCCCAGGCATTCCTCGCCATCGTAGAATACCGCCTCCTGACCGCAAGTCACCGAAGCGACCGTCTGCGGATAAGTGACGAATGCCGTATGCTCGTCCATGAAGCGCAGCGTGACGGCATTATCCTTCTGGCGGTAGCGGAACTTCGCCGTACAATGCATCTCCTCATGGGGAAGCTGCGCGCCGAACCAGTTGACATTGCTGACGATGCAGCTGTCCGAATACAGCCATGTTCGCTCATCCTGATTGCAGACATAGAGAATGTTCTGCGCGACATCCTTGCCGATGACGAACCAGGGCCCCATGTCTCCGCCGATGCCAAGCCCCTTGCGCTGTCCTATCGTATAGTACAGCACGCCGCAGTGTGTCCCGACCTGACGGCCATCCGCAATGTTGATGATCTCTCCCTCCTTGGCAGGCAGATAATTCTGCAGGAAGGCGCGGAAATCCCGCTCGCCGATGAAGCAGATGCCCGTGGAATCTTTTTTGCGGGAAACAGAATCCAGCTTCAGCTCCTCTGCGATCGCGCGCACCTGCGGCTTGGTGAGATCGCCGATCGGAAACAGCGTATGGCGAAGCGCCTCTTTCCCCATCTGACAGAGAAAATACGTCTGATCCTTGTTCTGATCCACGCCGCGCAGCAGCCGGCTGCGCGCTTCGAGATGCTCGACCCGGGCATAGTGTCCCGTCGCGACCGTATCGAATCCAAGGCTTTTCGCATAATCGAAGAATGCCTTGAACTTGATCTGCTTATTGCAGAGGATGTCCGGATTCGGCGTACGCCCCTTGCGGTATTCATCCAGAAAGACCGTAAACACATCATCCCAATACTCCTTGACGAAGTCGACGCGAAGCAAGGGCAGGCCAAGGCGCTCCGCCACGGCCTTTGCGTCCGCATAATCCTGTTCCTGAGGACAGACATCATCCTGAATGGTCGGATTGCCTTTGATGTCATTATTGGCAAACGAATCCCAGTTCCGCATGAAAGCGCAGGTGACCTCATGTCCCTGCTGTTTCAGCACATAAGCAGCGACGGCAGAATCTACTCCTCCAGATAGTCCAAGCAATACGTTCATATCATCCATCCTCTCCGTAACAGAAGCCATTATACACGAAAGGGAAGAAAAAAGCGAGGGAGGAAGGAAGAGCGGGAAAAGAAAAAGGAGATCATATGATCTCCGATAAAGACC